>Ga0105243_10000334_pt1 | contig 51391 bp, 68 predicted proteins | sample KBSM34metaG_FD_81525 | JGI IMG/M metagenome (GOLD analysis project Ga0105243, IMG submission 81525) | Miscanthus rhizosphere microbial communities from Kellogg Biological Station, Michigan, USA - KBS M3-4 metaG | ecosystem: Host-associated > Plants > Roots > Rhizosphere > Soil | place... | reverse complement strand
GGTCCAAGATGGCGCGAAATTCGACTAGATGAAGCCTCGCAGGAATATTGCAGGGTTAGCCAGTAGCGCCTCGAGCGGCGGCGATCTGCGCATCGAGTACGTCGACCTGGCGACCCTGAAGCGCGCGCCGCGCAACCCGAAGGAGCACGACCTCGGCGCGCTGCAGGCGTCGCTCGACCGCTTCGGCTTCGTCGCCCCGATCCTCATGGACGACGCCACAGGGCATCTGGTGGCCGGACATGGGCGTCTGGATGCCCTCCAGCAGAGAAAAGCGGCGGGTGGGGCGCCTCCGGGCCGCGTCAGGGCGGTGGGAGACCGATGGCTGGTGCCGGTGATTCGTGGCCTGGCCTTCGCCTCGCCAGCAGACGCGGAGGGCTACCTCGTCGCCGACAACCAGACGACCATCCTCGGCGGCTGGAACGAGCAGGAGCTCGCCGCCTTGCTCTCGGATCTGGCCGCACAGGGTTCTATCGACGGGACAGGCTTCGATTCCGACGACCTGGACGATATGTTGCGTGGTTTAGGGCGCCGTGGAGAGGGTGAGGTCGAAGATCCTGGCGCTCAGCTCGACCAGGCCGCCGAACTCCAGGAAAAATGGGGCACGTCAGCCGGCCAGCTATGGGAGCTCGGGCGCCACCGATTGCTCTGCGGCAGCGCGACAAGCGAAGAGGACGTCGCCAGGCTCCTCGGGGCCGAGATCCCATTCCTCTGCGTCACGGACCCGCCGTATGGCGTGAACTACGACCCGAGCTGGCGCAACGTGGAGGCCGCAAAGGGGAACTTGGCCTACGCGCCGAGCCGCGTAGGCCAAGTTCCCAACGACGACCGTTCAGATTGGCGCGAGGCCTGGCAACTATTCCCCGGTGACGTGATTTACTCGTGGCACCCGGCGGGTGCCACGAGTCTTGTTCACGCTGCCGCGCTCCAAGACTCGGGGTTCAAGCTCCGCATGCAGATCATATGGGCGAAGTCGAACTTCCCAATTGGCCGCGGCGACTACCACGTCAAGCACGAGCCTTGCTGGTACGCCGTCCGCGACGGGCAACCCGCCAGGCGAACAGATGACCGCACCCAGACGACGCTCTGGGAGATCGATCTCGATCGGAACGTGGAAGGCGGGCACTCCACGCAGAAGCCTCTCGAGTGTATGGCGCGTCCCATCCGAAACCACGAGACAGATAGCGTCTACGATCCATTCGTCGGATCCGGCACGACCCTCGTAGCAGCAGAGCAGCTCGGCGTGACGTGCTACGCCATGGACATCGCGCCACAGTACGTCGCCGTGGCCCTCGAGCGTCTCGCCGGCATGGGTCTCACGCCGAGGCTCATCGAGCCATGACCGAGTACCGCTGGGCCAGCGAAGTCGGTGCGCACGGGATGGCGCACCCGGAAGAGCTGGAGTATCTCGGGTATCGCCGGCACGTCCAAAGCCCGATTTATCCGGCCTCCTGGCTGATGATCCGCGAGACGGACGATGGCTGAGCCGATCAGCGTCACGGCATACGCCCGTCTCCGCGGCGTCTCGCATACCGCGGTGCAGCAGCGCATCAAGGCTGGCTCGCTGCCGACCTCCGCGCGCCAGATCAAGGGCCGATGGATGATCATCGACGTCGACCTGGCGAATCGTGAGTGGAACTCCCACACGCGCCCATGGGTGGGCACTCGTGGCGGGCCTGTCGCGCGACCGGCACCGCCACCATCGGCCCTCGCCGACGCCACGCTGCGGGAGCGCAAGGCTCGGGCCTGGGCCATCGAGCTCGACATCGCCAGGCGCACTCGGGATCTGGTCTCCGCTAGAGATGTCGAGCGCATCTGGGCGAGCGAGATCGTCGAGGCGCGCACGGCCCTCCTGGGCGTGCCATCTCGAGCGAAGCATCTCATCCCCGAGCTCACGCCAGGCGCCCAGGCCATCCTCGACAGCCTCATCCGAGAGGCGCTAGAGGGGCTCGCCAATCGCTCGTGGCGTGATTCGGACGCGCCTGTGATGGCCGGCGGCTAATGCCGACCGCTGCCACGGCCCTAGACCGCATCGTCTCGAGCACGCGCGAGCTATGGCGGGCGCCGCGGCGCCTCTCGCTTGCGGAGTGGGCGGATGCCGAGTTCCGCCTGCCGCCTGGCGACGCCAACGCCGGCCGCTGGCGCACGCTGCCGTACCAGCGCGACCTCCTCGACGCCATGTCGGATCCCGGCATTGAGCGCGTGACGTTCATGAAGTCGGCCCGCGTCGGCTTCACGAAGGGCTGCTGCGCGGCCATCGCGTACTACATCGCCCACGACCCCTGTCAGATGCTCTCGGTACAGCCGACCATCGACGACGCGCAGAAGTACAGCAAGGAAGACATCGCGCCCATGCTCGACTCGCTTCCGTGCCTTAGCGGTCTCGTGTCGCCGCCACGGTCGAAGGACAGCAGCAACACAATCCTCGAGAAGCACTTCCGCGGCGGCTCGCTCTCCCTGGTCGGCGCGAACAGCCCGAGAGGCTTCCGGCGCACGTCCAGGCGAGTCGTCATCTTCGACGAGGTCGACGGCTACCCGGCGAGCGCCGGCACTGAAGGTGACCAGATCGAGCTCGGCATCCGGCGCACGGAGTACTACTGGAACCGGAAGATCATCGCCGGCTCGACGCCCACCCTCGCCGGCCTGAGCCGAATCGAACGCCTCTTCGAAGAGGGCGACCAGCGTCGCCGGTACGTGCCCTGCCCGCATTGCGGCGCGTTCCAGGTGATTCGCTTCCCGAACCTCAAGTGGCCGGAGGGCCGGCCGGAGCAGGCCGTGCTCGTCTGCGAGGCCAACGGCTGCACGATCGAGCACAAGTCAAAGCGCGACATGGACGAGGCCGGCGAGTGGCGCGCGGAGGTGCCGGAGCACTTCACGGAGCACAACCGGCACGCCTCGTTCCATATCTGGGCCGGTTACTCCTACAGCCCTAACGCGACGTGGGGCCAGCTCGCGGGAGAGTTCGTGAAGGCCAACCGCGGCGGGGCGCTCACGCTCCAGACGTTCGTCAATACGGTCTTAGGCGAGACCTGGCAGGACCGGGGCGAGGCGCCGGAATGGGGCCATCTCATGCGGCGACGCGAGGTCTACCGGATCGGCACGGTGCCGCAGGGCGCCCTCTTCCTCACGGCCGGCGTGGACGTGCAGAAGGACCGTCTCGTGTTTGAAGTCGTCGGCTGGGGCCGCGGGAAGGCCTCCTGGTCCATCGACTACGCCGTGCTGCCTGGAGATACCGCCGACCTCGACAAAGGCCCCTGGTCCCAGCTCGACGCCCTCCTGGCCCGCAGCTTCCCGCATGACGGCGGAACGCACATGGGTATCCGCCTGCTCGCTGTCGACAGCGGTTACAACACGCAGACGGTCTACGGCTGGGCGCGGCGGTTCCCCATGAGCCGCGTCATCGCGGTCAAGGGCCAGCAGTCTGGCGGCGTCCTCATCGGGGCGCCCTCGCCTATCGAGTTCAGCGACCGAGGGCGCAAGCTCCGTCGCGGGTACAAGGTCTGGCCGGTCTGCGGGGCCGTCGCGAAGAGCGAGCTGTATGGATGGCTGCGTCTCGAGGCGCCGGCGGATGGGAGCGCGACGCCGCCTGGGTTCTGTCACTTCCCAGAGTACGGGGAAGACTACTTCCGCGAGCTCACCGCCGAGCAGCTCGTGCCGACGAAGACGCGCCGAGGGTTCGTGCGGATGGAGTGGTCGCTGATTCCAGGCCGGCGCAACGAGGTGCTCGACGCGCGCGTGTATGCCCGTGCGGCCGCGGCCGTCGTGGGCCTGGACCGCTTCACCGAGGTCGACTGGCTGGCGCTCGAGCGCGTCGTCGGCGCGGTGCCGGCTACCACGCCGACGACTCCGCAGGATCGCGAGCGCGAGATACCACCAAGGCCGCAGCCTCCGGCGCAGCGCCAGCCGTGGCTCGGCCGGAATAGGGGATGGCTGCAGCGATGAAATACGGCTCCCTCGAGATCGTCGCCTACAAGCGCGTCGATGGCGTCGAGCTGCCTCCAGAGATGGCCAGCTCCATGTCAGTCGTGCGCAACGGTGACCACATCTTCGGCTCGCCGGTGCCGATCCGCACGTACGAGACGGTCGATGGCAGGCTGGTCTACACGAAGTTCCCCTTTGCCATCAGCCCGACCGACGACCTCGAGCTCCTGTTCGAGAACGTCGAGGACGACGACGTCGAGGTCACGGTGTACGTCTTCTTCTACAACGCATCATCCAATCCTATTGGCGCCGGCTATGCGACGACGCTCAATCGGATGTGTACGGCGCGCTGTTCGGTGCGGGAAGGAGCCGGCCTATGACACCATCCGCCGTAGCCAGATGCCCAGCCATCTCCGACCGCCAGCAACGCTGCCTCTGGTCCGGCGAGCATCCCGGCGTCGACCACCGCTGGGACCGCGACAACTCAGCGGTCGCGCATCCCGCGCTTGCCCTGCGCCCGGCCACGCTCGAGGATCGTCATCGCATCTACAAGTGGCGCAACGCGCCCGACGTGCGCGCGGTGTCCTTCGACGAGGAGCCGGTCGCCTGGGCGACGCACATCGCCTGGTATAACCAGGCTCTCGCTGACCGCCGCCTGTTCGTCATCACATTCGGCGGCCCAGGCTACGACCCGATCGGCACGCTGCGCCTCGACCGCCATGGCGTGCTGGGCTACGTCTCCATCATCCTCGACGAGAAGGTCCGCGGGCGCGGCCTCGCGACGCCGGCCATTCTCATGCTCGACGACGAGGCGCAGGTCCTCAAGCATGAGCGGCACTCGACGTTCAACTGCCGCGCCCTCGTGGCCCTGATCAAGGTGCCGAACTCGCGCTCACACGGGGCGTTCATACGCGCCGGATACAGGGCAGCGTTTCACGACGGCTTCATCACGATGATGGTGAAGACGTGTCCGTAGAGGTCTACCACTGCAAGGGCTGCCAATGCCCTGAGCGAATGTCGACGTACTGGCGCCGGTACTCTCGGACGACGACCACGCACAAGGACTGCCACCAATGTAAGACGTCCACGATCATGCCGGGTCAGCGCGGTTGGTGGTGGCGGTACGTCCCAAGTAAGGTGCCAGGATTCAAGGTCGGCAGGGGAACGGAATCCCTGTGCGCTGGCTGCGCTGGCGCCATAGGCCTCGTCTAGTCCAGACGGAGCTCCGGCGCATCTGGCAGGAGCCGGACGGCCGCTGGTTCTTCACCGTCGAGCAGTATCCCTACGCCACGGCTGACCGATTCGTGACCTATGGGCCGTTCGGCACCGAAGGGGAGGCCGTTTATGCTTGCAAGCAAAACCTGCAGCCAGTACGACTGTAAAGCGTCATGCCGTGGACCCAGGCCGAGCGCGATGCCCTCGCCGCCGCCGTCACCCGCGGTGTCCTCTCCGTCTCCCTAGCTGGAGAGACCATCACCTACTACTCGCTGAAGGAGATGCGCGAGCTGCTGGCCGAGATGGACCGCTCCCTCGCGGCCAGCACAACGGGCCAGTCATACCGCGTCGCCGCCACTTCGAAGGGGCTCTGATGGCGTGGTCTCCGTATCCAGGCTCGGGGATATGTCATCGATGCGCCGGCCACCTCCCGAATCACACGACGACGTGCCCGCGATGACGGTTCTTCGCGAGCAGGAGCGCTCAGGCCACGCCAGCCTGCACGCGAGCGGCGATCTCGACGAGCGCATGGGTGCCGCGATGGGCGACCGCCTCGAGGACTGGCGCCGCTACCGTTCCGACTGGAAGCGCGGTGCCGTAGAGCGCCCGTTCCCGCTCCAGATCGACTTCTCACTCAACGACTCCTGCAACATGAAGTGCCCGATGTGTACCTGGTCGGAGGACAGCAAGCGCCCGACGCGGCGCCAGTTCTCGCTCGAGCACTTCACCAAGATCATCGCGGAAGCCGTGCCGCAGGGCCTGTGCGCAGTCGGCCTGAACGGTGTGAACGAGCCGCTGATGCGCCGGGATCTGCCGGACTTCGTGCGGGCCGCTCACGACCTGGGCGTCATGGACATCATGCTGCATACCAACGGCATGCTGCTCAACAACACGATGGCGCGAGAACTGATCGGCGCGGGCCTCACGCGCCTGTTCGTCTCCCTCGATGCCGTCACGCAGGAGACCTACGACAAGATTCGTGTCGGTGGGAATCTCGCTGTCGTGACCATGAACATCGAGAACTTCCTCGCGGTGCGCGGCGACAGAACACTGCCGGTGCTGGCCGTCTGCTTCGTGCGTATGTCGATGAACGCCCACGAAGAGGCGGCGTTCATGGAGCAGTGGCGCGGCATCGCAGACTTCTTCTCGATGCAGTCGTTTATGAACCCCTTCGCTGGCGAGCGGCCGGAGAAGGAGGCGCTGGCATCAGCAGATCGCGCGCCTGCGCGGCCCTTTGTCTGCCCGCAGCCATTCCAGCGCATGCGCTTGTCGGTCACGGGCGATGTGCATCCGTGCTGTTCTTTCTACGGCGATCAAATCATCGCGGCCCCAGCCTGGCTGCAGGCGCCTATCGGAGCCGTCTGGCGTGGGCCGATGCGGAATATCCGCCTCCTGCATTCGAGCGGAGACGTATGGGATGAGTCGCGCAAGGGCAGCATCGCGGCAACGTGCAGGGCCTGCATGCGGAACAGCTTCACGTCGGTCTCGTGATGCAGCTCGCCCGCGTCGACCCGTCCACCTACGAGAAGGTCCAGATCGCCCGCTCCATCGCCAAGTGGGACTATTGCAACGTCACGCCAGGCGACGTGATGCGCTACCGGGCGATGCTACTCCCACGTGGCGAGTATGAATCGGTCTGCTGCATCGGCGTCAGGAACGGCGCCGAGATGGAATACTTCCGCGCTCACTTCCCCGAGGTGGTCGGCGTGGACATCAATCCAGACTGCGGGCAGCCGAATTTCTGGGCCGGCTCGTTCGACGCGATGCCGGAAGACTGGACGGGGCGGTTCGACCTTATCTTCTCCAACGCCTTCGACCACTCTCAGCACCCGGACGTCACGGCGCGTGAGTGGCGCCGCATCATACGCCCAGGCGGCGCCGCGCTCCTCGCCTTCGTCCCGAACGTGGCGCCGACAGAGACCGAGCCGACCGGGGACCTCACCGTCGATGACATGCGTCGCCTCTTCCCTGGCGAGCTGCTGGCCGAGGGGACCTCGGAGCATGGCTATTGCGACCTGCTGATCAAGGTGGCGCCCTGATGAACGAGTCGGCAACGAACTGGCTCGACCGTCTCACGCTCACCGTCGCGCCACGCTGGACGATGCGCCGTATACGTGCCAGAGCAGCTATCGACGTCTTCACGAGATCCTACGAGGCCGCCGTAGCCGGCCGGAGAACGCAGGGCTGGCGCAGATCCTCCGGCGACGCCAACTCGTCGCTGATGCAGGGCCTGTCGCGGCTACGCGAAGACGCCCGCGACGTGGTTAGAAACAACGCCTATGGCGAGAGTGCCGTCGCCACGATCGCCGACCATGCGGTCGGCTGGGGTATCGTCGCCAAGCCGTCGAAGGAGACGCCGAGGCTTGAGGCGACTCGTTTCACTGAGAAGTGGAAGGCTTGGGCAGAGACGACGGCGTGCGATGCCGAAGGGCGCCTCGACTTCGCCGGCATCCAGAAGTTAGCCATGCGCTCGGTGGCAGAGTCCGGCGAGATCATGATTCGCCGTCGCTGGCGCAGGCCAGAGGATAATCTCCCGCTGAATTTCCAACTGCAGATCCTCGAGTCGGATTATCTCGACTCGTCGAAGGACGGCATCTCGACGCCAGGCGGCGGCACCATCGTTCAGGGCGTCGAGTACGACGCCATCGGCCGCCGCTCACGCTACTGGCTCTTCCGCGAGCATCCCGGCAGCAACTTCAGTGGACTTCGCTCCTCTGGTCCAGGGCAATCGCAGCCGGTGTCGGCGTCCGAGATCCTCCACGTCTTCCCGTCGAAGCGTCCAGGGCAGGCGCGCGGAGCGTCATGGTTCGCGCCCGTCATGCTGCGCATGAAGGACTTCGACGAATACGAGGACGCCGCGCTGATGAAGCAAAAAATCGCGGCCTGCTTAGCGGTCCTGACGACTGATGTGGACGGCACGACGACGCCACTAGGTGGGACAAACACGGAAGAGCCCACGTGGGACATGCTCTATCCAGGCATGATCAAACAAATTCCTGGCGGCCAAGCCATTACAGTCGTTGAGCCGCCGAGTGTCTCCGAGCATGACGCCTACGCCAAGACGGTGCTGCGCGCTATCGCGACGGGCCTGGGTGTGACGTACGAGGACCTGACGGGCGACTACACCGGCATGCCGTACTCGGCCGCGCGCATGTCGCGCATCCGGCACTGGGCGCGCGTGGAGGACTGGCGCTGGCGTATGCTCATTCCGCAACTCTGCGATCCCGTCTGGGCCTGGGCAGTGGAAGCCGCGCGCGTCGGCAACATCATCCGCGAGCCTATCAAGGCTGAGTGGACGGCACCGCCGATGCCGATGATCGAGCCGGACGTCGAGGCGCGGTCCTACCAGATGCGCCTGCGTATCGGCGCTATTACCTGGCCAGAGATGATCCGAGAACTCGGCTACGATCCAGATCAGGTGTTCGAGGAACTCGTGGCGTGGAACAAGAAATTCGATGCCGCCGAGGTCATCCTCGATGGCGATCCGCGCGCCACGACACAACAGGGCGGCCCGCGGGATGCTGGAGGTGCTGCCGGTTCTCCCGAGCCGGCAGTTCCCGCTGCCTCCAGCGCCAACGGGTCCGCCCGTAGTAACGGCAACGGGCACCATCCGCCAGCGCCAGAGGACGGATGGAAGACGATCGAGCGCACGCTATCGCGCCTGGTCGACGCCCGTGATGCACGCGAGCAGATGCCGGCGCCCAACGTCAACGTCACCGTGCCGTTCGCCGATGGCGCCATCAGGCTCGAGCCAGCCGCGGCGCCAGAGATCAACGTTGACGCTCGCACGAGCATCAGTGACGGCGCCGTTAGGGTCGAGGTTGCACCGCCGCCTCCGGCTGAGATCCACGTTGAGGCGCCGGAGATCCGCGTCGAGCCAGCCGTCGTGAACATCGAGCGCGGGGCCGTCCAGGTGGATGTGGACGCGCCTACCACGATCGCCGAGGGAGCGCTCACCGTAACGCCATCGACACCGCCGCAGATCACGGTGGTCCGTACTCCACGCAAGCCGAGAGGGAAGCCGCCGACGAATGGCGACGAGTAGCTTCAGGCTCTCGAAGGAAGCGTCCAGCGCCGCCGCAGATGCGGTGACGCGGCTCCTCGACGGCGGGCGCCTGCGTCTCTACTCGGACTCGCCGCAGCCCGCAACAGCCGACGCGCCGGTTCCAGGCCGCGCCATTCTGCTCGTCGACCTGGCGCTCGGGAGCCCGGCGTTCGAGCCAGCGGTGGCAGGGAATGCTGAGGCGACGGAGATCAAGTCGTCGCGCGCGACTGGTAGAGGGACCGCGGAATGGTTCCGCGCCGTGACGTCGGGCGGGCGCGCCATCTATGACGGCTCCGTCGGAGAGGACAACTCCGGCGCCGACTGCGAGCTCGGCTCCACGATGATCTCTCCTGGCGTCGAGGTGCTAGTGTCGAGCATGATCTACACGCAGCCGAAGGCGAGGGCGTAGCGTGCCCACGGTCACGCCGAAGGCACTGGTCGAGGGCACGCTCCTCGCCGCCATTGCGCCAGGCATGCCGGGTCTCTACCGTGTGCCATTGAGCGGCGTCATCGCCGCCACGCTGCGCTCGATCCGGCTCTGCAACACCAGCGCCTCCAGCACGATCACGGCGACGGTCTACCTCGTCGCGTCTGGAGATAGCGAGGGCGCGAAGAGCATCATCATTCCTGAGACCACGCTCGGCGCGAAGTCGTTCCTGCCCGACGACTCGATTCACGTGCTCGGCCCAGGAGATTATATCTCCGCGGTGGCGTCGCTCGCTGGCGTCGTGTCGTTCCGGGCCTCGGGCGCCGAAATCCTGGAATGATCATCCGCTTCGCGCTAGCGCTGATCGCGCTGGTGCTGTGCTCGGCCACGCCAGCCTCGGCGCAGAGCGGCGTGAACTGGAAGAACGCCGGGACGTTCCTCGGCCGCGCGACCACGATCGAGTGCGGGTCCGGTATCGATTGCGGATTTATCGGCGGCACTGGCACGCTCACCGTGACAGGTAGCATGCCGACCGGCATCGGCTACGCCTCGCCCTGCTTCACCGTCGGCTCGGACGTGTTCAACCAGGTCGTCATGTGCGGCTCGCTGACTGGCAACCCAGTCACGTTCGCCCCCGCAGGATCAGACACGAACATCAACCTCCTCATGTCACCAAAGGGAGGTGGATCGTTCGACATCGCCGTGCAGAACTGGAACAACACCGTCACGACGGGATTTCGCATTCTTAATGCAGTGAGTCTGGCAGAGGTGATGAACATCACTCCGATCAATGACACGCTTAGCGGTAGCGTGACGCAATATACCTTCTCGAAAGGACTTCACGCATCGGACGATGTAGGCGGTAACACACAGATCTCGAATATGAATACGCCTGTTCTTGATCAGAACGCTGCGGGTGAAATCGGCCACTATTTCACGGTCATTCAGTTTAATAGCGACAAGGGATTTCTCGGCGGCACCGTCCTCGGCGTGGATAACGACTTCCGCCACACGGTAGACGACCGATGGATGTTCAGGATTGTTGAGGGTCATGGCCAGAACTCATTTGGGTTCCCAGACTCTCAAGCGCTGATCGGCATCAACACCATCGGGACTCCAGCCGCTGTGCTTCATATCGTGAATCCCTCAGTCGCGAATAGTGTCGGTGATACGAACGCGACTGTTGTGCAGACCGTTGAAGGCGTGACGACGCAGTCCGCGCATCTGACCGACTGGAAACTCACAGGCGGGGCCGTACGAGCGTTCGTCGACAAGGACGGCGGCGCCAACTTCGGCGGCACTCTGACCGCCGGCACGCGCACCGGCACACCAGCCACCTTTGCGTCCTTCGACAGCAGCGGCAAGTTGGTGGCTGGCGCAGCGTACGCCGCACCCGTTGGTCCGATCGCTGGAACGTCGAACCAGATCAGCGCATCAGCCGCATCAGGATCGGTCACGCTCTCGCTGCCATCGTCCGTGACGATGCCAGGAGATTTGACCGTAACAACACGCACCGGAACGCCTGCGACCTTCACTACCTTCGACTCCGGCGGCAAGCTCGTCGCAGGTGCGACTTATTCGGCGCCAGTCGGTCCAATTGCCGGCACCGCCAACCAAATCACGGCATCCGCCGCCTCTGGGAGCGTAACGCTCTCGCTGCCGGCGGCCGTCACGGCGCCAGGCTCGCTCACGCTGACCACTCGCACCGGAACGCCAGCCACACTCGCGACCTTCGACGCGACCGGCAAACTCGTCGCTGGCGCCGTCTATCCAGGAGCCACAGGTCCAACCGCCACCACCGGCGGCATCATCGGCGGCGGCTTCTCGAGCGGCGGCGCGACGCAACCCCTTTTCGGCAACAGCGCCACCGATACTGCGCAGACCGCAGGCATGCCCAGTCCAGGTTACGTCCGCGGTCTGTACGTCACGTACGCCGCAGCCCAGGCTGCCGGCGCACGCACGATCTTCTCACTTCGCCCCAACCAGCAGCCCCAAGGCATCGACATGATGGTCTCCGATGCCGCAGCCGCTGGCACGTACACCGTGCCATACCTCATGCGCTTCGAAAAGAACTCCATGGCGGACCTCAAGACGCAAGCGTATTCCGGCACGACGGCGACAACGCCGGTCGGCTGGTCCGCTGAATACCTGATGGACGACGGCGGCATCATCCTCGGCACGTACTGGGCCAATGCGCCAACACTCAGCGGCGCCACACGCTTCCTCACGCTGCCATACAGCATCAACGGCAGCGGTGGTCTGTTCACGACGGAGCCTATCGCTGCCGTACCCATTCCCATCACCGGTACGCTCAAGAACTTCTGCCTCGCGACCAACAACAACCAGGACGCGAGTGGCACCATGGTAGTAACCGTCGTGGTCAACGGTTCGGCCACCGCCATCACCGTCACAGTCCCAGTCAGCGCCCTAAGCGGCTCGGTGTTCTGCGACTACACCCACACCGCCGCCATCACCGCGAACCAGACGCTCTCGGTCCAGGTGGTCAACAACGCGACCGCCGGTTCAGGCGGCTTGCGCAACGCGACGATTGAACTCCTTCCAACCAGCGGAACGTCCGGCATCATCGGCGGCGGCTCCATCGGCGCAGTCGCGAGCGGCAGCACGGCCTACTGGAAGCCGCTCACACGCACGACCAACGCCACCGAAGCCAATGTTCAGGTGCCGATGCCGCGCGCGGGCACGATGACGAACTTTTGCGTGCAGCGCTCGGTGGCCGCGAGCGTGGGCACCACCACCGCCACGATCTTCAAAAACGGGAGCGCGAGCGGTCAGCTCACGATGACACTCGCCAACGCGACCGGCCCACAGTGCGCAACTGGCTCAGTGGCGATCGCGGCCGGCGACACCCTCTCAATGGAAGTCAAAAACTCCGTCGCATGCACGGGCGGCTGTCCGACCCTAGGCGGATGGAGCGCCGATTTTTGATGCGCTACCTCTTGGTTGCCATCTTGCTGCTCGTGGCTCTTCCCGTCCCTGCCCACGCGGAAACGCGAAACTACGTCAAAGGCGCGACGGTGCGCATGAACGCCGACCAGCTCGCCGCCAGCCTCGACAGCGCCCTCGGTTTCACGGGTACGCAGGTTACGGTCGGTATCACGCCAACGCTCGTTGTCGTGAGCCATCCATCGCTCACCTCGGCGAACGACGCGGCGGTCAATAGTGCGATCGCGGCGTATGTCTTCGATCCGATCTACAACGTTCGCCAGCAAGCCAGAGCGGCCATCGCCGCCGCCACCGACAGCGACACCGAGGTCAAGCGGGCGATGGCGGCGGTTCTCATCGACGAGATCAACGCGTTGCGTGAGTGGGTGGAGGCGTTCAAGGCGGCGGTGGCGGCTGCCACCACGCTCGCCGATCTCAAGACTCGCGTCGCGGCTCTGCCGGCGATGCCAGACCGCACGCTCCAGCAGGCGGTGACGGCGATCCAGAACAAGATCACGTCAGGGAGCGCTGACTGATGGCGTTCGAGATCCGTGACGATGCGTTTGACCTCGACGCACTCGTCCTAGCAGACTTCCCATACGCCGCATACTACGATGAAGAAGTCGCGGTTCCGGTCCCGACGCCAGCCGATACCGGAGGCGTCGGTGTCTTCAGACTCGCGCAGCGCATCACCGGCCGCGTGCGCGTCACGGCGGCGCCAGCCGAGCTCATCGCGAAGGGTCGTTTGCGCGTGCGCGGGACGGTGGACGTCACGGCTCCTGCGGCTACGGCGACGATCAATGGCCAGGTGCGGATTAGCGCGCGCATCGCGGTTACAGCGTCGAGCGTGAGCGTGCAGAGTGAGGGCGTCATCGCGCGCGAGGGCGAGTGGATTGTGGTGATTCCAGCCGAGGAACAGGAGGACACCATCGTGGTGCTGTCGAGATGATCAAGGGGCAGGATCTGCAGAACCGCATGGGTGGTGGCTCGCAGACAGCGGCTACGGGCTCGCCGAATACTCCTGTTATTACCGAGGACGCGCTAGCGAGCCTGCTGGCCCGCATCGACAAGGCGCGCACCACGAAAGACGGCGAAGAGCGGCACTGTGCCGACTGCTTCCGGCGAGGTCGCGACGCGGCGCTCAAGATCATCGACGGGGCATGAACGGGACGACACTGACGCTCCACATGACGCTCCTGCCACCTGGTCAGGCTCGCGTGCTCGCCTTCGTCGAGGAATACTACGCCGTCGCGCGTGAACCGTGCCCGGCGCGGCTCGTCGCACGTCGATTCAGTCTCCATCACGAAACCGTGCGAGAGACCTTCTCGGTGCTCTATCGCAAAGGCTGGCTAAGGACCAACTCATCGCCAGCAACTCCTGAAAAACCAATAGCTTAGCCGTACCCCGCCGCTATTGCGGGTAGGCAGTTCCACGCCACCCGTTCATCCTGAGCGCCGTGAAGCGCTCGGAGTCTACCGAGACCACGGTGCAGATGCCGCAGCTCCTGCTGCGCGCCGACATCAAGCCAGACTCCGTCAACCTCAATGCCCGTACCGTCGACATCGTCTTCTCCACTGGCGCCGCCGTGCGCCGGTTAGACTGGATGAGCGGCGAGCCGTACCTCGAGACGCTCTCGATGGAACCGAGCGCCGTTCGACTCGACCGGCTCAATCGCGGCGCGCCGTTCCTCGACTCGCATGACTCGTCCGGCGTCGGCAGCGTGCTCGGCGTCGTGGTCGAGGGTTCCGCGCGTATTGAGAACGGCCAGGGCATCGCGACCGTGCGCTTCTCGAAGCGCGCCAGCGTCGAGCCGATCTTCAACGACATCAAGGACCGCATCCTGCGCAACGTCTCGGTCGGCTACACGCCGCACCGCTACGAAGAGACGCTCGCCACCAAGGACGCACCCAGGATCCGCCATGCGGTGGACTGGGAGCCCTACGAAATCAGCTCGGTTCCGATTCCTGCTGACGCGGGCGCTCAAGTGCGCGACGCCAAGGCGACGACCCATCCGTGCATCATCGTGCGCGCTGCGCCTTCGGCCGGCGCCAAGAAGGAGTCATCCATGGACCCTGAGAACACTGCCGCCACCGTCGAAGAGGAAACGAGAGCCGCCGAGGTCGTTCCGAACGACGTGGAGGTCGGGGCCACTCAGGAACGCGATCGCATCAACGGGATCTTGAACGCCTGCACGGCCGGCAAGATGTCGATGACGTTCGCGCAGAAGATGATCGACGACAAGGTCCCGCTCGTCAGGGCACAGGGTCTCGTCTTCGACGAGCTGAAGAAGCGCGCCCAGGACGATGCCGGGCCGCGGCCAGGACCATCAGGCGTCCAGGTCGTTGGCGCCGATCCGCTCGATCACTTCCTGCGAGGCATCGAGGGCGCCATCCTGCACCGCATCGAGCCGAGCTGGTTCCCGCTCGATGACAATTCCCGGAAGTACCGCGGCAAGTCGGTCCTGCGCTGCGCGGAGGACGTGCTCTCGCAGCGTGGTGTGCGCATCGGCGAGTTCTCCAGGATGGAGATCGCCGGCATGGCGCTCGGCCTGGAGGTGCGCGCCGGGCTGCACACGACGTCGGACTTCCCGAACATCTTGGCGGACGTCGCGAACAAGACGTTGCGACGCGCCTACGAGATGGCGCCGCAGACCTGGCGGCCGCTCGCGCGCCAGATCAGCATGCCGGACTTCAAGGCCGTCAAGCGCAACCAGCTCGGCGAGGCACCGGCGCTCCTGAAGGTGCTGGAGCACGGTGAGTTCACCCGTGGCACGGTAGCCGAGGGCAAGGAGCAGTTCCAGCTCACGACCTACGGTCGGATCTTCGGCATCACCCGCCAGGCGCTCGTCAACGACGACCTGGATGCGTTCTCGCGCCTCACGATGGGCTTCGGCAGGTCGGCGAGGAACCTCGAGTCCGACGTCGTCTGGTATCAGATCCTGGCGACCGCGCTGCTGATGGGCGACGGCATCACGCTCTTCGACTCCGCGACCCACACGAACTACACCTCTTCTGGGACGGCCATCGACGTGACCAGCCTCGGCGTGGCCTTCGCGCTGATGATGAAGCAGACCTCGCTCGGCAGTCAATCGACCTCGCCGACTTATCTGAATCTCAGCCCTCGGTATCTCATCGTGCCGCCGAGCAAGATCACGCTGGCGATGCAGTACACCACCGCGGTCAACCCGAACCTCGCCTCCAGCGTCAACCCGTGGGCTGGCGTCCTGACGCCGATCGCGGAGCCGCGCCTCGAGGGCGGCGTGACCGTGGATGGCACCACGGTGGCTGGCAGTGCGGTGTCGTGGTATCTCGCTGCCTCGCCGGATCAGATCGACATCATCGAATACGGCTACCTCGACGGGGAAGAGGGGCCGACCGTCGAGACGCGAATCGGCTTCGACATCGACGGGCTGGAGATCAAGTGCCGCCTGGATTTTGCGGCCAAGGTCATCGACTACCGCGGCCTGTACAAGAACGCCGGAGCATAAGGAGGCACTCATGACTACGGGCTACAACTCACCAGGAGAAGTCGTCGAACTCACGGCCCCGTCCGGCGGCGTCGTTTCTGGCACAGGCTACAAGATCGGCCGGTTCTTCGCCGTGGCAGCGCAGTCGGCGGCCGTCGGTGTCAAGTTCAGCGGCATCCTGACCGGCGTCCATCTGCTGGCAAAGGTCGCCGCTGAGCCGTGGACCGAGGGCCTGCTGATCTACTACAACACGGCCTCAGCCCTCGCCACGTCCGTCTCGACCACAGCCATGCTCATCGGCGCCGCGACTAGGACCGAGGCCAATCCCACGAGCACCGGGCTCGTGCGCCTGAACGGCGTGGCGCAGTACTTCAACCAGCCGTAAGGGGTGGGATGTTCACGGTCGATCTTGACGTCTTCAACGGGTTGCCTGGGGCGCTGACCGCGACGGTCACGCCAGCCGGCGGCTCGCCAGTCTCCACCGTCGTCCATTGGCGGCGGGAGGACGTGCCTCCAGGCGACCGGCAGCCCGGCGCGATGGGGTTCAGTACGGTCAATCGCCGTCAGCTCGCCTGGGTGCGACGCGACGACGTGCCGAGCCTGCCGAAGGCCAGCACCATCCTGGGCGGGCCGGAGCATCAGCAGAAGACCTGGACGGTGCAGTCGGTGGACGAGTCGCATCCGCACTTTCATCTCGCCGTCGTGGGGTAGGCGATGGCGACCCAGATCATCTCCGTCCGGCCCGAGCAGATCGCGAACCTCGTGACGCGCCTGGAGGGCCTAGGACGCGAGGCGCCGGACGCAATGGTCAGAGCTCTAAACCGGGCGAGAACGTCAGTCCTAGCCCGTCTGCTGCGCTGGCTCGTGGCGGCAACAGGCATCCCGAGCAGCCGCCTGCGGAAGTCTATCCGCGCGCGCGGGGCCTCAAGGGGCCAGCTCCAGGCTGTCATTGCCCTCTACGGCGGCAAGGCGCGCCTAATCGACTACGACCGCCGGATCCAGGCCGACAAGCTCCCGCGTCACGGCTTCAAGGCGCGCATGCCTGGCAGCGGTCACGTCGGCTATTTCGAGCGAGCGCCAGGCTCCCGGCACCGGCGCCGCGGCGAGCCCTTCGCGCCGCACGAGCTGCCGATCCGCGAGATCCTCGGCCCGGCCTTCACCAGCTTCATCTCCGACGTCGGCCTCCAGGATCTGCTCAAGTTCGGCGGCGACCGGCTGCGGATCGAGCTCGAGCGCGAGCTAACATTCCGCGAGGGACGGCGGGCGGCATGATATGCCTGAGCCTCTTCGCGAGCAGATCATGGTCGCGGTCGCCCAGCGACTCGGGACGATTGTCGCCGGCACCGTCACCTACGGCAGCTTCTCCGTCTTCTACTACACGACGCCTGCCCATACGACTCGAACGCTTCAGTGGATCACGCAATACGATCAGCCCATCACGCCGCCAGGGACGACGACGCTGCTCGACGGCGGGCCTGTGCTGGGCGTCGTCCGTGGCTCTGGCAGCACGTTTGAGCGTCAGACGCACGTTCCCAATGCTGACGGTGCGATCGGCGGATTTACCCACGAGATGCACCTCACCATCTGGGGCTACGTCAAGGCTGCGGGCAGTGATCTCGCCAGCACCTTACTCGAGCGTCTCTGGGCCGACCATATGAACGCCATGCTCTCGGATCCGAGCCTCGGCGGCATCGGCGTCGCGAGCCCTGACGGGCCGCTCGACACCGACGACGGCGTGCTCGAGCCGCTGGCGTACTTCGCCCAGGATTGGGTGATCAAGGCCGGCTGATGTGGTCTCAAAGGCTGAGCGCACGCGCCTCCAGATGGAAGAGTCCTTCCGCTCACGCGGGAGGACGGAGCTCCGGTGCATGGACTGTGACCGAATACTGCTGCGGTATACGCCGCCGATCGGGCTGATCACGATGCCCTGCCGGCGATGTGGAACGTGGAACACCTTGACGACGGAGCCGCCAGCGGCACCGTAAACGCGATCAGGAGAACCTGATGGAGTGGCCAACGTGCGAGGCCCCGAACACGTATAGGGGGGCTCTCGATGACGATCAAACGGCACGGCGGTGGAATGGTATGGGATATCGCCACTACGCAAGGCCTGAGCTGGCTGGGTCCGTGGACGCCGATCCCGCAGGTGATGGGGACGATCACTCTCCCTGGTGGCACGTCGACGAAAGTGGACATCACGACCCACGACGACGTGGTGACCTACGGGCGCATCAAACAGAACGGCGGGGGCCTCGCCGACGTGACCGATCCAGGCGGGACGATCCTCTGGGATCCCGACGATACGGTGCACCAGAAGCTGCTCGCGGCGTTCCAGGCGGGCTCGGTGTTCCAGTTCCGATTCTCGTTCCCGTCGAGCACCGGCACCGTCACGAAGAAGTACGGAGCGCAGGGCCAGATCAGCATCGGCAACGGACAGGCCGACATCAACGGGTACGTTACTTACCCTGTGACCGTCGTGGCGAATCAAATCAATTTCTCCGTCGCATAAGCGTCGTCGCCCAGCACGGTCTCCTGGGGCGGCGGCTCAACCCCAGGAGACCAGGAGGACGCCGCGCATCATGAGCCAGTTCGTAGAGATCGAGCTAGACCGTCCCAGGCAGTTCAAGCTGTCCATATTCGACGCCCGCGACGCCTGTCGCTACCTCTCCAACATCCCAGGCAAGGGATCCGTCGACTCCCTCGGCCTCCTGATGATGCTCGCGCGCCGCGATCTCGACGGCTGGTCGGCCGTGCTCGCCGAGGGGCTGAAGCACGAGGAGCCTGGACTGCGTCCTGACCGCGCGCTGCGCTACCTCCAGACGTATATCCAGGACGCCAAGACCGACGCCGAGCGCTCCGAGCGCTGGGCCGCACTGGCGAAGGGGATTCGCAAGGCGGGCGAGATCGGCGGCGTCTGGGATGCGCTCGAGGACGGCGACCGTGAGGAATCCTCGGGAAACGCCCGACCTTCCACGGCCTCCAAGCCCTCGATGTAGACGCCTGGATAACATGGGCGCGTCCAATCGCGGCACGGATGGGCTGGCGCCCGTGGGAGCTCGAGCAGATCGAGCATCCGCGAGACTTCATCGAGGCCGTCCACGGCTTTCAGTGGCGGATGCGGTGGGAGCTGGATCGAGCGGCCTTCATCGCCTATCACGTTCTGACGGCCGGCGGCGTGAAGAAGAACGTCGGCCCTGGTCTGGAGGGCGAGCCGATCGGCGTGGACGAGATCCTGGGGAGGCCGTTGTTTGATGATCCGCTCGTGCCGACGCCGGAGTTGAGCCCTTCTGAACTAGAGGAGCGCGAGATGGAAGAGGCCGAGCGCTTCGCGAAGGTGGAGAGGGCGAAGCTAGAAATCTGGGCCGCGAAGAGGAAGCGCGAGGCCGAGATGAGAGGCGAGGAGTTCGGGATCATTGGCTGACAAAGTCGAAATCCAGTTAAGCGCATCCGGCGCCGAGGCGGTCGCCAAGGTCTTCAACGACCTCGCGGCCAAGAGCCAGCAGTTCGGCAAGAACCTCACGGGCGGCGCAAAAGAGGCCGAGGGCGCGCTCAACTCGCTCAGTTCGGCCGGTAAGCGCATCTTCGAAATCTTCACCGGGTTCACCTTCGGCAACATCTTTATCAACGCCATCTCCCAGGTAAAAGACCTCACTCTTGAGTTCATCAAACTCGGTCACGAGGCGCGCAACCAGGAAGAGACGTTCAAGCTCGTCGCCCAATCCGTCGGCGTCTCGGCCTCGGCGCTCGAGGCTGGCCTGAAGCGGGCCTCCGACGGCCTCGCCAATACGTCGGACATCATGCTCGCTGGCGCGAGGGCGCTCCAGAACAGCCTCCGGCCGGACCAGATCGTCGGCCTGATGGAAGTCGCGCGCGCGCAGGCGAAGCTCGCCGGCAAGGACGTCACGCAGGCGTTCAACGACATCGCGACCGCCGCGACGAATCAGCAGGTCCGTCAGCTCAAGGCCTACGGCATCATCATCGACGCCAATCGCGCGTACGAGCAGCACGCCATACGGCTCGGCACGGTGAAGGAAGCATTGACGGAAGTCGGCCAGACGCAGGCCATCGCGATAGCCGTGATGGAGAACATGAAGGGGAAGCTCGTCGAATCGTCCTCGGAAATCATCAAGCAAGAAGAGGCGATGCGGCGCTGGAAGGTCAGCCTCCAGGAAGCCGGCGAGACGATCGGGAAGAATCTCATCGAGGCCTTCGTCGCGTTCCGTACATGGATCAAGTCGGTGGACGACGCGCTGCGCACGAGTGCGATCGGCCAACTGATCGGCAAGATCGCCGACAAGATCGCGGACGTCAAGAAGGCCTCGGCCGAGGCCGCTGGTGTCGGCGAGACCGGCATGGGCTTCGCGAAGCTGAGCGAGTTACCGGCGCCCTCACCGAAAGTGGCAGAGCAGATTGACCGCGTGAAGGCGGCGGCAGCGGCGATGCAGGCCGCCATCAAGGCCGTGGATGCCGACATGGCGATCTTCAATGCAAGGATGGGGACCTTCACGACGACCGCCGAGGCGTTCGCCGCGGTGATCGAGAAGGACATCGCCAAGCTGCAGGCGCTCGGATCTCAGGACGCCGACGTCGTCGTCAAGATCGAGACGCTGCGCGGGACGCTCTTCAAGCTCCAGGAGCAGATTGACAAGACGGCCGCCGCCTTCCAGGCATTGCTCGGTCGGACGGCCGACTACGTCGATGGCGCGGAGCAGATTATCCAGCAGACGGAGAAGGAGCAGAAAGCGACCGCGGACTTTCAGTCCTCACTCGTGGCCCTGAATGCGCAGTTCGATCTGTTCGGCGACGAGCAGAGCCGCCAGGCGGCCCTCATGGGCGCATTGCAGACGAGGATCAAGGCGCTCCTCGACGACGGGCTCACGCCAACGGATGCGGCCGTCGTGAAGCTCACGGACGACTTCCGTGATCTGGCGGCGGCGCAGGCCCTGGTAGCCGTGACGAAGGCGATTACGGACGAGCAGGTAGCCGCCGCAGAGGCGCTGATGGCTCAGACCGAAGACGCCACGAAGGCCACCGCCGACTTCCAGAAGCAGATGGCCACGCTGAACGATGAGTTCGAGCTCTTCGGCAACGTCCAGGACACGGTGAGCCAGAAGATGAACGTCCTGCAGTCGCGCATCCGCGCGCTGCTCGAGCAGGGGCTCAAGCCTACCGACGCCGAGGTCCAAGCACTCGCCAATGATCTGAAGGCGCTCCAGGCCGACCAGTTTGCGGCGCAGTTGCAGCAGATTGAAGTTTCCGCGGCGGCACTCGGCGACACGTTCGACGCCCTCGGCGCCAGAATCGGCCTCCTGCAGCAACAATTCCGCACCATGGCGGCCGATGCGCAAGGGGTGCTGACGCCGGAACTCAAGGCCCTCGGCCTCGAGATTCAGAACCTGGTGAACCAGCAGAAGGTGCAGCAAATGCTCTCGCAGTTCACCGATTCCTTCCAAAACGCCCTCGAGGCCGTGCGCGGATCCTTGCAGAGTGTCCAGGATGCGCTCTCGACATTCTTCCAGACCGGGAAGCTCGACTTCACCAACTTCTTCGCCAGCATCAAGAAGACGCTCTCCGACTTCGCTGCGAAGGAGCTCGTGGGCGGCGTCATCAAGTTCGTCATGGGCGATAAGGCGTCCACCGACCCACTCGTCGCAGCCTCACAGAAGGCTGCCGCCTCGATGACTGGGCCTCTTGTGTCGGCGACGACGACCACGGCGACGGCCATGCGAGAGGATCTGCGCCCGGCCGTCATCGGTCTCGCCGACACGATGCGCCAGGTCAGTAGCGGGGCGTTATCGGGCGGCTCATCGAATGGCGTCACTGGGCCGCTTCTCAGATTGGGCGACGCGGCGACCGATACCGCCGGGAGTTTCACGTCTGTCACGGACGCGGCGCTGGGGTTTGGCGACGCCTGGAATACGGCTGGCACCACGGCGGCTGGCAACCTCGATACTCTCGGCGAGGCAGCCATGGGCGGCGCGGACGCCCTTATTGCAGGGTCGAGTCTGGCCGTCAGCGGATTCAGCGCCGCCGCGCAGGGTGCGTCGTCGGCAGCGCAGGCGACCGGCAATGCGCTCGCGCCGGCTGCAGTTGGTGCGGCTAATGCGCTTGGGTTTATCCCGCGAATCGTTCAGGGCATCGCCGGGCTATTCGGCGGCGGTGGCGGTGGAACAGGCGGAACCGGAGGAGGCGGCGGTGGTGGTGGCCTGGGACTAGTCAATGCCTTCTTGGGCGGTGGCGGTGGCGGTGGATTCCAGCAGATTCTCGGATTCGCCCAAAATCTCAATAGCGTAGTGAACGGGCTGTCCTCGCTCGGACAAGGGCTCTACATCGCTGTCGGCAACCTGATTGGATTCACCGAGGTCCTAGGCCCCGCGGCGACTGGTATTCAGATTCTCGACATGGCCTCCGCTGGGGCATCGGTCGGCGAGATATCGACGGCGATGTCTGCCGCCTCTGCCGGCGTGAGCACATTCGGGGTGGCGCTCGCTGGTGTCGGTGCCGCGTTGACGGTCTTTCAGGGCATCATGGCGCTCGTGAACGGACAGACGGCGACCGGCATCGGTACGCTATCCGGTGCCGCAGCCGGCGCGCTCATCGGTGGCGGCATCGGGCTGGCCTTCGCTGGAGGGACATTCGGTACGTCTGTTCTGCTCGGTGCGCTCATCGGCGCAGGCATCGGTGGGGCTGCTGGTGGCGGCATCGGTGGTCTGTTCGAAAAGCAGCTCACCGCGTATGAGATCAAGCGCCTCAATGCACAGGCTATCGCGAGCGTGGGCATCGGCACCGTCGCATCGACATATGCCGCCGCCGCCAAGAGTCAGAGCCCATCAGAGTTGCAGGCGGCACTCGCAGGGCGATCAGGCCAGGTGTATACGATCCTGCAACTCCCGCAGGCGATTGCCGACTCGCTGGGCATCCTCGGAGAGAAGATTGCCGGCGACCTCGTCCAGGTGAACTGGGGAGACCTCACGCGCGCGCAGTTCGAGAAGGTGATCGGCCTCTTCAAGGCGAATCCTGCTCTCGCCCAGACCGCACTGCTGGGCTCGGCTGACGTCCCCTATCTCGCTGGCGGCGATGCGGCCACCAATGCCGGGATCATCAAAAACGCGAGCCTGTCACTCATCGCGGCGTTCAATGCAATTGGCGACTACATCAAGAACGTCAACGAGCTCACGTCGACGCTGTCATTGGGCGCCGCCGCGGCCCTCCCGAAAGAGTTTGCGACGGCGATTCAGTCTGGCCTGATCGCGCCACTCAAGGCCGGCATGTTGGCTCTCCTGGACACAGACCTATCGGTCGATGACCTCACAAAGGCGCTGGGCGATTTCGAGACACAGGCTAAAGGCATCGGGGAAATTATCGACTTCTCAGCGCAGATGATCGAGCAGTTCAAACAGGTGAGCGCCACCGTCTTCGCCGCCCTGCCGACGTCCTTGCAAACGACCGTCACGCCGGCGCTCAACTCTATTCGCGACCGGATGCTCGCCGCCCTGAGTTCCGGCATGGACGTGAAGATCATCGCCCAGCAGTTGCAGGACCTTCAGAAGGAACAGGCGGCCCTCGGCTCGCTCGTCTCGATGTACGACACGATCAATAGCGAGATCGCGACGATGGGCGGTAACTTCGCGCAGATCACGCAGCGGGCGATTGCCGGACACGTCGCGACGATGGCGGCTCTGAATGAGAACGTCACGACCGCCACGACGGCGCTCAACGAACCCGACGCGAATCGCACGCTCGAGCAGGAGGCGGCGCTCGTTAAGGCCGTGCACGACGCGATCATCGCGCGCTACAAGTACGAGGTCGAGGCGATTGCCGCGCTTGAGAAGGATATCGGCAATATCCTCACGCAGTTCGGCACGCCGCTCGCGTCGCTCCTGAATAGCCTCGCTGCCTACCGAACGCTGACGACCGGCAGTACGGCACAATTCACGGCGCTCCAGGGCGTCTATCTCGCGATGGCCAACTCCGCGAAGTCTGCGACGCTCCAGATGTGGGCATTGCAGCAGGGGCTCCAGGCCGTCGCTGCCCAGGCGCAGGCCACGGTCGCCGCCGCCCTGAAGGGCCAGGGGCCGCTGGCCATCGGCGGGGCAACCGCCGTACGGCTGGGCGGCGCTGGCGTGGACGTGACGGCCTTGAGCCCGTTCGTGCAGGGCATCTTCGATGCTGCGGCGCCGTTCATCTCCAAACTGCAACGGCTGGCTGACGAGGCTGTCGACCGTGGCGACCTCCAGGCAGCCGTCACGCTGCTCCAGCAGGAGCAGGCGGCGGCGCAACAGATCGCGGCTATCGCCATTCAGGCCGTCAACGACTGGGCTGACGCCGCGATCAAGGCCGTGCAGGAGTTCGGCGCGGCGCAGATCAAGAGCATCACCGACGCGGCGAAGGCTCAAACTGACGCGCTACAGCATCAGATCGACGCAAACAACAAGATCATCGAGGCGACGGAGAAGACCGCCGCGGCACAGATCAAGGCCAACAACAAACTGATCGATATCGCGAATAAGCAGATTGACGCCATCCAGAAGGCGGCCGACGCGCAGATCCGCGCGAATCAGGCGCAGATCGACGGCCTCAACAAGAACATCGCCGCGATCCAGAAGGCCGCCGATATACAGATCAAGGCGAATCAGACGGTCATCGACAGCCTCGATAAGCAGATCACGGCGGCGCAGCGCGCGGCTGATGCGCAAACCAAGATCAACGACGCGCAGATTAAATCGCTAGACCATCAGGTGGCGGCCATCGAGAAGGCCGCGACTATACAGGTCGCTGCCAACTCGGCGCAGATCGACGGACTCAATAAGACCATCGACGCGGCGCAGCGAGCTGCCGATATCCAGACTCACGCGAATGACGTGCAGATCGCCGCGCTCAATAAGGAGATTACCGCCGCCCAGCGCGTCGCCGACCTCCAGACGAAGGCCAACGACGCGCAGATCAAATCGCTGAGTGCGCAGATCAGCGTGATCGAGAAGGCAGCGCAGGTTCAGGTTGACGCGAACACACTCCAGAGCAATGCGCTGGACAAGCAGATTCAGGCCATCAACGCCGCGGCCCAGGCGCAGCAGGAGGTCAATAGCCTCCAGATCGATGCGCTCGGAGCCCAGAAGGATGCGCTGCAAGATGCGGTGCGCCTCGCGCAGGACTGGCAGCAGGCCATCGATAGCGTCAAGAAGCAGATCCAGGGGCTGCTCCTCGGCCCGTCGGCGCCGCTCAACCCGATGGACCAGCTCCGACTGGCTCAGGAGTCCTTCCAGACGGCTCTGGGCAACGCGACGACGCCGAAGGGCGTCGCCGAGGCGCAGGCGGCCGGCGATGCGCTGATCAACGCTCTTGGGGCCGTGTTCGCGCGGCCCTCGATCGAGTACCAGAAGATATTCAACGAGGTGATCGGCCAGCTCCGCGGCCTCCAGGGCATGGCCGAAGGGCAGCGCGGGCCGGCGTCGCTGGATGACCTGAACGCCCAGCTCGAGGCCGTGAACGCGCAGCTCAAGGGCCTGCAGGACGCGAACAAGGCCATCGCGGACGCTACGAAGGCGCAGATCGGGCCGCTCCAGGACCAAGTCGATGCCCTCAAGGCCCTGAACGACTCCATCAAGGCTGCGGCCGACGCGCAGACGGCTCCGATGAAGGAGCAAGTCGAGGCGCTCCAGGAGTTGAACGCATCGATCAAGGACACGCTCGACGCGCAGACGCAACCCATGAAGGACCAGGTCGATGCGTTGCAGGAGCTCAACGCGACGATTAAAGACTCCCTCGACGCCCAGATCCAGCCGCTGAAGGACCAGGTGACGGCGCTCCAGGATCTGAACGCTGCCATCCAGGCGGCGACGGACGCGCAGACCGGACCGATGAAGGATGCGAGTGCGGCACTGCAGCAATCGAACGAGGACATCCGCGACGCCCTCGAGGCCACGCTCCAGCCGCTCCTCGACCAGAAGCAGGCGCTCGAGGACACGAACGCTGCGATCAAGGAGAATACCGACGCCATTCTCGGCCCGATGAAGGATGCGGTGGAGGCTCTGCAGCAAGCGAATACCGATATCAAGGCCGCCGCTGATGCGCTCGTGCAGCCTCTGAAGGACAACATCACGGCGCTCCAGGACCTGAACACCACGATTCAGGCGAACTCCGACGCGATCACCGGGCCGCTGAGGGAGCAGAACGAGGCACTGGCCGCGCAGATCACGGCTATCAATACCGCTCGTGATGAGCAGATCCTGCGCATTAACCAGGCGACAGAGGACCAGATCGCCATCATCAACGGCGCGCGGGACGCGCAGATCAATGCCATCAACACGGGCCTCAATGCGACGCTGACGAACATCGCGAACCAGATGGGGCCACTGGTCGAGAGACTCGTCGGCGTGCCGCTCGCGATCGAGACGGCGATGACCGGCGGCAGGACGACGACCGAGTTCCTGACCACGGCGACGCGCGAGGCCACGACGGCACTCAATGCGCTGAACGCGACGCTCACGGCCTACCTGCTCCATCTCGGTGCGACGCCGCCTCCAGCGACGGGTGGCGGTGGTGGCGGCAGCACGCCAGCGATCTCGACGTCGACGGAATGGCGCCATGCGCTGGATCTGGCGAACCTGGCACAGCCGAATCAGACATGGTGGCAACTCGTCTCGCGCAATGCCTCGACCCTCCCGATGATGTCGTCGGCCGAGTTCGACATGCTGGTCTCGTCCTTCGGGCGAGAGTTTACGCGGCAAAGCCTCCTCGACGCGATTCATCAGGGCAATCCGACGTGGATGCCGACGGCGCAGAGCGGGGCCTGGCGAACGAAGGAAGGCCCCTACTATCTCCACGCCGACGAGATGGTGCTAACGCGCCAACAGGCAGATATGTACCGAGGTCACTCCGGTGGCGGCGGCACCACGACCATCGCGCCGACGCTCAATATCACGGTCAACGTGGAAGGCAAAGCCGACGAGGACATGATCGAGCGCGCCGTCAAGAGGGCGGTCGCCGAGACGGAGACCTCAGCGCGCATCGGCCGGCTGAACCGCATCATTCAGGAGCAGGTCCGGTAAGCCATGCTACGCCTCTCGCTGGCCAATCTCGTGACGGCGGCGACCATCATTAGCGCCACGAGCGCCGATGCTACATATGTCCGCACCAACGCTGCGACGCCGCAGCGCCCATTCAAGCCATGGAAGACGACGACGACGGCCACCGATCAGGACATCATCGTCGACTTCGGCTCAGCAACGCTCATCGAGGCGATTGGGCTGATCCGCACGAACTTCACGTCGGTCACGATCCAGGGGAACGCCACGAATAGCTGGGGCGGGCCGTCGTATGCCTCGACGCTCACGGTGGCCAGGAATCCATGGAACACGCGCTATCAGTACGGATACCGCCCGGTCGCGTTCAACTATCGCTATCTGCGCGTGGCGATCACTGGAGGGCAGACGCCGACTGACGGCGCCTCCGTCTTCCTACTCGGGGGCCTTTGGGCCGGAACGCTCACGACGGCGCCGCGCGACTTCGCGGAGACGTACACCGTGAACAGGATCGAGCCGCGCCTGGATGTGCGGCCCTCGAGTCGAGCATGGACGCAACGGCTCACGATCGGCGAGCCGCGCGTCTCCATCCGTACGAAGCTCGACGTCATCACGGGCACGCCGCCTGCCAAGACGGATCTGCTCGCGTCGTGGCTTGAGGTGCAGCGCCAGATGACGAACGCGCAATACTTCCTGGCGCTCCTCGAGGACAGCGATCCCGCGCAGAGCTATATCGTGCAGGCGGCGGATGAGCCGGACTGGCAGGTCGGCACCGGATCGATCTCGACGCAAGGCACCTTCACACTGGAGGAGATGCTCGGGCCATGACGGTTGTCGCGGCTGGTAAGAACCTGGCGGTGCAGCGACTCTTCGACGGGAGCACGACGGTGGCCCTCTTCAACTACGGCGCCATCGGCACGAGCGTGACGACGCCGACCTCGAGCGACACGACGCTCGGAGCTGCGGTGGGCACGCGTGTTCAAGATGTGAACGCCTCGCCGGATCCTCCATCGCCGAGTGGCTCCCAGTCCCTCGTGTTCACGTTCGCGGCCGGGAACGGCATCGGCGACATCTCGGAGTTCGGCCTGTTCAACGCTTCGTCAGGCGGGACGATGCTGCTCCGCAAGATTTTCCCGCCCATTACGAAAGATGCCTCCACGGCGCTCGTGGTGACGATCACGACGACGGTGAGCTAAGAGATGGGCCGTCGATTCGGTCTCGGTGCTTTCGCGTTCAACCGAGCAGCCGCAGTCTTGTCGGGAGACTTCTTCCTGCCGCCCCTCCGCCCTGTACAGCGTGGGCAGAGGAGCGGCGTGCCATGGATGGGGCAGGAAGCGTTAGCCATTAGCCCCTCCTTCCGTATCGGCGAGTGGCCTTTATGGCTGCGCCTGACGTGGCATACCCTGAGCGATTATTTGCCGGAGAGTTAAAGCCGGGATGAAACATCGTGATATACCAGCGGCCCGACTCGGCCTGCTTGACCTGGTTATCAATCGGGCACGTGCCGTAGCAGATGTCGGTAACTGCATCGTGGTTGCTGAGAAGGTACGCGGGGATGGTGATCGTCGTGGCCATTGGGGCCTCCTTGGGGGTCGTTGTCTGCTTCATGTATATGAGTATAGCAAACGCCTTGGCTATGTCAAGGGTTATTTTAACCGCTGTTTTAGCGGCTGCTAGAGGGATCTGAGATGGCGGGACCCTGGTATATAAAGAGCACCGTCGCGACGGACTGGACCGCGCTCACCACATATGCCGTCGGCGCGCGCGTGGTGGCGATCTCAGGGTCGGCGACCGTGCAGTTCCGCGTCTACGAGGCGACGGCGATCACGACCGGGATCTCTGGCGCCGCGCAGCCGTCATTCAATACGACACTGGGCGGGACGACCACCGACAGCGGCGTGACGTGGACGGCTCGCAATCCCACCACGGCGGCGAACGCGCATCGCTATCTGAATCGCTTGCTGATGGCGAACATCGACGTCATCGCTGGCGACACGCTCTACGTGTCGAACGTCCACTCCGAGGCGACGACAGGCAACGGGCCGACGTTCCCGATCACACTCGGGAGCCGCGACACTCCGACGCATGTCCTCTGCGTGACCGATGCGTCGTTCGGCAGCACGAACGTGCTCTCTACTGGAGCCGTCGTCGCCTATTCAGGTACGCAGAGTTTCGGCTCGTACATCTACTATCACGGGATCGAGTTCAAGAGCGGGAACGGCGTGGCCACCACGCAGAACATGAACGTGGGTGGCTCCGCTATAGTGTCGCGCCTCGTATTCAGGTCGTGCATCCTGAATCTTGCCTCGACGGGTGGCGCCTCGGTCCTCCATCTCGGCGAGACATCGACAGGCCTGATCTTCTCGGTGGATTTCTTCAATACGAGTGTCGCCATCGGCGCAGCCGGCGCCACGATCAGTCTCAATACCGGGCAGATCACCATTCTCGGCGGGAGCATTACCGGCACCGCGCCGACGACGCTCTTCATTCAAGGCGCATCCGGGGTCGCCTTGAATCGGATCCTGATGGTGGACGGGTGCGATCTGTCGCTCGTGAGCGGGAATATCTACAGCATGAGCGACCGGACGGGAGACGGAAGCACGATCATCTTCCGGCACTGCAAGCGGCACGCCTCGTCGACCATGTGGGCGAATACGCCGAGCTCGGCGAGCGGCATCTTCCGAGCGATCCGGTGCTCGAGTGACACGGCCAATTACCACTACTCCGAAAAGGGCTACTACGGCACCATCGACGACGACAATGCCACGTACCTGAACGGTGGCGCGAGCGATGGCACGACGGTGGCCTCGCGCAAGATGGTCTCGACAGCCAACTCGAAACAGGCGCAGCCGCTGTACTCGCCGTGGATGCAGTACTGGAACGACGTCACCGGCGCGGTGACGCTCACGGTCCAGGTGTTTCGCGACTCCGTCACGAACCTCAAGGACAATGAGGTCTGGCTCGAGGTGATGTATCCGAGCAGCGCGGCGACGCCCATCTCGTCGCTGATCAGCGACGCCAGCGCCATCCTGGGAGCCGGTGCGGATCAGGACGCGAGCGCCGAAACATGGACGAATAGCGCCTCGAACCCAAACGCCCAGCAACTCGTCGTGACGCCGACTATTGGCATGAAGGGTGTCATCCTCGCGCGCGTATGTCTCGCGAAGGCGTCGACGACGCTCTGGTACAACCATCGGGTCGTGCAGACCTGAGCCATGGCAAATAGGACCTACTCGAGTGCGTCTGGGGACGTGGCCGATGTCGATGGCAGCGACCGCACTTATGACCTGGACTTTGAGGCGTCATTCACCGCAGCCTCGTACCCGGTTGCGGCCACGACGCTAACCTTGGCTCTCAATCAGACGATTCAACTCGGGATCTCTGTCTCGGCCACGATCGGGGCGCTCGCGGCGGTGCCTGAGCGCCACTATCCGCTGACGCTCGTGGAGATCACGACGCCGTGAGCGTGGTCAACCGCTACGCCACCGTAGACGTCGATGACTTGGCGGTCTTCTACGATGGGCGCGTCGTCTCGGATCCCGTCGTGACGCGAGGGTTGGCGGATAGCTTCTTCGGTCCCATCCGCCACGAGAACACGACGGTGATGCTGTCGAACCGAGACGGCGGGCTCACAACGCAGTTCCTCGCAGAGGACGGGTGGCGCGGCATGCCGCTCGTGATCAAGCGCTTCGACCGCATTACCCTGGAGACGCGCACGGCCTGGACGGGCATCGTCTCGGAATCAGCGCTTGATGGCGACGCCGGCACGATCCGCATCACGGGCACGAATCTCGACCTCTCGATCCTCGAGCAGGAGATCCCGACCGGCATTGTCGAAGGCCCGTTCTTCGCGAAAGCGGTGGACGATGGCAGCACGATCCCGGTGATCTTTGGCACCGCGCGCAAGATGCCGCTCCTGTACATCAACGACGATACCGTGAACAGCGCCTTCGATTACCTCGTCGGCCGCGGGACGGATCTGACGGTGGAGTCGGTGTTCCGCGTCGGCGGCACGACAGGCTCGACGGTGTCGACGGTCCTCTGCGATCCGTCAGAGTATACGGTCTCGACGACTGACTGGCCTGGCTACACCACGATCCGATTCCTGCTGCGCCAGACCGTCTCTGCGCAAGCTGAAGCCGGCGCCCAGAGTGGCTTTATCCCAATCCTGGCGACCGTCACGAATACGATCACGGCCCAGCGCAACCCAGTGCGGGTGATCCGAGAGATCCTGGAAAACACGACCTGGGGCCTGGGGAAGACCGTGGATACCTCTGCGTTCGACGACGCGGAAGCGCTGATGGATGACGCCGGTCCCTACTATGTCGACGGGGCCATGCTCGCTCCAGATGCGGCGAAGAACTGGCTCACTGAGCTCGCAATGTTCCGCGGCATCAGGCTGGCGGTGGACGTCAGTGGCCAGTGGTATCCCATCGTGGACTCGGCAGAGGTCGCGCCCGTGATGGTGCTCCGCGATGGTACAGGCGACGGAGAACGCAATCTTCTTGGCGTGGGCGAGCGCGGTTTTGCTGACGTGAACAATGCCGTCAAGAACGCCAACATCTCCTATCGCGAGTCGCTCACCGATCTGTCCACGTTCCGCAAGGTGGCGAAGTTCTCGCGCGTCGTGAATGCGACCTTCGGAGCCGACCGGAGATATCAAAACCGCTTCGTCTGGCAGAACTCCACCGCCGATCGCATTCTCGATTACCTGGCGAAGCGTCTGGTGCTGGATCAGCAGCGCATCCACCTGACCACGGGCCAGGACGGGCGGGCGCTGGAGCCAGGGCAGCTCGTCCAGGTGACCTGCGACCGGCTGGGCCTGAGCGACGATGTCCTCGAGGTCGTGACCATCGTCGAGTCGGTCGACAAGGCCGAGCTCGAGTGCCGGCCGTGGAGCGCCGATATCTACGAGTACGCTCCCGCCGATGATCTGCCGGACGAGGATAACGACCCCAATATCACGCCGCCGACGGCTCCGACGAACATCACCGAGAACGACAACGTCAACTCTGGCGACGGCACGGCCGCGGTCACGATCGGCTACGACATGGTGGATCTGGCCACCGATCCGGCGCTCGTCTTCACAGCCGTCTGGATCGACTACCGCCTCGCCGCCGACACCGTCTGGACGAGGTACTACACGAACCCGTACGGGCCGCTGGGCGAGTACCTGCCGGGATTCGGCGGGACGGGCCTGGAGCAGACCGTCTACGGGCTCGTGCTCGATACCGATTACGAGTTCCGGGCGACCAGCATCAATAACGCCGGGCTGGAAAGTTACTCGGGGACGCTCGCGGTGCATACCGCAGCGTAAGGAGGCGAAACGATGAGCACGATCTTGATCATCATCCTTGTGGTCCTGCTTCTCGGTGGGCTCCCGCAAGTCGGCTGGCATTCCTACGGCTACGGTCCGTCTGGACTGATGGGCGTGTTGCTGATCGTGATCATCATTCTCTTGCTGGCTGGACGTTTATGAAAGGAGGAACAACAAGTGCCTGACCTTCCGTACCGCTTCGCACTCCGAGTGCTCGCTGATCTCCTCGTGGTGGGATTCATCGCCGCATCCGGTGTGCTCTTCCTGGCCATGGCGCAAGGGAAGATCCCGCCGCCGACCTCGCCAGAGTTCCCATGGGCGACCGTGATTCAGTCGGGGGCGACGCTGCTCGTGGCCATATTCACGTGGTTGGTCAAAAACCAGGTCAGCAGAGTCCACGAGACATTCAACTCCAAGATGGACGCCCTGCTGAAACTCACCCACGACGCAGCGAAGGCCGAAGGCTACAAGGCCGGCAAGGATGAGGCTGCTGCTGCTGCTGCTGCTGCTACTGCAACTAAGCCGCCATGAGGGAGGTCACCATGAACGCCATCGACATGATCTCACGGTGCATGACGTATTCGGAGAACGGCGGCTCAGGCCAGGGTGATCTTGGCCTGAGCAACGACACTCGGGCTGACGTCGATTACCTCGTCTCAAAGCTCAGCGAGCGGGCGATTCCAGAAGAGCCGATGGGGCACGGCAACCAGTCGATCGATGCCCAGGTAGGCGAGACGTGAGTTGGCCGACGCCTGGCTGCGTTCGATTGATTGACGCCATGGTCAAGGCTGAAGGCGGCGAGCGCGCCTTCCTGGTAGCGGTGCGGATCAGCCTTCCCAAGACCAAGGACTACAAGGAAGCCCGCCAGGTGGCGGCCAACACCATCGCCCACCACCTATGGGACTGGATGATGCAGAACCATGGCGACGAGATGGGCGACCACCTGCATGCCTTCGTCGTATACCTAGGGTCCTTCTGGGCGCCAGTGGGCGCGGCCAATGACCCCACGGACCTGAACAGGAACTGGGTTCCGAACGTACTGGCCCACCTGCCATGAGCGTCTCCGTAGACGGGCGCAACCGCGAGATGGCGACGCTCTACCTCGCCGGCCGCACGCTCAAGCAGATCGGTCTGGCGTTCCACATGTCGCACAATCGCGTGAGCCAGATCCTTCAGCGACTCGGGACGCCTCGGCGCAAACGTGGGCGGCAGACCGAGGAGCAGCGCTGGGAGTACAGCGAGCAGCTCGCTGGCCAGAAGCTCATGCCTCCATCCTCATGCCATCCGACTCGTCGGGCCTGGGTCGGCACACTCTGCCGTGACTGCTACCAGAATCGCCCTTTGCCGCCAGATCCGAAACCCGTGCTCATCAGAGGACTGACGCAGCATGCGGCGGTCACGCTCCCGGTGCGATGCCCGAAGTGTCACGCGCCGCCGCCGGCCTGGATCGTCCGCGATGAGTACGCGAAGTGCCTGATCTGCGGCCAGGACGCCTTCATCTCGTCGGGCCGCATCGTCTCCCTCAAGAGCGTCAACGCGATGCTACGGAGCAGGAATATGTCGCAGGCCGCGTGTGAACGGTCCGAGGCATGACGTCTCTCCCACCGCCCTCCAGCGGCCCGTATGCCTACAACACCTTCGTTCCGTTGGCAACCTACGCCGATCCCGTCCACGGCACGATCGTTCGCCGCGTCACCACCGACCACGGACGCGACGATCTGTACGGGCGCAATATGTGCTGGTCGTCTGACGGTCGCCGCTACCTCCATCGCACGCAGGGCGTACCTGGCAAGCCTGATGCGTGGGACGTCATCGACGTACGGAGCGGCATCGTCACGCATACCGGGATCCCGTTCGGGACCATTGCCGCCGATGGCGGATTCGACGCGGTCGACGCCGACGTGCTCTATGCCCTGAGCGGGCGCGAGATTCGGCGCATCCTCCTGCAGTCCTGTGGGCGGTGGACCGATCAGGCGTACTTCACGGCGCCAGACGAGTTGCGAGAGCTCGGCGGGTCGATCAACTGGCAGGACCGGGGCGGGCGGTTCATGCTCGTGCGCTACGGGCCAGAGCCATCGGTGCGCGTGTACGACCGACGCAACCTCGCGGCGGGTCCCTACGCCAATCCCATCGACGCGACCAACACCATCGGGCATGGGTCCTATCTCGGGCTCTCGCCAAACGGTCGGTACGTGGTCGGCTTCGATAGTCGGCAGGTCGGCCTCTCGAAAGTCGGACAGGGCGTGAGCTGGGCGCTGAGTCACGCGCAGTGGTCGGTGGCATCGTCACCGACCACCTTCTGGAGCCTCTGCGGTGACCACGGGGCCTTTGTCTCGGCCTCCGACGGCCGCGATTACATGGTGACGTACAACTGCTATTCGCACGCGGGCCTCTGGCGCGTGGACATCACCAACAGCTCGGAGGGGCTTGGGGAAGCGGCGCAGATGGCGCTGCCGGGCAATCAGCAGCTCCTGGCGTTCGATTCGTGGAATGACTTCGGGCATGTGGCCAGCGTGGCTCGAGGGCCGCGGCGCGATTGGGTATATGTGTCCACCGAGGACACCTCCGACAGGCTCAACGGGTCGACGGACCCGTGGCATGCGTACCGACAAGAAATCCTCGCGGTGAATGTCTCGTCTAGCCAGGTCTGGCGGGCCGCGCATCACCGCTCGCGCGAACTCGGTGCCGGTGACGACGACGCTTACTACGCGCAGCCGCGTGTGTCGACGTCGTGGGACGGGTCGACCATCGGATTCGCGTCGAACTTCAATCGGCTCGGAGTGGTCGACGTGTACGCCATGATGATTTGAGTGAGAGGAGATAGCCACAATGGGAACTGACTTCGGCACGTTCAAGATGAAGATCCCGTTCGTTGTGCGTGATCTATCCAAGCCGATCTTCCTGACGATCGGCGCAACCGTGGGCGACGGGGCTGGATACCCAGGCTACGGGGGGCTCCAGGCGGTTAACCGGGTGCTCATGACTGGTGTGGCCACTGGCGACCAGAGGTCCTTCCGGTTGCAGGCGCTCTACGAGTCGATCCGAGACGCAACGGGCGAGCCCAAGGTTGGCAGACTACTCGGGGACTTCGTCACGCTGCCGTTCGAGGGCGGCGGTGTTGAGTGCTTCTTCACGGTCCAGAGGCTGAACTGGGTCAACAACTCCTTTTCCTTGGAAACGTACAGCCTCCAGCCAGGGGTCAGCGCGGGCGGGTCTAGCCAAAGTTGTGAGGTCCTCGACGCGCCCGTGCCGCCTGTGCAACAGCCTCCATCAGGTGGCAACCGCGTCGTCATCAAGACAGAGCTCGCCAAGGTGGCCGTCGACGGTGCCCTGGTCTGGGACGGCGATGACGGGTCGGTGCATACCATCACCACGAAGACCGGGCCAGCCCCGCTGATCTCGGTCGACGGCACCATCGTCTGGCCATGAAGCGTATCCGGCTCACCGTCCGCTGGGATCGCGGGGATGAGCAGTGGGTAGTGCGCAAAGGATCCTCCGTGCTCGAGGTCTTCCCAGGCAAGCAGGCGGCTGTCTCCTACGGCCGGCGCCAGGGGCGCTATCTCTGGGAAGTCGAAGGGCGCACTCAGCTCACCGTGTTCACCAAGCAGGGGCGCATCGCCTACGAGGCCACGTATGGGCATGACCCACGGAAATATCCGAGTTGAGAGGAGACAGAGATGTGGGCAACGATTCGTGACGTATTCAGAACGCTCTGGTATCGGCTGACCAGAGGGAGGGAGTAACCAATGGACGTGACCACAGACACGCTCGCAGATGTACAACGCCTGCTCGCTACTGGGAATGCCGTGGGGGCCGCCCGGCTCCTCCCGCACGTCGACTTCGTGTTCAGCATGTTCACGCCGGTCAATGACCAGTACGCCCCACATGCCCTGACGATTGCGCGACTCCTGCCGGATGGGCTGACGGTGGATGTCAATTATGCCGGGCAGGCCTTTGTGTCGGCCCAATCCGGTGGAGTGGTGACGAGCCTCCTGGACTTTAACCACGTGGTTCTGCCTGGCGAGCTCACCACACCGTTTGTCAGGGGCCGATGGCAGGGATTCATTCGGTTGGCAGGGATTAATGCGGCCTACTCGCGTATCAGCCTGATCGTCCAGGACACCGTGAACAAGGCCATTCAGGGCTCAGGGTTCGTGGTGGAGTGGGTGCCGCGGTGACGTGATCGGACGCGGGAGCGTGATACGCGTACGCGGCTACTGAGCCATGACATCCCGAGCGAGGTCACCCATGACCCAGAGGTGGCCCTCGTCCGCTCGACGAGCTACCAATATCAGGTCTACGGATTACGGGACGCCTTGAAGCGAGCGCTCGCAACTGAGCGGTATTGGCGCGAACGGTGCGCTGTGGCCGAGGCGAGGCTGGCCACACTCCAGCAGCTCACAACTCACCAGGAGGACAAGGCATGACACACCGGAGGCTCATTGGCCTAGTGCTCGTGCTGGCGCTCGTCAGCGCCGGCTGCAGCACGATTCAGGGGTGGTTCGGCACCCCGGTTAGCAAGACGGTCGAGGTGTCGGGGACCACACTGGTCGCCATCGGCAACCAGTTCGTGAACGTCAGCGGCGCGTTCAAGACGGGCTGCGACCAGGGGACGATCCAGCCGACGCAGTGTACGGCGTTCGGGGCGTTTCAGACGAAGTTCAAGGAGAACTTCCCCAAGGCTGCGTCAGCGTGGCGCGCGGCGGCCGCGGCCGGCGACAAGGCGCAGGCAGCCGCGGCAGATGCGAACATCCAACAACTCGCGACGGACCTCGGGGCCTTCGCGGCCCAGATTCTCACGATCGCGAAGGGAGGCTAACCATGCGACGGGCATTCTACCAATGGCTTTCGCGGCGACTCTTCAAGGCCGCCGCGCTTATGACGCATGCCGCAGCGCGGCACGGTGGGACCAGCGAGGCTGAGGTGCTGGTCATCTCTGGCGGGCGGGCAGTGCCGATCGCTGGCGGGGCGGCGCTGATCGGCCTGCTGCCGCTCATCCTGCCGCTCATCCCTGGCCTGGTGAGCTCCGTGAAGTCGATCGTCTCCGCGATCATGCAGGCACGGGAGACGCCGGATGAGGTGCGGGCGCACTACGCTCGGATCGATGCCGAGCTGGCGCTCGTGGAGACGGCGGTCGCGAATGCCCCGCAAGTGACATAGGGCTGAACTACTACGACGCGCTCTGGTGGGCGACGCGGGGACAGGTGGAGCCGCCTTAGGCTCCACCGAGGATTGGCGTAAGCATATCGCGGCGTTGCGAGAGTGTAAATATTCCTACTTGACACGGGTTACGCGCTAGCCTATCGTCTAGCCAAGATGACGACGACAGCGGTAGCCAGCAAGGCAGAGAAGCCAAAGACGATACTCGGTGTTCGGTGCCCGTTCTGCGGTAAGGAATGGGTCCCGCGCAACAAGACTGGACCATGGCGCTGTAGCAAGTGCTGGAAGATCGTGACGCCATGAGGATGTCGAGCGCAAGACCCGCACGCTTGTCATGGGCGCGGCCGACGTCCGGCTTCCAAAACCTCGGCGGTTGTGCGGGCCACGGGCCGGGTAGCCGGCCATCCGTAACTCCGCTGCCGAGGCAATCGGCCATACTCAACGACCTCCTCGGGATCCTCGCCGCCGCCCTAGTGATCGTCATCGTCGGCACCGGGCTCGCGCTGCTCGCGCCGAAACAGGCCTCGAAGTACACGCCGACCACGCCGAAGAAGGCCACCTATGTCGTGGCCGTAAGGAGCACCACATGACCCCCATGGACATCGCCCAAGCCGCCACCGCCCTGCTGCTCGTCGGCGTGCTCGTCGCGCTCGTGCGGCGGACCATTCGCCGCGAAGGGATACGGTCGCGCCTTCGCGATCCCTTGTTTCAAGGGGCGTAAGTGATGGCCACGCGCAGCGGGCCGCCAGACTGGTGGATTCGCCAGCACATGGCCGGAGACACCGCGCGACAGATTGCCCACAAGGGGATTGTGCTGCATCCGGCCGGCCCGCCTGCTGCCGAAGCTACGCAGCGCGGCCGTGACGCCTCTGTCAAATCAAGGAAAGCACGACGGGCCGCGAAGCCGCTGCTGAGGCGCACGTCGTGAACTATCCACTCCTCGGTGTCGTGCTGCTCGGCGTGGTCGCTCCGGTCTCAGCCGCCGACGAGCCCTACGACCGCGATCTGATGCGCGCGTATCAGGTCGTCCGTGAGCGCGGCGCCGATGACGCCACGGTGCCGAGCGCGCTCTGCTCAGGGGACCGGATGGAGTATCTCGCCCGCACCAATCCCCAGCAGTTCATGGACGAGTGGCGCGACTGCCTCGCCTACGTCGACCAGAAGGCCAGGCGGCGCTCGAAATGAGCCGCGCGCGTTCCGACTTCCTCTGCCTTCTCTCCACCGCGCTCGCGATCGCCGTCCTCTTAGCCGTGCTCGCACTGGCGAGCGCCGCCGAGGCCACGACACCGTGCTCCACGCTCATCGCCATCCCGACCGCCGTCAACTTCGGCGACACGATCACTGCCCAGGTGCAAACGTGCGCATTGTTGCCGATGACACCAGGTCCAAAGACGGTGGACTTCTGGGCGCGTGGGGCCGCCGCCTACGGTTTCGGTCACTTTGAAACGGCTGAAATCTCGAGCGGTTGCCCTGCTGGGGCATGGTCCGGTCCGTGGAAGACGATCACCTGGACCAACTACTCGACCAGCGGCGCGCATCCGGTGATCGACACCCGATGGAACGTGTACACCAGCGGCGTCTGGCACGAGTTTGATCCCGGCTTTAACAATAGCTGCAAGGCATACTTCTCGAGCACGCGACCCACGACGAACCCATGCGACCCGATGAGCTATTGCATGGGGAATACGGTGATGTACTGCCAGGCGCTCGACGGCACGCCGGTCGCGGCGAGCTCGTGCGTCAGCGGCCCGTTCGGCATGGTCGTGCCGCCTGCGTTCGGCGGGAGCTGCGCGTGCGGCACCGTGCTGCTGCGCGATCCACTCCCAGCCGAGGTCAAGGCGATGTGGAAGGCCATCAGCGCGTTCTCGCTGACCACGGCTGGCTTCTTCAGCGCGCTCAACCTCGGCGGCTGGCCGCCAGCGACAGAAGGAGTGACACGCGGGCTGGCGCTGATTCTCTACCGTCTCGGCCCGCCTGCTGCCGCGCTGGCCGTCGACCCCTACGAGCCAGATTGGATCAACCCGACGCCACTCATCTTGCAGCCCGTACCCACAGTGACGCCAACCACAGGCCTGACGCCCGCAATGGTGAGCAATCTCCAGACGCTCCTCACGAAGTTCGAGCAGGCGACCGCCAAGATTGAGGCCGCTTCGGTGGCGCTGAACCGCTACCTGTCGGCGGTGGCCGACAACGGGCCGGGCTACCAGGACATGCATCTCGACGAGTACGACCAGTACAGCGCGGGCGCGCAGGTCGCCCTCGCCAAGATCGCCGACATCGCGGACACCATGAACGACGCCTCCATCTGGAAGAAGGGCAACCTCGACCTGCGTCCACTGTTCGCGCCGCTGTACAACGCTCGAGCCGATCTGCGCGCGTGGGCGACCGCAGACCTACGATCGGAGTAACCATGAACAACGTGGCAATCTCCATTACTGGATTGGCGATCACTATTTGCCTATTCGGAATCATCGTACAGCTTGGTGCTGTGGCACGGGCACTAGTCCAGGTGTGTGTTCGATGAGCGACGCGGCGCGGGCGAAGCCAAGAGAACGGTGTGCGTGGGGGAAGGGCTGCGACGAGTGGGCGTATTTATCTTTCCCGTTATGCGCGAAGCATTGGGCGAAGTGGCTCATTCGACAGGTGCGGCGGTGAGCGACGCGGCGCGGGCGAATTTTGGATGCGAACAATGGATCAACCCGACGCCGCTGATCCTCCAGCCTGTGCCCCCCGTGACGCCCACCACGGGCCTGACGACGTGGATGGTGACCAATCTCCAGACGCTGCTGGCGAAAGCCGAGCAGGCCACGGCCAAGATCGAAGCAGCCTCGAAAGCCCTCAACAGCTACCTCTCGGCGGTGGCCGACAACGGGCCGGGCTACCAGGACATGCACCTCGACGAGTACGATCAGTTCTCGGCCGGCGCGCAGATCGCACTCGGGAAGATCGCGGACATCACCGCAACGATGGGCGATGCCTCTATCTGGAAGAAGGGAATGGGCGATGCCTCTATCTGGAAGAAGGGAATGGGCGATGCCTCTATCTGGAAGAAGGGAAATGTGGACCTGCGCCCGATACTCGCGCCGCTGTACCAGGCGACGGCGAATCTGCGGGCGTGGTCGCTGGCGGACCTGGAGACGCAGCCGTGAGCGACATGACTGCACCAGACCGCCAGTGGAATGTCGCGAATAAGGACGGCGTCGTTAAGACATGGAATGGAGTCCTGTGTGCCGTTCTGATGGACATCCGCCGAGAACTGAAGCGCTTGAACGTGGCGATCTACTGTCCAAACTTCTTGGCGATCCCAGCGAACCTCCAGAAGATCGAGCGCAATACGCGCAATACGCGCAAGACGAAGAGGACCAAGAAGCGGACCAGCCGATGACCACCGCCTTCCTCTCTGGCCTGCTGCTCGGCGTAATCGTCGGCCTCATCCCCGGCGGGCTGCTTGGGCGGACATATCGTGACGACGGCTGAGACGACTCTCCTGATCCGTCTCTCCCGCGAGCTGGCGCTGATCTCGCACCAGCAGCATGCGCTCCAGCGACGTCGCTATGCCATCGAGGCCGCGCTGACGAGTCTGCGCACTGGGGAAGCGGAGGAGGTGGTTGAGGCGCGGCTGGACGCGGAAATGAACACCCCAAGGGAGAACAATGAACGACGAACTGTCACTGCAAACAATTGAGAGCGGGCTCGCCATTGCGCGAGAGCCGACCGAGGTTCTCGACGAAGCGCACAGAGCCGCTGCGGCCCTCAAGCGCGTGATCGACGCCAAGCCTAACAAGGTGATGTTCGGCGGCCACCAGTACCTCGAGTTCGAGGACTGGCAGACGGTCGGTCGCTTCTACGGGATCGCGCCGCGCATTGTCGGGACGTGCGCGATCACCGTCGGTGACTTCACCGGCTGGGAAGCGAGTGCGGAGGCGGTCCACGTCCCGAGCGGGCGCGTCGTCTCGAGCGCCGACGCGATGTGTATGAGCGACGAGGAGAAGTGGAGTTCGCGCCCGAAGTACGAGTGGGTTTACCACAAGAAGAGCGGCGGCACGTCGGTCGAGGACCCAGGCCGCGACGAGTTGATCTGGGAAGACGCGGGCAACGGCAAGCGGCGCCCGAAGAAGGAGAAGGTGCGCGTAGGTGACGAGGCGGTGCCGATGTTCCAACTCAGGAGCATGGCGCAGACGCGGGCTGGCGCCAAGGCGCTGCGCAACGCGCTGGCGTGGGTTGTCGTGCTGGCGGGCTACAAGCCGACGCCTGCCGAGGAACTCGATGCGCCCCGCGAGGAGCCGGTTCCGGTCATACAGATAGGCGGCGCGATCCAAGAGCACAAGGAGGAGCAAGAGGACCGGGACATCATGCTCGGTCAGATGAAGGGGCTAGCGGATTCGCTCGGCCTCAAGGCTCCGGCGCGCGCGGCCCTGCTCGAAAAGCACGGCATCCGCGACCCGCGGGCGTGCGACATCACGGCGATTCAGGATCTGCTCGTCGACCTCCGCGGGATGCGCAAGGCGAATGGCTAAGGGCATCGCCCTCGCGCGCATCGGGGCCTACCCGATCATCCCGCCAGGCGCCGCCGGTTTCTATTCCAGATGGTGCGCCTTCGAAGGGATCGACTGCTATGCGCCCGAGATGATGACGGACGAGCAGCGGGCGCAGTACGAGGAGGCGGCAGGGGAACCGGCACCGCCGCGCAACCCGTACCGCTTCAACCCGCGGCATCCGCTGAGGCTCGGGCACCAGGCGACGAAGGACGTGGACCCGTGGCTGGCATATCCCGGCGCCACGGTGACAGAGCAGTGCCTCGCATGGCTACGGGCCGAGTTCGGCCCGAGGAGGGCATGACCCATGGATCTCCCGATCCCGTCCGAGGAGGATCTCGCCAGGGTCGCACGCCTGGCGGCAACGCTCGACCAGATGTCCATCGCCCTGGAGCGTATCGCGACGCAGCTCGAGCGAATCAACGCTCCCAATGTCGTCGACCCAGCGAAGGTCGAGGCGCTTCGATCGCAGCTCGACGCGGCCGGAACCTCGCTGCAGGCGTCCATCGACAACGCTGCGAAACCCTGAACAAGGAGAACCACACATGGCGTTTGACCTGACACCTCTGAGCACGGAAATCACGGAAGCAACGACCGTCATGGGCTCCGCGAAGGCGCTCATCGATGGGATCGCGCAGCGCATCACCGACGCGGTGGCGCAGGCCACGGCGAACGGGGCCACGGCGGCAGAGTTGCAGCCCGTGGTGGATCTAGGAACGGCGCTGAAGGCGGGATCCGATGCGCTCCAGGCATCGGTGGCGGCGAACACGGTGGCAGCACCGGAAGTGGCCTCGCGGCGTCGGTAGACACCAAACCACCAACGGAGGGCGCGGCGTCGGAGCGATCCGGCGCCGCGCAGGAGAACGCAAGGCATGGCGGTCACGATCAACGATGCTGCGATGGCGCTCTGCGAGACAGTCGGGAGCGGCGCGCATAAGCTCGCTGGTGTCGACTGCGTCTCGTGCCAGGAGATTCAGCGGGCGCTCGATGTGTATGCGGACGAGGTGGTTGCCTGCACGCTAGAGTTTCAACTACGCGCCGGCCATCCAGTGCCGACCGATGAATGGCTGGCGCTGCGGGAGTGCTACAAGGCGTCGAAGGCGTATTACGTCTATCTGGCGAGAGACTACACGCCGATCAACTACAGCGTCACAAGGCTCATGGCTCCGTTGAATCGGTGGCGGGCCAGCATCGAGGCCGTCGACAAGGTGATGGCATGAGGCGCGCCGTCGTTCTCGTCGCCCTCACGCTCGGCCTCGCTGCTACCGCTGCCGCCGCGCAGAACAACTGCCCAGGCGGCCTCTGCGGTCCCGCCAGCACGCTCTCCTGGATTCAGCCCGACGGCACCACGACCTCCTCGGGCTGGGTCGTGAAGTACGCCAGAGCGGCGAACGTCTGCACCGCGACGACGGGTATGACGACGGTGACGGTGACGATGGGGAGCCTCGGCCTCTCGCCGGGCGTCGCTGGCCCGCTGACGGTGAATATGCCGATCTCGATGCTCGGGACGCTGATTAATGGCGTGTACTTCGTGAATGTCGCCGCCGTCGGGCCGGCTGGCACGACGCCGTGCGATGGGGAGCTTACCATCCCTTTTGTCGGAAGCCTCGGGGCAACCCCAACCGGCCTCGGTGTTAGGTGATGAGCGACGCGGCTTGAACACCCTCACCACTCGTCCCAGACTAGCCAGCACCAGGAGTCCAATTCGACTCTCTAGGAGCTGGCGCATGCGTTTAAGCCGAGCGGTGCAGGACTTTCTCCAGGATCTCAAGATCGCCCGGAAATCACCGAACACGATCCGCGCGCGCGAGGGCGATCTACAACGGCTAGTCGCGACGCTCAGCGGCGACAATCTCGCCGCCCTCACGCCAGACGCGATCCGCCGCGCCTTCCAGTTGTGGATCGATCAGGGCCTCGGGCAGGCGACGCTCCATTCTCGCCACGGATCGCTCCGCACCTTCTGCCGTTGGGGTCGCCGCAAGCGGCTCTGGCTGGACGATCCGATGGACGGCGTCCCGATCATCCGGCGGCCCGATTCGCTCCCGCGTCCCTACTCGCGTGAGGAATGCGAGCGACTGCTGGCACTCGTGCTGCCGCCCGACGAGGACCTGATGCGGGCGCTGCTCTTCTTCACCGGCCAGCGTGTCAGCGCGCTCTGCGGCCTGACGATCGGGTCCTTCACGCTCGAGCCGCCGACCGTGCGCGTACGGCTGAAGGGTGGGCGGGAACAGGTGATCCCGATGCATCCGGCCTTGGCCGACAAGATCGCGGCGCACCTGCTCAGCCGCACCGGGGCGCGCCAGTACGAGCCGCTGCTCTCGTATCGCAATGGCAAGGCGCTCTCGCGGACGACCGTCGAGCGGTGGACCAAGATCTGGGGCGCTGCCGCTGACGTTCCGACGTGCATCCCGCACCGATTCCGTCACAGCTATGCGACAGAGCTTCTCGAGCAGACCTCTGACCTGCGCCTGGTTCAGGAGGCGCTCGGGCACCAGTCGATCAGCTCGACGACGATCTACACCCGTGTCCGGTCAGAGCGATTGCGGGACGCGATTCACCGGTTGCCGTGGGGCCAGAAGACATGACGCCGCATATCTGCACGCATAACGAGACGCATCTTGCAGCGGTGGAGGATGCATATGCGCAGGAGTGGTAGGCCAGCGGAAGTACGGGAATCGCGCTCGCTGGTGGGCTATGCTACCGTCGAGACGCCTGGGTCGCAAGTTCCTGATTCTGCGCGTATCACTTCATCAGACCGCAGCGATACTCAGCGCGGTGGCTATGCGCGCCGAGGGCCGGTGATCGGCGGGCGTCACGTCAGCCGCTACTTCGTTGATCCAGCGCCGCGCGCTGGCCGCATCGCGCTCTCCTATACGGACTGGCGTCTGCTCACCGGCTGCCTCGTGTACGCCTGGGTGGACCGCACCACGTTCCTATACGTGGGCATGACGACACGTGGGTTCAAGCGGATCCTTCAGCCCGATCACCACGCGCTGAATGGCCCTCTCCAGTGGCTCCGGCCGCGCCACGGCATGCGGCTCTACTTGTGGCCGATGGGCGACTCGAGGGCCGCGCGCCTGCTCGAGGCAAAGCTACTCCGGCTGCACGAGCCCATGATGAACCGGACCGGGACGCGACCGCTCTCTGCTCGATGCCTGGATGACGAAGGACGGAAGCCTGGAGAGCCCATCCTCGCATCAGCAAATCGACGGCTCAAAAAGCTAGCTCGGCTCGGAATGTTCCACCCGGCACGACCATTCATCCGCACGGCGCGAGTGGCGCGATGAACCAAAAGGTCTGTAAGCCGGGACATAGGCACGCGCGAGAAACAGCCGTAGTTTCGCGCAGTCTCGCCGCATCCGCTGGCGACATCCTACCACTGCCGGAAAGCACGCCTCCGGCCTGGCACACATCGCAGCGCATCATCGTGCCCACCGACTGGTGGGTCGGCTACCGGCGTATCTACCCGGCGCCGCAGCCGAAGCCAGTGAGGCTCGCGTGAGCTTGCGCGATTACCTGTTCCACGAGGAGCCAGGCATCACGCTCTATTGCGGCGACTGCCGCGACGTGTTGCCGCTGCTCTCTCGTGTTGACGCCATTATTACCGATCCACCGTATGGAGTCGGCCTGACGCAAAAGACCAGCGACTACCGACAGAGTGCTGCCTTCGACAATGGCGCATCCTTGAGGGCCAGCGTCCTCTACGAGGACGATCCGGCCTCCATCCGACGGCTCATCGCCGAGGTGATGCCGCTGCTGTTCTCGCTGGCTGATCGGGCGCTCATCTTCTCGGGGACGAGGCTCATGTTCGCCTATCCAGAGCCTGCTGCAGTCGGCTGCGTGTTCACGCCTAACGGGGCTGGTCGTTCGTCGTGGGGCTTCCAGTGCAGCCATCCGATCCTCTTCTATGGACGTGACCCCTATCTCATAGACGGCCGTGGCTCACGCCCGAACGGCTTCCGCACTGAGCAGCCCAATCTCGACGCCGTCGACCACCCGTGCCCCAAACCGCTCCGATGGATGACGTGGGCCGTCGAGCGTAGCACGAGGCCTGGTGAGATGGTACTCGACCCATTCGCCGGCAGCGGCACGACACTCCAGGCCGCGAAGGATACTGGACGCCGATCCATCGGCATCGAGATCGAGCCGCGCTATTGCGAGATAGCGGTCAAGCGGCTGCGACAGGAAGTGCTCGCCCTGTGATCGAGCAATGGGGCGTCACGTTCACTGGCACCGCAGATCAGCTCGCGCTATGCGACCAGAACACCGTGCGCATCTTCGTCCCAGGCGCACCCGTCAACCCTAAGAACGTCTCCGGCATGGGCCTCTGGAAGCACCGCCGGCTCATCAAGACGGCTCGCCTGAGCGCCCAGCACACCATGCTCGAGGCCTCGCTCCAGTACAAGGGACGACGGTGGCCCTGGCCGGCTGAGGTGCCGAAGCGCGTGGTCTTTACGGCGTGCATCCCGCGGCTCCTGGACGACGACTCCCTGCCTTATGCGATATCTCCGATTCGCGATGCCCTTGGCGATATGGGCCTCATCGGGAAGACGGCGGGGACGTGGCGGGGCGCTGGGCGGGTGAAGGATGCGCCGGCCGACGGTCATCGATTCGAGTATCGCCAGCACGTCGAGCGCGTGCATGTTGGCGTGCTGATCCGCGTGACACGGTTGGATAAATGACTCGCCACAAGGGGACAGCATGCCGCGGATCCGCACGCTCAAGCCGGAGCACCGTCAGCACCGGAAGATCGGCCCTCTCTCTGACCGCGCCTACCGCCTCTGGGTGAGCATGATTCTCGAGGCCGACGACGAGGGCCGGCTAATTTGTGATGCTGCCCAGCTTCGCGTCGTCACCTGGGGCTATCACCCCAGGATCACGGAAGCGCAAGTGGACGCGGAGATCGAGTCGCTAGCCGGGACCGGGATGCTTGATCTTTACAGCGTCGGTGGCACTCGATACGCCGCATTTCCTTCATGGCTCGACCACCAGCGCATCGAGTATCCGACTCCATCGAAGCTCCCAGACCCTACCGGGCGCGTCCTCATCTATCCGACTGAGCATGCGATTCAGGATGAACTGTATGCTGCGCTGTCTGAGTCCCGATCGTTCTGCGGGCATGATCTCGTGTCTGTAGATCGAAACGTAAGGATCGGTAGCGGCTACGCAGACATCGTCGTATCGACAAGCTCAATACGCATCGTGGTGGAGCTGAAGAAAACGCGTGCTGACTCCGGGGCACTTAAGCAGGTTTCGCGATATTGCCACGGCCTCGCAGGAGACTCCACAGGGGTGCTCATTGCGGCCGGTCTCGGTCCCAAGAGTTCCGCGCGCGATTTCGCATCGGCCAATATCGCGCTGATTACCTACGATCCAGACGGAAATTGCACTGTCGCCATACCAAATAGGCATATCAAGGAGTGCAATGACCTAAAGGTGAAGGAAGTTAGCGTAATAGCTAAACAATTAGATGCGATTTCGCAACAAAGCCGACGCTATATAGCGTCAACCCCTGGATCGGAAGGGAAAGGATCGGAAGGAATGGAAGGGATAACTGATATGTCGGGCAACGGCAACCGAAGGCGGGCTGACGCCCGCGATGTCCTAGCCTTTTTGAACAAGAAGGCCGAACGAAACTACCAGCCCACGACCGTGAACCTCGGCCTGATTGTGGCTAGACTCAACGAGGGAGCGACCGTGAACCACTGCCGGGCCATCATCGGCAGGAAGTGCGCTGAGTGGAAAGGCGACCCGAAGATGAGCCAATACCTCCGACCCGCGACGCTGTTCAACCGCGAGAAGTTCGCGCAGTACCAGGGCGAACTTCCAGCCACGGCTTTCGAGAATGGGGACAGTCATGCCTGAGCGGTTCGAGTGCCCAGATTGCGAGACGGTGCACGTCGGCCCGACGCCGATGGCGAAATGTCCATCGTGTGGCTGGGCGCGTACGGTCCTCGCAGCGAAGCCGGAGGGCTATGCGCCACTGACACTGCTCGGGGCACCGCCGCTGACGCTCGAGCAGAACAAGCAGGCGAACGCGATCTTCCAGGCCGTGCTCGGGCATCGCATATCGCGAGAGGAGGCCGTCCAACGCCTGGCCGAGCTCTTCGGGCTCGACACCGTCGAGTCGGCGCTGAGGGAGACATGAGCGACGCGGAGCTGGCGACGCACACGCATACATGCCCACGGTGCTGGCGCTCGTGGGCATGTGCGCTCCCTGGTCCGAACATTCCAGGTCTGTGCATCGCCTGTGAGTTGAAGGTGAGGAGATGACCGACGCCTGGCCCTACGCCGTCGTCCTCGTCGCCAGCGCAGTGCCAGTCGTCTCCGTGCGCTTTATCGCCGCCCGCTACCTGGATGCCGCACGCGACGTCTGGCTCCTAGCCCTCGCCTGGCTCGCGGCCATCCTCACCGCCGCCACGGTCTCGCTCCCGCTCGGCCTCATGGCCTGCGCCGTCACGCTTCGCTGGCGCTCCTGGCACCAGCTCCCGGCCGTCATGACCTGGGCCGGCATCATCGCGACCTGGGCGATCGTGCAGCATCTGCCGGCGAGCGCCATCGAGTGGCTGCCCATCGGCTGGCGCCTCGCCATGCTCTGGATGCTCGGTTTCGCCTTCGTGCAGCGCTGGAACGGGTTCGAGGTCAAGGCGACGACGGGCTCGCGCGTACTGCTCGCCGCGCTCATCGTGCTCGTCTGGCCATTTACGGCATGGTACGAGTGGCCCATCTACGCAGCCGGAATCTGGCTCACGAGCTCCTGGATAGCCCTCGCTGCCTTGCTGGTGGCGATCGCCGTCAAATACCCGGTCCTTGCTCCGTACGTGGCAATCTGCGCGGCACTCGTGGTCGCCATGTTCCTGATCCCGTGGACGCGCCTGACGCTGATCGACCACACGCCCCGTGGCGGTAGCCTCGACGGCCTGCGGATGCGCTGGCGTACCTGGTCGGCCATGGTGCGCGTAACGCGCCGCTGGCCCTACTGGTTGGTCGGCTTCGGCCCGTCGCCAGCCAACCGGGTCGGCGACTCGCTCGAGCACGCCCTGGCGCTGGAGTCGGTGCGGCTCTCGGCGGGAGAGGGCCAGGATCACTCCATCGCCACGAGCCCGACCCACTGTGAGCCGCTCGAGTTGGCGTGTACCTACGGCGTGCTGGCGGTGGTGGCCATGGGCCTCTTCGGCTGGCAACTCTGGCAGCGGGTCGTGTTCGGCGATGCGTGGAGTGCGTGCGCGTTGGCTGGCGTGGTGCTGTCACTGGCGACGATCCCGGCCCGCGCGGTGCCCGTCGGCGTCGTGTGGCTGATCGCGCTGGCCGTGGTGGTGGGGCGATGAGGACATGGGAATACGAAGAGATCCAGCCTGGCGCTGGCGGCGTGATCGTAGATCCACGATGCCCAACGTGTTCGCGCTTCTGTTCCGGCAAGGGCACGATCGTCATATACCTAGGCGACGAAGGCGTGAAGCGCTTCGAAGGTTGGAGCTGCCGACGCTGCGGCCCGTTCGAGCCATCCATTCTCGGATGGACCGGCGACTTCACATGACCTATGTCTACTGGACCGTCGGCATCATCATCGCGATTCCCTTCGTGAGCCTCCTACTCGGCTCCCTCGTCGTCGGCCTCTCGCTCATCGTGCGCGCGAAGGTGATCCCGAAGGGCTGCGGATGCTGCGGGAAGACCGGCATGTGGACGCGGCGCAATTCGCTGGGGTTCTACCTCTGCGATGTGTGCGCAGGGCCATCGACCACGACCATTGCGAACGAGATGCTCTGGGCGCCCAAGCGGCGAGCGACTGAGGAGATGCACCTGTGAGCCATCGTGTGATCGCAACGAAGAAGTACAGACAAGCATTCTGCCCGCCATATACAGGTCTGTGCATTGGGCGATCGCGCAAGCCGGACTTAATTCGGGTGAAGCGAGACGGGAGAACTGAAACGTTGACCTATCACAAAACCTTCTGGCGGAAAGCATGAGCATATTCGGGTGGCTGAGGAAGAAGCTGGGGCGCCAGGAATATCCGCGAGGGACGTGGGACGGTTCTCCACCATTGCCTACGCGTGTCGACTGGCTAGCGAGGGAACTCACACCACCGCCACCACAGGCCAGCGATACATTGGATTCATTTGCAGCCACTGCGGCCATACACGACTCGGAAGGGCCAGTTGATCGGCAGGATCGCCCTGGTCCGATGCGCTACTGTGCCTCGCCGTACTGTCACGACCAGCGACCCACGTACTACGCCGGCTCCGGCGGCAGCGTTCCAGCGGGCACGCTCTGCTGCGCCCAGTGCTTTCGCGTCATCGAGGTGCCGCTGCCATGACCGAGATGCGGCGCTGGCTGGTGCAGCGGTGCGAGACGTTCGCCGAGTTCGAGTTCTTCTGGCGCCTGTACCTGGGGCTGACGGTGGTCCGGTGAGTAACGACGTAACGAAGGCGCACACACTAACTACGAAGGAAGGAATCGGATTCCTAGTGGGCTATCTGATGGGAAGCGGCGTGCTGTGTGACAAGTGCGGACACGCGACACGTAAAACATCGAAGAATTGGGCGAGATGTAAAAAGTGTGGCCACCGTGTCCCAAGGCTAAGTAAGAAGCGATGAACCTCCTCGCGCCAGGCATACGCGCCGAAGTGACGATGATCCTCGGGGACGACGGGCAGATCGGGATCTACCATTCCAAGCTCCTGCCCTCGGATAACCCGAGCGTCATCCACGAGCAGCTCCTGATGCGCTACCTCGCCATGCTCTCGGGCCTGGGCGTGACGCTGAACTTCGTGACGGAGGACGGGACGGTGATCCCACTGGTGCGGCCGAATACTGAAGTGAGGGAGCGACTGGGATGAGTAATCGACGCGTACTGATACGAGTCACATCCAATCTCTTGCGAGACGCGCTCGGCCTACGTGCGGACCTATCGGTTGACGATGTCTGGCGGTACGAGACTGATAGGGCTTCTAACTGCTACACCATCACCATCAGTGGAGACTCCCTGCCAGAGCTGGCTGAAGGAGCGCACGCAGCCTACGTGGATGCGGAGAGCCTGAAGCCATGAGCGACGGGATCTTGCTCGCGAGTCTCTGCGCTGGAGCGTGCGTGTTCGCGTTCGTCGCGTGGTGGTTCGATCGGCGTCGCAATGACAGTTACAAGCGTTGGCTAGAGCGGAGGAATCGTGGATAGATGGCCGATGTTCCGCGATCACGCGCTCGCGATCGCTGATCGCAACGGAGGTGAAGCGAAAGAAATAATTCGTCTGCTCGTCGTCATCGTCGACGGCTACGACGCGATCGATCGTGTCACTGACCCCGCCGGCTTAGGTTCTTCCGCGCCGCCGGATAGGCGGGTCCAAGATGG
>Ga0105243_10000331_pt1 | contig 51618 bp, 45 predicted proteins | sample KBSM34metaG_FD_81525 | JGI IMG/M metagenome (GOLD analysis project Ga0105243, IMG submission 81525) | Miscanthus rhizosphere microbial communities from Kellogg Biological Station, Michigan, USA - KBS M3-4 metaG | ecosystem: Host-associated > Plants > Roots > Rhizosphere > Soil | place... | reverse complement strand
TGCCGACGGTCGCGGTGACGAAGGTCAGTCCACCGAGGAGGATCGCGAACCAGCCGTCGATCGCCTCGACGGTCTTGATCGGGTCGGTGATGAGCTGGCCGAACACCGGCACGGTCGCCGACGCGGTGATCACCGTCAGCAGCGAGAAGAACAGGAAGTTGATCGGCAGGCCCCAGAAGTTGCCGCGCTTGACGGCCGCGAAGCTCTTTCCGTACCGGGCGAAGTCGCCGAAGTTCAGCATCGGGCCGGAGAAGTACGACACCACCAGCGCGATCGCGGCGCACATGACCGGGATCGACGACCAGAAGTCGAGCTCCTTCGTGGAGAGGTTGAAGGAGATGTTCTGCCATCCCGCCTGCGACACGAGGTACACCGCGAGCGCGATCATCACGACGTAGACGGCGGGGCCGGCGAAGTCGATGAAGCGGCGGATGACCTCCATGCCGTTCCAGAAGAGCAGGAACTGCGCGACCCACAGGATGCCGTAGGAAATCCAGCCGAGTGCCGACAGGCCGAGGAACGAGACGTCCAGCAGCGCGGCGGAGCCGGGGATGAACTTGAGGAACACGATGTTCAGCGACTCGGCAGCGAGGAAGGTCTGCACGCCGTACCAGGCGATCGCGATGAGGCCGCGGATGATCGCGGGGATGTTGGCCCCGCGGATGCCGAAGATCGCGCGGTTGACGACGGGATAGGGCACGCCGGTCTTCTGGCTCGGCTTGGCGACGAGGTTCGCGAAGTACTGCACGATGACGATGCCGACCAGCAGCGCGATCAGCACCTGCCAGCTCTGCAGGCCCAGGGCGAACAGCGAGCCGGCGGTGACGTAGCCGCCGACCGAGTGCACGTCGCTCATCCAGAACGCGAAGATGTTGTACGCGCTCCACTTCTGTTTGCGCAGCGGTGCGAGGTCTTCGTTGGCGAGACGCTCGTCGTACTGCGGCTTCATGTTGCCGGCGCCCGTGGGCATGCCGGCGGCCTCGACGATGTCGTAGACACCTGTCGTCGGTGGCGCCGCGGGTGGCGTGTGAGAGGTCATGAGTACCTTCCAGGGGTATCCGAGGGATGACGGAGGTGGAGCGGACCGCGACATGGAGTCCGTGGCCTGGTGGTTCTGATGTGAAGTTATTGCTTCACGAGATGCGGGCGATTTCGCTCATGTAACGGCTGTGTGAAGTTGGCCCTTCACATGTGTCGGGCGCGTGAACGTCGCCGCGAGCGCCCGGCGCGCGGCATCCCCGCCCGATACGATCTCGACCATGAGCAGCGCCCCCGCGGTCGATCCCCCCGAGCTCGACGACACCCGCTCCGCGATCGCCGGAGACGGCGTAGGCGAACGTCTGCGCGCACTGCGCGTGAGCCGCGGGATGTCGGCGCGCGATCTGGCGGGGCGGCTCGGCATCTCACCGAGCGCCGTCTCGCAGATCGAGCGCGGCGTGATGCAGCCGAGCGTGTCGCGACTCATCGCCATCACCGATGCGCTCGATGTGCCGTTGACGTCGGTGTTCGATCCGTCGGGGGCACCGTCGCCGGCGACTCCGACGAGCTTCGGCCTGCGTCGCGCCGAGCACGACGCCGCCATCGAGCTCGACGACGGGGTGCTGTTCCGGCGGATCTCGCCCGTGGCCACGCCCGGCGTGGACTATTTCGAGTCGACGTACCCGCCGGGGGCGACCGCCCACGCCGATGCGGGATTGTTCCGCCACGAGGGCTACGAGGTCGGCACGGTGATCTCCGGTGAGTTGACGGTGGACTTCGACGACGAGCGCGTGGTCCTCCGCGCGGGCGACGCGATCAGCTACCCCTGCTCGCGGCCCCATCGCCTGCACAACACGTCGGACGAGCCGGCCGTCGCCCGGTGGCTCATCGTGCACGGAGCGCACTGAGGTGGGCGCCCCGCTGACCGTTTCCGCGTTCGACGCCCTCGAGCCGGACGCCGCGGCATCCGTCGTCGGCGTCTGGGCCGCCATCCCCGCGTGGGTCGACGCGATCGTGTCGGCGCGACCGTTCGGCACCCGGGAAGCGTTGATCGCGTTCGCCGATCAGCACGCGCGCGCGTGGACACGGGCCGATCTGGAGGCCGCCCTCGCGCACCACCCACGCATCGGCGAACGACCGCGCGGATCCGGCGCCGAAGCCGACGCCTCCCGCGCCGAGCAGGCGTCCATGTCGTCGGCCGCCACCGCGACGGCCGATGCGATCGCCGCCGGCAACGCCGCGTACGAAGCGCGGTTCGGGCGCGTGTTCCTGATCCGGGCGGCCGGACGCTCCCCCGAGGAGATGCGCGCCGAGCTCGAGCGACGTCTCGGCACCGATGACGACACCGAGGCCGCGGAGGCCCTCGATCAGCTGCGCCAGATCGCGCTGCTGCGACTGGAGGCGGCGATCGCATGACCCGACTGACCACGCACGTGCTCGACGGCTCGGCCGGCATCCCGGCATCCGGCGTCGAGGTGACGCTCCTCGACGGGGCCGGAGTCGTCGTCGCGGTCGGACGGACGGATGCCGAGGGCCGGCTCGCCCTCGGCGCCGACGACCTGCCCGCCGGCACGTACGCGCTCGTGTTCGCGACCGGGGCGTACTTCGCGGCGCGCGACACCGAGACGTTCTACCCGTCGGTGACGGTGACCTTCACCGCCACCGACCGCCCGCACCACCACGTGCCGCTGCTGCTGAGCCCGTTCGCCTACTCGACGTACCGCGGCACCTGACCCGCCCCGCCCCCGCCCCCGCCCCCGCCCGCGAGACTGCAGTGGCGCACCGAAACCGCAGTCGGTAGCCGCTGTCTCGGTGCGCCAGTGCGGTCTCACGGGGGTTACTCCGGGGAAACGTCGCGGTGACACGGCATCCGTAGCGTGACGGGTATGAAGGTGATCGTCATCGGAGCCGGCGTGGGAGGAACGAGCGCGGGCATCGCGCTGCAGAAGCTCGGGCACGAGGTCGTGATCTACGACCGGATGCGGGAGAACAAGCCGGTCGGGGCGGCGCTGTCGCTGTGGTCCAACGGGGTGAAGGTGCTCAACTGGCTCGGAGTCGGCGATGAGGTCGCCGCTCTCGGCGGCGACATGGCCGACATGGTCTACCTCGACGGCCACACCGGCGAGACACTGTGCGACTTCTCGCTCGCCCCGGTCACCACCCTGACCGGACAGAAGCCGTATCCCGTCGCACGCGCCGACCTGCAGGCGCTGCTGATGGAACGGTTCGGCCTCGACGGCATCCACCTCGGCAAGCGGCTGACGGCGATCGCCGACGATGGGGCGACGGTGACGGCGACATTCGCCGACGGCACGACCGATACCGCCGACATGCTGATCGGAGCCGATGGCGCGCGCTCGATCGTCCGCGACTACGTGCAGCCCGACGGGAGCCCCGCGATCGAGCGCGAGTACTCCGGGTACACCAACTTCAACGGCATCGTGCCCGTGTCAGCGTCGATCGGGCGGGCGACGGCGTGGACGACTTACGTCGCGGAGGGCAAGCGCGCCGCCGTCATGCCGATCGCCGGCGATCGCTTCTATTTCTGGTTCGACGTTCCGCAGCCCGCGGGAGTCGACCACGATCCGGCGACGGGGGTCGCGCCGTTGCGCGCGGCGTTCGCCGGGTGGGCGCCCGGCGTGGTCGAGCTGCTCGACGCGATCGATCCGGCCACCTCCCTCAACCGTGTCGAGATCTGGGACATCACGCCCTTCGATACGTGGACGAAGGGTCGGGTCGCAATCCTCGGGGATGCCGCGCACAACACCGCCCCCGACATCGGCCAGGGCGCGTGTTCGGCACTGGAAGACGCGTTCGCGCTCGGCATCGCGTTCGCGACCAACACCCTCGGCGTCGCGGACACGCTCCGCCGGTACGCGGCGATGCGCGTCGAGCGCGCCGGTGAGCTCGTGCTGCGGGCCCGCAAGCGCGGCTGGGAGACCCACGCCTTCGACCCGGAGGTGACGCAGGCCTGGTACGAGAGCCTCCGCGGTACCGACGGCACCGGCATCATCCGCGGGATCGTCGGCAACATCGAGGACAGCCCGGTCAATCTCGGCGGCGGCCTGCTCGCGGGCTGAGCGCGCCGCGGTATCCCGAGTCCCCCTCTGGCGGACCCGATTGCAAGAGCTGCTCGGCGGCACGCGGCATCCTCCAGCGATCCGCCGGCGCGCCGCGGCGAAAGCCTCGCGGTTGCGCAGGCGGATGCGCGGTAGGCCGGCGCGGGAGTCCGGCGGTCAGAGGCGGCGGGCGATGGATGCCGCGACGGAGAGCCACGCGTCGCGGCTCTCGGCCGACAGCGCGTCGAAGTCGATCGGGCCACCGTCGACGAGAGCGGGGTCGAACGGCACGTGCACGACCTCGGCGGTGACCTGCGAGAAGTGGCGCTCCAGGCGATCGGCGAGCTTCCGGTCGGGCTTGGCCGACGGGGCCGCGAGGATCGTGACGGCCTCGTCGATCTTGTGGTCGAAGCCCTTTTCACGGAGGCCGTCGAGCAGCCACGCGGCGCTCGCGGCGGTGTCCTCCCGCACGGTCGACACGATCACGAGTTGATCGGCGGCGGCCACCGCGGCGACCCAGTTCGAGGCGCGCATGTTGTTGCCGGTGTCGACGATCAGCAGGCGGTAGTAGCGCGAGAGCACATCGTGCAGGCGGTCGAATCCGGCGGCGTCGATGGTCGAGGATGCCGCGGCATCCTCATCGGAGGCCAGCACATCGAATCGCGCGTCGACCTGCGTGCGGACGTAGGTGTCGAGCGCCGCCAGGCTTGCGCGGTCGGGCGTCGTGAAGCGGTCGAGGTCGTCGAGCAGATCCACGGCGGTGCGGTGGTGGGGCGCATGCTGCGCGCGCCATCCGAGGGTGCCGCGCGTCTCGTTGTTGTCCCACGCGAGCGTCGCGCCGCCGCGCTGCGTGCCGAAGGTCGCCGCCAAGAGCAGCGTCGACGTCGTCTTGTGCGCCCCGCCCTTGGGATTCAGCACGACGATGGTGCGCGGCGCGTCCAGCCGACGCTGCACGAGCCGCTCGCGGTCGAGGCGAGACTGCTCGGCCTTACCGGGCCGCGGCGAGATCGCCCCACCGGTCAGACGCCGAATCGCACCGCGCCAGCCCTCCGTCGCCCGCGGGCGCGCACGGTCGGCCCGCGAGTTGAGCAGATCGTCGACGGTGGGCGTGGCCCGCTGCGCCGGACCGCGCTGCGCGCCCTCACGCCGGGTGCCGCCGCCGCGCAACGGTCCGTCGGTCGCAGCCACCGTCGCGCTCGAGGCCGACGCGGTGCTGGCAGGAACCGCGGATGCCGCCGGTGTCGGTGCTGCGTTCGTGGGAGCGGCCGATGCCGCCGGCTCTGCCGCCGCGGCGCTGCCGGTCGGACCCGCAGCCGCGCCGGCGGCCGCGCTGTCCGCCGCGGGGGTCGCCGCTGCGGGAGCCAGCGTTGTCAGCGGAACCGCCGAGATGGGAGCCGGCGCCGCCTCTGCGGCAACCGCACTGGCGGGCGCGGGCGCGGCACGGATAGCGGACACGGGTGCCGCGGCATCCGTCGGCGCCTCCGCCGGCGCGGTCGCTTCGGTGAAGCTGCCGTCGGGGCTCACGACCAGCGCCCAGCGGGTGGCGCCGTCGACGACCGTGGCGGTGACGGGCTCACCGGCCGACGCGGCCATCAGTCGGATCGACTCGACGATGCGGCTGCGTAGCCCCTCCTGGGTCGAGGCGAAGACCTCGTCGACCTCACCGGCGAGATGGATCTCGGCGGCAGTCTGCGAGGTGACGAGCACGGTCGGTTCGTAAGTCACGTCTACGAGTATCCCATCGGCCCCTCGGCGTCACACCGTCGGCATCGTCGGCCGGCACCGTGCGCGGGCGTCGTCAGCGGGCGGTCAGCAGCTCGACGACGCCCCAGCGCCGTACGGCACCCTCGTCGGTCGCCGTCAGCGTGAAGTCACGCGCCGCCACGTCGAAGAGCAGTTCCACCCGGTTCTCGCCGTGCGTCCACCTCAGTGCACCCGAGGTATCGCCCAGATCGGCAGCGAAGACCCCGTCGAACGCCGGGTGCTCCGCCCGCAGGCGCAGCAGCTCCCCGAGCGCCCGCACGACCGGTCGCTCGAGCTCGGCGGCGATCTCCGCCGCGGTGTAGTGGTGCCGGTTGACATCGCGGCCGACGCCGGTGGCGCGCAGCAGCTCGAGGTCGTTGCGTCCCGCGAACAGGCCCACGTAGTAGATCTGCGGGATGCCGGGCACCATCAACTGCAGGAGCCGCGCGAGCAGGTACGCGCGGTCGTCGGCTCCGACGGCGTCGTAGTAGGTGCAGTTGACCTGGTACAGATCGAGGTTGGAGGCGGCCGCGCCGGTTGCCAGGCGGCTGGTGCCGCCGCTGGCGTCGTGGATCGCCTCGACGAGCGCATCGATCTGCGCCGGCGCGAGCAGACCCGGGATGCCGGGCTTGAGGTCACTCTCCCCCACGTCGACGATGCCGATGCCGTCGTGCGTGTCGAGCACCGTGATCGTGTTGGCGGGGCGCACCGTCAGCCACTGCGCGAGCGGGCCGAGGTCGTGGGCGTGCAGCGCGTGGAGCACGAGCGGCGGCAGCGCGAAGTCGTAGACGTAGTCGACGCTGCGCGCGATCTCGATCTGCTGGGTGAAGTGGCCGTGCACCTCCAGCAGCACCCGCAGCCCCCGCGCGTGGGCCATCTCGAGGATCCGCTTCGTGTAGCGATCGGTGGACGCCGTCATGAAGCAGTCGGTGCCGGCTTCCTTCCCGGTGTATCCCACGGCATCCAGGCGCAGCATCGTGACACCGGCGCCGGCGAGCGCGTCGATCACCGACGTGAGGTAGTCCCAGGCCTGGTCGGTGCGCAGGTCGATGTCGACCTGCTCGGGCGTGAACGTCGTCCAGACGAGGCGTTTGCGACCGCCGAGCTCCATGACGGTGAACGGCAGGCCGGGACGCGGGCGGTAGATGCGCGCGAGGTCCTCTTCGCGCGCACCGTCGGGGAACACCGCGTCGAGCGTGAGGAACATCGGGGCGTGCGGTGACGCGTCGCCGCGGCGGCGCACGTCCTGGAAGGCGTCGGAGTCGGCCGAGACGTGGTTGACGATCACGTCGCTCATGACCGCCCCTCGCGCGCTCAGCGCGCGGACGTCGTCCCACGTGCCGAGGCGCGGGTCGATGCGGGTGTGGTCACGCGGGTCGAATCCGGCATCCACCCCGTCGAACGGGGTGAAATAGGGCAGCAGGTGGATGCCGCCGAACATCCCCGACAGGGAGGTGTCGAGCATCTCCCGCACCCCGGTGACGGTTCCGGCGAGACGGTCGATGTACGTGATCAGCTGCGGGGGCGTGCTGTTCATGGCGCTTCCTTCCAGGAGAACGGGATGTCGGGGCGAACCGGTACGGCGGGTGTCAGGCGCGACGGAGGATGCGGCGGAGCCACGCACGGCGGGCGTGCTGGGCGTCTCGCGACAGCGCCAGCCACGGTGCCATCAGGTCGAACGCGTGGGTGCCGCCGGGCCAGACGTGCAGTTCGGCGTCACCGCCGGCGTTCCAGATGGCGTCGGCGAACGCCACGCACTCGTCGCGGAAGGTTTCCGCGGAGCCCACGTCGATGAACGCCGGCGGCAGTCCGCCGAGGTCGTCGGCGAGCGCGGGCGACGCGTACGACGGGACGGCGTCGCCGTCCACGCCCGCGGCGAGACCGCCCAGGTAGGCGGCCCAGGCGACCTGGTTCGCCTCGCGGTCCCACGATCCGTGACCGACCATCTGCACGGCGGAGCGCGATGTGGAGCGGTGGTCGAGCATCGGCGCCTGCAGCAGCATCCCCGCCGGGCGCGGTCCGCCGTGGTCGCGCACGTACAGCGCGAGGGCCGCCGCCAGCCCGGCGCCGGCGCTCACCCCGGTGAGCACGATGCGCTCGCGGTCGATCTCCGCCGGGGCATCCGGACCACCCAGCCAGCGGAGTGCGGCGACCGCGTCGTCCAGGGCCGCAGGGTACGGATGCTCGGGGGCGAGGCGGTAGGCCACCGACACGACCGCGCACCCGACCCGCTCCGCGAGAGCGGTGAGAGCGGGCATCTCGGAGTCGGCATCCCCCGACACCAGGCCGCCGCCGTGCAGATGCATCAGCACGGGCACCGGGCGGCGCGCATCCACCGGCAGGGCGATCACGATCGGCACCGACAGGTCGCGGTCGACGATCGTCCGCTCGGTGCGGACGAACGCGCCGTGGTGGGTGAGCTCTGACGCGGCTGCCGGCTCCGCGCTCTGCCGCAGGCGCGGAATGTCGTCGACCGTGATCGAGACGACGATGTCGTCGAGCTCGTCGAAGGCGCGCGCGACTCCGGGATCGAGAGGCGGGCGAGGCGTCGGGGTCATCCCTTCACCGCGCCCTGGAGGAGCGCCGCGACGAACTGCCGCTGGAACACCAGGAACACGATCAGCGTGGGCAGGAGGATCAGGATCGAGCCCGCGCACAGGAGCGGGATGTCCGTGCCCCACTGGCCCTGGAAAGCACCGAGGGCTCCCGCCATCGTGCGCTTCGTGGGGTCGTCGACCAGCACGATCGCGATCAGGAACTGGTTCCACGTCCACAGGAACAGCAGGATCGCGAGCGACGAGATCGCCGGACCCGACAGGGGCACGTGGATACGCCAGAACAGCTGCCACGTGCTCGCACCGTCGGTGCGCGCGGCCTCGGTGAGCTCCTGGGGCATGTTGATGAAGTGCGCCCGCATCCACATGACGGCGAACGGCATGAACAGACCGATGAGCGGGAACACGATCGCCCACTGGGTGTTCAGCAGGCCGTAGCCGCGGATCTGGTAGTAGATCGGCACGATGATGCCCTCGATGGGCAGCGTCAGCCCGAGCACGAAGACGACGAACAGGGTGCGGGAGAACGGCACCTTCAGATGCCCGAGCGCGAAGCCCGCCAGCGTCGCGACGAGGATGCTCACCGGCACGACGGCGAGTTCGATCAGGATGCTGGAGCCCAGCATCTTCAGCATGTCGGCCGACTGGAAAGCCAGGATGAAGTTGTCCCAGTGCGGCTCGTCGGGCCAGGACAGGCCCGCGGGATACGTGCCGGGGGCGTGCAGCGCGGTGACGAACAGCGAGATGAACGGGATGATCGTCAACGCCATGACGACGATGAGCAGGAGGCGGCCGGACCACACCTCGGCGGCAGAGGTCTTCATCAGCTCTCGTCCTTTCCGCGGGTGAGCTTGTTGAGCGGCAGCACGACCGCGAGGACGAGCAGGGTCAGCACGACGGCGAGCGCCGAGGCCTGTCCGACCTGACGCTCGAAGAAGGCGAGGTAGTAGATCTCCAGGCCGGGCACCATCGTGCTGCGGCCGGGGCCGCCCTGTGTCGAGATGTAGATGATGTCGAAGCTGCGGAGAGCCCCGATGACGGTGATCAGCACCGCGACGCCGAGTTCCTGGCGGATCGCGGGCAGGGTGACGGTGAAGAACTCGCGGATCGCGCCGGCGCCGTCGATGCGGGCGGCTTCGTAGAGGGCGGGATCGATCTTGGTCATGCCGGCAAGCAGGAGCAGCATGCACAGCCCCAGCGAGACCCAGGCACCGATGACGCCGACGGCCGGAAGCGCGGTGTCGAAGTCGCCGAGCCAGGCGCGGGTGATGCCGCCGAGACCGATCGCGCGGAGGAACTGGTTGATCGCGCCGTCGGCGGCGAGCAGCCACGTCCACATGATGCCCGCGGCGACGAGCGGGATCACCTGCGGGAGGAACAGCACCGTGCGCGACACCGAGGCCAGGCGGCTGCCGCCGAGTTTGCGGATGAGCGCCGCGGCGATGAGGCCGACCGTCACGGGGATGATCGAGAAGTAGAGGATGAGCGTCAACGCGTTGACGATGGGTCCGAGCAGCTGGGCATCCGTGAAGATGCGCACGTAGTTGTCGAGGCCGGCCCACGTCGCCGTGGTCACCCCGTTCCAGTCGTAGAACGAGTACTGCACCGTGGAGGCGAGGGGCACCAGCACGAACAGGGCGTAGAAGGCCAGTGCGGGGGCGACGAGCGCGAGACCGACGACGGCCTCCCGTGACCACCGCGCGCGGCGCGGACGGTGGTCACGGGAGCCGGTCGCACGGTCCCGCGCAGCCCGGGTCACCCCGGGCTGCGTGGGCGTGCTCATGGATCAGCCCTTCTTGCTGCTCAGGTAGTCGGTCTGCACCTGGGTGAGCAGGCCCGCCGGGGTCTGCTTGCCGGCGAAGAGCTCCTGCAGGTTCGGGGTGAGGCTCTTCGCGTAGATCGAGCCCGTGGCGTTCGCGATGAAGTCCATCGAACCGTTGTTCTGCGACAGCACTGCGCCCGCCGCGAGCGTCTCCGCGGTCACGGTGCCGTCCTTGACGGCCGGCATGAAGGCGTCGGCCGGACCCATCGGGTGCGACCCGCCCTTCTCGACGGCGATGGTGCGAGCCGTGTCGTTCGTGGCGACCCAGTTGAAGAAGAACGCTGCGCAGTCCGGGTGCGCCGCCTTCGCCGAGACACCGTAGGTCAGGGGCGCCGACATCGCACCGTTCTGGCCGCCGGCCTCGAGCGGCGGGGCGAGGAAGAAGCCCACGTCGCCCGGCATCTGGGTGTCGAAGTTGCCCGACTCCCAGTCGCCGTCGAAGATGAACAGGCTCTGACCGCCGACGAAGCGGCTGATCATCTGCGAGTAGTCCATCGAGTTCGCGTCGTCGGCGAAGTAGCCGGCCTTGATCCAGGAGTCGAGGTGCTCGGCCGCCTTGGCGTTCTCGGGCGTGTCGATGGTCGCGCCGTCCTTGAGGAAGATCCAGTCGTTGATCGCGCTCGGCTTGCCGTAGCTGGCCATCAGGGCCTGCAGCGGGAAGGCGAAACCGCCGGTCGCGCCACCGTTGAACTGCGCGATGGGGGTGATGCCGGCATCCTTGGCCTTCTTCAGGTAGCCGTCGAACTCGTCGAGTGTCTTCGGCGCCGCGGTCATGCCGATCTGGGCGGCGAGCTTCTTGTTGTAGAAGACGCCGGTGACCGAGTAGTTGACGCCCATGCCGTAGAGCGAGCCGTCGCCGCGCTGGCCCTTGTCGTTGACGCGGAGCTGCTCGAGCTGCGACGACGGCCACTGGTCCCACCCGTAGCCCTTGGCGTAGCCGTCGAGGTTGTAGAGCAGGTTGTCGTTCACGAGGTCGACGATCGTGGGGAGGCGCATGATGTCGGGCGGCGAGTCGACGAGCACGCGGGGAGCGTTCTGCGTGATGACCGCGAACTGGTCCTCGCGGGTGTTGAACGTGACGTTCGGGAACTGCTTCGTGAACTCCGCGGTCAGGTCGTTGAACAGCGGGAAGCCGGTCTCGACGTAGGCGCTGAGGGTGACCGGGTCGGAGCCGCACGTCAGTGCGACATTGCCGGTCGGGGCCTGGCTGCTGGAGGTGTCTGCGCCGGGAGGAGCACACGCCGTGAGGGCCAGGCCGGCGGTCACGGTCGTGGCGAGAACCGCCCAGCCGCGCATTCGCTTCGTTTTCGACATCGTTGTCTGCCTTTCCATGCAGTGACTGCAGTGTCTGCAGTGTTCTCGGTGCGAGGAGGATACTTGCTGCTATACCGATTCAGCCCGCGTGCTAAAACGTACTAGCAGATATCGACCGGCGCAACCCCTCACCGACGAGGCCACGCCGGCCAGGAGAGGGACCGATGGCCAGAAAACGGGTGACCCTGTCACAGGTGGCCCAGGAGGCGGGAGTCGCGGCATCCACCGCGTCGCTCGTGCTCGCAGGCCGGGCCGACGAACTGCGCATCTCGACGGCGGCGCAGGAGCGCGTGCGCGACGCGGCCCGCCGCCTCGGCTACCGCCCCAATGCGCTGTCGACCGGCCTTCGCACCGGGACGACGCGCACACTCGGGTTCGTCTCCGACTCGGTCGCCTCGTCCCAGCTGGCCGGCGAGATGATCCGCGGATCGATCGAGGCGGCCCGCGCCCGCGGCTACATGGTGTTCGTCGGCGAGACGGGCGGTGACGCGCATCTGGAGCGCGACCTGCTCGACGCGATGTTCGATCGGCAGGTCGACGGCGTCGTGCTCGCGACCATGATGACCCACGCCCGCGCGATACCCACCGAGGCGACCCGGATGCCGACCGTGCTGCTCAACATCGAGCCCACCGATTACGAGGCCTACGTGCGCGTGCTGCCCGACGAGTTCGAGGCGGGCGCCGCAGCCGCGCGCCTGCTGGTCGATACCGGACACCGCCGCATCCATCTCATCGGCGTGGGCGTCGACCCCGCGCACGCCCACCCGTTCGGCCTCGCCGCGGCACAGCGCTTGCGCGGCGTGCTCTCCGTGCTCGAGGACGCGGGCCTCGAGGTCGCCTCCGCACGCCGCGCCGTGCAGTGGCTGCCGCCGGAGGGCTTCCGCCTCGTCACCGACCTGCTCGACAGCGGCGCCGAGGTCGACGCCATCCTGTGCCTCAACGACCGACTGGCCATGGGCGCCTACCAGGCGCTCCAGGAGCGCGGGGTCACGGTGCCCGACGAGGTCTCCGTGCTCTCCTTCGACGACACCTCCTTCGCCCGGTGGTTGCGGCCCGGGCTCACGACCTTCGCCTTCCCGCAGCGTGCGCTCGGCCGGGCCGCCACCGACGAGCTCATCGACCTGATCGAGCGCGGCGCCGCGGCGCCCCCGCCCGGGCCGGCGCGCCTCATTGCGTCGCCGCTGCGCCTGCGCGAATCCGTGGCCGACCGGGGGTCGCTGTCCGGCGGGACGGGGGGCGGGAAGCGTTAGGCGCGGGGCCCGGCGGCGCGGGGGCGCGGGAGCCCTAGACGCGGATGACGCCCGTCCCCGGAAGACCCTAGACCCGGAAGACAGCGTGCACCGGGCCGCAGATCGCGCGGCCACCGAGCTCGGCGAGCTCCATCAGCACAGCCGTGCCGGCGAGCTGCAGGCCAAGCTCGTCGAGCAGCTGCTGGCCCGCGCGGAGGGTGCCGCCGGTGGCGAGGATGTCGTCGACGAGCAGCACCCGGGTGCCCGCGGCGAGGTCGTCGCTCATCTCGATCTCGGCCGTGCCGTACTCGAGCGCGTAGGCCACGGACGCCGCCGGGCGCGGCAGCTTGCCGGCCTTGCGGATCGGGGCCATACCCACACCCGCGGCGATCGCCACAGCACCGGCGAGCATGAATCCGCGCGCCTCGATGCCGGCGACGACGTCGAACTGCCCCGCGAAGGGCTCGACGACGGCATCCACGACGGTCCGCAGCGCGGCGGCATCGGCCAGTAGCGGCGAGATGTCGCGGAACAGGACACCGGGCTCGGGGAAGTCCGGGATGCTGGCGATGAGGGATTCGGCGTGGGCGAGGGCCTCGGAGGTCACCGGTCAAGGCTAGCCGGTCCCCCCAGCGCCTTCCCCGCGCTGTCACGCACGCCGTCGACGCCGGGTCGAGTTCTCGCCCCGTGACGGACGTCGGAGTTTCTCCGTCCGACCCGCGCCACGACGGCCGCCGCGGCCCGAGCCCGCCCGAAACTCCGACGCTCGTCACGGCGGTCGACGGCAAAGCTCACCCCAACCCCACATCCGGCGATGTGCGCAAGCGCTTGCGCTAGAGTGACCCCATGACGTCGCAGCTGACCTTCACCCTTCCCGACATCGGCGAGAGCCGCCCGGGCGCCGAGTGGTGGCGCACCGCGGTGATCTACCAGATCTACCCGCGCTCCTTTGCCGACGCGTCCGGCGACGGCATCGGCGACCTGCCCGGTGTCACGGCGCACCTCGACGACCTGCGCGCGCTCGGCGTGGACGCCGTCTGGCTGAGCCCCTTCTACCGCTCGCCGCAGAAGGACGCCGGCTACGACGTCGCCGACTACCGCGACGTGGACCCGCTGTTCGGCACGCTCGCCGACTTCGACGAGATGCTCGCCGCCGCGCACGACCGCGGCATCCGCGTGATCGTCGACCTCGTGCCCAACCACAGCTCCGACCGCCACGTGTGGTTCCAGGAGGCGCTGGCCGCCGCGCCCGGCAGCGCCGCGCGCGCCCGCTACCTCTTCCGCGACGGCAAGGGCGAGGACGGCGAGCTGCCGCCGAACAACTGGGAGTCGGTCTTCGGCGGCCCGGCCTGGACCCGCGTCACTGAGGCCGACGGCACCCCCGGCCAGTGGTACCTGCACCTGTTCGACACCAGCCAGCCCGACTTCGACTGGTCGAACCCCGAGGTGCAGGAGGAGTTCCGCGGCATCCTGCGGTTCTGGCTCGACCGCGGTGTCGACGGCTTCCGCGTCGACGTCGCGCACGGTCTCGTCAAGAGCGACGGGCTTCCCGATCACCTGCCGACGGTGGATGCCGACAGCATGGGCGGCCACGACGAGTCGCCGTACTGGGGTCAGGAGGGCGTGCACGAGATCTACCGCGACTGGCACCGCGTGCTCGCCGAGTACGACGGCGACCGTGCGCTCTGCGCCGAGGCGTGGCTGCCGACCGTGGACCGCACGGCCGAGTGGGTGCGCTCCGACGAGATGCACCAGGCCTTCAACTTCCCGTACCTGATGACCGAGTGGGATGCCGCGGCCATCCGCGAGGTCATCGCCGAGTCGCTGCGCGCGTTCCCCGCGGTCGGCGCCCCGGCGACCTGGGTGCTGTCCAACCACGACGTCGTGCGCCACGCCTCACGGCTGGCGCTGACCGCCGAGAACCCGCAGGGTCACGGCATCGGTCCGGACTCACCCGGCCAGCCGATCCCCGAGGTGGGTCTTCGTCGCGCCCGCGCGGCCACCGCGGTGATGCTGGCACTGCCGGGTTCGGCGTACCTCTACCAGGGCGAGGAGCTGGGCCTTCCCGAGGTCATCGACCTGCCGCCGGAGTCGCGTCAGGACCCGACCTGGTTCCGCACCGACGGCGAGCGCTACGGCCGCGACGGATGCCGCGTGCCGATCCCCTGGACCGCGGATGCCGCGGCCTACGGCTTCAGCCCGAGCGGTCGGTCGTGGCTGCCGCAGCCCGCCGACTGGGCGGAGTTCGCCCGCGATGTGCAGGAGGCCGACCCCGACTCGACGCTGTGGCTCTATCGGACGCTCCTGGCCACCCGCCGCGCCGAGGGTCTGGGCGCCGCGACGCTGGAGTGGCTCGACGGCTACGGCGACGACGTCATCGCCTTCCGCTCGGGCCGGGTCACCGTGGTCGCCAACGTGGGAACCGACCCCGTGTCGCTGCCCTCGGGAACGGTGCTCGTGTCGAGCGAGCATCTCGGCGGCGCCGTCCTGCCGGCCGACGTGGCGGTATGGATGCTCGCGGACTGACGTGACCGGCATCGAGGAGGTCGCGCGCGCGGCGGGGGTCTCGACGGCGACCGTCTCGCGTGCTCTCAGCGGCCGCGGCCGGCTGTCCGACGCCACCCGCGCACGCGTGCGGGCTGCGGCCGCCGACCTCGGGTACGTCGTGTCGGCCGCGGCATCCACTCTGGCATCCGGGCGGGCGGAGAACATCGGGGTGATCGTTCCACTGCTCGACCGCTGGTTCTTCGCGACAGTGCTGGACGGCATCGCGGCGCAGCTCGCGCCGCGCGGCTACGACATGACGCTGTACAACCTGACCGACGACCCTGCGCAGCGCCGCGGACTGTTCGAGACCTCGCTCCGCCGGCGCCGGGTCGACGGGCTCATCGTGCTGTCGGTGGTGCTCAGCGCCGAGGAACGCGACCAGCTGGCGACGCTTCCGGTGCCCGTCGTCGGGCTCGGTGTGCCGCACGCGGGGATTCCGGGGTTGCGCGTCGACGACACGGCGGTGGGCCGGCGGGCGACGCAGCACCTGCTCGACCTGGGCCACCGCGACATCGTCCACCTCGGGTGGAGCACGCCGGCGGGGGCCGACGACGCCCTCGACATCCCCACGCGCCGCCGTCGCGGATTCGTCGAGGCGATGGTGGATGCCGGGATGCCGGCCCCGCGCGTGGTCGAGGCGGACGTCACCGTGGAGGGCGCCCACCGTCGCGCGCGCGAACTGCTGTCGGGCGGCGATGCCCCGACGGCGATCTTCGCGGCGTCGGACGAGATGGCGTACGGCGTGCTCGCCGCGGCGCGCGAGTTGGGCCTGGAGGTGCCGCGCGATGTGTCGGTGATCGGTGTCGACGGGCACGATCTCGGCGGGCTGTTCGACCTCACGACCGTCGAGCAGTTCCCGCACGCACAGGGCGAGCGCGCGGGCCAGGCGATTCTCGCCGCCCTCGGCGTCGACGGGGTCACCGTTCCGGCGGCATCCCTGCCCTTCGACCTCGTGGTGCGCGGTTCGACCGCGCCGCCGCGCTGAGACGGTCTCCGCGCGGCTCGCCCGTCCCGTATTCAGTCTCCGCGGCCGGCCGCCGACCCGCGACAGGCGGTGCCGCGCGGCCTCCGCGTAGTCTCGATGCCATGAGCATCGACCTCGAAGCCCTCTACATCGACCTGCACCGGCATCCGGAGCTCTCCTTCCAGGAGACGCGCACCGCCGGCGTCATCACCCGTGAGCTCGCCGCCCTCGGCCTGGACTACGTCGAGGGACTCGGCAAGACCGGTGTGGCGACGAGCATCACCGGTACCGCTGCGGGCGACGGGCCGGTCGTCTGGCTGCGCGCCGACATGGATGGCCTTCCGGTCGCCGAGCAGACCGGACTCGCCTACGCGAGCACCGCGCGGGGCACCGACCCCGCCGGCACCGACGTGCCCGTCATGCACGCGTGCGGCCACGACATGCACGTGACCGCGCTGCTGGGCGCACTCGAGAAGCTCGTCGCGACCCGCGACGAGTGGGCGGGAACCGTGGTCGCCGTCTTCCAGCCCGCCGAGGAGTACGGCGCCGGTTCGCAGGCGATGATCGCCGACGGCGTGCTCGACCGCTTCCCCCGGCCCGACATCGTGCTCGGCCAGCACCTCACGCCGCTGCCCGCCGGCACGATCGGCGTGCGGCCCGGCACGCAGATGGCCGCCTCCGACGGTCTCACCGTCACGCTTCTCGGTCGCGGCGGCCACGGTTCGCGGCCGCACGCGACGATCGACCCGGTCGTCATGGCCGCGGCCACCGTCATGCGCCTGCAGACGATCGTGTCGCGTGAGATCGACCCCCGAGAGATGGCCGTCGTCACCGTCGGCTCGATCCACGCCGGCCTCAAGAACAACATCATCCCCGCCGAGGCCAAGCTCGAACTGAGTCTGCGCTACCCCGACGACGAAGCCCGCGCGGACGTGCTCGCCCGGGTCGAGCGGATCGTGCGGGCGGAGGCCGCGGCATCCGGCGCCGAGCAGGAACCCGTCATCACGACCGACCACTCGCTGCCGCCGACGATCAACGACCACGAGGCCACCGCGCGCCTGACGGCCGCATGGGACCGCGCTTTCGGCGAGGGCACCGTCGTCGACCCGGGCATGTTCACGGGCAGCGAGGACGTGTCGTGGTTCGCCCGCGAAGCCGGCGCGCCGCTGGTCTTCTGGTTCTGGGGCGGCCTCGACCCGCAGCAGTTCGCGGATGCCGTGGCCCGCGGCACCGTGAACGAAGACATCCCCACCAACCACTCCCCGTTCTTCGCACCGATCCTGCACCCGACGATCGAGCGGGGCGTCGACGCTCTGGTCGTCGCCGCCCGAGAGTTCCTCGGATGAGCCTCGAAGACCTCTTCGGCCCCCAACCGGATGAGCCGGAGCGCCCCGCGTCGGGCCGGGAACCGAGGCCACCGCGAGAACCGCGGCCACCGAAGCCGCCCCGCGAACCGCGCGAGCGCCGCGAACCGGGCGGGGGCGGATCGCGCACGACGCTCATCCTCGGGATCGTCGCGGGCGTCCTCACCATCGTCGTCGCCGCGACACTCGGCTTCGCCCTGACCCGACCTTCCGATTCGGCATCCGACACCGCCGCCACGACGGTGACGCCCACCGACGAGAACTCGCACGGCGCGACGGGCGCATCGTCGCCTTCGCCCGTGTCCTCCACGCCCGCCAGCACTCCGGCCGCCGACGGCACACTGTCGCTGACCGCCGACGGATTCACACTGCGCGGGACGTCGGGAACGCCGTTCGTGCACACGTGGGACGCGCCCGCCGAACCGGCGATCGCCGCCCTCACGGCGGCATTCGGCTCCGCCCCCACGAAGTCGGTGAAGGAGGGCAACTCGCACGTCTACGCGTACACCGTGTACTCCTGGCCGGGTTTCTCCTTCTACGACGTGCTGCTCGGTGAGGGCAACAAGCCGCGAGCAGAGGTCGACAGCCCGACCTTCGTGTCGTTCACCTCCAACGAGCCCGCCGGGGTCGAGGTGACCGCGGAGTTCGGGCTGAGCATCGGGATGACCGTCGCCGAGGTCAAAGCTCTGAAGCCGGACAGCGGCGGGGACACCACTCCCCCGCTGTTCTGGTTCCAGCGCGGCCGCAGCAACTTCTACTCGGATGGCGTGCGCTCCTACAGCGCTCAGGTCACCACCGACGGCCAGCGCGTCACGGAGATCGCCTACCGCGTCATCACGTCGGGCCTCTAGCGGCCACATCCGGGGGCCGTGACCAACGTCGGAGTTTCCTCCCCCGGGGTCCCGAATGCGGCCCCTGCGGCCCGGGCGCCGAAGATTCTCCGACGTTACGCACGCCGCCCCGCGCGGACTCGGTCGCACACCGCACCGCCAGGACTCGGCGGGCAGCGACTCGGCCACATCCGGGCGACCGGCGCGGCCCGCGGCCGTGACCAACGTCGGAGTTTCCTCCCCCGGAGACCCGGATTCGGCCCCTGCGGCCCGGGCGCCGAAGATTCTCCGACGTTACGCACGCCGCCCCGGTCAACAACTCCGGACCCCCGTACCGGCCGCCCGCGGCGACTCAGCCGCTGCGCACGCCGTTCTCCGCAGTCACAGCACCGGACGCGGCAGGCGCCACCTCCGCGGGCTCCCGGGCGTCGGCGGCCTGCTGCCCGCTCACGAGACCGGGCAGGCCACGGCCACGACGGGTGGTGAACACCAGCACGAGGGATGCCGCCACGAACACGAACTGCACAGCAGACCACGGACCGGGCAGCAGACCCAGCAGCAGGTAACCGCCGATCCCGCCGAGGAAACGCAGCGGCCGGGCCAGGGCTGCGGGCAGTGGTCCGCCGCGGTAGCGCAGCTCGACCGCCAGGTCTCCCGGCGTCCGCCCCGTGGCGAGCACCACGGCCGCCCACGCCGCGATCGGCACGGCGTTCAGCGCGAACCGCCCCGCGGCGCCGTCGAGGACGGCCGCGTGGTCGCGGGCGACGTACTCGAGGAACACCTGAACCGCGATCGCGGTGCCGTAGGCGACGAGACCCGATCCGAGCAGGTCGCAGAACATCGCCAGCAGACGCCGGCCCCGGGTGACCGGATGCGGGCGCGATCCGGCATCCCCGATCCGGCTGCCCCACAGCCGCCGCGGCACGATGAGGGCCAGCAGCGAGCCGAGTACTGCGCCCACCGTGTTGGTGAGCATGTCGTCGACATCGAAGACCCGGTACGCGCAGGGGAAAATGCCCCACGCGCCGGTGAGCTGCGTCGTCTCGATCGTCAGCGACACCAGCAGGCCCGTCACGAAGGCGACGAGGATGCCGCGCCCGCCGAGTACCCGCAGGAAGAAGCCGAGCGGCAGGAACAGCAGCACGTTCAGCGCGAGTTGCAGCACCGCGAAGTCGGTGAGGCTGCGGGCTCCGCGCAGGTCGTCGACGAACGCCCACACGTCCAGATTGATGCCGGCGCACACGTAATTCTGGCTGTCGGGCAGGGGAAGCAGCGTGTACGTCCAGATGGCCCAGAAGTAGACGAGCGCGGCCGCCCACAGGAGGAAGCGGCCCAGCGTGAGCCTCCCGCGGCGACGGTAGCTGAGCGCCACGAACGGCACGAACAGCACGATCCCGACCGCGAATCCGATGCCGATCGCGACGGCGCCGGAGTAGAACTCGTTCCCCATCCTCCGATCCTCTCAGTGACCCGCCGCGATACTCACGCTCGTCGGGATTGCGCGGCGGCACCGGACCGCGTAATGTCGCCCGCCGTGACAGACGAGAGTCGCGGTCCGGGCGAAGAGACGCCCATCGCCAAGCGCATCCTGATCGGCGAGCCGCTGACGAGCGAAGAGCTCGAGGGGCAGTTGCTGCCCAAGAAGATGGCGCTGCCGATCTTCGCCTCCGACGCGCTGTCCTCCGTGGCGTACGCGCCGCAGGAGCTTCTGATGATCCTGCTCATCGGCGGCACGGCCTTCCTGGCACTCAGCCCCTGGGTGGCGGCGGCCGTCGTGGCCCTGCTCATCGTCGTCGTGCTCAGCTATCGCCAGCTCATCAAGGCGTACCCGTCCGGCGGCGGCGACTACGAGGTCGCGCGCACCAACCTGGGCGAGAAGGCCGGCGTCGTGGTGGCGGCGGCCCTGCTCGTCGACTACATCCTGACGGTGGCCGTGTCGGTCGCCTCGGGCGTCGACAACATCATCTCCGCCCTCCCCGGCCTCGATTCGTGGCGGGTGGAGCTGGCGGTCGGCTTCGTCGTGCTGATCATCCTGGTGAACCTCCGCGGTGTGCGCGAGGCGTCGACGGCGTTCGCGATCCCGACCTATCTGTTCATCGGCTCGGTCATGCTGATGATCGTCACGGGTCTCATCCGATGGGCGATGGGCGATGCCCCCATCGCGGAGAGCGCGCAGTTCGCGGTGCAGGCGGAGGATCTCAGCCAGGCGGCCCTGATCCTGCTCGTGCTGCGGGCCTTCTCCAGCGGATGCTCGGCCCTCACGGGCGTCGAGGCCGTCTCGAACGGCGTGCCCGCCTTCCGCCAACCCAAGATCCGCAACGCCCAGACGACGCTCGTGCTGATGGGCTCCATAGCGATCACGATGTTCGCGGGGCTCACGGTCCTCGCCCTCATCGCCGGCGTGCACTACGCCGAAGATCCCTGCCACCTCATCGGCTTCCAGTGCGACGCGCTCGTGCAGCCGAGCCTCATGGCCCAGGTGGCGGCAGCGACCTTCGGCGGCGGCAGCATCCTGTTCTACGTCGTACAAGCCGCCACCGCGGCCGTGCTGCTGCTGGCGGCCAACACCGCCTTCAACGGTTTCCCGCTGCTCGGCTCGGTGCTCGCCCGCGACGGCTACGCCCCCAAGGCCCTGAACACCCGCGGCGACCGACTGGTGTTCTCCAACGGCATGATCGTGCTGGGCCTTGCCGCCGTCGTCGTCTTGGTGGTGTTCCAGGCCAAGCTGACGACCCTGATCCAGCTGTACATCATCGGCGTCTTCGTCTCGTTCTCGCTCGGGCAGCTGGGCATGGTCAAGCACTGGCGGCGCGAGCTGCGCCTGCTCTCTCCGAAGGCGGCGGCCGCTCGGCGGGAGGCCATCTCGGGTCTGTTCATCAACGCGCTCGGCGCCACGTTCACGATCGTCGTGCTCGTCATCGTGACGATCACGAAGTTCACCCACGGCGCGTACCTCGTGTTCATCGCCATCCCCGTGTTGTCGTTCCTGATGATCGGCGTGCATCGCTATTACCGCGATGTCGAGCACGAGATCGCGATGGACGACGACGTGCACTACGGCTCGACCGGCGACGTGGCGCTCGTCCTGGTCGGCAAGCTGCAGAAGCCCACGGCGAAAGCCATCGACTACGCGCTGTCCGGCAAGCACGAGAAGACCATCGCCGTGCACGTGGCCGTCACGTCCGAAGAGGCGCGCGAGGTGCAGGAGGACTGGCAGTTCCACCACATGCCGATTCCCCTGCTGGTGATCGAATCGCCCTACCGCCAGTACGCCGCCCCGCTCGCCCAGTTCATCGCCGAATACCGCAAGAAGCACGGCCCCGCCGTCATGACCGTCTACCTGCCGCAGTACATCGTGGGGCACTGGTGGGAGACCTTCCTGCACAACCGACGCGCACGGCGCATCGCCCAGCAGCTCATGCTCGTGCACGGTGTGCAGATCACGCTGGTGCCGTGGATGCTCGATTCGTCGGAGTTGATCTACGGCCGCCGCTCGCGACCGCTGCCCGGCGATGACCGCCGCGCCGGCCGGCTGCCCAGCTACGGGCTCGTCGCCCACACCGACGACGATCCCGGCGCTGACTCGCGTTGAGGCCGGCCTCGACGCCGCCGGAGCCAGGCCGGATGCCGGGGCGTAGCCTAGAGGGGTGACTCCCGCGACCGCGTCCCCCGCTCCCGCCGCGCCTGTGGCGGCCCTCGACGCCGCCGCGATCAAGGCGGACTTCCCGATCCTCGCCGAGCAGGTGAACGGGCATCCGCTCGTGTACCTGGATTCGGGCGCGACGAGCCAGAAGCCGCTCGCCGTGCTCGATGCCGAACGCGACTTCCTGCTCCACGCGAACGCCGCCGTGCATCGCGGGGCGCACACGCTCGCCGCCGAGGCGACCGAGCTGTTCGAGGACGCGCGAGCGACGGTCGCCGGTTTCGTCGGCGCCGCCGCGGAGCAGCTCGTGTGGACGAGCGGCGCGACGATGGGCCTCAACCTCGTCGCATACTCGATCGGGAATGCAGGCCTGCTCCGCCCCGGCGACGAGATCGTCACGACGGCGATCGAGCACCACGCGAACCTGATCCCCTGGCAGGAGCTGGCTGTCCGCACGGGCGCCGTGCTGCGCCACATCCCCGCCCACGACGACGGCACGCTCGACATGGACGCCGCGGCCGCCCTCATCGGCGAGCGGACGCGGATCGTGGCATTCACCCATGTCTCGAACGTGCTCGGCATCATCAACCCCGTCGCGGACATCGTCTCCCTCGCACAGGGGGTCGGCGCGATCACGGTGATGGATGCCTGCCAGTCAGCGCCGCACCTCGCGCTCGACCTTCCCGCACTGGGTGTGGATCTGGCCGTCTTCAGCGGCCACAAGATGCTGGGTCCCTACGGCGTCGGCGGACTGTACGGGCGCACGCCGGTGCTGGAGTCGTTGCCGCCGTTCCTCACCGGTGGGTCGATGATCACGACGGTGACGCTCGACCGCGCCGAGTACTTGCCCCCGCCGCAGCGCTTCGAGGCCGGAACGCAGCCCGTCGGGCCCGCGATCGGGCTCGCGGCGGCGGTCCGTTATCTCGACGGAGTCGGCCTCGATCGGATACATGCCCACGAGAGCATGCTCGCCGAGCGCATGCACGCCGGCCTCATCGACATCCCCGGCATCCGCCTTCTCGGTGATGCCGCCGGCGTCGAACGCGTCGGTCTGTGGTCGTTCGATGTCGACGGCGTGCACGCGCACGATGCGGGGCAGTACCTGGATGCCCGCGGCATCGCGGTGCGCGTGGGGCATCACTGTGCGGCCCCGCTGCATACCCGTTACGCGGTCACCGCGAGCGTGCGTGCGAGCGCCGCCCTCTACAACACGACCGATGACGTCGATCGCTTCGTCGAAGCCGTCGCCGGTATCCGTCCCTACTTCGGAGTCTGACATGAGCGACCTCGACGCCCTCTACCGCGAGCTGATCCTCGATCACTCCAAGCACCCCCAGCACTTCGGCCTCACCGACGAAGGCGACGCTCCGGCGGTGACCGGCACGATCGGCACCTCGCACCAGAAGAACCCCGTGTGCGGAGACGAGATCACCCTTCGCGCGCGCGTCGACGGCGAGACGATCGCCGACGTGCAGTGGGAGGGCCGCGGCTGCTCGATCTCGCAGGCTTCGGCATCGATGCTCGCCGATCTGGTCGCCGAGGAGGGACTCAGTCGCGCCGAGGCGGTCCACCTCATCGAGGGTTTCCGGGAGGCACTGCGCTCGCGCGGCACGATCGAGCTCGATGAAGAGGTCTACGGCGACGCTGCGGCCCTGTCGGGGGTCTCCAAGTTCTCCGCGCGCGTGAAATGCGCGATGCTCGCCTGGGTCGCCCTCGAAGACGCGATCGCGAAGGCCTGACGCGCGGGCGGCGAGCGGGGCCCGGCCGGGCGGGTGGCCCCGTCGCTCGGGTCCGAACTCCTCCATCAGCCATCTCAACGGGCGGATTGAGCCTCGGGCGGCCAGATTCTGCCCGATATGGAGGAGTTCGGCACGCTGCCTCCTCCCCACCAGGCGGCACGGCCCGGAATTACGCCCCGGCGAGGAACTCCAGCGCGGCGGCGCGGAACACGCGCGACCCGGGCGCGTTGAAGTGGTGCCGATCCGGGATCTCGACGAACCGGCCCTGGGGGCAAGCGGCAGCGAGCGCTTTCGAGCCCTCGATGATGCCGTCGAGGGACCCCGTGGCGAACATCACCGGCTGCTGCGGCGCGTGTGCGGGATCCGGGTCGATCGTGTGCGAGGCGCGCATGCCCTCGGCGATGGCGAGCAGCGCGCGAAGGTCGTTGCCCGCCACGCGCTCGGTGAGGGCGATGTAGTTCTGCGTGACACGGTCGGTGACAGGCGTGCCGTCGGCGATGAGCGCGCGCACCTGCGGGATGTCGAGGCGGGCGAGGGGGATGCCGTCGGGAACCCCGCCGAGCACCGCCCGCGGAATGCGCGTGGCGATGTCCTGCACGACCTCCCAGCCGACGCGGGCTCCCAGCGAATAGCCGACGTAGAAGGCGTCGTCGACGAGATAGGTGTCGAGCATGGTCTCGACGTCGCCGGCGAGCTGGCGCATGTCGTACGCGCTGGACTCGTGCGGCTTGTCGCTGGCGCCGTGGCCGCGCTGATCGAGCGCGAGCACACGGTATCCGGCCGCCGTCAGGTCGCGCACCCACCCGGTGGCGACCCAGTTGTCCTTCGTGCTGGACGCGAAGCCGTGCACGACGACGACGGTCGGTGCGTCCAGGTCACCCCACGAATACGTCGCGATGCGGTAGCCGTCGCCCACCATCAGGTACTGCGGGTCGGGCATCTGCGTGAGGTTCTGAAGCGGCGTCGTCACGGTTCCATCCTGCCGTTGATCCCATCGGGGTCGGCGCGGTCTCAGCGCCAAGAGCCTCAGTATTTGCGGGCACCGAAAGAAGCACGCGCCGATTTTCGTCGGCCCGACTCGCCCCGGGGGCGCACGTCAATCCTCGACGCGCACCTCTTTCCAGAACGCGACATAACCCGAGAAGTCCTTGCCGACGCGCGAGATGCCGCTCTCGTAGGGCTCCGGGTACGACCAGGCGCGGTCGGGCAGCAACCGGTCGCCCTCTCGCACGGAGTAGTACTGGCAGACGCCCTTCCACGGGCACGTGTAGGGGGTCGGGCTCTCTTCCAGGAGGTCCCACTTCACGCTCGACGGCGGAAAGTACCAGTTGCCTTCGATCGAGATCAGGTCGTCGCGGTCGGCCTCGGCCACCGTCACATCACCCAGTACTGCTTTCATCGCGTCCTCCGCTTCGCTCGTGGACCAGCCTTCCACCGCCGCAGCCGGCCCGCAACGAGGTCGACGGCGGGCTGCTGCGGAAGCGAGACGGGCTGGGTCACCACGGCATCCACCACCATCGATCCGTCGGTGGGCCCGATGACGGCGATGGGCGTGGTGAGGGTCGGCTCGTCGGGGTCGACCGGCATCCGCTCCAGCCCGCGGTGGGCACGGATGTAGGCGGGCACGAGGATCACGGCGGCGCCGATCCACGCCAGCGGGTTGCTCCACACGACGCCCACGAACCCGAAGATGTGTCCCAGCACGACCGCGGCACCGACGCGCATCGCCAGCTCGACGAGGCCGGTGACGGTCGGGATGATCGTGCTGCCGAGGCCCTGCAGGGTTCCGCGCAGGATGAACAGCACGCCCAGCGCCGTGTAGCTGGCGCCGTTGATGAGCAGCATGAGCGCCGCCATCTGCACGACGGTGTCGCTGCCGTCGCCGACGAAAAGTCGCACGAGCGGTGCGCCGAACGAGATCAGCGACGCTCCGAGCACGACGGCGGCGATCAGCGCCATCCAGATCGCCTGCACCACCCCGCGACGGATGCGGTCGGGTCGGCGCGCACCCAGGTTCTGGGCGGCGTACATGGATGCCGCGAGCCCGAGCGACTGCAGCAGAGCGACGGCCAGACCGTCGACGCGTGCCGCGGTCGTGTACGCCGCGACGGCATCCGCGCCCAGGGTGTTGAGCGCGACCTGCACCGTCAGCGTGCCGATCGCGATGATCGAGGCCTGGAAGCCCATCGGGAGACCGAGCCGCAGGTGCTCGCCGAGGTCGGCGCGCGTGACGCGCCAGTCGGCACGGCCCACGTGCAGCACCGGCAGTCGGCGCCGGACGTAGATGAGGCACAGCACCACCGAGAGCGCTTGCGAGACGACGGTCGCCAGGGCCGCGCCGCCGACGCCGAGCTCGAGCGGGCCGACCATGGCGATCACGAGGACGATGTTGAGGCCGCACGCGATCGTGAGGAACACGAGCGGAGTGCGGGAGTCGCCGATCGCGCGGATGATCGCGGACAGGTAGTTGAACCCCATGATCGCGCCCGATCCCAAGAAGCTGATCTGCGCGAACACGGTCGCCTCATCCATCAGCTCGGGGGGTGTCTGGAGCAGGTGGAGCGCCGGGCCGGCCAACAGCGGCGCGGCGACTGTCAGCACGACCGTCGTGATCGCCGTGAGGATCGTGCCGGCCGCCACCGATCGCCGCACCGCGGCGAAATCACGCGCACCGAACGCCTGCGCGGTGGGGATCGCGAAACCGCTCGTCAGACCCCACGCGAACCCGAGCAGCAGAAACAGCAGACTGCCGGTCGCACCGACCGCGGCGAGGGCGTCGACACCGAGATGGCGGCCCACGACGATGGCGTCGGCGAACTGGTAGAGCTGCTGCACGACATTGCCGATAAGCAGGGGCACAGCGAAGGCGAGGATGACGCGCCAGGGGCTGCCGGTGGTGAGCGAGCGAGACATGCGACCGGGTTCGGAGAGTGGGCGGAAACGGCGAAAGGCGCTCCCGAGGGGAGCGCCGGCATCCACCGTATCGAATCGATTCGAGAGTCGCAAGGGGCGGCATCCGCCGAGGCGGGTCGCGGCGCCCGGTACTGTTGCTGGCATGTCTGTGGGTCTGCTCGCCGTCGTCGACGACATCCTCAGTGCCGCGTTGAAAGCGTCGGCGAAGTCCGCCGGGGTCGTCATCGACGATGCCGCGGTCACTCCCCAATACGTGCAGGGCCTCTCGCCCGCGCGCGAGCTGCCCGTCGTCGGCCGGATCGCGCTCGGATCGCTGGCGAACAAGTTTCTGATCATCATCCCCATCGCGATGCTGCTGACCGCGTTCGCGCCGTGGGTGTTGCCGTGGCTGCTCATCGTCGGCGGTGCGTACCTCTGCTTCGAAGGCGCCGAAAAGGTGCTGGAGTGGTTCGGATTCCACCACGCGGACGGCGAGGAGGGCGGCCGCGACGAGAAGCGGCTCGTGATGGGGGCGATCCGCACCGACCTCATCCTGTCGACCGAGATCATGCTGATCGGGCTGTCCAACGTCGACCCCGACCTCGATTTCTGGGTGCGACTGGCCGTGCTCGCGGTCATCGCCCTGTCGATGACCGCGCTGGTCTACGGGGCAGTCGCCCTGCTGGTGAAGATCGACGACATCGGCCTGAAGATGGCCAAGAGCTCGTCGGCCGACGTGCGGCATACGGGGATGCGCATCGTGCGATCGATGCCCGCGGTGTTCCGCGTGATCTCGGTGGTCGGGACCATCGCCATGCTGTGGGTGGGTGGCCATCTGGTGCTCGCGAACCTCGGCGAGGTCGGCTGGCATCCGCCGGTCGAGTTCCTGCACGTCGTCGAGCACGCGCTCGAGCCGGCCGGGCCGATCGTCGTCTGGCTCGGGGACACGCTCGTGTCGGCGATTGCGGGCGTCGTCGTGGGTCTCGTGATCGTCGGCGTCGTGCTCGTCATCGGCAAGGCGTTCGGGCGCAACCTCAGCTTCAGCGAGGGCCACCGCGCCCCGCACGGCGAGACCGACTGATCCGCAGGCCCTGGTCGCGGATCGCGGTTGCGGGGTCGCGGATCGCGGTTGCGGGTCGCGCGGTTGCGGGCGCAATCGGTCACCTCAACCCGCCGCACACCGCTGTTCGCGACCCCGACATCGCCAACGCCACGAACCGGGGGCGCAATCGGTCACCTCACCCTCACGCACACCGCGGATCGCGACCCCGACCGGCCGAGCGACCGCCGACGCCGCATCCCCACCGGCACCCGGCACGCCGACGACTCGCCTACGCACCCTCGCGGTTGGCGCGGTCGTACTCGCGCACGCTCTCGCGCTCGGCGCGCCAATGCTCGTCCGACCACGAGGCGCGCTCGCTCAGTTCCGGCATCCGAACGAGGTGATCACCCCCGTCGATCGCGATGGTCTGGCCGGTGAGGTAGTCGACACCCGGGCTCACGAGGAACGCGGCGAGGTTCGCCAGCTCGGTCATGCGCCCGTTGCGCCCCATCGGATTGCTCGTGTTCGCACCGCCCTCCAGGAGGGTCGGCTCGCCCGGTCGCAGATGCGCCTGCACGCCCTCGGTCGGGAAGGCGCCCGGCGCGATGGCGTTGAGCCGGATGCCGCGCGGCGCCCATTCGACGGCGAGAGAGCGCGTCATCATCTCGATCCCGGCCTTCGACATCGCCGACGGCACGGTGTAGGGCGCCGCTCCGTCGATCCACGATGCCAAGATCGACACGACCGAGGCGGCGAGACCGTCGCGCAGCCACCGACGCCCGCACGCCGCAGTGACGAGGAAGCCGCCGCGCAAGACGATGCGCGAGATCGCATCGAACCCCCCGGGCGTGAGGTCCTCGGTGCGACTGAGGAAGTTGCCGGCCGCGTTGTTGACGAGAGCCGAGAGCGGTCCGCCGGCCCAGATTCCGTCGAGCATGGCGTCGATCTCCTCGGGCGAGCGGATGTCGCAGGTCACCGCGGTGATGACGCCGCCGTGGCGACGGCGGAGGTCGTCCGCAGCGTCCTCGAGCACCGCTCGGCGGCGTCCGCAGATGACCACGTCGGCGCCCAGCATGAGGAAGGCCTCGGCCATGACGAGCCCGAGCCCGGTTCCGCCGCCGGTCACCAGGATGCGCTGGTCCGCCAAGAGGCCCGGGCGGTACAGCAGGTCGTTCTCGTTCACGGGTCGTGCTCCTTCGTCTGGTGGGATTTCGTGTTCCGGTGTGGTGCGATCGATGCGGTGCGTGGAACCGCGCGCGGGCCCGGATCGGGTCTCGAGCCCGCGCGCGGAGGGGATGCCGAGACGAGATCACTCCGCCCGGACGGGTGTGACGGCCGCAACGGGAGCCGTCTCGGCTTCGCCCGCCCGCTCGCGCAGGAGAGTGCAACGCGCCTCGCGGATGCCCATCCGCGGCCCGAAGACCGCGCCGATCGACATCGCGATGCAGATCGCGGCGAGGTAGACGAACAGGCCCTCCGTGGCGAAGGCGGCGATGATGACGCCGATGAGCAGCGAGTTCACGATGCCGCCGAGACGGCCGATGCCGTTCGCGAAGCCCGTGCCCTGACCGCGGATCGCGACGGGGAAGATCTCCGGCATGTAGGCGAAGACCGTCGTCGTGATGCCGTTGTGGATGAAGCTCGCTGCGAACCCGACCGTCAACAAAACCGGGACGCTGTCGACGAAACCGATGACCAGATAGCAGACCGCCAGCACCACCGCGGCGATCGTGATCACCCACTTCCGCTCGAACCGGTCGATGATCGTGCTCGACAGCAGCGCGCCGAGCACCGTCGCGAACGACATCACGAAGAGGAACGAGTACGCCTCCTGCGTGGGATAGCCCCGCTCGATGAGAACCACCGGGAACCAGGCGATGAGTCCGTAGTTGAGCACCGTCGCCATGAGAAAGAGGAAGCTCGCGACGATGGTCCGGCCGACGACGGAACGCCGGAACAGGTCGGAGAACGCACCGCGGGTGGCAGGCTGCGCATCCATCACCACCAGCTCCGGAAGCGCGCCGTGCCGGCTCTCGTATTCGGCCTCGAACACGCGCATCTGCGCGTCGGCCCGCTCGCCCCGACCGCGTGAGGCGAGCCACCGCGGCGACTCGGGCAGGAACTTCAGCGCGAGCAGGGCGAAGACGAAACCGCCCGATCCCACGAGGAAGATGATGTGCCAGTTGCCCGTCGGCATGACCAGCAGGGCGAGGAACGACATCGCCGGGCCGCTGAGACCCGCGATGCCGTAGGTCATCGCCATCATCCGTCCGCGCAGGGGCTTGGGGAACATCTCGGAGACCATCACGAAGATGCCGCCGCTGGTCGCGCCGATGCCGACGCCGGTGATCATCCGCGCGATGCCGAGGAACTCGGGCCCGGTGGCGAGCGCCGACAGGAGCGAGCCGACGGAGAAGATGAACACCGCCGTGATGAGAGTGGGACGCCGACCGATGCGGTCCGCGACCCGGCCTCCGACCATCGCGCCGATCGCCATGCCGACGAACGTCGTCGATGTCAAAACCCCGAGGGCCTCGATCGACAGCCCCCACTGGGCGCGGATGGCGGGCGCGACGGTGGCGAGGGTGCCGATGTCGATGAGGTCGAAGATGAACAGGGCGATGAGGATGACGAGCGCCCTGAAGTGGCTGCGCGTCAGGCGCGGGATGCGATCCATCCGCGCGCTGATGAGATCCGAGGTGATGGTCTGAGCAGGTGTCTGCGATGAACTCATGTGAATGACTCCCTTGTCTGTGCGGTGTCCGCGTCCGCGTAGGGCGGGTGTGCGGACGGCCGCGGTTCACGTGGTGCGCGCGGTGCTGCGCGCGGGATTGCGTACATCAGCCGAGCTCCGGTCGCCCCGGCGCTCCCGGCTCGAGCCCTCCTCTCCTTCGACTCCACCCGTCGGCGCGTCGGGCGCGCGCGACGACGGCGAGGGCACACAGGACGATCGCGATGGCGACCGCGTACGCGGCACCGAAGCCCGCGCGTTCCGCGACAAGACCGCTGACGAGCGGCCCGGCGATTGCCGCGATGTCGCTGACGACCCAGAAGATGCCGACGCCGCGCCCCGACCGTCCGAAGGGCGAGTCGCCCAGCAACGCCGTCCCGACGGAGGCGACGGCGCCGCCGGCCAGACCCAGCAGGACGAAGGCAACGAGCACGACGGTCACCTCCCCCGTCGCTCCGAGCAGCGCGAGCCCCGCCGCGGCGACCGCGAGGGCTGCGACGAGCGGCAGCACGCGACCGGTGCGGTCGGAGAGCGCGCCGGCCGCACCGGAGCCGATCAGCTGCGCCACCGCGCCCGCAGACAACAGCAGTCCGATGAGCCCCACGGCGTAACCGATGCCGGCGAGCTGCAGCGGCACGGTGGTCGTGCGCATCCCGTAGAACACCCATCCGCCCACGACCTGGCACATCACCGCGGCGGCGAAGAGCCGGTCGGTTGCGAGTACGCCGAACAGTCCCGAACCGCGAGCCGCGCTCCCGCGGTGCGCCTCGCCGCCCGCCAGCGCCGACTCGGGCGCCACGACGGCCGGCGATGCGGTGACGTCACGCGCGCTTCTGAGCAGGACGAGCGCGGCGAGGGATGCCACGGTCAGCGCGCCCCCATAGACGAGCAGCGGCAGACGGGGATCGAGCACCGCGAACAACCCTCCGACGGCCGGCCCGGACACCGTGCCCAGAGCGGTCGCGCCGGCGAACACGCTCATCGCGCGACCGCGTGCGTGCGACGGGGCGAGGGCGAGCAGCAACGCCGACGAGGCGATCGTGAACGCCGCGCTGCCCGCCCCGCTCAGCGACCGGAAGACGATGAACCCGGTGTAGTCGGTCGCGGCCGCGGCGACGACGCTGCAGACCGCCTGGAACATCAACCCCACCCAGAGGACGGTGCGCAGCCGCACGCCGCCGAGGAAGACCGTGAACCCGAGGTTCGTCACGAGGCGCGCGACCGCGAACCCGCTGATCGCAAGGCTCATCAGCGTCGTACCGGCGCCGAACTCGATGCCGAGCGCGGGGAGCGACGGACCGATCACCCCGAAGCCGAGGGTGACGACGAAGCCGATGAACGACACGGTCAGGATCTCTCGTGGCATCCGAGGCTCGTCGCCGCCCCGCGACGCTCGTTCTTCCCTCGTCACCCGCCTTCTGCGAATCGACGACATGTCATTCTCCTGACTGGAGCCGCCGTTGGCGCCACCGGAGCGAGCCCGTCATCGGGTCGCATATATATAGACGATGTTCGTCCGATAATACTCACGACACGGAAAAGCGCAAGACGAAGCTGGGCCGCCGGGAAAGAGAGCGGCTGCGTCCGATGGGCTCCCGCGGCCCGAGGCGGTCTATGAGACGAGGCCGTATCGCGTCGGAGCGGTCGCGACAGCGGCGACGAGGCCGCGCACCTCCAGGCTCCGCACGTGCGCGAACGCCGTGGCCAGAGCCAGGTGCCGATCAGCCACCGACATCTCCTCCCACGACCGCGACCAGGTGAGCGCCAAGGCAGCCTGGCTGACCGAACAAGGGCCCCGCTCCCGCAGCACGGACACCAGGGCGTTGCTACGGACGGCCTGGTGACCCCGCAGCGCGTCGACGCGGGCGCCCAGACCGGTGAAGGCGTATTCGTGCCCGGGGAGCACGACGTGATCGGCGAAGGCGCGGATGCGCTCCAGCGCCACGAGGTAGTCGCCGAGCGGATCGCCGTCGTCCGCCGCGCGGTGCAACCCGACGTTGGGATTGATCGTCGGCAGGATGTGGTCGCCCGTAAACAGGAGCTTCGCCTCGGGGTCCACGAAGCACAGGTGACCGGGCGTGTGGCCGGGGGTATGGACGGCGGCGAGACGGCGAGATCCGACCGTGACGATGTCGCCGTCACCGAGGTGATCGTCGGGCAGACACAGTTGCACGCGCAGCAGCGCGCCGACGGCGTGCGACTGCTCCCGCAGCGCGCGGGCAACGTCCGGCGCGGCATCCACGGCATCGAGCCACCGCATCTCGGACTCTGCCGCGACCCCGGGAGCCCGATCGATCAGGTCGGCGAGGAACGCCCCTTCGCTCGCGTGGACGGACACCCGGGCACCGGAGAGATCCCGCAGTCGCGCGGCCATGCCCAGATGGTCGGGGTGGTAGTGCGTGACGAGGATGCCGGTGAGATCGCCGAGGTCCACGCCGGCGTCGGCAGCGCCCGCGCGGAGGGCGTCCGCGCCAGCCGGCGTATCGAGACCCGGATCGATGACGACGGCGTCCGAGCCGTCGACGACGAGGTAGGCGTAGGTGAACCGCACGGGGAACATCTCGCACGGCACGGGCACCGCCCACACTCCGGGAGAGATCTCCAGAGTCGGAGGGCGGTCGCCGTGGAGCCATGCGTCCCGTTGCGACGTGTTGGCCGCGACGACGTCAGCCGCCCGTGCGGTGCTGCGACCAGGCATCCGTCACCCCCATCCGTCCCAGAAGACTTTTCAGGCTCGCCCGCAGGTGCACGGCGGTCGCCTGCATGGCCAGCACCTCGTCGCGCTCGAGAATCGCGTCGACGATGTCGATCTGCTCCGCGAGGGCCTGCAGGAAGCGAGACGGCGATGGGTTCACCCGGCGCACCCGCAGCAGGTGGGCACGAATCGGTGCGAGCGCTCCGATGAGGAAGGGATTGGCGACCGCGTCGTCCATCGCTTCGTCGAACCGGTCGACGACGGCGTAGAAGACGTCGAAGCCGCCGTCGGCGGCCGAGGCGCACGACTCCCGCGCGGCCGACAACTCCCCGCGCAGGCCGACGAACACCTGCGGATCGTGCCGACGCGCGACGAGCCGCGCGACCTGCACTTCGAGCGCCTCGCGCAGCTCGAAGAGCTCCACCACGTTCTCACTGTCGAAGCCCGCCACGACGCTCTGACCGTCTCGAGATTCGACCAGTCCCGCCGCCGCGAGGCGACCCAGGGCTTCGGTCACCTCAGCCTCGGACGACTCGAGCCGGAGGGCCAGCACGATGGGATCGAGTACCTCGCCGGGACTCAGCTCCCAGGCCTGGATCTCACGGACGAGCTGCTGGAACGCCGGCTCGCTCCCACGACGGATCATCCGACTCCTCCGTCGACGACGCCCGCAGGCCCGCGATCACCGTGTCCACCAAGCGTTCTGCATAGCGGGCGCGCTCCCCGACGAACCTGTCGATCGATCGGCCCGGAATCATCAGATAGTGATTGATGATCGTCCCGCGCACGCTGTCGAACACCAGTGCCGGCGACGCGGTCGGGGGCAGCTCGCCGCGCGCGGCGGCAGCCGCCACGACCGACCGCGCCACGGCCTGCCACTCCGTCTGGAACGATGACATCGCCGCCCCCAGGACGTCGGGGAAGATCTTCGCCTCCAGCTGCGCACGCAGCATCACCAGCCCGAGATGCCCCGACAGCGCACCGATCAGGCGCTCGGCGTAGGCGATGAGCGTCGCGCGCAACGGGGTCGACGTGTCGATCTCCATCGGCTCGGCCTCCGGCGCCGCCGCACGGATCGCTTCGACGAGCAGCTGCTCCTTGCTCGACCACCGGCTGTAGATCGCCGCCTTGCCGACCCGCCCCTTCGAGGCGACCGCGTCGATCGTGAAGCCCGCCCAGCCCGAGTCGGCATACACCTCGAGCGCGGCGAGGAGCACCTTCTCCTTCATCCGCGGGTCGGGGGGTCGACCACGCATCGGCGCGGGCTGGGACATGGACCGAGTATGTCACGGCGGTCAGCCGAGCTCGCGTTCCGAGGAGAGCACCAGGGCGCCGGCGGCCGCGAAGAAGAGGCCGACGCCCTGCACGAACCCGACACGGACGCCGTCGACCTGCGCCGCGGCTTCGCCGCGCAGCTGCCGCACCGATTCGAGGATCGCGAACATCCCGTACATGCCGGTGTGCGTGTACGACAGCCCCCCGCCGTTCGTGTTCATCGGCAGGCGTCCGCCCGGGCGGGTATGGCCGTCGCGGATGAAGTCCGCCGACTCGCCGTGACCGACGAATCCGAGGTCTTCGAGTCCGTACAGGGGCAGGTGCGCGAACGCGTCGTAGACCATCAGATGATCGACGTCGTCGTGCCGGATGCCCGCCGTGCGGAAGGCCTCCTGCGACGACAGACGGAAGGAGCGGAACGAGGAGACGCCGTCCATCTGCGAGATCAGGGGCGACTCCGCCGATTCGCCCGAACCCTGCAGATAGACCGCGCGCGACGCCGAGGGCAGATCCGCGGCGCGCTCCGCGGACACGACGACGAGAGCGCCACCGCCGTCGGTCACGACGCAGCACATGTCCTTCGTGAAGGGGTAGGCGACCGGGGATGCCGCCATCACCTCGTCGACCGTGATCGGCTCCGTCTTCAAGGCCCGCGGGTTGCGCTGCGCCCACTCCCGCTGCGCGACGACCGGCTCGGCGAGATCGCGGATATCCATTCCGCGGTCGTGCAGGAAGCGCAGCGCGGGGAGGGTGAACGTCGAGTACGGCGCCAGGGCGCCATACGGCATCTCGAACTGGCCGGGAAGCGATGACGGCGTGCGGTTCCAGGGCGGCATCCCGACGCGAGAACGCCCCGACTCGCCGTGGGTGATGAGCACCACATCGGCGGCTCCGCTCGCGATCGCGGCGGCGGCGTGGCGCACGTGGAGCATGAAGCTGCCGCCGCCGACCATCGTGCCGTCGAGATATCGGGGGACGATGCCGAGGTAGTCGGACACCTCCATCGCCATCGGGCCCGCCGTGATGATGCCGTCGACGTCGGCGACGGTCAGGCCCGCGTCGCGCAGCGCGTTGAGCGCCGCGTTGGCGTGCAGGTCGAGCATGGACATCCCGGGGAGGCTGCCGAGCTCGTCGGTCTCGGCCGCGCCGACGATGGCGACGGCGCCGCGGTGGATGCCGCTCATGCGCGCACCTCCCCGGCGGACGCGCCGGACGTGGTCGGCGTGAAGACAGGTGTGAAGACCGGCAGGACGGCGTCCCCGGCCGCGCGGAAGACCACCTGGAGGGGCATGTCGAGCGCCAGGTGGGCGGGGTCGGGCTCGACGTCGACGATGTTGGTCATGAGCGTGGGACCCTCCTCGAGGCGGACGAGCGCGATGATCGGCGAGAGCACGTCGACGTCGGGCAGCGGGCGGTGATTGATGATGTACGACACGAGGGTCGCCCGTCCGCTGGCGTCGAACCACTCGACCTCCTCGTCGGGGTCGAAGGGGCTGTGCGGTCGGGGGTAGAAGAAGCACCGCCCCGTCGTTCGGCCGCGCTGCAGACGCAGCACGCCCGCACGCACGCCCTCCCAGAACGGCGCGGTGGCCGGCGTCGGCTCGGGTTCGAGGAAGCTCACCGTGCACGCTCCGTGAAGACGCCGCGGCTCAGCACGGCACGACCGTCGACGAGCACCTGGAAGCTGTGCGCCGCGGCATCCGTCCGCCACATCTGCACCTCGAGCTCCGCACCCGGCAGCACCGGAGCGGCGAAGCGCGCACTCATGGAGCCGAATCGGGACGGGTCGTCGTCGACGAGGCTCAGCAGCGCCCGACCCGTGAAGCCGTATCCGCACAGACCGTGGAGGATCGGCGTGGAGAACCCGGCCTTCGCCGCGAACGCCGGGTCGGAGTGCAGGGGATTGCGGTCACCGCTGAGGCGGTACAGGAGCGCCTGATCGGGGTGCGTGCGCAGGAGCACCACGGCATCCGGCTCCCGCTCGGGCACCGACCATGCTGTCGACGCGCCGCGCGGTCCGCCGAAGCCGCCCTCTCCGCGCACGAAGATCGTCGACGTGGTCTCCGCGACCGCCGCGCCCGTCTCCGGGTCGGTGAAGGATGCGCCGATCACGATCAGCGCATCCTCGCCCTTGTCGAGCATCTCGATGACGCGGTTCGTGCGGCGCAGCCGCCCCTCCGGGGCAAGGTCGGCATGGAGGGTGACGCTCTGCTCCGCGTGCAGCACCTGGGTCATCGAGAAGTCGCCCAAGTCGGTCCCGCCCCCACCGCCCAGCACCACGGGGAACGTGGGCAGCACCCGCTGCACGATGCCCGCCGAGTTCTCGGTCGTGTACTCGAGCTCCCGTCGTGGGTCGGCGGCTCCGGCTCCGACGCCGAGCGCGTAGAGGATCGCATCGGTGCTCGTCCATTCGGCGAAGCCGCCGTCGGTCTGCGTGCCCACGGCATCGAGGTTCAGGGTCATCGTGCGGTCTCCTTCAGCGGGGTGATCGTGTGAAAGTCCAAGGGGCGACGGGAGGTGTCGAGGAGGGCATCGACCTCGGCGGGCACGACGTCCTCCAGTCGCGCCGGCCGCCATCGCGGAACATCGCGGTCGACCAGTCGCGCGCGGATGCCCTCGGCCGTGTCGGCGCGCGCGGAAAGCGCGGTCATGACCGCGTATTCGAGCTGGAGGGTCTCCCGCAGCGTGAGCGTCGCAGCGCGGCGGACCAACGGCACGGTGACGGCGACGGCGAAGGGGGACATCTCGCGGATGCGCGCGGCCAGCTCCTGAGCATCCGGCGCGCCGGCCTCCAGCCGGCGGACGATCTCCACGGCGTCACCGCCACCGAAGACGTCCTCCACCCACGGCGGCGAGGAGACCGGATCCGGTTCGCGCACCAGCCCGCTGTCGCGGATGACCGTCCATGGGTCACGGCCTTCGCGCACCCCTGCCCCGAGCGCGACGAGGAGGGCGTCGAGGTCGGCGTCTGCGACGAAGACATCGGCGAACCCGAACGCGATCGCCTCGGATGCCGGCATCGTGGCCGAGGCCATCGCCTTCATCACCCCGACCGCGCCGGGCGCCCTCCCGAGCAGACGCGATCCGCCGACATCGGGGCAGAGGCCGATGCGCGTCTCCGGCATCCCGAGCCGCGTGCTGTCGGTCACGACCCGCACGGCGGCGTGCGCGGAAAGGCCCACCCCGCCGCCGAGCACGAGGCCGTGCATGAGGGCGATGACGGGCTTGGGGTACTCCGCGATGAGCGCGTCCAGGGCGTACTCGGTGCGGAGGAAGTCGTCCGCATCGACGTCGCCCGCCTGCAGATCGCCCCCGGCGCAGAACCCGCGCCCCCGTCCACGCAGCACGACGCACGCCACGCGGGGATCCCGCATCCACGCGAGGAGGGCGTCGGTGATGATCCGCACCATCTCCGCACTCAGGGCGTTGATGACCTGCGGCCGGTTGAGGGTCACGGATGCCACGCCGCCCTCGACCTGAGTGAGGACGGCGCGGCCGCCGGAGATGGTGGTCACGATGTGAGCTGGGCGGCGAAGATGCTCTTCGGCAGTCCGTCGGCGAGCGGGCGGACGTCGCTTTCGAGCGCCGCGCCGAGCTCGTCGTACGACCACGCGGTGGCGTTGGACACCGTCGCGATCTCTTCCGGATTGGAGTAGAGACCGACTGAGCGGCCCTGCGCCGAGAGCACACGCCCGCTCAGCCACCGCGACCGGTCGCTGGCCAGATACACCGCGAGCGGGGCGATGTTCTCGGGCGACATGTCGGCGTTCGTCGCCATGTCGCCGAGGGACTTCTCGTCGGGCACGGTGGCCGTCAGGCGCGTCGCTGCTCCGGGCGCGATGGCGTTCGCCGTCACCCCGTACCGGGCAAGCCCCTGTGCGAGCGAGTAGGTCAGTCCGACGATGCCCATCTTGGCGGCCGCGTAGTTGGGCTGACCGGGAGAGCCCTGCAGACCCGACACCGACGTGAAGTTGATGATCCGGTAGTCCGCGTCGGGGTTGCGCTGTTCCCGGAAGTACGCCGCGGCCGGGCGCACCGTGCTGTAGTGGCCGCGCAGGTGCACGCGGATGACGGCATCCCAATCCTCCTCGGAGAGGTTGAAGATCATGCGATCGCGCAGGATGCCGGCGACGTTCACGACGATGTCGAGCTTGCCGAACGTCTCGACCGCCGTCGACACGAGACGCTCGCCCGTGGCGGTGTCGGCGATGTCGCCTCCGTCGGCGACCGCCCGGCCGCCGTTCTGTGTGATCTCGGCCACGATGTCGTGGGCGGGACCGGCGTCACCACCCACACCGTCGGGACTGGTGCCGAGATCGTTGACCACGACCGCGGCACCCTCCCGCGCGAACGCTCGTGTGACCGCGGCACCGATGCCGCGTCCGCCGCCCGTGATGACCGCGACTTTTCCGTCCAGAACTCCCATTGTTTCCTCTTCTCTCTGAGTCATCGGATGCCGACGACGACCGTGGTCGGCGGGCGATCCGGGTCGTAGATGTCGCGCAGCTCGCGGCGCTTGACCTTGCCCGCGTCGGTGCGCGGGAAGTCGTCGAGGAACTCATAGCGCCGCGGACGCTTGTACGACGGAAGGTGCCGGCGAGCGTGTTCGTCGAGTTCTTCCCGCAGCGCCTCATCGGGCTCGACGCCCTCGACGACCTGGACGACGGCGACGACGCGCTTGCCCCACTCCTGGTCGCGGACACCGATGACGCCGACGTCCTGCACGGACGGGTGCATCAGGAGGGCGGCCTCGACCTCGGCTGGGTAGATGTTCACGCCGCCGCTCACGATGAGGTCGCTGCGGCGATCGAGGAGGTACACGTAGCCGTCGTGGTCCATCATCCCGAGATCGCCGACCGTGACGAGGTCGCCCAGTCGGCTCGCCGCCGTCTTCTCGGGGGCGGTGTGATACTCGAACGGGAGGGTCGCCCGGAAGTAGATCATGCCCTCTTCGCCCGGCGCGGCATCCGAGCCGTCTTCACGTTTGATCGCCACATCGCCCGGGGAGAACGGTCGCCCCACCGTCCCCGGCTTCTCCAGCCAGGTCTGCGGGCTCGCCACGCTCACCAGCCCCTCGGTCGCGCCGAGGTACTCCCACACGCTCGGACCGAAGCAGTCGAGCATCGCCTTCTTGATCTCGGGTGCGCAGGGCGCTCCGGCGTGGACGATGCGGTGCAGTCCCGACAGGTCGGCCGACGCGCGGCGCTCCGCAGGCAACTGGAGCAGGCGGTGGAAATGGGTCGGGACCATGTGCGAGTTGGTGACGCCGCTCTCGAAGGCGTCGAGCACCGCGTCGGCGACGAAGCGCTCGTGGATGAGGACGGTCTGACCGAAGTGCAGTGCCGCGACCGCAAACCCGCTCGGCGCCGCGTGATAGGCGGGAGAGCAGAGGAGATGCTTTCCGTCGCGCCGGTTGAGGCCGAAGGCGGAGAGCAGGATGCCGTTGAACGCGAGCCCCTCCTCGGGGCTCACGTCGGGCAGGACCCGTCGCACACCCTTCGGGCGTCCTGTGGTGCCGGACGTATAGCCCATCACCGCGCCGTTGCGACGATCATCCGGCGCCTCGATGCTCTCGTCGGCCCCGAACGCGGCGTACTGCTGCCAGCCGATGAGCTGCTCGCCGATCGAGTAGCGGTGGGCGGGGAGCTGGTCTTCGACATCGAGGAGAGCAGCACCGAGCTCGGCATCCGCGAACAGCACCGCCGCACCGCTGTCGCGGAGGATGTAAAGGATCTCCTCGGGTGTCAGGTGCCAATTGATCACGAGCGCGTAAGCGCCGATCTGGCCGGTCGCGAGGACGAGCTCGAAGTACTCCCGCTCGTTGCGGACGAGGGCCGCCGCGACGCCGCCCTCGGTCACGCCGATGTTCCGGAGCGCGCGCGACAGCTGGTTGACGCGTGCGCCGAGCTCGCCGTAGGTCGTGGTGGTGCCGAGTTCATCCTCGAGCGCAATCCGGCCGGGCTCGCGGCGAGCCCACTCCCACGCCCCCAGCGGGATCCGCTCGTCCACGACCGGCGGGTGTTCCCCGACCGATTCGACTACCGATGACGTCATGTCTTGATCCCATCCTCTTTGACGGTCCGACTGTCGTGTTGATTAACGGACGTTTATCGTCTGTTAGGCATGACGGTAGTCCGCCGGTGCGCCGATGTCAATCGATCGGTCACCTCGGCATGACGGATGCCGCAGCTCGCGACCCCGACTCGGCACACGGCCCGAATCGGGGACGCAGACCGCCTCCTCAACCTGTCACACGCCACAGCTCGCGACCCCAAGCAAGCCCACGCCCAACCGCGCCCACAGCATCCACCGAATCGGGGCGCAATCGGTCACCTCAACCTTCGGCATCCCGCAGATTGCGTCCCCGACTTGATAGATTGCCCGAATCGGGGACGCAAACCACCGCCTCAATCGGACGAATGACGCAGATCGGGACCCCGAGCCGGCGCACACCCGACCGCGACAGCGGCACCCGCGAGTCAGTCGAGGGTGACCAGCGTCCCGGCGGCGTCGCGCGAGACGTGGATGCCGCCGGCATCCGGAAGCGTCCACGTCGGCGCGGATGCCGCGGCGTGCGGTCCGATTCCGATGACGCGCATGCCGGCGGCGAGACCGGCCGCGATGCCGTTGGCGGAGTCCTCGACGACGAGGCAATCCGCGGCATACACCCCGAGCGCCGCAGCGCCGGCAAGGAATCCCTCGGGGTCCGGCTTGCTGCGGCTGACATCGGCGGCGGCGATGACGACCGGGGGCATCGGCAGACCGGCCGCCCGCATGCGGGCGGTCGCCAGTTCGATCGTCGCGGACGTCACCAACGCGTACGGCACGCCCTCACGCGCCAGTGCCGCGAGCAGCTCGGCGGCCCCGGCGATCGCGACGACGCCCTCCGTCTGGGCAGTCTCGGCGGCGAGCATCGCGGCGTTCTCGGCGAGGTTCACCTCGTGCGGACGATCGGGCAGGAGCACCGCCATGGAGTCCTGACCCTGGCGGCCGTGAATGACCGACAGGGTGTGCGCCGGCTCGATGCCGTGCTCGATCGACCATTGCGTCCAGAGGCGCTCCACGACGGCGTGCGAATCGACGAGCGTGCCGTCCATGTCCAGCAGCAGCGCGGACGCACGCGTCTCGATGCGGGCGACGGATGCCGGGACGCGCAGCGTCTCCCACCCACCACCCAGAGGGGCGATGTGCCACCCCGCGCGGACGCGGCCGTCGGCGTCCCGGTGCACGATGGCGCGATGCGGCGACGTCGTGTCGACGACATGGACGAGCACGGCACCGTCGTCGCGGCGCTCACCACGCGTGGCCAGGCGAAGGTGGGATGCGGTGGGAGCGCCCGCCGGGGCGGGACCCTCGACCCCGACCTCCTGCCAGAACGTCGCCACGGGCACCGCACCCACGCCGGGGAGCGCGAGCGTCCACTCGGCGTCGCCCGCATCGACGAGTTCGAGCCCCATGGTGTCGAACGTGCCGTCGCCGATCACGAGCCGGTCGCGCTCGGTCCAGGTGTCCCGGGAGCGAGCAACCGCAGCCGCAGGCCGCGCAACCGTGCCGGTGGCACCATCGACAACGCCGCCGCCGGCCTCGACCGCCGCGGCATCCACCCGGGGCTCACCGACGACGGCATCCGCACCGCCCGCAGCGTCGGCGACCTCGACGGCCGCGACGAACGCCCAGAAGGCGCGCAACGTCGCCTGCGTGTCGAGGGTCGCGCCCTGATACGCGATCACGAGATCCTGTTCGGGCATCACGAGGCCGAACTGACCGGCGGCACCGTCCAGGCGGAACCCGTGGCGGCTGCGCCACATCTGATAGCCGTACCCGATGCCCCAGTCGTTCAGCTCGCCCTCGGCAGCGGCCGGCCCGTCGAACACCGCAGTGTCCGACCAGGGCCGCGACATCTCCTCGACGTACCAGCCCGGCGCGACCTGCTCGCCGTCGAAGACACCGCCCGCGCCGAGCATGATCGCCGTGCGCGCCAGATCATCGACCGTCAGATGGAATCCCGACGCACCGTGCTCGATGCCGCCGTACGGCGACATCCAGCGCTGGCCGATACCCAGCGGATCGAGCAGACGCGGGCGTAGGTAGGCCGTAAGCGGCTCGCCGCTGAGAGCGGTGACGATCGAGGAGAGCGTGTGCGTGGCCGGGGAGTTGTAGGCGAAGTGCGTGCCGGGAGGGAAGGCGGGGGCCTCGCGCAGGAGCACGAGCGGGTCGGCACCGATCCGCTCGATCTGCTCCGCCGAATGCCCCGTGTTCATCGTCAGGAGGTGGCGCACCGTGATGCCGTGCGGATTCTCCTCGCCGAGGGCGACGCCGGCCGACTCGTCCAGCCGCAGCCGGCCCTCATCGGCCAGGTAGCCGATCGCCAGCGCCGTGTAAGTCTTGGATGCCGAGTACACGAGGGCCGGCCGCTCCCATCGGTACGGCGCCCAGGCCGCCTCGAAGGCGACCTCGCCGTGGCGTGCGACGAGCAGCGCGTGCGGGTCGAGTCCCTCCGCCGCGAGGCGCTCCGCGAGGGCCAACAGGGCGGCCTCCGGGATGTCCAGGCTCTCGGGTACGCGACGCGCAAGCGGACGGAACGAACGGACACGAGGGGACTGCGGCGAAGAAGTCATCCCGTCCACTCTACGAGCGTGCCGTGGGAGACGCCCGACGCCCACCCCCTCGGAATCGGGGTCGCAAACGGTGGCCATTCGACGGAACCGGTGGCGCAAACGACGACTCCCGGCGCACCGAACCCACCGAACGCGACCCCGATCCGGTGGCGAGCCCCACGGCGAATCGTTGGCGAACCGACCCGAAGAACCCGGAGCCGCGCACGCCCGCGGCGTCTCCTCGCCTCACCCCGTGCGCAGGGCCGCGACGAGCTCCTTCGCGTAGCGCGCCCCCTGGGCTGTCGTGCTCCAGGCGATGCCGATCGCGCGGACGCGCCGCGGCTCGAGCGGCAGGTAGACGACGCCGGGATCGTCGCGGCCCGGCGTGCGCGGCAGGATCGACACTCCGAGACCGCCCGCGACGAGGCTGCGCATGGTGTCGATCTCGCTGCTCTCGAAGGTGACGTTCACCGTGACGTCGGCGTCATCGAGGATGCCGGTGACCGCCGCGTGCAGCTCGGCGATGCGCGAGAAGCCGATGAAGTCGCGCCCGGCGAGCGCGCGCACGTCGATCGGGCCAGACTCGCCGGCCAGTGGGTGGCCTTCGGGAACGGCCACGCACAGCGGTTCCTCGGCGAGCGCGAGCCAGCCGATGTCATCCGATGTGGTCGAGGTCGCGAGCGGAGCGGTGCTCAGCGCGACGTCGATCGTGTCGAGCGCGAGCCATCCGTACAGGTCGCGAGCGAAGCCCTGACGCAGTGAGACGCGCACGTCGGGTCGCAGAGTCCGAAAGCGCTGGATGACGTCTGGCACCATCCACCGCGCCACCGAGTGCAGGAACCCGACGCGAAGCAGGCGCCCCTCGTCGGCGATCAGCTCGGCGTGTCGGCGAGCCGACTCGACCGCGTCGAGGACGCCGGCCGCATCGGCACGGAAGGCGAGACCGTTGGCGTTCAGCTCGAGCCGCTTGCCGTGTCGTGCGAACAGCGGCATCCCGACCTCGGCTTCGAGTCGGGCGAGCGCGCGCGAGACGTTGGACTGGTTGATGCGCAGCTCGGCGGCGGTATCGCGCGTGTTCTGCGTTTCGGCCAGCGACAGGAAGATGCGCAACGTCTGCTCGTCCATGTCTCCGATTATGCGCCGAACGCATCACTGGCCGCATCCGTTTCATTTCCGGCCCATCTGCCGCGAGGGCGACGATGGTCCGCATGGCCGCCACCGTGCTCGATCGCACCCCCACCGGGTCGATCGCGCGCATCGGTGCCGGCACGCCCGCATACCGTCGCGTCGTCGGGCTGCTCGCCACCGGTGGCCTCGCGAACTTCGCGATCATCTACTTCCCCCAGCCACTGCTGCCCGCGATCGCGACGTCGTTCGGGGTGGATGCCGGGTCCAGCGGCCTCGCGATCTCGGCGACGACCGCGGCGATGCTGCTCGGCCTGCTGCTGTCCGCGCCGCTGTCCGACCGCATCGGCCGGGTGTCCGCGATGAGCGGGTCACTGATCGCCGCCGGCATCCTGTCCATCGCGTGCGCGTTCGCGCCGACCTGGGCGAGCTTCCTCGCCCTGCGCGCCGCCGGCGGACTGGCGCTGGCGGTGCTGCCCGCCGTGGCGCTCGCGTACCTGCGCGACGCCGTCCGCGACGACGCCCACGGGCGCGCCAACGCGCTGTACATCTCCGGAACCGCGCTCGGCGGCGCCGTCGGTCGGCTCGCGCCACTGCCGCTGGCGACCCTCGGCGGCTGGCAGCTCGTGAGCGGGGTGCTCGGCGCCCTGAGCGTCGTCGTCGGGGTGCTGGTGTGGTTCGCACTGCCCCGCGACGGCGCCGCCCCGCTACCGCTGCGGATCGGCGACCTGCTCGGTGGCACGATCGCCTCCCTGCGCGACCCCGTCATCCTCGCCGTCTGCGTGGCGGGCGCACTCGCGATGGCGACCTTCGTCGGGATCTACAACGCGGTGCCGTTCCGCCTCGACGGTCCGCCATTCTCCCTCGGCGCCGCGGAAGTGTTCGTGTACTTCGCGTATCCCCTCGGCATCCTGGCACCGGGGCTCTTCCACCGGATGTCACGGCGCCTCGGACGCGCGCTGACATCGCTGCTGGGGGCGACCGCGATGCTCGCCGCGATCGGTCTGGTGTTCTGGCCGAACGTGATCGCGGTGTTCGCCGGTCTCGGCCTGCTCACCGCGGCGTTCCTCGGGACGCACTCGATCCTCAGCGGGTGGGTCGTCGCGCGAGCCCAAGCCGTGGGCCGCAGCACGTCGCGGGCCTCCAGCGCGTACCTGCTCACCTATTACCTGGGCAGCACGGTGTCGGGCGCGGCATCCACCCATCTGTTCGCGAGCGGCGGCTGGACCGCCGTCGTCGTGCTGGCGGCCGGGATGACGCTGCTGTGCGCGGCGCTCTTCCTCGCGCTGGGGCTGCGCCGCGCCGGCTGAGCTTCGACGTCGGCGGAGGCGCACCGCCCGATCCGGCCGTGTCAGCCGAACCATAGGAGCACGTGGAACAACTCACCTATGGATGAGTCCGAGTTCACCGCGAGCACCCCCGAGTCCGCGAAAGCGCCAGCCGAGCGTCCCCCGTTCAGCCGCTTGGTGATCTGGGGCTTCGTCATCTCCTGCGTGAGCCTTTTCGTGTTCGGGTTCATCGGCGCGATGGGCGCGGTGATCTCGGCTCAGGGCTTCCGGGCGGCGGCGCGAGGGCGCGTGCGAGGGAAGGGGCTGGGAATCGCGGGGTTCGTCATCGGCACCGCGGGCTTCGTCTACTGGGCCATCGTGTTCCTCATGTCGCGCCCCGGCTGATGCCCCGCCTGATGCCCCGCCGCGAACGGGCGTCGGCGGCGGCCCTCACGTGAGCACGACGAGCCGCTGCGTCGCCCGGGTCATCGCGACGTAGCGGTCGACGGCGCCGGTGACTCCATCGCCGAAGCGGTCGGGGTCGACGAGGACGACCAGGTCGAACTCGAGACCCTTCACGCGCTGCGGGTCGAGCGAAGCCACGCGCGGCCGCGGCGCGAAAGCGGGCTCGCCGATCACCACCGCCGTGCCGTCGGCATTCTCCTGCTCCCAGGCCGCGACGATCGCCTCGAGCTCACCGCGCGAGCCGTACGCGACCGGCACGCCGGTCCGCCGGATCGACTCCGGCACGTTCGCGTCGGGCAGCACGGACCGGATCACCGGGCCCGCGGCATCCATCACCTCCCCCGGCGTGCGGTAGTTGACGGTCAGCGCCGTGACGAACGTCGGATCGAGGCCTACCCGGGCGAGCCGCTCCCCCCAGGACTCAGGGAACCCGCGTCGCGCCTGCGCGCGATCTCCGACGATCGTCACGCTCCGAGACGGGCATCGGCGCAACAGCATGCGCCACTGGGCGTCGGTGAGCTCTTGCGCCTCGTCGATGACCAGGTGCGCGAAGGGGCCGGCGTAGGGGTCGGCTATGGATGCCGCGGGCGCCTCCAGCGTGCGGCGGAAGTCCTGTCCGCGCAGCATGGACATGATCCGCAGATCGCCGTCGTCGGCCGCGATGAGGTCGCTCACCACGTCGGACATCACCCGGCGCTCGTCGGCGGCCTCCCGGCGAGCGCGCCGCTCGCGCACCTCCGCCCGCGGATCGCCGACGCCGAGCCGGGCGGCGTCGAGCAGCGGCAGGTCGACGTCCCTCCACGCGGGCGGCGCGCCGCGCGAAACGATGGCCGCGGCTTCGTCCGGCGTGAGCCACGGCGCACAGCGGCGCAGCAGCGCGGGCGCGGTGAGCAGGCCGCGAAGCACGGCGTCGGGGTCGAGCAACGGCCACGCCCGGTCGAACACGGCCCGCAGCTCTTCGTCGTTCTCGAGGCTCTCCCGCGTCGATTCATCCTCGTCCCACCCGGACCCATAGGCGTCGAAGTCGTCGCGGGAGCGCGAGGCATCGCCCCAGCCCTCGCCCCACCCGTCGGACGAGCCGCCACCGCGCAGCTCGTCGTCGATGCGGTCTTCGAGCACGTCGAGCAGCCGGTCCCAGGCGCGGGTGCGCAGCGCGTTGTGCGGCAGCGTCTCCGCGCCGGCGAAGATCTCCGCCCAGTCCGGCCCGCCGAGCACGACCGTGCCCCACGCCGTCTCGATCGGTGTGTGACGCCGAGGCGGCCGCTGCCAGAGGCGCACCGCGGCATCCACGGCGTTCACGAGGCGGGCGTCGCCGAACAGGCGGCGGATCTCGAGGTCGCCTTCTTCTTCAGCCTCCCCGCCGCCCGCGACGAGGTCGTTCACCGCGCACACCAGCGCACCGTCCTCCCCCAGGCTCGGCAGCACGTCGTCGACGTAATCGACATACGGGCGGTGCGGTCCGACGAACAACAGGCCACCGTGGCCGGACTGCACGCGCGCATCGGCGTACATCAGATACGCCGCGCGATGCAGCGCCACGACGGTCTTGCCCGTTCCGGGGCCGCCGTCGACGACGAGTGCACCCGCCGCTCCGGCACGGATGATCGCGTCCTGGTCGGACTGGATGGTCGCCAGCACGTCGCGCATCGTCGATGACCGGCTCTCACCGAGACTCGCGATGAACGCCGACTGGTCGTCGAGTGCGGCGCTGTGATCGATGCCGTCCGCGCCGAACACCTCGTCCCAGTAGTCGACGATGCGCCCGCCGCGCCAGCGGTAGCGCCGCCGGCTGGTGAGGCCGTCGGGCTGCGCCGCCGTCGCTGCGAAGAACGGGGCGGATGCCGGGGCGCGCCAGTCCATCAGCAGCCGTTCCTCCGCGGCATCGGCGAGTCCGAAGCGGCCGATGTAGGTGACGACACCCTCCTCGTCAACCATGCGGCCGATGCACGCGTCGAGGCCGAACCGGCGGAGGATGCGCGAACGCGCCGACAGGCTCTGCACCTCGAGGTCGCGCTCGAGCGCGCGCTGTCCCCCGCTGACGGCTTCGCGGCGGAGCGCGACCAGCCGCGTCTCGGTGCGCTCGAGGTCGGCGGCCAGCGCCGCACCGATCGCCGCGAACTGTCGTTCGTCGTGGTCGATGAGCGCGGGATCGGTCTTCCGCTGCAACCGCGGCGGAAGGTCGAAGACGCCTTCCTGAGTGTTTTCCGACGGCATCGCGCTCCCCTCACGCGCCGAGAAATCAGGCGCGACCTGCGATTCTGCACCACAGGGGGGCTCTTGCGGCAAGCCCCCCTAGGCGCGGGATAATAGAAAGGGCAGGGCGGATGGCGTGAAATGTACTCATGCGAGCAACCGTCATGTTCGGCGCCGGCGATGTCCGGGTCGAGAACGTCCCCGATCCGGTGATCCAGCAGCCCACCGATGCGATCGTGCGCATCGTGCGCGCGTGCGTATGCGGATCGGATCTGCACCCCTACCACTCCCTGCCCGACACGCCGAACGGCCGCCGCATGGGCCACGAGCTCATCGCCGTCGTCGAGGAGACCGGCACCGATGTCACCACCGTGCGCCCCGGCGACTTCGTCATCGTCCCCTTCGTGTACTCCGACAACACGTGCGTGTTCTGTCGCGAGGGGTTTCAGACCTCCTGCATCCACGGCGGCTTCTACGGCAGCGGACGGGTCGGCGGCCTCCAGGCCGAGCGGGCGCTCATCCCCCAGGCCGATGGCACCCTCGTCGTCGTGCGCGATGTCGACCCGGATGCCGCCCCCGACTCCCTCCTCGCGTCGCTGCTCACGCTCTCCGACGTGTACCTCACGGGCTATCACGCCGCACACCTGGCCCGCGTGCGGCCCGGTCAGACGGTCACGGTGATCGGCGACGGCGCCGTGGGTCTGTCGGCGGTCCTCGCGGCGCGCACGCTGGGCGCGGAGCGGATCATCCTCATGGGACGCCACACCGACCGCACCGATCTGGGCGTCGAGTTCGGCGCGACCGATGTCGTCGCCGAGCGCGGCGCGGAGGGCGTCGCGCGCGTCCGGGAGCTCACCGACGGTGAGGGCAGCCACGTCGTGATCGAGGCGGTCGGCCTCATGCCGGCATACGAGCAGGCCTACGGCGTGGTGCGCCCGGGCGGCGTCATCTCGCGTGTGGGCGTGCCGCAGTACGAGAGCGCGCCGGTGGGCTCGGCCTCACTCTTCGGCAAGAACATCACCCTCACGGGAGGCATCGCCCCGGTGCGGGCGTACCTCGAGGAGACCGTGCCGCTCGTGCTCGACGGCACGATCGACCCGGGTCGGGTGTTCGACCGGATCATGCCGCTCGGCGAGGCGCCCGCAGCCTACGCCGCGATGGACGAGCGCACCGCGCTGAAGGTGATGCTGACGGTCTGACCAAACGCCCTCACGATCTGTGTCGACGCGGTGTCGGCGGCGGGCGTCAGGATGGACGGATGCTCACCCTCCTGCCTGCGCCGACCAACCTGGGTCTTCGCCCGCCGCGGCGCGGGAGCGTCCCCGGCACCGCGAAAGCGCCGGAGGCGCTGCGGGAAGCGGGACTGTTCCATCGGCTCGCGTCTTCGGGCGCCCGCGACGGAGGGGTGGTGCTGCCGGGTCGGTATATCGACGACGACGACACCCGCGACGCGAAGGTCGTGCGCAATCAGGAGCAGCTCATCGACCATACGCGGCGACTCGCGCGACGCATCGGAGAGGTCTGGGCAGCCGGCGAGGTCCCGGTGGTGATCGGAGGCGATTGCAGCATCCTGCTCGCGGCGGGGCTCGCATCCGCGCGCCGCGGCCGCATCGGCCTCATCCACGTCGACGGCCACACCGACTTCCGCCACCCGGGCAACAGTGCCGCGTGCGCCAGCGTGGCGGGCGAGGACTTGGCCGCCGCGGTGGGCCTGCACTGGCCCGCGATCGCCGACATCGATGGCCTGTCGCCCTACTTCACGCCGGCGCGCGCGGTCCACATCGGCCATCGCGACGACGATGAGCATGCCGCCGAGGCGCGGGCCGTCCTCGGCGGCGTCATCCCCGCTTCGAAGGTCATCGCGCACGGGCGAGAGGCCGCCACCGCGACTGCGGCACGCATTGCGGGCCCGTCGTACTGGCTGCAGATCGACGTCGACGTGCTCGATCCCTCCGTGATGCCCGCGGTGGACAGCCCCGATCCGGGCGGCATCGACGCCGACCAGCTGACCGGGCTCATCCGTGACCTGGCCCCGGCCGCGGCCGGCATCTCGATCACCGTGTTCGACCCGGACCTCGATCCGGACGGCGTGTACGCGCGGTTGCTCGTGGACGTGATCGCGGGCGGCCTCACGGGTTGAGCAGCTCCCAGTGGCCCTCGGAGATCACGTCGACGGCTCCGTCGACCACGCGGATCGCCGTCTGGTCGTCGATCGCGTAGGCGCGACCGCGGATGCCCTCCGCCCACCGGTGGGCCGCCGCGGTCGTGTTGCCGCTCCAGCCCGGGTAATCGAGGTGCGGGAAGATCGAGAAGTCGACGAGGCCCAGGGTCTCGTCGGCGCCGTCCGGATCCCGGTCCACGAACTCGCGCCCCACGCGCGGTGTGAGCGCCATGCTCCCCGCGCTGATACCCACCCACACCGTGTCGTCGAGCTCGGGAAGAAGATCGGCGAGACCCGACGAGCGGATCCACTCGGCGAGATACACGGCCTCACCGCCGTCGACGAGCAGCACGTCGGCCTGACGCACCCACGGCATCCAGCGCTCCGGCGCGATCGTCGGCAGCGCCGTCAGCTCGAGGACGCCCACCGACCGCCATCCGAGATCGACCGGGCTCGAGATGCCGTCCGGCCACCGCCCCGCCGTCGAGCGCCACACGGTCTCGGGCGAGCACATCGGCTGGCCCCACTGCGCCGTCGGGACGAACAGCGCGGAACTGTCGGCGATGGGTTTGCCGAGCATGTCTTCCAGCGCGGAGCGGATGCTGTCGTTGGTGACCCCGCCCGAGGTCAGCAGAAGCTTCATGCGGCCAGTCAACCCGCTGTATGCGCCCGCGGCCAGGGGGCCGAGCATCTCAGGCGACTGCGCTGAGTGTTAGCGTGCGACAGTGACCTCCACGCCGCAGACCCCCGCCTCCGAAACACCGCGCTCGATCCGCGTCTCCGCGGCCGTCATCACCGACGCCGACGGTCGACTGCTGCTCGTGCGCAAGGCCGGGACGACCGCGTTCATGCAGCCGGGTGGCAAACCGGAGGCGGGCGAGGATGCCGCGCAGACGCTCATCCGCGAACTCGCCGAAGAGGTCGGACTGCGCCTGACCGGTGGCGACCTCACGCCGCTCGGCGAGTTCACGGCCCCCGCCGCGAACGAGCCGGGTTTCGCAGTGGTCGCCGACGTCTTCCGTGTCGACATCGGCGATCAGCGGCCCGTGACGGATGCCGAGATCGAGGAGCTGCGGTGGGTCGACCGGGCCGCGGCATCCACTCTGGAGGTCGCACCCCTCGCGGCGGCCTACTTCCTGCCGGAGCGCTGAGCGGCGGCGGCGGCCGACCTGCTCACCAGGAGCCCTTGCGGTAGTCCTTGAGGAAGATGCCGAACAGGTCTTCGCCGGCTTCCCCGCGCACGATCGGGTCGTACACACGCGCGGCGCCGTCGACGAGATCGAGCGGGGCGTGGAACCCCTCCTCCGCGAGGCGCACCTTCGTGTAGTGCGGGCGCTCGTCGGTGATCCACCCGGTGTCGACGGCGGTCATCAGGATGCCGTCGGTT
>Ga0105243_10000329_pt1 | contig 51977 bp, 48 predicted proteins | sample KBSM34metaG_FD_81525 | JGI IMG/M metagenome (GOLD analysis project Ga0105243, IMG submission 81525) | Miscanthus rhizosphere microbial communities from Kellogg Biological Station, Michigan, USA - KBS M3-4 metaG | ecosystem: Host-associated > Plants > Roots > Rhizosphere > Soil | place... | reverse complement strand
TCTTTGAACGCCCACATGACCGACTCCATGAAGTCCAGGTCGAGGGTCTTGTAGTCGTTGTCGAAGTCGACCCAGCGCGCCTGGCGGGTGACGTATTCACGCCACTCGTCGGTGTAGCGCAGCACCGAGGACTTGCAGGCGGCGTTGAACTCGGCGAGGCCCATCGCCTCGATCTCGGACTTGTCCTTGATGCCGAGCTGCTTCTCGGCCTCGAGCTCGGCGGGCAGCCCGTGGCAGTCCCAGCCGAACCGGCGCTCGACCTTCTTGCCGCGCATCGTCTGGAAGCGCGGGATGAGGTCCTTGACGTAACCGGTGAGCAGGTGACCGTAGTGCGGCAGGCCGTTGGCGAAGGGCGGGCCGTCGTAGAAGACGAACTCGGGCGCGTCGGCCCGGTTGGCGATGGAGGCGCGGAACGTGTCGTCCGAGGCCCACTCGGCCAGCACCCGCTGCTCGAGTTCGGGGAAACGCACGTTCGTGTTGGCCTTGCCGCCGCCGAGATCAACTCGCGGATAGCCGGCGCCCGTCTGGTCGGATCCGTTGCCGGTCGAGTTGTTCGTCAACTCAGTACTCCCTCGTGCCGTGTCTGGCACGGGGACGACGGCAGCGCCTCTGCGCTGCGACCGCGGTACCACCCCGCTTGCCCGGACGCGGCAGCGCCGCGGCCCGGACCTCTCGTGCTGGGCTGTGACGGGCCCACCCGTTCGGTTCTACTGAGCGACCCGTCCATCTCGAACGCGTGCCGTTCTTCCGAAGGCTCCCCGGTGATGGCCGGATCAACGCCACATACTGACTGCGATTCTAGTCGTCGGCGTCAAATCGCCTGTCCGACGACTCCCGGCTCGCGTCGGCCCGCCCGCCCGATGGCGGGGCACCGGGTTCGGCCGCGTCCGGTGCGGTGTTGCCGCGTAGTGAACTCACCAGCAGCAACACCGCACCGATCACGCAGACCACGATGCATCCCCATGCCCAGACGACCGATCCGGTCATCAGGGCGATCACCAGCAGCGCGAACCCCACCGCTGCCATTACGAGCGTCAGGACCAGCACGACGGGCGTTTCCGTCTTAGTTGTTGCCCTTGGCGAACGTCTGGCTCAGGCCGGGCTTGGAAGCCTCGCCACCGAACGCCTCCTGGCCACCGTCCACGGGGACCGCGGAACCGCGCTGCTCGAGCTCTTCGAGCTGCGACTCCAGGTAGGACTTCAGCCGCACCCGGTACTCGCGCTCGAACGTCTTGAGCTGCTCGATCCGGCCCTCCAGCACGCTGCGCTGCTGGTTGATGGTGGCCATGATCTCGGTGTGCTTGCGCTCGGCGTCGGCCTGGAGCGCATCCGCCTTCTCCTTGGCCTGACGCAGCTGCGTCTCGGAACGCGTCTGGGCGTCGGAGAGCAGTGCCTCGGACTTCTGCCGTGCGTCGGAGATCATCGCCTCGGAGCGGGTCCGCGCGTCGCTGACCAGCTGCTCGGAGTTGGTCCTGGCCGTGGTGACCAGCTGCTCCGACTCCGTCTTCGCATCGCCGGTCAGGCGGTCCGCCATCTCCTGGGCGAGGCCCAGGATCTTCGCGGCCTGCAGGTTCGCCTCTTCGGTGTTGCCAGGGCGAGCGACGGGAGCGGCGGGCGCGGGGGCTGCGACCGGGGCGACCGGCTTGGGCGGCTCTACAACCCGAACGGGCTCCGGCGCGGCACCTGCCGGCCGAGGAGCCTTCTTCGCATCCGCGAGCTCCTGATCGAGCTCACCCACGCGCTGGCGGAGATCCGCGTTCTCCTCGATCAGTCGCGAGAGCTCCTGCTCGACGAGGTCGAGAAACGCATCGACCTCGTCTTCGTTGTAGCCCCGCTTGCCGATAGGCGGCTTGCTGAACGCGACATTGTGCACATCAGCTGGTGTCAGCGGCATGGAAGGATCCCTTCACGCGTCTGTTGGCGGTCGAGCAAGCATTCAGTTATAGCGCATACAGCGGGAAACCAAGCAATCCCACTGTAACTGGCGTCCATTCTGTCACACCAGACCCGTAGGTCGCGCCACGACTCAACCATCGACATCACGCGGCCAGTCCTTGAACGACCGACATCAAGATGAAGACGATGAACAGCAAGACCATGATTGATAGGTCCAACCGAACCCCGCCGAGATTTATCGACGGAATTAGCCGCCGGAGCAGCTTGATCGGTGGATCTGTGACCGTAAATATCGCTTCGAGAATGACAACCACAATGCCGGTGGGTCGCCAATCGCGAGCAAATGTCCGGATGAACTCGACGATGATCCGTCCGATGAGTAACAACCAAAAGACGAAGAGCAGGAAGTAGATCACCGCGAACAAGGTCACTCCATCACTTTGCCTGACTCGGCCGGACCAATCAAAACGAGATCGGTCCGCACCGGCCTCAGGACATCCGGCCGGGCCAGCCTACTTCCAGCCCGTCCAGACCGCCTATTTCTGGTTGTAGAAGCCGGTTTCGGCGATCCGACGCCGCTCCTCGGCGGAGACATCGATATCGGCAGGTGAGAGGAGAAACACTTTTGTGGCCACCTTGTCGAAGGAGCCGCGCAGCGCGAACGCCAGGCCGGCCGCGAAGTCGACGAGGCGCTTGGCGTCGGCGTTGCTCATCTCCACCAGGTCCATGATGACCGGGGTGCCGTCGCGGAAGCGCTCGCCGATGATACGAGCCTCGCCGTAGTCGCGGGGGCGGAGCGTGGTGATCTTGGACAGCGGTCCGCCCTCGTCGAATACGGGCGCGCGTCGGCTCTCGACGCGCGGCTGGGTGTCGACCGCGAGCGCGCCGCGGGTCGCGGGCGTGCGGGCACCGACGGGAGCGCCGGGACGGGTGCTGCGCGCGGGCAGCGGCTCCATCCGACGGGGCGCGGCCGGGCGGTCGAGCTCGTCGAGCTCGTCGCGGGGCACGTAGCCGACATCGTCGTACTCACGGTCCAGCTCACCCTCGTAACGTCCACCGCGGGGTGCGCGGCGCGGCTCCTCGAGGTAATCGTCTTCGTAATCCTCGAGGGGGACCATGCCGAAGTAAGCCTTGAACTTGTGCAGAGTGCTCATCGTCGACCTTCCTTGGCGCGGCGGACAATCGGGCGGTGCGCCGATCAGTTCGAGGCTATCGGCCGGGAACCCAACAGTGCGGTTCCGACACGCACGCAGGTGGAACCGTACCGTACGGCGACCTCCAGATCACCGGTCATCCCCGCCGACAATTCCGTCGCCGCGGGATGACTGCGGAGCAGCTCCGTGTGCGCGGCCTGCAGCGCCGCGAACGCCTGCTCCGGATCGGCCCCCAACGGGGGAACCGCCATCAGCCCCGAAAGCTCAAGCCCGGCCGCCGATTCGGTGCGGTCGGCGAGCTCGGGCAGCTCGTCGAGCGGTACGCCACCTCGGAGCGGGTCGTCGTCCAGACTGACCTGGAGCAGCACCCGCAGCGGCCGGTCCCTGCCGCCCTCCCCCAATGCGACGGTCGCGGCCTTCGCGAGGGCATCGACCAGCCTCGGGCTGTCCACGGAGTGAATTGCGTACGCCCACTGTGCGATAGAGCGGGCCTTGTTCCGCTGCACGCTGCCGATCATGTGCCACCGGACATCGCCGATGCCTGCTGCGTCGAGCTCACCGAGCTCGGCGACCTTGGAGGAGGCCTCCTGCTCGCGCGACTCACCGAACTCGCGACAGCCCAGCCCGAACAGGATCGCGACATCGGAGGCCGGGAAGAACTTGGTCACCGGCAGCAACTGGACGTCGTCCGGGTCGCGGCCCGCATCCAGGCAGGCCCGCGTCAGCCGCTCGCCGACACTGGTGAGCGCGGATGCGATCTCGGCTGCCCGCGGCGACGGTGCGTCATTCACCTGGCGTCGACTCCATCCAGATCACACCCGCCAGCCGCCCGGTCGGCGCGCCCCGACGATGACTGAACAGCGCGCGGTCCTCGATCGTGCAGCGCGGGTCCTCCGCCACCCCGGACACGCCGGCCTGCAGCAGCTGGCGGCGCAGGCCCGCCCGTAGGTCGATCCCCGGGGTGCCGTGCACCGTAGTGGTCGCGCTGCCCGGCAGATGCTTCTCGACGTCCGCGCGCATCGCCGCGGGCACCTCGTACTGACGGCCGCTCGCCGCGGGTCCGAGGAAGGCGCCGATCCGTTCGACCGCCGCGCCCTTCGCCACCATCGCGTCCAGCACGCGCGGCACGATCCCGATCCGGGCACCGACCCGGCCTGCGTGCACCGCGGCGATCACCCCGGCCTTGTCGTCGGAGAGCAGCAGCGGCACGCAGTCCGCGGACAGCGTCACCAAAGCCAGATCGGGCACGTCCGTGACCAGCGCGTCGGTCGCCTCGACGACACCCGTGACGGGCCCGTCCACCACGGTGACGTTCCGACTGTGGATCTGCTCCATCCAGACCAACCGCTCGAACGGCAATCCGATGCCGTCCGCGAGCCTGCGACGGTTCGCGGCCACAGCGGCCGGGTCGTCGCCGACGTGGTCGCCGAGATTGAAGGAGTCATACGGGGGCGCCGAGACGCCCCCGGTTCGAGAGGTGACTACCCGACGAACCCGGAAGCCGCCCGTCACCGACGCATGAAGTCGGGCACGTCCACGTCGTCGACGTCGTCATCGGTGACCGGCACGGTTCGACTCGGTGCGCTCACGGGGACCGGCGGCAGACCGGAACCGGTGTTCTCGCGACCGTCGCGACGCTCGCGTCCGTCGCGTCCGTTCGGCGCGGGAGTGGGATCGGGGGCCTGGTGCTGCGGCGGCCGACCGATCTCACCGGCGCGGCCGGCTCCGATCGCACCGTTACCCGCCGCCGCCGACGCCGTCGCCGCTGCGGCGGCCGGCTCGACCGGGCGACGCGTCGGCGTGCCGCCGTCGAAGCCCGCCGCGATGACCGTCACCCGGACCTCGTCGCCGAGCGAATCGTCGATGACCGTGCCGAAGATGATGTTCGCATCGATGTGGGCGGCTTCCTGCACCAGCGAGGCCGCCTCGTTGATCTCGAAAAGACCCAGGTCCGAGCCGCCCGCGATGGACAGCAGCACGCCGCGCGCACCCTCCATCGAGGCCTCGAGGAGCGGCGAATTGATCGCCGACTCGGCGGCCTTGATCGCCCGGCCCTCACCGCGCGAGGATCCGATGCCCATCAGCGCGCTGCCCGCTCCGGACATGACGCCCTTGACGTCCGCGAAGTCCACGTTGATCAGGCCGGGGGTGGTGATCAGGTCGGTGATGCCCTGGACGCCGTTGAGGAGGACCTCGTCGGCGCTGCGGAACGCGTCCATCAGGCTCACGGCGGCGTCGCCGAGCTGGAGCAGCCGGTCGTTGGGGATCACGATCAGCGTGTCGCAGGACTCCCGCAGGGCCTGGATCCCGTTGTCCGCCTGGCCGCCACGCCGCTTGCCCTCGAAGGAGAACGGCCGGGTGACAACGCCGACGGTCAGCGCGCCCAGCTTGCGGGCGATGCTCGCCACGACCGGTGCGCCACCGGTACCGGTGCCACCGCCCTCGCCTGCGGTCACGAAGACCATGTCCGCGCCCTTGAGGACCTCTTCGATCTCGTCCTTGTGATCCTCGGCGGCCTTGCGGCCCACCTCGGGGTCGGCGCCTGCGCCGAGACCGCGGGTGAGTTCTCGGCCGACATCCAACTTGACGTCGGCGTCGCTCATCAGCAGCGCCTGCGCGTCGGTGTTGACGGCGATGAACTCGACTCCCTTGAGTCCCTGCTCGATCATGCGGTTGACCGCATTTACGCCGCCGCCGCCGATGCCGACGACCTTGATAACGGCGAGGTAGTTGTGCGGGGGCGTCATGGGCTCTCGCCTTCCGTGTGTGTGAACGCGCTCGGGGTGATGCTCGTATAACTGAAATTACGTCGTGCTGGTGGGGCGGATGTTGCTGGTGATGCGGCACTTCTCAGATAAACCCTCAACCTCAACCATAGGCTTAGAGTTATGTCAAGTAGCCGACTGAAACGAAACGCTATGCACGACAGGTCCGATCCGCCAGCAGGCGCGCCGACGGGCGACACGATTTGTCGTCGCGCTCATTTGACGGTGACCAGATCGGGACTCGAGATGTCGTACACCTTGCCCGGCTGGCCGAGCAGCGGCAGCGCGATGGCGGACTTGCGTTCGGTGTTCTCGACGCTCCCCCACACCAGCTGCCGCCCGTCGAGCAGGGTGACCCGGATATCGGAGATCGAGCCTGCGGCGACCTCCCCGACCTGGGCCCGCAGCGGCGGCGGCATCGAGGTGAGCACCTTGAGCGCGTCGACCGTCACCGGATCCTCCAGACCGGGCCGCTCGACCTTCAGGCGCGGCACCCCAGGCGGCGGCGGTTCGATCGCGTAGGCGACCGCGCCCGCGTCCATCAGGTGGGTGCCCTCGGGGGTGTCGTAGAAGACGGCGGGCGCCCGCTCGACGACCGTGACCCGCACCGTGGACGGATAACGGCGTTCGACCCGCGCATGATCGACCTTCGGAATCGAGGCCACCCTCCTGGCGGCCGCGTCCACATCGACCTGCAGCAGCGGCTTCCCGGTCGGGATGGCAAGGATCGTCAGCACCTCGTCGCCGGGGACGCCGACGTTGCCGACCACCGAGACCTTGCGCACCGAGAGCACCGGGGTGAACCAGGCCGCCGCGACGAGGCCGACCAGCGCGATCACCGACAGCGCGATGATCAACGGCCGCTTCCGAATACGTGGGCGGCTGCCCCGACGAGGTTTCCCGGCGGCTCGCTTGCTCTCCTTGCGGTCGCGCTTGCCCCCCTTGCGATCTCGCTTGCTCCCCTTACGCTCGGGGCGTGCGGATCGCGCCTCGGGCCCGGCGGGGCCTGCGGCGCGATCCTCGCCCCCGGCAGCGGGGCGCGCGGCGCGACCCTGGCTGTCCGTCGTCACCGCGGTCGGCCCGCGGCGGGTGTGGCCCCGAGGGCGCCGAGGATCTCCTTGCCGAGCATCGTCACGTCGCCCGCACCCATGGTGATCACGATGTCGCCGGACCGCGCGAGCGCGGCGATCTGGCGGGGGGCGAGCGAGAGATCCGGCTGGTAGTGCACCGGCTTGGTGACCGCCTGCGCGACCAGCGCGCCGCTGACCCCGGGCAGGGGCTCCTCCCGCGCGCCGTACACGTCGAGCACCACCACCTCGTCCGCGAGGTCGAGCGCGGCACCGAACTCCTCGGCGAACGCCAGCGTTCGCGAGTACAGGTGCGGCTGGAAGACCACGATCACCCGGCCGTTCGCCGATTCCGTTCCCGGCCGGACCAATTCGCGGGCCGCCCCGAGCACGACGCGGACCTCGGTGGGGTGGTGGGCGTAGTCGTCGAACACCCGCACGCCGTTCTCACGGCCGGTGGACTGGAAACGCCGATGCACGCCGCCGAACCCGGCGATGCCCTCGATGACCTCCTCGACCGTCGCACCCACCTCGCGGGCGGCGAGGATCGCGCCCATCGCGTTGAGCGCCATGTGCCGGCCCGGCACCGCCAATCGCAGTGTGCGCACGCCTTCTTCGCCGGACAGTTCGAACTCTGCGATGCCCCCGATGTCGCGGGCCTGCCAGCTCACCAGGCGGGCGCCGATCTCGATACCTTCCACCGAGACGTCACCGCTGCCGTAGCCGAGGACCCGGATGCCGGGCAGGTCGCGTGCCACCACCCGCTGGGCCAGTGCCGCCGAGCCCGGGTCGTCGAGACACACCACGAGCAGGCCCCCCGGGGCGATCCGCTCCGCGAAATCGTCGAAGACCTGGACGTAGGCCTCGGTGGTCCCGAAATAATCGAGGTGATCGGCCTCGACATTCGTCACGATGACCACGTCGGGGTCGTACTGCAGCAGCGAGCCGTCGCTCTCGTCGGCCTCCGCCACGAAGACGTCGCCGGTTCCGTGGTGGGCGTTGGTGCCCGCCTCGTTGAGCTCACCGCCGACCGCGAACGACGGGTCGACACCGCAGTGCTGCAGGGCGACCACGAGCATGGAGGTGGTGGAGGTCTTGCCGTGCGTACCCGCGACCAGCAACGTGCGGTTGCCCTGCATCAGCGAGGCGAGCACCGCCGGGCGAAGGATCACCGGGATGCCGCGCTCGCGCGCTGCCACCAGCTCCGGGTTGTCCTTCGGAATGGCCGCGTGCGTGGTCACCACGACCGTCGGGCCGCCGGGCAGCAGGTCGAGCGCGCCCGCGTCGTGCCCGATCCGGACCTGGGCGCCGCGGGCCCGCAGCGCGAGCACCCCGCGGCTCTCCTTGGCATCCGAGCCGGACACCTGACCGCCCCTGGCCAGCAGGATCCGGGCGATGCCGGACATGCCTGCGCCGCCGATGCCGACCATGTGGACTCGCTGCAACTCGGGGGGCAACTGCGCCCCGCGCACCTCGGTCATCGCCCGCCCTCCGACCTCTCCGACTGCTTGGACACCCCGAGTCCCTTCGCCACGTCGAGCACGATCCGGGCCACCGCCTCCGCCGCATCCCGGTGCCCGGCATCGGCGGCGGACCTGCCCATCTCGCTCAGCCGGGCGGCATCGCCCAGCAACGGCACCACCGTATCCGCCACGAACTGCGGCGTGAGGTCGGCGTCGGCGACGATCATGCCACCGCCCGCCCGCACCAGCGGCTTCGCGTTGAGCTCCTGCTCGCCGTTGCCGTGCGGCAGCGGCACGTAGACCGCGGGCATGCCGACCGCGGAGACCTCCGCGACGGTCATGGCCCCGGAGCGGCAGATCGCGGCGTCGGCGGCCGCGTACGCCAGATCCATCCGGGACAGATACGGCACCGCCACATACGGCGCGGCCGGGTTTAGCTGGGCCACCTCGAGCGTGTTCTTCGGGCCGTGCGCGTGCAGCACCGAGATCCCGGCCGCGGCCAGCGCCTCGGCGGCACCGGAGACGGCCTCGTTCAGCGAACGCGCGCCCTGGGACCCACCGAACACCAGCAACACCGGGCCGTCCGCGGGCAGACCGAAATGCGCCCTGGCCTCGGCGCGCAGCCCGGCGCGATCGAGCCCGGTGATCGAGGCGCGGACGGGGATCCCTACGACCTCCGCGTCCGAGGCACCTCGAGCGGCGACTCCCGAACCCGGCACGGCGGCGAGCACGCGGGCCGCGACCCGGGCACCGATCTTGTTCGCGATGCCTGCGCTGGCGTTTGCCTCGTGCACGACGACCGGGACCCGTCGACGGCGGCGGGTGAGCCCCTTGCCTGCCGCCAGGTATGCGGGCAGGGCGACGTAGCCACCGAACCCGACGATCACGTCGGCATTCGTCTCCTCGAGCACCTCGCGGGTGCGCCGCACCGAGCGGACGACCCGGCCCGGCAGCCGCAGCAGATCCTTGGACGGCTTGCGCGGCAGCGGCACCGGCGGGATCAGTTCGAGGCGGTAGCCACGCTCGGGAACCAGGGTCGTCTCGAGCCCACGCTCGGTGCCGAGCGCGGTGACCGTGACGGAGGGGTCGAGCCTGCGCAGCGCATCGGCCACCGCCATCGCGGGTTCGATGTGTCCGGCGGTACCCCCGCCCGCGACGACGACGGACGGACCGGTTGAGGCGCGCGACGCGACCGGTGAAGTCTCTGAAGTGCCGCTCACCTACGAAATCCTCGCTCTCCTGTGCGGCCGTTCGACCGTCGTGTCCGCTCGTCTGATGCTAGTGCCCGTCCGCGTCGCGGATCCGCCCGCCGCGGGTCGGGGGCGGGCCTGCCCGCCACCGCCCGCCTGCGCGGCGGCGGGGCGGCGGCCCGCTGCTGCTGGGCGGCCCGCTGCTGGGCCGCGCGCTTCTGTGCCGCCTTCGCCTGTGCCGCCTTGCGTGCGGCCTCCGCCCGTGCGGGCGAGTACTGCTCCGGCATGGGCAGCCGCAGCATCCTGCCGAACCGCCCGACCTGACCGGCGTGCAGGGCGGCGACCGCCTCCGGCTCGTGCCTGGCGGCGTTGGCGATGACGCCGAACATGAACAGGGTGATCGCGATCGAACTGCCACCCGCGGAGACGAGCGGCAACTGCAGGCCGGTGACCGGGAGCAGGCCGATCACGTAGCCGATGTTGATCAGCGCCTGGGCCAGGATCCAGGTGGTCGCGGTCGCGGTGAGCAGGCGCAGGAACGGGTCGATCGAGCGCATCGCGATCCGCAGCCCCGCGTAGACGAACAGCGCGAACAGCCCGATCACCAGCATGCAGCCAAGGAAGCCCAGTTCCTCGCCGATGATCGCGAAGATGAAGTCGTTGTGTGAGTTGGGCAGGTAACTCCACTTGGCCCGGCTCTGCCCGAGCCCGCGACCGAACAAGCCGCCGTCGGCAAGGGAGAACTTGGCCTGTCTGCCCTGATAGCCGATGCCCTGCGGGTCGGCGCCGGGGTTCAGGTAGGCCTTGACGCGGTCGGACCGGTAACCGGCGGTCAGCGCCAGCACCAGCGCGGCCGCGGCACCTGCCCCGACGATGCCGAGGAACAGGCGCAGGGGCAGTCCGGCAAACCAGAGCAACGACGCCAGGATGATGCCGAACGCGATGGTGGTCGACAGGTTCGGCTGCAGCACGATGAGCACGCAGACCAGGAGCGCCGCGGGCACCAGCGGCACCACCATCTCCTTGACGGAGGCGTTCTGCCTGCGGGATGCCAGCAGATGCGCGCCCCAGACCACCAGGGTCACCTTCGCCAGCTCGGACGGCTGGAACGACAGCGGGCCAAGGGTGAACCAGCGTCGTGCGCCGCCCGACAGGGTGCCGATGCCGGGGATCAGCACCAGGGCCAACAGCACCACCGACACGGCGAACGCCGGCAACGCCATCGTGCGCATGACCCGGACCGGCAGCAGCAGCGCCACGTAGAACAGCACGGCTCCGACCGCGACGAAGATCAGCTGCGTGGTGAAGGTGCCGTAGGCGGAGCCGGTGTCGGCGTAGGACTCCACGCTCGAGGACGACAGGACCATCACGAGCCCGAGCACGGTGAGCAGGCCGGTGATCGTGACGATCAGGTGGAAGGAGGCCAGCGGACGCGCCAGCCAGGCGCCGAAGCGGGTGCGGGGTCCCGCGGCCTGCTTCATCGCGACCGACCCGCCACTTCCGCCACGGCCTGTGCGAAGCTCCGGCCGCGGTGCCCGTAGTCGGTGAACATGTCCAGCGACGCCGCCGCGGGCGCCAGCAGAACCGTGTCCCCCGGCCTGGCCATCGACGCGGCGGTGCGGACCGCGCGCGCCATCACGGCATCGGGCGATTCCGGGCTCGGCGCGGGACTCACCCCTGCATCGTCTCCCGCATCCACCCGCACGACCGGCACCTGGGGTGCGTGTCGCGCGAGTGCCTGTGCGATCTGCATCGCATCGCGGCCGAGCAGGACCGCGCCGACGAGCCGATCGGCCACCTCGGTGACGAGTTCGTCAACGCTCGCGCCCTTGAGCAGACCGCCCGCGACCCACACCACCCGTGGGTGTGCCAGCAGCGACGAGCGTGCGGCGTGCGGGTTCGTCGCCTTCGAGTCGTCGATGTACGTGATGCCATCCGCCTCGGCGACGAGCGCCGCGCGGTGCGGGCCGACCTGGTAGCTGCGCAGACCCTCCCGAACCGCAGCGGCGCCGACGCCGATCGACCTGGCCAATGCGGCCGCGGCCAACGCGTCCATCTGACCCGCGGGTCCTGGCGGGGTGATCTCGTCGGCCAACGCGAGGGTCTCGTCGTCCGCGAAGGCGCGGTCGACGAGGCGGTCACCGTCCACCCCGAGCTCGCCGGGAGCGGGCAGGCCCAGCCGGAACCCGACGGTCCGCCCTGCGGTGGACACCCGCGACAGTCCGGCCGTGACCGGGTCGTCGAGCCCGAGCACCGCGACATCCCCGGTCAGCACCTGCGCCTTCGCGTCGATGTAGCCCTTCATGCCGCCGTGCCAGTCCAGGTGGTCCTCGGCGATGTTGAGGATCACCCCGGCCGTCGGGTGCACCGACGGCGCCCAGTGCAGCTGGAACGAGGAGAGCTCGACGGCCAGCACCTCGTTGCGGGGGCTGTCGGCCCGGAGCGCGTCGACGATCGGCAGGCCGATGTTCCCGCAGGCGACCGTCGCGATCCCGGCGGCCCGCAGGATCGACTCCAGCATCGAGGTGGTTGTCGTCTTGCCGTTGGTGCCGGTCACCACCAGCCACTTCCTGGCGGGTCCGTATACCTGCGCGCGGTCGAGCCGCCAGGTGAACTCCACGTCACCCCAGATCGCGACCCCGGCGCCCGCGGCCGCGGACAGCACGGGCGCGTCGGGGCGCCAGCCGGGGCTCGTGACGACCAGCGCGAACGCGCCGATCTCGGCCGCGGCCCGCTCCGGCGCCGTGACCTCCACCCCGGTCGAAGCGGCCAGGGCGTCGAGCGAGGCCTGGTTGCCGTCGGTGACCGTGACATCGGCGCCCAGCTCGCGGAGCGGTTCGATCAGGGCCCGGCCGGAGATCCCCGATCCCGCGACCAGGACCCGGCTGCCGTGCAGGCGGGCGAACTCGGGCGGCAGAACCGACGGAGGTCCGGAAGGAACTGCGGCGCTGTGGAGTGACAAGCTCAGCCTCCGATGTCGGCGAGGTACTCGCTGTAGAACAGCGCGAGTCCGATGGCCGAGGCGATCGCGGCGAGCAACCAGAATCTGATGATCACCGTGGTTTCCGCCCACCCGGCCAACTCGAAGTGATGATGGAACGGCGCCATCCGGAACACCCGCCGCCTGCTCGATCGGAACACCGCGACCTGCACGACCACCGAGGTCGCCTCGGCGACGAACAGCGCTCCGACGACCACCATCAGCAGCTCGGTGCGGGTGACGATGGACAGCCCGGCGAGCAGGCCACCGAGGGCGAGCGAGCCGGTGTCGCCCATGAAGATCTTCGCGGGCGCCGCGTTCCACCACAGGAAGCCGATGCACGCGCCTGCCGCCGCGGCACAGATCAGCGCCAGGTCCAGCGGGTCGCGGACGTCGTAGCAGCCCGTGACGGGATCGCGCTCGCAGGAGTTGCGGTACTGCCAGAAGGTGATGATCGTGTAGGCGCCGAGCACCAGGGTCATCGAGCCTGCCGCGAGACCGTCGAGCCCGTCGGTCAGGTTCACGGCGTTCGACCAGGCGCTGACCAGCAGGTAGCAGAACAGGATGAACACCACCGAGCCCATCGACACCGTGGCGATGTCTCGGACATAGGACAGGTTCGTGCTGCCCGGTGTCAGGCCGGTCGCGCCGGGGAACTGCAGCGCCAGGATTCCGAACAGGACAGCCGCGATCAGCTGACCGACCAGCTTCGCGGTCTTGTTCAGCCCGAGGTTGCGCTGCTTGCGGATCTTGATGAAGTCGTCGAGGAAGCCGACACCGCCGAGCATGGTCGTCAATCCGAGGACCAGGAGCGCGGAGGCGCTCGGGCCGTCCGCGTCGTAGCCGATCCCGATCAGGTGCGAGCCCCAGTAGCCGGCCCACAGGCCGGCGATGATCGCGACGCCGCCCATGGTGGGGGTGCCGCGCTTGGACTGATGGCTGGCCGGACCCTCGACCCGGATCTCCTGACCGAAGCCCTGGCGCGAGAACGCCTTGATCAGGACGGGGGTGAGCAGGATCGCCACGGCGAGCGCGATACCTCCCGCGAAGAGGATCTGTCTCACTGGTCTTCCTCCGTGTTAGTCCGCTGCTCGCCCTGCGGGCCCTCCAGCAGTGTGTCCGCCACCGCCCACAATCCGACCGACTGTGAGGCCTTGACCAAGACGATGTCATCGCCTGCCAGTTCCGCCTCGAGCACGGCGAGCGCGGCCGCCTGGTCGGGGACCACGATCGACTCCTCGCCCCAGGACCCCTCCATGACCGCGCCCTGGTGCATCGCGCGGGACGGCCTGCCGGTGCCGACCACGATCAGCCTGCTGACGTCCAGTCGTACGGCCAGCCGCCCGATGGCGTCGTGCTCGATCACTGATTCTGGTCCGAGTTCGGCCATTTCCCCGAGCACTGCCCAGGTACGGCGCGGCGCGCCCTCACCCGAACGTCCCATCGACACCAGGGCCTTGAGCGCCGCGCGCATCGAATCGGGGTTGGCGTTGTACGAATCGTTGATCACCGTGACGCCGTCGGCTCGGTGCCGCACGTCCATCCGGCGTACCGACGCGGCCGTCGCGGCGCCGAGTGCCGTGGCGATCTGGGCGACGGTGGCTCCGCATTCCAGTGCCACCGCGGCCGCGGCCAGCGCGTTGCCGATCTGGTGCTCACCGTGCACGCCGAGCTGGATCTGTACCGTCGCGACGTCGCCCTCGTGGGCGGAACCCACCGGGTAGCGGCACTCCAATGTGAAGGAGGGGCGGGCCTCCGCATCGAGGTGCACGTCCACGGCCCGCACGTCCGCACGCTCGGACTGACCGACCAGCACCACCCGGGCGCGGGTCCGCTCCGCCATCGCCACGACGAGCGGGTCGTCGGCGTTGAGCACCGCGACCCCGCCGTCCTCCGCCGCGGGCAGCGCCTCGGCGAGCTCGCCCTTGGCCTGCGCGATCGCGTCGCGGGAACCGAACTCACCGAGGTGCGCGGTGCCGACGTTGAGGATGACACCGATCCGCGGCGGGACCGTCTCCGCCAGCGCGGCCACGTGACCGGTGCCCCGCGCGGAGAGCTCGAGGACCAGGAAGTCGGTGTCCGCATCTGCGCGCAGCGCCGTCCAGGGATGCCCGAGCTCGTTGTTGAACGATCCGGGCGGTGCGACCACCGAACCGAGCGGGGTGAGCACCGCCGCCAGCAGATCCTTGGTCGAGGTCTTGCCCGACGACCCGGTGACCCCGACAACCGTCAGGCCTCGCGCCGCCAGGTCATCGGTGCTCGTCCTGGCCAGGGCGGCCAGTGCCTCGAGCACCGCTGCCCCGGAGCCGTCGGTGTCGTGTTCGAGGGCCATCGCGTTGGTCTGCGCGGGCGGCAACGGAGCCACCACGATCGCGGGCACGCCGACCGGGCGGGCGGCGAGCACCGCCACCGCCCCGGAGGCGACGGCCGCGGCCGCATGGTCGTGCCCGTCCACACGGGCGCCGGGCAGCGCGAGGAACAGTCCCCCGGCAGTGACCTTGCGGGAGTCGAACTCCACGGTGCCGGTCACCATGGTGTCGGGATCGGGCACATCGTGCAGCGTGCCGCCGACGATCTCGGCGATCCGGGCCAGGCTCATCGGGATCATCGGACCTGCCCTTCGTCGCTCCGGCCGACCGCGTCTATCGCAGCGGCGAGGACCTCGCGGTCGTCGAATGGGTGCTTCACCCCGTTGATCTCCTGTCCGATCTCGTGTCCCTTGCCCGCGACGAGGACCATGTCCCCCGGCTCGGCCCAGCGGACGGCGTCGGCGATGGCCTCCGCTCGGTCCGCGAACTCGCGGACCTCCGCGCGCGCCGCCTCGGGCACGCCGAGCGCGCCCTCGCGGACCGCCGCGCGGATCGCGGCCGGGTCCTCGCTGCGCGGGTTGTCGTCCGTGATGATCACCAGGTCTGCTCCCCTGGCGCTCACCTCGCCCATCATCGGCCTCTTGCCCTGGTCGCGGTCGCCGCCCGCTCCGACCACCACGGCCAGCCGGCCCGCCGACTGTCCGCGCAGTGTCGCGATGACCGCCTCCAGCGCGGCCGGCTTGTGCGCGTAGTCGACGACCGCCAGGAAATCCTGTCCGCGGTCGACCCGTTGCACCCGACCCGGCACGTCAACCGACCCGATGCCCGCGGCGGCCCGCTCCGGGTCGACGCCTGCCGCGGCCAGTGTCGCAAGGGCCAGCAACGCGTTGGCCACGTTGTAGTGGCCGGGCAGGCGCAGCGCGACCGGCAGCGACCCGGTGGGTCCGTGCGCGACGAACCGCTGCGAACCGTCCTCGGCCGCGACGACCTCGGAGGCGGTCCAGTCCGCTCCGCCGGTGGTGATCGAGACAGTCGTCGGTGGCGCCTCGGCTGCGGATTCTGGCGGCACCGCCGCCGCGGATTCTGGCAGCACCGCCGCCGCGGATTCTGGCAGCACCGCCGCCGCGGATTCTGGCAGCACCGCCGCCGCGGCGATCTCCGCCATCCGGCTGCCCCACTCGTCGTCGACGCACACCACGGCGCGGCGGGCCCGAACGGTGGAGTCCCTGGCGAACAGCCTGGACTTGGCCGCGAAATAGTCGTCGAGTCCGTCGTGGAAGTCCAGGTGATCCTGGGAGAGGTTGGTGAACGCGCCGATCGCGAAGTCGGTTCCGTCCACCCGGCCGAGCGAGAGCGCGTGGCTCGAGACCTCCATCACCACGGTGTCGAGCCCGCGCTCGAGCATCACCGCGAAGAGCGCGTGCAGCTGCGGCGCCTCGGGGGTGGTCAGGGCACTCGGCACGCGGCGCCCCTCGATCCGGGTCTCGATGGTCCCGACCAGCCCGGCCCTGCGACCGGACGCGGTCAGACCGGCCTCGACCAGGTACGCGGTGGTCGTCTTGCCCGAGGTGCCGGTGATCCCGATGACCTGCAACCGATCCGCGGGCCGCCCGTAGACGGTGGCCGAGACCTCACCGAGGACCGATCTCGGATCCGGGTGCACCAGCACCGGCAGCGCGGTCGCCGGGGCGAGCGCCGCCAGCGTGGCCATGCCCGCGGGATCGGTCAGCACGGCGACCGCACCTCGTTCGAGGGCGGACGCGGCGAACTCGGCTCCGTGCGCACGGGCTCCGGGCAGTGCGGCGAACAGGTCACCCGGCTCGATGCTCTGGGCGCGTAGCTCGACCCCCGTCACGGAGATGGGGGCGTCGCCCGCGGACTCCGCGGTCGCAGCGGTCGCAGCGGTTCCTGCGACCCATTGGACCCGCGCGCCGATCAGCTCGGCCAGCGCGGTCACCGGCGTCTGCGGTGGGTGTTCGGGGCGCAGGTCGCCAGGCACGGAGCCTGCGGGGCCTGCCACCTCTCCCGTCGAGTGCTGCGGAGTGTTCGTCCCTTGCACGGGCAGGTGGCTCCTCTCGGGTTCGGATCGGTGGCTGGGCTGCTGGCCGACGTGTCAGGTTACCGGCGAACTGTCACAGACTGGACTCGGTCATCGACTTCGCCGTCGACAACGCGGTGTGGTCGGCCCCGCGGCCCGCTCGCCGACAGTCAGTCGGCCTGGAGCACCAATTGTCGTCCGGGATCGGCGGACAGCGGGACCCGGTCCCGCTGCAGCATCCAGGAGGCGATGTTGTGGAACAGCGGCGCAGCGGACTGGCCACCCGAACCGTCGGCGCTGCGGACAGGGGCGTCGAGCATGATGCCGACCACAAACCGCGGGTTGTCCGACGGGGCGATCCCCGCGAAGGTGATCCAATAATTCGAGTTCGAGTAGCACTTGCAGGCGGGATCCACCTGCTGCGCGGTGCCGGTCTTGCCGCTGATCTGGTAGCCCTCGACAGCCGCGGGTGCGCCGGTGCCCTGCTGGTATCCCATGGGATCGCGCTGGGTGACCGACCGGAACATGTCCCGCACCGTCGTCGCGGTCTGCGCGCTGACCACCTGGATGCCCTCCGGGCGCTCGGTCTCGGACCGGTTCCCGTCCGCGTCGATCGTCGCGCGGACGACCCGTGGCGGGATCCGGACCCCGTCGTTCGCCATCGCCTGGTACATGCCGGTCATCTGCAGCAGCGTCATCGACAGGCCCTGACCGATGGGCAGGTTGGCGAAGGTGCCGCCCGACCACTGGTCGCGGCTGGGGACGTCGCCCGCGCTCTCGCCCGGCAGACCGACGTCGGTGCGCTGCCCGAGTCCGAAGCGGGTCAGCATGTCCGCGAAGCGGTCCTCCCCCACTCGCTGCGCGAGCATCAGCGTGCCGACGTTGGAGGACTTCCCGAAGACTCCGGTCGAGGTGTACGGCGCGACGCCGTGCGACCAGGCGTCCTTCACCGACACGCCGGACATCTGGATCGAGCCCGGAACCTGGAGCACCTCATCGGGTTTGGTGAGCCCGTACTCGATCGCCGCGGCCGCGGTGACGATCTTGTTCACCGAACCGGGTTCGAACGGCGTGCTCACCGGCAGGTTGCCCAGCTCGGCCTTGCCGCTGTTGCCGAGCCCAAGCGACGGGTTGAAGGTGTTGTCATTCGACATCGCGAGCACCTCGCCGGTGTGCGCGTCGAGGACCACCGCGGAGGCGTTCTTCGCGCCGGAGAGGTTCTTAGCCTGCTGCACCTGCTGCTGCACGTAATACTGGAGATCCGAGTCGATGGTGAGCTCCACGGTCGAGCCGTCGACCGCCGGCTGCTTGTCGCGCCAGCTGCCGGGGATGACGGCGCCGTCCGAGCCCTGGTCGTAGGTCTGGGAGCCGTCGGTGCCCGCGAGGGTGGAGTCGAGCGAATCCTCCAGCCCGAGCAGACCGTGACCGTCCCAACCGGTCGCCCCCACCAGGTTCGCGGCGAGCGAGCCACCGGGGTACTCACGGATGTCCTGGCGCTCGAGGCCGATCTCCGGGAAGTCCTCGCTGAGCTTCGCGGCCACGGCCGGGTCGACACTGCGGGCCAGGTAGACGAAGGTCTCGTTGCTCTTGAGCTGGGCGAGCACGTCCTTCTTCGGCGCCGAGTCACCGAGCTTGGCGTTGACGCCCTTGGCGATGGCCTCGAGCCGCTCGTCGACCGTCGGCGCCTTCTCACTCTTCGCGCGCGCGGCCTCGAGCTCCTTGCGCACCTTGGTCGGCTGGAAGGTCAGCGCCTTCGCCTCCATCGTGAAGGAGATGGGGTTGCCACGGCGATCAGTGATCGAGCCCCTGGTCGCAGGGTCGATCACGGTGACCGACCGCTGATTCGCGGCCTCGGCCGAGAGCTTGGGAGCCTCGATGCCCTGGATCCAGAGCAGCTGCACCGAGGCGACCCCGAGCGCGATGAACATGGTGACGCGGCCCGTCCTGTACCGGAACCGGAACGAGGAGGTGTCGTCCTGGCGGGCACCGCGTCGAACCGGCGCACGACGCGGTGCGGGTGCGGGCGCGGTACCTCGGGTCACCCGCGACCGCCCGCGTTACCTGCCTGTCCGGTGTCCGGGGTGGGCCTGCTCATGGGTACCAATTGTTCACCCTGTGCCTGCAGCTGCGGCTGATTGGCCGCCAACGGCGCGCCGGGACGGGGCGCGGTCGTTGTCGGGGCTGCCGGCCGGGTGGTCGGCACCGGGGCCGCGGTGTTGCCGGTCCGCGGCGCCGCGCTCGACTGAGCGGGCGGCTGGGGGTTCAGCGGCGCCGCAGGCGCACCCTGCGCCGGGGTCGGCTTGCCGACGATGTCCACCGTGCCGTCCGCGTTCACGACGAGCCGGGCGACGTCCTTCGCGGGGATCATGCCGAGCTCGGTCGCCTTGCGGGCCAGCTCCGGAGCGGAGTTGCCCTCCCGGACGTCGCGCTCGAGCGCGGAGCGCTGCTCCATCAGGTCCTGGTTGTGTGCCTTGGCCGCACTGAGCTCATAGGAGTCCTCCGCGGCCCGGGTGGTCAGCACCAGGGTCAGCGCCAGCCCCACGGACAACATGCCGATGATGGTGGCGACGAACGGGATTCGCGCCGTGAAGTGGCCGCGGCGACGGTCCGCCGCCTCTCCGACGGGCTGGATCGCGGCACGCTGCTGCCGACGCTCGTATGCGCGCTGCGCGGCGGTGGAACGCTTGCCCGCGGCCACCGCGGCGCGACCGCGCCCCCTTGGCCTGACGACACCGGCATCAGTGGATCGAGAACCGCCCGGCCTCACGGGAACTGTCATGCCGTCACCCTCCTGGAAATCCGTTCGGCACTACGCAATCGGACCGGGGCCGACCGCGGGTTTTCCTCTATCTCCTGCTCGCTCGCCCGTTCCGCCCCACGGGTGAGCAATGCGAACTCCGCACCCATGCCCGGTAGCTCCATCGGGAGCCCCTCCGGACTGCGGGACTTGGTGCGGGGTGTCAGTTCCTGCTTGACGATTCGGTCCTCCAGCGACTGGTAGGACATGAAGACCACGCGCCCGCCGATCGCCAGTGCATCGAGCGCAGCCGGGATCGCCGCGCGTAGCGAATCGAGCTCTCCGTTGACCTCCACCCGAAGAGCCTGGAAGGTCCGCTTCGCGGGGTGGCCACCGGTGCGCCGCGTGGCCGCGGGAATCGAGGCGTACAGCACCTCGACCAACTGCGCACTGGTGGTAAACGGCTCGATCTGCCTGCGGCGCAATATCTCTGATGCGATCCGGCCGGCGAAGCGCTCCTCGCCGTATGTACTGAGCACCCTGGCGAGATCGCCATGGCTGTAGGTGTTGAGCACGTCGGCCGCGGTCAATCCCTTGGTGGGGTCCATCCGCATGTCGAGCGGCGCGTCCACCGAGTAGGCGAAGCCTCGCTCGGCCTCGTCCAGCTGCATCGACGAGACACCGAGGTCGAAGAGGATTGCGTGCACCGACTCCACCGGCGGCAGTCCCGCCTGCTCGAGCGCTGGGACGATTCCGTCATACCTGGTGTGCACCAACGTGACTCGGTCACCAAACGGCGCCAGCCGCTTGCCGGCGATCTCGAGAGCGTTGGGATCGCGGTCTAGTCCGATCAGGTGCAGACCCGGGTAGGTCCGCAAGAAGTGTTCGGAGTGGCCGCCGAGGCCGAGTGTCGCGTCGATCATCACCGCGCCCGCGGCGTCCGGCGAAACCGCCGTCAGCGCCGGGCCGAGCAGTTCGTCCGCGCGACCGAGCAGTACCGGGACGTGCCCGAACTCGCCGGTGGAGGCGGGGCCGTTTGCCTCATCGTCCACCATTGCTGCCTCCGGGTCTTGAGTGCTTCGGGAATTTCCGATCGCGAAGGGGGAAGAGTGGCGAATGCCTCGAGGTCCCTGTCCGATTGACCGAACCTGGCGCTGGGGAAGTGCGTCAGGGTCGGCGTTCGGGCAGAGGCCTCGCGGCACTCGCCGTACGGCTCTGGCTGGGCTAGAAGATCTCGCCCAGTGACTCGGCTCTGGCTTGTGAGTAGCTCTCTTCGTGCTCCTCGAGGTAGCTCTGCCACGCCTGCGCGTCCCAGATCTCGAGGAAATCGACCGATCCGATCACCACACACTCCTTCGACAACCCCGCGTAACGGCGGTGGTCGGCGGAGAGGGTGATCCGTCCCTGGGCGTCGGGATGCTGCTCGTCGGTGCCTGCCGCCAGGCCGCGCACGAAGGCGCGGGCCTCGGGGTTGCTGCGTGATGCTGCGGCGGCTCGGCGTGCGAGAGCGGCAAACTCTTCTCGGGGATACACCGCGAGGCTGTGGTCCTGCCCTTTCGTGACCATCAACCCTCCCGCCAGTGCATCTCGAAACTTCGCGGGCAACGTCAGCCGCCCCTTGTCGTCGAGCTTCGGCGTGTAGGTACCGAGAAACATCTCGACACCTCCACCCTGCGTCCGATTCGAACGTCCTAGGCCCTTGCGGTCCGTCTGCACGTTCCGCTGCGCACCACGTTACCCCACTTTCCTCCACTTTCAATGCCAATTTAGGGTTCCACGCCCGCAATCTGCATCAAAAGACCAGTTCACAGCGGTGGTGCGATGTGGGGAAAAACTGTGCGATCTTCCCCACTGCCGGGGCGTCACAGCGAGGTACGCCACCACCTCATACTGAAATCCCAGGTCAGACGGATGCGGCGAGACATCCACACCGAGCTCGACCGGCCCGGGGAGGAATGTGGGGGAAGGTGGGGATCCGTGGCGACACCATCGACAGCCAACGCAAAAGCGGCGTGACACCTGGGTGTCACGCCGCTCCGCTGTTGCCTGCCGCCTGGACTCTTGCCTCCGCGACGGCGTTTCGGCTACTCCTGTTCGAATCTCCGCTTGAACCGGTCTTCCATACGCGAGGAGAATCCCCCACTGCTGCCGCCCTTGCGGCCGTCAGCGCGCTTGCCTGCGACCGACCCCTTCGTGGGCCTGCCGGGCTCGTCAGGCACTGCCGAGAGGCCCTTCTTCGATCCCCGCATGAGGAACAGAACCCCGGCTCCAAACATCACTACGAAACCGAGCAGGCTGATGATCGGGAAACCGCCCGGCTTGAACGGGAGCGCGACGCCCGCGACCAAGAGGACGAGTCCGAGAAAGAAGAGAGCTCCAGCCTGAAGTCGACGCTTGCTCGAAGCCGCACGCATACGGCCTCCCCTCACGGAGGAAGCAAATTTCGGATCTTCGGCGTAAAGCGCGCTCTCGATCTGATCGAGCATCCGCTGCTCGTGCTCGGAGAGTGGCACGGTACCTCCCCCGGCACTAAAGGTGGCGACCGATCCGTTGGTACGAAGCGGCGGGTTTCCGACGTTGGCGGCTACCTGTCGTCAATGATACGAGTACACGTGGCGACGTACCACCTAGTCCATCGACGAGATGCCAACTTATTTCGCTGGCACCGCAGATCCCCTGCTAGGCAGACCTCCCCACCAAGGTGTGCGGCGCGCCATCGAGGTGTTTGTCGCCACCGAGATGATCCTCGACCGCGGTGAGGAATCGAGAGACCTCACGGTGGAAATCATCGGCCTCGCCGAGCGTGATCGTGCGCGAGATGCCGGCCTCGATGGCCGCGCGGGTGGCCGAGTACCCGGCGAAGAACTCCGACCACCCCGCGAGTGACGGTTCCGCGCGCGCGAGCAGCACCCAGGCGCTACGCGATCCGGTGCGTGGCCGTTGCTCACCCCCGAGCGCGGCCCCGGCACCGCGGAGCGCGGCGAGGTACGCGGAGCGGAACCGTTCGGACGCGTCCCGCGCACCCGCCGCCTCGGCCAGCAGCGAGTCCGCGCGATCGAGCAGCGCCCGCGCGCGGCGCGACACCGGGGCCTCCACCCGCGACACCGTGTGTCGTGCCGATGACGCCGGAGCCCCCACCCGGAGGGCCGCCGCTGCCTGAACTGCCTGACTTGCCATCTTCCGAACACCTCCTGCGCAACCACGCCACCCGCCGGTACGACCGGTCAGGCCTTAGGGTCGGAATCCGGCGAAGCCCGCTTCCCTCGCGCTTCGCCGGATTGCCGACATCGAACATTCGTTCGACATATTCAATATAGCTGCCCCCACCGACACGTCGTCAAGAGAGAGGGTGAGTCCGGTCGGTATCAACACGACACCGCTGCTGGTCGAGCTGTCCGCGCAGGAACTACGGCGCCGGATGGCCGAGGCGCTTGCCATCTACGTCGAGGCCATGGACTACCCGAAGGGGACCGAGTTCCACCGGGCCCCGATGTGGACCGAACACACCCATCGACCCGGCTGGCACGCGGTCGCCGCGGTCCTCCCCGACGACGCCGACGATCCCGGCTCGGGCGAGGGCACCATGGTCGGCATCGCCTACGGCTACCGGGGCGCCCCGCACCAGTGGTGGCACCAGCAGGTGCGCGAGGGGATGCACCGTTCCGGCGCCGACGAACGGCGGATCCATGAGGTCCTCGGCGACTACTTCGAGCTGACCGAACTCCATGTGGCACGTGCCGCACAGGGACACCGCACCGGCGAGGCGTTGCTCCGCAGGCTCCTCGAAGACCGGCAGGAGAGTCACGTACTGCTGTCCACCCCCGAAGTCGACGACGAGGACAACCGCGCCTGGCGTCTCTATCGCAGGCTCGGATTCACCGATGTGGTGCGGCATTTCACCTTCACAGGGGACAACAGGCCGTTCGCGGTATTGGGGCGCCTGCTGCCGCTCGCCGCCGAAGGGACCGAGAACGCGCACTCCCCCAGCCGATAGCCTGGACAGATGATCGACGCGGTGGTGGTGGGATCCGGACACAATGCGCTGGTGTCGGCGTGCTACCTCGCCCGGTCCGGCTGGTCGGTCGAGGTGCTCGAGCGCGACACCGTGGTGGGCGGCGCGGTGTCCACCGTCGAACGGTTCCCCGGCCATCAGGTGGACCGCGGTTCGTCCGCGCACATCATGATCCGGCACACCGGCATCATCGAGGACCTCGACCTCGCCTCGCACGGACTGCGTTATCTCGACTGCGACCCTTGGGCATTCGCGCCCGCGCCGCCCGAGTCCGGCAGGCCGGGCATCGTCTTCCACCGCAGCCTCGAACGGACCTGCGCCTCCATCGCCGAGTCCTGCGGGGCCGCCGACGCGAGGGCATACCGAGAGTTCGTCGACACCTGGGGTCCGCGCACCGCGGGCGTGATGCGGGCGTTCGCCGGGCCGCCGACCGGTGGGAGGCTGGCCCGCTCGTTCGGCACCCTGGATCGGGGCGCTGGCGCCGCGGCGTTCTCACGGGAGTTCCTCGCCTCCGGGGACAGCTTGCTGGACAACTACTTCGACAGCGAGCGCCTCAAGGCGGCTCTTGCCTGGTTCGGCGCGCAGTCGGGTCCACCGATGTCCGAGCCAGGCACCGCCCCGATGGTCGGGTTCGCGGCACTGATGCACACCCTGCCGCCGGGCCGGGCGGTCGGCGGCAGCGGCGCCCTCACCCGGGCCCTGGCGTCGCGACTGGCCGCGGACGGTGGATCGGTGCGACTCGGCGACGCGGTGACCGAGCTGCGCCGCACGCCGAAGGGCTGGACGGTACGCACCGCCCATGGCCACGAGGTCCAGGCCAGGACGGTGGTGGCCGGCTGCCACATCCTGAACACCCTCGACCTGCTCGAGCGCGGCGGCCACGACCGGACGCAACTGGACGGGTGGCGCCGCCGGATCCGGGTCGGGCCGGGGATCGGCATGGTGGTCCGCCTCGGAACCGATTCGCTCCCCTGCTATCCCAGCGCCCCGGCGGGCGAGACCGTCACCTCCGGGCTTCAGCTACTGGTCTCCGATCGCGCGCAGCTGAGGCTCGCGCACGGCGCGGCGCTGGCGGGCGAGCTGCCGCCCGTCCCCGCGGTCCTCGCGATGAGTTTCAGCGGGATCGACCCGAGCCTGACCCCCGCGGGCGAGCATCAGGCGACGTTGTGGTCGCAGTGGCATCCCTACTCACTCACCGGCGGACGCGACTGGGCGGACCTCGCCGAATCCGAGGGTGACCGGATCGTCGCCGAGATCGAGCGGCTGGCACCGGGATTCACGGACTCGGTGCGCCACCGGCTGGTGCAGACCCCCGCGGACCTCGAGTCCGAGATGGGGTTGATCGGTGGCAACGTGATGCACGTCGAGATGTCGCTGGACCAGATGTTCATGTGGCGGCCCCTGCCGGAACTGTCGGGACACCGGGTGCCCGGCGCGAAGGGGCTGTACCTGACCGGCGCGTCCACCCACCCGGGCGGCGGAGTGTCCGGGTCGAGTGGGCGCAGCGCCGCGCGGATCGCGTTGTCCGACGCCCGGTTCGGAGGCTTGCGCCGGGCGCTGCGCCGATGAGCGGGCCGGGAGCCACCGGATCCGCCACGCCGCGTACCCCTACCGCCTGACACCTGCATGGCTGCCTGGCACGATAACGCTGTGCAGCAGCCCCACTCCGATGTCCGAAGTCGATCCCGCGTCCGACTGTTCGCCCTCTCCCTGCTCCTCCTGATCTGCATCCCGGTGCTCAGCGGGTGCCTTCGGGTCCAGGCGTCACTCGGCGTCTCACCCGACGACCGGGTGTCGGGACAGATCGTCGCCGCGACGGTTCCCGCGGACGACAACGACAAGGGCCCTGAGCTGATCCCGCCGGATTCGTTGATCTCGAAGGTCCGGGTTCAGGCGTACAAGCAGGACGGATACGTCGGTAGTCAGGCCTTCTTCAGTGACCTGACCTTCGGCGAGGTGCAGCAGCTCGGGGCGATGTCCAGTCAGACCGGCAGCTCCATCCAGCTGGACTTCCGGCGCAACGGCGACGTCGTGGTCCTGGAGGGCAAGGCGGACCTCAAATCGGTGCCCGACGGCAGCGACGTCCAGTTCAGCGTCGCCTTCCCCGCGCGGGTGAACACCACCAACGGAACCCGCGACGCCGACTCCATCGTGACCTGGAAGCTGCCGCCCGGCGAGGTGAGCACGCTCCGCGCCGAGACCCGATACGCCGACCCGAGCACCCGCGGCTTCGCCGGCTGGGCGGGTATCGTCGCGGGCGTCACGCTTGGCGTCGCGCTCGTGGTCGGCGCGATGGCGTACTTCAGCAGGCACCCGAGGCGCTGACGCACGGTGCGCGTGTTGCACCCCGGGTGGGGCGCGACACGCGCACGGGCGCGAAGCGCTACCTGACCGAGGTGGCCAGTCCGAGACGGGCCAGCACCTCGCGGGTCGCGCGGGCGAAGTTCAGCGTGATGAAGTGCAGACAGGGTGCACCCTCGGCGATCAACCGCTCGCTCATCTCGGTGGCGAGCTCGATGCCGATCTCACGGACCGCGGCGCGGTTCTCCTCGGATCCGTGGCCTGCCGCGCGATCCAGCCGCTCCGCGAGCTCGCGCGGCAGCCGCGATCCGGACAGCTCCACCATCCGCTTGACCGAGCGCAGCGACGTGATCGGCATGATCTCCGGGATGATCGGCTTGGCACCCTGCTCGGCGTCGTACCGGGACACCCGGTCACGCAGCCGCAGGTAGTCGTCGACATCGAAGAACATCTGGGTGATCGAGTACTCGGCCCCGGCACGCAGCTTGGAGACCAGGTACCTGGTGTCGTGGTCGAGGTCCGGCGCCCGGAAGTGCCCCTCGGGGAAGGACGCGACACCGACATGGAAGTCGCCGAGGTCGCGGACCAGCCGGACCAGTTCCTCGGCGTACTCGACGCCGTCGGGATGCCGGACCCACTCGCCGAGCGGATCGCCAGGCGGATCGCCGCGCAGCACCAGGATGTTGCTGATGCCGCGGTCCGCGTAGGCGCCGACCATCGCACGCAACTCGTCGACGCTGTGGCCGACGGCGGTCAGATGGGCGACCGGGAGCAGCGTGGTCTCCTCGGCGAGCGCACCGGTGACGCGCACGGTCCGGTCTCTGGTCGATCCGCCGGCCCCATAGGTCATCGAGACGAACGCGGGCTGCATCTGCTCGAACTCGCGGACCGCGCGCCACAGACGCGCCTCCGCATCGGCATCGCGCGGCGGCGAGAACTCCACCGAGAAGGGAATCCGCCCGCCGCTCGAACCGATCCGGTCCACGATCGACGGGGTCTGGGTCACCCAGCCCTCGCTTGACCGTCCCCTGACGGCATCGAATGTCACTCGACAATCATAGTGGCGGGCAGCGAGGGCGACTTCGACGGACCACTAGGGTGAGGGTGTCGATCACCTTCCCAGGGCAATTCCCGGGGCCATCACCGAGGAGGACACCCTGTCCGCCCACGCCGCCTCCCCCGAGGCCACCGAGTCGCTGCCCGCCGCCGTCGAGACGGCATTGCGCGAGTTCTTCGACAGTCGCAGGCCGATCACCGATGCCGTCGGCGGCACGTTCACCGACGCCACGACCGCGCTGGAGGCCTTCGTCCTGCGCGGCGGCAAGCGGGTCCGGCCCGCGTTCGCCTGGACGGGCTGGCTGGGCGCCGGTGGCGACCCGACCGGTCCCGACGCCGCCGCGGTGCTGCGGGCCTGCGCCGCGCTCGAGCTGGTCCAGGCGTGCGCCCTCGTGCACGACGACATCATCGACTCCTCCCGCACCCGCAGGGGCTTTCCCACCCTGCACGTCGAGTTCGCCGACCGGCACCGTTCGGGCGGATGGTCAGGCGAACCGGCGAAGTTCGGTGAATCCGTGGCCATCCTGCTCGGTGATCTCGCGCTGGCATGGGCGGACGACATGGTCCGCGAGTCCGGGGTCGACGCCGCCGCCCAGGTCCGGCTCGGCCCGGTGTGGTCGGCGATGCGCACCGAGGTCCTCGGGGGCCAGTACCTGGACGTGAGCACCGAGGTGACCGCCGACGAGTCGGTGGCCGCGGCGCTGCGGATCAATCGCTACAAGACGGCGGCATACACGATCGAGCGACCGCTGCACCTGGGCGCCGCCCTCGCCGCGGCCGATCCGGATCTGATCGCCGCCTATCGGGAGTTCGGCACCGACATCGGCATCGCCTTCCAGCTCCGCGACGACCTGCTCGGGGTGTTCGGGGACCCGGCGGTCACCGGGAAGCCCTCCGGCGACGACCTGCGCGAGGGCAAGCGGACCGTGCTGTTCGCCGAGGCCCTGCTGCGGGCCGACGCCAGTGACCGTGGCACCGCGGACGTGCTGCGGCGCAGCATCGGCACCGATCTCACCGAGGAGCAGGTGCAGCGGCTGCGCGCGATCATCACCGATCTCGGTGCGGTGGACGAGGTCGAGCGCCGCATCGACGAGCTCACCGCCAGGGGCCTGCGCGCCCTCGACACGAGCACCGCAACGGAGTCGGCCAAGCAGAACCTGCGCGCGATGGCGCTGGCCGCCACCCGTCGTACGGCCTGATCGGCGTGGGCCTGCGCACGGTCCCGGGTCGCACCGATCACGTGGTGGTCGTCGGGGCAGGGCTGTCCGGACTGTCGGCCGCGCTGCACCTGCTTGGCACCGGCCGCGCGGTCACCCTCCTCGAACGCGATCCGTCGGTCGGTGGCCGGGTCGGCGTGTACGACGGACCCGGCTACCAGATCGACAGCGGCGCAACCGTTCTCACCATGCCGGAACTGGTCGCCGAGGCGCTGGCCGCGGTCGGGGCCGACTTCGGGTCGGTGTCCCCGCCGCTACGCCTGCACCGGCTGGACCCGGCATATCACGCGCGATTCGCGGACGGCGGGGCGATCGCCGTGCACTCGGACCCCGACGCGATGGCTGCGGAGGTCGCCCGGGCGTGCGGTCCCGACGAGGCGGGCCGCTACCTCCGGCTGCGCTCCTGGCTGGAGCGGATCTTCACGGCCGAGTTCGACCGGTTCATCGACGCGAACTTCGACTCGCCGCTCGACCTGGTCGGCTCGCGCGCTGCCCTCGCGGACCTGTCGACGCTGGTCCGGATCGGCGGCTTCGGCAGGCTCGGGCCACGCGTCGAGAAGTACCTCCGTGACCCGCGGCTGCAGCGCATCTTCACCTTCCAGTCGCTCTACGCGGGATTGAGCCCGGCGCGGGCGCTCGGCATCTACGGCGCGATCGCCCACATGGACACCTCGATGGGCGTGTACTTCCCCGACGGCGGCATGCGGGCGATCGCCGAGGCCATGGCAGGCGCCTTCACCGCCGCGGGCGGCACGCTCGCACTCGGGACCGAGGTGAGCCGGATCGACTACAGGAACGGCCGGGCGACGCGGGTGATCGCTGCCGACGGATCGGCGTTCGAGGTCGACGCCGTGGTCCTGACCGCGGACCTCGGCGGCGGGAGTGCCCTGCTGCAGCGTCGGACGTTGCCGCGGCGGCCGGTCCGGCACTCTCCCTCCGCTGTCGTGGCACACGGCACCATCCCCGCCTCCGTCGCCGCGCGCTGGACCGACTCGGGCCACCACACCATCGACTTCGGGGCGGCCTGGGAGCAGACGTTCGCCGAGATCACCGCGCGCCGCGGTCGCGGCAGGCTGATGAGCGACCCGTCGCTGCTGCTCACCCGCCCCGCGGTCACCGACCCGGGACTGCTGATCGACCGTGACGGTGTGCCGCACGAGCCACTGTCGGTGCTGGCGCCGTGCCCGAACCTGCACAGCGCCCCGCTGGACTGGGCCGCCCTCGGGCGGCCGTACGTCCGCGAGCTGCTCGTCGAGCTCGAGCGGCGCGGCTATACCGGGATCGCCGAGGGGTTCCTTGTTGACCTGATCGACACCCCGCAGACCTGGGCCGACCGCGGAATGTCCGCCGGCACCCCGTTCGCCGCCGCACACACCTTCGCGCAGACCGGACCGTTCCGGCGCGGAAACCTCGACACCGGAGCCGAGAACGTGGTGCTCGCCGGGTCCGGCACCACCCCGGGGGTCGGGGTGCCGACCGTGCTTGTCTCCGGGAAGCTCGCCGCCCAGCGGATCGCGGGCGAACTGCGTGCCAGGTCACAGACGCACCACGCGCGATAGGCGTTTCCCGCTGCGGAACACCGAACCACTAAACTAACCAGCTGTCCACGCATTCCGTCGACGGGTCCTGCCCGGCCGGACCGCAGTCAACGCACAGCCATGGGGGAAGAGCCGCACCGATGACGTCCCCACTTTCCGCTGCTGACACGCACACCGGCGACAGTAACGGCCAGGCCCCGAGTGCCGGGCGTCTCCGCGCCGTCGCCGGGTTCGCGCGCAGCGAGGCGGGACACGCCGCGATCCTCGGGCTGGTCGGCGCGTCGATGATCACCTTCGGCGGTTTCGGCTCGGGCAGCGTTCGGCGCGAGGATCCGCTCCTCGAGGCGCTGCACCTGTCCTGGCTGCGCTTCGGGCACGGCCTGATCCTGTCGACGATCCTCGTGTGGGTCGGCGTGCTGTTGATGATCGCGGCGTGGGTCCGCCTCGGCCGCTGCACGCTGCGCGGCACGACCACGCTGCACGAGCTGCGCTGGGTGGTCCCGGTGTGGACGGCCCCGCTGCTGCTGGCTGTGCCCATGTTCAGCCGGGATGCGTACTCGTACCTGGCGCAGGGCGCGCTGCTGCGGGACGGCTTCGACCCGTACGCGGTCGGCCCGGTGGCCAATCCCGGCATCCTGCTCGACAACGTGAGCATCGTCTGGACCACCACCACCGCTCCGTACGGACCGATCTTCCTACTGCTCGGCCAGGGCATCACCTCGATCACCGGCGACAACGTGATCGCCGGGACGATGCTGCTGCGGCTGACCATGCTGCCCGGTCTCGCGTTGACCATGTGGGCGGTACCGCACCTGGCCCGCCAGCTCGGCGGCAACCAGGCGACCGCGCTGTGGCTCGCGGTGCTCAACCCGCTGGTCCTGATCCACCTGATCGGCGGCGTGCACAACGAGATGCTGATGGTTGGCCTGATGACGGCCGGCATCGCGCTCGTGCTCGAGCGGCGCCACGTCGCGGGCATCGCGGTGGTCGCAGTCGGTGTCGCCATCAAGGCCACCGCCGGCGTCGCGCTGCCGTTCCTGGTCTGGATCTGGATGATCCACGAACGCGACCGCGCGGTGGCAGAAGGCCGCACCCCGCCGTCGCCGCTGGCCCTGTTCGCCAAGACCGCGGGCGCGGGGCTCGCCGTGTTCGCCGCCGTGTTCGCCGCGGCCTCGGCCATCGCGGGCGTCGGCATCGGGTGGCTCACCGCGCTGTCGGGATCGGCGAAGATCATCAACTGGCTCTCGCTGCCGACGATCATGGCGCACATCGTCACCGTCAGCACCTCCTGGTTCACCGGGCTGCGGTTGGGCCCGGTGCTGGAGGTGACCCGCGCCATCTCCGCGGTCGCGCTGGTGGTGATCCTCGTTGCGGTGTGGTGGCGCTTCCGCCGGACGCCGCGGGAGGCCGTCATGGGCATCCTGATCGCGTTGGTCGCGATCGTGGTGCTCTCCCCCGCCGCGCTGCCCTGGTACTACTCGTGGCCGCTCGCCGTCGCCGCGGGCTTCGCCCTGTCGACCACGACCTTGATGATCCTGGTCGGCCTGTCCACGTGGCTGATGCTGGTCTTCCAGCCGGACGGCAATCCCGGGCTGTACACCCTCGTGCACGTGCTGCTCGCGACCTTTGCGGCGCTCGTCGCGGCCAAGTCGCTGGTGACCGTCGATCCGCTGCGCCTGCGCTCCACGCCCGCCGTCGCCGACGCCGCGGACACCCGTTCCGGCGCCGGGGCGGCCCCCGGCCGGGACTGAGATGACGACGCTGGACGATCGTGCGGCGGCGAGCGATCTCGGAGCCGCCTACCGGTACTGCGAGCGGCTGGCGGCCGAGCACGGCCGCAGCTATGCACTCGCCACCCGGCTGCTACCCGAACACCGCAGGCCGGCCGTGTACGCGCTGTACGGATTCGCCCGCACCGTGGACGACCTCGTCGACATCGACGCCCCTGCCGGCCGTCCCGCCTCCGATTGCCTGGCCGAACTCGACAGGATCGAATCCGAGCTGACGGCCGCCGTCGCGGGCAGCCCCACCGACGACGTCCGACCGGTCGTGCTGGCGGTAGCCGACACCATCGGCCGGTACGCCATCCCGCTCGATCACTTCACCGCGTTCCTCGGGTCCATGCGTATGGACCTGCCCGGTGCGCCCGGATTTCGTGCCGTCTACGCCTCGATGGACGAGCTCCGCGGCTACATGCACGGCTCGGCCGCGGCGATCGGGAAGCAGATGCTGCCGATCCTGGGCACGGTGACGCCGCTCGCCCAGGCCGAGCCCGCGGCCGCCGCGCTCGGCGAGGCCTTCCAGCTCACCAACTTCATCCGCGACGTGGGCGAAGACCTGCGGCGCGGACGCATCTACCTGCCGACGGAGGAGCTGTCCGCATTCGGCGTGGACGGCGACCTGCTGCGCCACTGCCAGTCCACCGGGGCCACGGACCCCCGTGTCGGGCGGGCCCTCGCCCATGTCGTCGCACTGAACCGGTCCGGCTACCGCGATGCCCGGCCGGGACTGGCGATGCTCGAGCCGAGGGCGCGGCCCGCGATCACCGCAGCGTTCGACCTGTACTCCGCGATCCTCGACGAGATCGAGGCCAGCGGTTACCGGGTGCTCGACCGGCGGGCGGTGGTGCCGAGGCGGCGGCGGCTGACGCTGGTCGCGCCGCGACTGCTGGAGTCCGCGGTCGCGGCGGCCCGTAGCTGAGCGGCTACTCCTGCTCGAGCGCCTGCGTGCGGGCACTCAGCGACCGCCCAAGGCCGGCGACCTCGGCGTCCATCTGGGGCACCAGCACCGGCGCGAGTCTGCGGATGTCGCGTTCGGCGATCGGGGTCTGCACCAGCGGGCGCAGCCAGCGCAACGCGCCGACCCAGCCCGGCACGTTGATCCGGCTCGATCGCTTCTCGATCCCCGCCACGAAGCGGCTGCCACACGCCTGCACCGACGTCGTCTTCCCGAGCGGGCCGGGCAGCGCGGCGAGCATCTTGGTGAACGCGGGCAGGTCGGCCTTGGCGTCCTGGACCAGCGGGGTGTCGATCCAGGCCATGTGGGCGGAGCCGACGTCGACCCCCAGGTGGGCGACCTCGAGCCGCAGGGTGTTGGCGAAGTACTCGGCCCCCGCCTTGGACGCGTGATACGCAGCCAGCCCGGGTGAGGCGGTGTACGCCGCGAGCGACGAGACGACCAGGACGTATCCCCTGCGCTCGATGATCGAGGGCAGGGCGGCGCGCACCGTGTGGAAGACGCCGACGAGGTTCACGTCGACGACGCGCCTGAAGGTCGCCGGATCGACCGCCAGGACGGATCCATAGCTCGCGATGCCCGCGTTCGCCATCACGACGTCGATGCCACCGAACTTCTCGACCCCTTGCGCGACAGCCGATTCCATCGACGAGAGGTCGCACACGTCCGCGACGACGGTCAGCGCGCGATCGGGACCACCGAGTTCCTCGGCCAGCGCGCGCAGCGGCTCCGCGTCCAGGTCGGTCAGCACGAGCCTCGCACCCTTGGCGTGCAGCCGACGGGCGACCTCCGCTCCGACACCACGCGCGCCGCCGGTGATGAGGACAACCTTGCCGTTCATGGATGTCATGGCGGAAAGCGTAGTCCCGGGAGCCCCGGCGGCGGGCTCATCGAATCGACGCGCCTAGAAGGCCATCGCCTGGGCGCGGCGAACCACCTCGCGGGCGAGGTCGGTGTGCAGCGCGTCCGCCGGGGCGCCCGGCAGGGTCTCGTCCTCGGTGAACAGCCAGCGCAGGATCTCCTCCTCGCTGTAACCGCCGTCGCGCAGGACCACGAGCAGACCGGACAGCAGCCGGACCACCTCGCCGTCCGCGGTGAAGAAGGTTGCGGGCACGCCGATGACGCCGTCGCGGCGCACGGCGACCAGCTCGCCGTCGCGGAGCATCTGGTGCACCCGGGTGACGACGATTCCGAGCAGTTTGGCCACATCCGCGAGCTGCAGCAGCTCTACCGAGGGATCGAGGACGTCGTCGCTATAAGGGATTGCACTCACATGGGTAACGGTATCGGGTCGGTGCGCGGTACCTCATGGGCGGTCCGCGCGATCGCGACCGCCGCGCCGTCGGCACCGGGCGGGCGGCCCGCTGGCTACCATCGATGCGGACATTGTCGAAACTGCTGCGGTGGATCACCGAGTAGAAGAGAAACGGGGTAAGCGCGGGTGGGGCCAGGAGATCAGGCGCTGATCGGCACACTGCTCGACCGCCGCTATCGGGTGGACTCCCCGATCGCGCGCGGCGGGATGTCGATGGTCTACCGCGGCCTCGACATGCGGCTCGACCGGCCGGTCGCGATCAAGGTCATGGACCCGAAGTTCGCACAGGACCCCCAGTTCGTCGCCCGCTTCGAGTTCGAGGCCCGCGCGGTGGCCCGGTTGACCCATCCCGGGCTGGTCGCCGTGTACGACCAGGGCGTCGACGGCGAACACGCGTTCCTGGTGATGGAGCTGGTCGCGGGCGGGACGCTGCGCGAGCTGCTGCGCGAGCGCGGCCCGATGCCGCCGCATGCCGCGGCCGCGGTCACCGGACCGGTGCTCGACGCGCTCGCGGTCGCGCACCGCGCCGGCCTGGTGCACCGCGACATCAAGCCGGAGAACGTGCTGATCTCCGACTCGGGCGAGGTCAAGATCGCCGACTTCGGTCTGGTTCGCGCGGTCGCCGGATCCAACGCCACCTCCAGCAGCGTGATCCTCGGTACCGCCGCCTACCTCTCCCCCGAGCAGGTCACCACCGGCAACGCCGACGCCCGCAGCGACGTGTACGCGACCGGTGTGTTGCTGTTCGAAATGCTCACCGGCCGAACGCCGTTCACCGGCGACACCTCGCTCTCGATCGCCTATCAGCGGATCAACGCCGACGTACCCAGCCCGGGTTCCCAGATCCAGGGGGTGCCGCCGGAGTTCGACCAGCTGGTGCTCGAGGCCACCGCCCGTGATCCCGAGGAACGATTCACGAACGCGGGCGAGATGTCGGCGGCGCTGCGTTCGGTGAGCCGGCAACTGCAGTTGCCCGCCTACCGGGTACCCGCCCCGAGACGATCCGCGCAGCACCTCAGCGCGGCCATGCAGGTCGCGGGCGCGCTGCCACCGCCCGCGGCGACCACGGCCGGACCGAACGACGCGACGACGGCACTGGCGTCGGCCGCCCCGACCGCGGTGCACCCCGGCATCCAGCACGCAGGCCCGCAGCCGACCAAGGTGGTCACCGACCTGACCGCGCGCCCGCCGGAGTTCCCGCAGCCGGAGGTGGACCCCGGCGCGACACGGCAACACCGTCGCGACCCGGCCCAGTACGAGTTCCCCGATTTCGCGGCCGAGCGTCAGCGCTCGCGCCGCACGATCATGGTGTGGCTGCTGGTGATCCTGCTGCTCGGGGTCGCGGTCGGATTCGGCGGGTGGTGGATGGGGTCCGGCCGGTACGCGGCGGTGCCCGCCATCGACGGCCTTGACCGCGCCTCGGCGACGTCGACGATCGAGGCCGCCGGGCTGAGCGCCGAGATCCGCGGCGAGTACTCGAACAGCGCCCCGGTCGACACCCTGCTCGGCACCGATCCCGCCGCCGGGTCCCGGGTGCCGAAGGAGTCGGTGGTGGCCCTGCTGGTGTCGCTCGGCAGGCCCGCGGTCCCCGAGCTGCCCGCGGGCGGCGACCCGGATCAGGTGGACCGGGTGCTGCGCGAGCGCACCTTCGTGCCCGTCGAGGGCGGTGAGGCCTTCAGCACCAAGGTGCCCAATGGCGGTGTGGCGGCGCTGAAGCCGGGTCCGGGCACGGTGCTCGACGTCGGGTCACAGGTCCAGATGATCCGGAGCAAGGGTTCGCCGCCGGTCCGGATGCCGGACGTGCGCGGCAAATCCGCCGATGAGGCCAGGGCCGCCCTTGACGCCGTCGGGATCACCGTCGGCGAGACCCGCGAAGAGTTCGACAGCGGCGTCGACGGCGGCGATGTGATCGGTACCGACCCGTCGACCGGCACGCAGGTCGGAGCGGGATCGAGCGTCACGCTGATCGTCTCGACCGCGGTCCGGCTGCCCTCGATGCTCGGGCGCACGGTGGGCTCGGCCCGCGATGAGCTGACCGGCCTCGGCCTGGTGCCACAGATCAGGCAGGTCACCGACTCCGACCGGTCGCTGGTCCTCACCCAGAGCCCCGGACCCGGAACACGGGTCGAGGCGGGCACCACGGTGTCGCTGGTCGCGGTGCCCTGACCCGGCCGCTCACCGACCGGGCGCCCCCACGAGTTCCTCGAGGTAGCGGGCGACGCCGTCCTCGTCGTTGCCGGCCAGGACGCGGTCAGCCAGCGCCCTCACCTCCGGCAGCGCGTTCGACGGGCACAGGGCGGTCCCCGCCCACGCCAGCATCGGGACGTCGTTGATCCCGTCGCCCGCGACGGCGACCTCGTGCGCCTCGATCCCACCTGCCGAGCACAGCTCCGCGAGGGCACTGGCCTTCGACACCCCCGACGGGGCCATCTCGAGGTAGGGCGCGCCCGAATGGGTCAGTTCGACGCCGTCGACCCCTGCCGCCACAGCGGCGCGGTACAACTCCGCGCTGGACACCTCGGGGTGCCGCACCACGATCTTCACCATCGGCTCGTCCAGCGCGGGCAATAGCTCCGAGAGTGCCATCTCGTGCGGGTGCCGGTGATGATCGGCGAATTCGCACAGCGCGGCGTACTCGGGTTCGGCGACGAAACTCGTCGGTCCGACATTCGCGAACACCACCCCCGGCATGAGCGACCGCACCCGAACCATCGCCGTCGTCGCCGCATCCGTCGTGATCGACGTCGTCGCGGTGACGAGGGCACTGCCGTCCGCGAGGTCGAGAACGACCGCGCCGTTGGCACAGATCGCCCTGCCGCGAAAGCCGCAGTCGAGCGCGAGTTCGTGGACGGAATGGCGGGCTCGCGCGGTCGCCCACACGATCTCGATCCCGGACTCCCCCGCCGCCGCCATCGCCGCGGCCGTCCGGCGTGAGATCGTGCGGTCCGACCGCAGCAGGGTGCCGTCGAGATCGGTGGCGACGAGTCGAATACGAGTCACTTCCGCCATGATGCCAGCCGCAGCCCGCGCGCGGCAGGCCCGCCCATCGGGCCTGCCGCGCCCAGCTCAGTCCTGCGGGCGGAAGACCGCGAACGCGCCGCCCTGTGGGTCCGTCAGGACCGCGAACCGGCCGGTCTCGGGGATGTCGGTGCCCGGCACGTGCACGGCGCCGCCGAGACCCGTCGCCCTCTCGACCGCGGCGTCGACATCGTCCACGCCGAAGTACAGCGCCCAGTGCGGCGGAATGCCCTCCGGGAAGTCCTCACCCATCGCCATCATGCCGCCGAAGTCGGTGCCGCCGAGGCCCCACTGGGTGTAACCGTCACCCGCGGTGACCGTCCAGCCGAACACGGTGCGGTAGAACTCGATCGCCCCCGCGGTGTCCCGGGTACGCAGCTCGATCCAGCACAGCGCCCCGGTCTCGTTCAGCCTGGCCGCGCCCTGGAACTTGCGGCCCTGCCAGATCGAGATGACCGCACCCGCCGGGTCGGCGAGCACCGCGAAACGGCCCAGATCGAACACGTCCATCGGCTCGGCGATCACCGAACCTCCTGCCTCCGTGGCCGCTCGCGCGGTCGCATCCACGTCGGCCACCGCGATCGAGGCCGTCCACGCGACGGGCTGGCCCTCCTGATAGAGCGGGCTGGCAGCGGCCACCGGGTCCTGATCGAGCAGCATCATCGTGTAGCCGCCCGCTTCCGGGTTCGGATCCGTCTCCGGCTTCCAGCCGAGCAGGCCGCCATAGAACTGTCCGGCCGCCGCGACATCGGTCGTGCCGAGTTCGGCCCAACACGGGGTCCCCAGCGTCGGTTCGGTGATCTTCATGATGTGTCCCTCACTGCGATGGTTGGGTACTCGATTCGATCGCACCAACCGTATCGCCGGCCACCGACACCGTCGCCAGACGCGGAGCGGCCCGCACCCGGGCAGGGTACGGGCCGCTCTGCGGAATCCGACGGCTCAGCCGCGAAGCATCTCCGCCACGAGGAAGGCCAGTTCGAGGGACTGCTGGGTGTTGAGTCGCGGGTCGCACGCGGTCTCGTAGCGGCCCGACAGGTCCAGGTCGGAAATGTCCTGCGCGCCGCCGAGGCACTCGGTGACGTTCTCGCCGGTCAGTTCGACGTGGATGCCGCCCGGGTGGGTGCCCAGTCCGTTGTGCACCTCGAAGAAGCCCTGCACCTCGTCGACGATCCGGTCGAAGTGGCGGGTCTTGTAGCCGGTGGACGCCTCATGGGTGTTGCCGTGCATCGGGTCGCACTGCCAGATCACCTGGTGACCGGTGGCCTGCACCTTCTCGATGATCGCGGGCAGCAGGTCGCGCACCTTGCCGTTGCCCATCCGCGAGATCAGGGTGAGCCGGCCGGGCTTGTTGGTCGGGTCGAGCCGCTCGACGTACTCGACCGCCATCTCGGGGGTCGTACTCGGGCCGATCTTGAGACCGATCGGGTTCGCGAGCATCTCGGCGAACGCGATGTGCGCACCGTCGAGCTGCCGGGTCCGGTCGCCGATCCACAGGAAGTGCGCCGACAGGTCGTACAGCTTCGGGTGGTCGTCGTCGTTGTCGAGCCGCAGCATCGCCCGCTCGTAGTCGAGGACGAGCGCCTCGTGGCTGGCGAAGATCTGCGCCTGGTGCAGGCTCGGATCCGTGACCCGGCATGCGTTCATGAACTGCAGGCCTCGGTCGATCTCGGCGGCGAGCGCCTCGTACCGGGCGCCGGCGGGCGACGACGCGACGAACTCCCGGTTCCAGTCGTGCACCTTGTGCAGGTCCGCCATGCCGGCACCGGTGAGCGCGCGGACGAGGTTCATCGCCGCGCTCGCGTTCGCGTACGCGCGGACCAGGCGGGACGGGTCGTGGACCCGCACCGATTCCTCGGCGACGAGCGAGTTCACCATGTCGCCCCGGTAGGACTGCAGCCCGAGCGAGTCGATGTTCGACGAACGCGGCTTGGCGTACTGGCCCGCGATCCGCGCGACCTTGACGACCGGAAGGCTCGCCCCGTAGGTGAGCACGACGGCCATCTGCAGCAGGGTGCGGATGTTGCCCTTGATGTGCGGCTCGGTGTTGTCCGCGAACGTCTCCGCGCAGTCACCGCCCTGGAGCAGGAACGCCTCGCCGCGGGCGACCTCGGCGAGGTTGTTCTGCAGCGCCTCCACCTCGCTCGCGACCGTGATCGGCGGCACGCTCTCGAGCACGGTACGCATCGCGGCGGCCCGGTCCTCGGGCCAGTTCGGCTGCTGGGCGGCGGGCTTGCTCAGCGCCTCATCGAGCTTCTGGCGCATCGCAGCGGGCAGCGGCGGGAGTTCGGGCAAGCGGTCGATCGGAACGTCGACAGTCCAGTTCACCAGTACAGGATATTCGCTCTGTCGAACGCGACACGCAAAGGGGCCGATAAGTCAGCGAATCGCGAGTGCCGCGCGGATCGCCTCGTACTTGACCAGGTTGTGCCTGGCGTCGGCCAGCGCGTCGTGCGCGTCGGCCGGAGCGGACGGCAACGCGGGCGACCCGCTGTCCTCCCAGTACTGGCGCAACTCACGGGTGAACCGCGGCAGCGAGCGCGGCAGCGCGGTCATGTCCCCCCACAACTGGCAGAGCGCGACGTGGTCGTATGCCGCGATCCAGGCCCACAGCTCCGGCGTGACCCCGGGGCGCGGAACGAGGAACTTGAGAAGGTCGTCGCGGATCTGCGCGCGCGAGCGCCACAACGGCGAGGACGGCTGCGGGAGCTTCGGCAGGACGTTGGCTCGCACCCACTTCCCCGCCTTCGTGGGGTCGAACTCGGTGGAGACGGCATAGAACTCTCTACCGTCCTCGGCGGCCACGCCGATCGAAACCAGGTCGATTGTGCGACCATCCTCGATGAACTCGCAGTCGTAGAAGTAGCGCACCCGGGCAGACTATGCCGCCCGGCACTTCCCCACGACCACCGCCCCCGACCCGAAGGACAATTGGTGCCTGGCCAGGATCAGACCGCTCCCAGCGACCACGTGAGCACCGACACACCAGAAGCCGACACAACGGCGGCACCAGCGGCGGACGACGCCGATCGAGAGCCGGCCGGCCGGGGCGCGGGTATCCGGCGCATCGTCGCCGCCCCCGCGGCCCGCGTGTGCATCCTGATCGCCGCTGCCATCGGCGTGATCTACAACCTCGTCGGGTTCCCCGGCCTGCGGCAGATCGGCAGCTACTACCGGATCGACCTCGACGTGTACCGCATCGGCGGCACCGCGCTGGCGAACGGCGTCGCGCTCTACGGTCCGATGCCGCCGACCGCACTCGGCAAGTCGCTGCCGTTCACCTATCCCCCGCTCGCCGCGATCGTGTTCAGTCCGATGTCCGCGATCAGCCTCGGCGAGGCCAGCATCGCCCTGACAGTGCTCTCCCTGCTGCTGCTCTTCGCGACCGTGGTCGTGACCCTCACCTCCATCGGCGTCCTGCCGGAACGCACCATGCTGTGGATCGCCGGGGCGGCGTTCGCCGGGGCGCTGCTGCTCGAGCCGGTGTACTCCACCCTCAACTACGGCCAGATCAACATCGTGCTGATGGCCCTGGTCGCCGCCGACTGCCTGCTCAAGAAGACGCCGTGGCCGCGCGGCGCGCTGGTCGGTCTCGTCGCTGCGGTCAAACTCACGCCCGCGGTGTTCGTGCTCTACTTCCTGCTGCGCAAGGACTTCCGGGCCGCGGTGGTCACCGCCGTGAGTTTCGTCGCAGGCAGCGCAATCGGCTTCGCGGTCTCGTTCACCGATTCCAAGCAGTATTGGACCGACACCCTCATCGACTCCAACCGGATCGGCAAGCCCGCCTATGCGGCCAACCAGTCGATCACCGGCATGCTGGCTCGGCTCGGCCTCGACCCCTCGCTGCGCACCCCGCTGTGGATCCTGGCGAGCGCGGCGGTTCTGGTCGTCACCGTGCTGGCCGCGCGCAAGGCGCTGGCCGCGGACATGCCCGCGCTCGCGCTCACCGTGACGGCGCTGTTCGGCCTCCTGGTCTCGCCGGTGTCGTGGTCACACCACTGGGTGTGGGTGGTCCCGACGCTGCTGATCCTGGGACACCTGGCATACACGCGCCGCAGCCTCGGCTGGGCGCTCTGGGTCGCGACCGGAACGGCGCTGTTCGTGGTGGCCCCGCACTGGCGACTGTCCCCCGGACGGTCCAGCGGCCTCGGCTGGCCGCTGTGGGATCAGTTCCTGGCGTCGTCGTACGTGTGGTGGGGCCTGGCGACGCTGGTGCTGGTCGCCGCGGCCGGCGTCACGGGGAGGCCGAAACGGATCGCCGCGGACGAGCTGTCGCGGGTGCCTGCCCCGGTCGCGTAGCCCGCTCGTCTGGAAGATTGGGAGAGGCCATGGCCGACGATGATCGCCACGACGGGGATTCGGACGTCGACTGGTTCTGGAACGTCATAGAGGAGGCCTCACGGAGCCGTGATCACCTTCGCGAAATTCTCGGACGACTGCCGAAGGGCGCCGTCCACAAGTTTCAAGACCTGTTCTTGGAATTCGCCGCCGAGCTACAGGACGAGCCATATCGGTCGGATCTCGGGCCCGACGAGTCTGAAGACGGCCTCGAAGACGCGGCGCACTGGGTCGTCAGCCAGGGGCGCGTGACATACGAAGCGGTCCTCGCAGGGCGTAGCCGGATGCCGGCACACGTCGACGTCGGTGATCCAGCCAACCTCGGCGGGCTCGCCTACGAGGTCTACTTTCACCGGTTCGGGGAGCCGCTGGACCTGATCTAGCTCGCCCGGGTGTCCGGGATCCGGTCGGCTGCGGGCGCGGGTGCGGGCGCGGCCGTCTCGGCGGGCTTGTTCTTGAGCGTGGCCGCGTAGATGTCGACGTACTCCTGACCGGAGAGCGCCATCAGCTTGTACATGACCTCGTCGGTGACCGCGCGCTCGACGAAGCGGTTCCCACCCATGCCGTTGAAGCGCGAGAAGTCGATCGGCTCGCCGACCTTGATCACGATCTTCGCGAAACGTGGAAAGCGCGAGCCGATCGGGTTGAGCTTGTCGGTACCGATCATCGCGACCGGGATGACCGGGACGCCGGACTGCAGCGCCATCCGCGCCATGCCGGTCTTGCCCTTGTACAACCGGCCGTCCGGGGAACGGGTGCCCTCGGGGTAGATCCCAAGCAGCTTGCCGTCGCCGAGCACCTTCATGCCCGCATTGAGCGCGTCCTGCGCAGCATCGGCGCCGGTCCGGTCGATCGGCACCTGGCCGACCGCGGAGAAGAACCACCGCTGGAATCGGCCCTTGAGTCCGGTGCCGGTGAAGTACTCGCTCTTGGCCAGGAAAGTGATCCGGCGCGGCGAGCGCAGTGGCAGGTAGAACGAGTCCATCACGGCCTGGTGATTGCTGGCGAGAATCGCCGGACCATCACTCGGAATGTGTTCGGCGCCTTCGATAGTCGGGCGCCCGAGCACCAGCAGGATCGGTCCGAGAAAAATGTATTTGACCAGCCAGTACCACATGGCACCCTTCCCGAAGTCATCCGTGCTCACGCTATGTTTCTCGTGTGATGACTGTACTCACGGCCGGTGCATGTGGTCCACCGGAGGGGCACCCCGGCCACCGGTGCCCGCGCGAGCCGGTCAGGATTCCAGTTCCGTGCGAGCGAGTTCGGCCGCACCGATCATCCCCGCCGCCTCGCCGAGCTGGGTCGGCCTGATCCGGGCCAGTGGACGATGTCCGGACCCGGTGATGAGGGTGGCGTAGTGCTCACGCGCGTCGTCGAGGAAGAGCGGCGCCGAACTGGCGACGCCACCGGCGATCACCACGAGGTCGGGGTCGTAGACATCGCTCACCATCGCGAGCCCGACGCCCAACCAGCGCGCGAACTCCGCCATCGTCGCCATCGCGACCTTGTCGCCGTCCTGTGCCGCGCCCGCCACCCGGCGACCGGTCAGGCCCCCCGGGTTCCCCGCCACCTCGCGCGCCAGGACCGTCGACTCGGCCGGATTGGCGGCCAGCAACTCGATCGCGGTGTCGACGAGGGCGGTGCCGCTGCAATACCGCTCCCAACAGCCGCGCTTGCCGCAGGCGCAGGGGCGGCCGCCGGACATCACCTGTACGTGCCCGAGCTCGGGTGCCACCCCGTGGCTACCCCGGTAGAGCTCGCCGCCGATCAGCAGTCCCGCACCGATCCCGGTCCCGATCGACATCATCAACACGTTCTGCCCGCCTGCCGCGGCGCCGAACCGGTACTCCGCCCAGGCAGCCGCATTGGCGTCGTGCTCGAGGATCACCGGCATGCCGAGGCGATCGCTGAGGTCGCGCGCGACCGGTGCGTCCACCCACGGCAGGTGCGGCGCGAAGCGCACCGTGGACCGGTCCGGGGTGATGAAGCCCGCCACCGCGAGGCCGACGCCGACGATCTCGTGCCGCCCGCAGAGCTCCCGGACCGCGCGGTCGAGCCCGTCCTCCAGCGCCTGCGCAGACCGCGGAGTCGGCGCGAACGTCGAGTCGAGCACCTGACCGTCGGCATCGACGACCGCCGCCCTGATGCTGGTTCCGCCGACGTCGATACCGATCGTGAGTGCGGTCCGACCGCCGGTGCGCGTGCCCATGGTCAACGATTGTGCTCGACCTGAACCGAGATCGGGACGAACTTCGGGCGAGCACCCTGCGCCTGCGCGCCAGGAGCGGCCGTCGATCCGTCGGGCCCACCGTCGGGGTCGGGATGCGCCCCGTGCTCGTCCAGGATCTGCCGGAGCAGTGCGAGCAGCACCGCCGCCTGCGAACCGAGCAGCGTGATCAGGTCGTGCTGCTCGCCTCGGGCCAGCGCCGCAAGCGCACACACCGGGCACCAACTGCACCCGTATGGCCCCGGCTCGCCGCCGTCGGGGTTCGCGGCGGCAGCGGCGGCCTCGGACGCCTTCTGCAGCAGCGGTTCCAGCCGATCGAACGCCGCATGTGTGAGCGCCCGCAGCTCGGCGACCAGGTCCGCGTGATCGTCGCTCACAGCGGCCAGACCTGCGGATCGGGGCGGAACCGGACGACGAGATCGCCGTCCTCGAACTGGGCGCCGACCGTGGTGCAGCGCCGGAGCACGGACGCCAGCCTGACCCTGCGCCGGACCCCTGCCGCGCCGACCACCAGGTCGTCCTCGACCCTGCCGAGGGTCAGCGTGGACGGGTCTACCAGGGGCATGCGCAGTCGCAGCGCGTACACCGATTCCACCCCCGACCCTGACTCCAGTTCCACCCTCGCCCCCGCCGAATCGTCGTCCGCGGCGGTCAGCGGATCGACCCCGGCCGGATACAACGCATCGGCGAGCGCGGCGAGAGAGTCAAACCCTACCGGCTCGAGGGCGTTCTCGTCGGCCGTGCGGACCGGCAGCCCGCCGAGCGAGCCCGCCAGCGAATCCAGCTGCACACGCTCACGCTCCGCTCGCTCCGCATACCAGCGCAGAGCCGGATGGTCCACGCCCTTGGCCGGGACCGGATCATGTTGCGGCAGAATCCTGTTCACGATCAAGCCGTCGACTCGCACGCCGAGCACGGACATCGCCGCCGCGGTTCGCCGCGCCTCGGCCACGCCGACCGCATCCGCGGTGAGCACCATTCGCGCACAGGTGTTCTGCCGGTCGGTGAGCATCGCCCGGACCGGCAGCGTGAAGTCACTGAGACGGTCGACCAGCAGCGCGGCAATCGCCTGCCAGCGCTGCGCTCCCGGCACCGTGGCCCTGAGGTATCGGGGCCAGATCCGCTCGAGATAGTCGTGCACCATGTCCGGAACCGTCAGCAGGCGCAGCAGTTCCCCGGTCGGCGGGCAGTCGACCAGCACGGCGTCCCAGTCCCCTCCCTGCGCGAGCCGGGCCACCTCGGCCAGCCCGAGCAACTCCTCGGCACCGGGCAGTCCGGTCAGTTCCTGCGGGTCGGGCAGCGACAGCGCAGAACCGTGCTCGTGATCGGTGCCGCTGGGGATCAGGGCCGACAGCGCGACCAGTCGATCCTCGAGCAGGGTCAAGGTGTCGAGCTCGAGCGCGTCGAAGCCGTCGGCCACGGCGAGGACACCGGTACCCGCCGCTGCGGCCGCGCCCTCCAGCGCGAGCACCTCGGTCAGCGAGTGCGCGCGATCGAGCGAGATGAGCAGGACGCGGTCTCCGGTGCGCGCCAGCGCAATCGCGGTCGCGGCCGCCAGTGTCGTCTTCCCGACGCCACCCTTTCCGATGAAGAACCGGATCTGGGTGTTCGCATCGGAGCCGCGCCCGGTCAGCCTTCGACCCTCTTCTTCAATTCCTTGAGGGCGGTGTCGGTGATCGCCTTCTCGGCCTTGCGTTTGAACAGCCCGATCATCGGGATGTTCAGGTCGACGGTCAGCTCGTAGGTGACCGTGGTGGTCCCGTCCGGCTGGTCCTCGAGGGTGTACGAGCCGTCCTGCGACTTCTGGATCTCGGCGGAGGCCAGCGACCAGCGCACGGACTTTCCGTCCGGCGCCCAGTCGAAGTCGAGTTCGTAGGTGTCCTTGACCATCCCGGCATCCAGCACGAACCGGACCCGCCGCGCGCGACCGTTCGCCCCGCGGGCGAGCACCTCGACTGACTTCGCCGCGGCCACCCACTCGGGGTACGCGTCGTAATCGGCGATCACGTCCATCACCCGACCCGACGGAGCGGCGATGCTGATCGACCTCTTGGTCTTGTCGGCCATACGACCAACGCTTCCTTTCACTCCAGGACAGCCACGAAGGCACTCGAACCCATCACACACGAAACAGATGTGCGCGCACAACGACCGACCGCACCGCGCGACACCGTCGGGCGGGCGATCACCTGGGGGTCGGCGACTCTCCGGCAGGCCGACCGGCCTCGAGCTCGCGCTTGGTGCCGAAGGCCATCACCTTGCCCGCCACGCGGCGCGCCCGGGTGAGGGCCCCGAGATCGAGCTCGGCCAGTTCCGCGGGACCGGCGCCGGTCGGCTCGGCGTGCAGGAAGTAGTGCACGATCGTGCCGTCGAGCTCCGGCTCCAGCCAGACCTCCATGGTTCCGGTCAGCGCGCCCGTGACCGTCCAGCGAATCCCCTTCTCGCCTCGGTCCTCCCGCACGCTGATCTGGAGATCCGGCCACCAGCGGCGCCATTTCGACACCACGCCGATCGACTCCGCGACCGATGCCGGCGGCGCCGCGATGAAGGTCTGGTCCGAGACCTGAATGCTGCTCACCGGATTAGCTTCACACACTCCGCGCGACGGGTGCGGGCCAGGGCCGATCAGCACGGGTTAAAGTGGAACCGCAGCAAAACCTACTCGTCAGTACACCGCAGTGCCGGAGGTCTTCGTGCGTGAATTCAGCGTTCCGTCAACTTTCACCATCCCTGAGGACGCGTCCGCCGTCGACTCGGTGTTCACCCATGCGGCGAACACACCCGACCTGGCCGTCTTCACCCGGCTGACCGGCGGCACGTGGACCGATGTGTCCGCGGCCGAGTTCGCGGACCAGGTCACCGCCCTCGCCAAGGGCCTGATCGCATTCGGCGTGCAGCCAGGCGATCGGGTCGCCCTGATGTCCTCGACCCGGTTCGAGTGGCAGCTGATCGACTTCGCGATCTGGGCCTCGGGCGGCGTCACCGTGCCGGTCTACGAGACCTCCGCGGCCGAGCAGGTGCGGTGGATCCTCGAGGATTCCGCCGCGGTCGCGCTGTTCGTCGAGAACGACGGCCACACGAAGGCACTCGAGCAGGTCGCGGCCGAGTCACCGGCCCTGCGCAAGATGCTGCAGATCGAGGGCACGCCGGGAGCGGTGGCGGAACTGATCGCGCTCGGCGCCGATGTCAGCGACGACGAGGTCCGGTCCCGCGCCGACGCGCTCAAGGCGACCGACCCCGCGACCCTGATCTACACCTCCGGCACCACCGGTCGCCCGAAGGGCTGCCAGCTCACCCACTCCAACCTCATCGCCGAGTCGCGCGGCATCAGCACCTCCGGATTCGGCGAGCTGCTGCGCCCGGGCCGTCGCACCCTGATGTTCCTGCCGCTGGCGCACGTGCTCGCCCGCGCGGTCTCCCTCGCGGCCTTCGACGCGGGCGCCACCGTCGGCCACACCTCCGACATCCCGAACCTGGTCCCGACCTTCGGCACGTTCAAGCCCGACTTCATCCTGTCGGTGCCGCGCGTGTTCGAGAAGGTCTTCAACACCGCCCGCCAGAAGGCGCACGCCGAGGGCAAGGGCAAGATCTTCGACAAGGCCGCCGAGACCGCGGTCGAGTGGAGCGAGGCCAAGGACACCGGCGGTGCCGGCTTCGGCCTCAAGGTCAAGCACGCGGTGTTCGACAAGCTGGTGTACTCCAAGCTGCGTGCCGCGCTCGGCGGTCAGTGCCAGCTCGCTATCTCCGGCGGCGCCCCGCTCGGTGCCCGCCTCGGCCACTTCTTCCGTGGCATCGGCGTGACGATCTTCGAGGGCTACGGCCTGACCGAGACGACCGCGGCGGTGGCGGTGAACACGCCGGGCGGCCAGAAGGTGGGCAGCGTCGGAAGGCCGTTGGCCGGCAACGCGGTTCGCATCGCCGAGGACGGCGAGATCCTGCTCTCCGGGCCGGTGGTCTTCGGTGGCTATTGGCGCAACGAGGCCGCCAGCGCCGAGGCGCTCGAGGACGGCTGGTTCCACACCGGCGACCTCGGCTCGGTCGACTCCGAGGGCTACATCACGATCACCGGGCGCAAGAAGGAGATCATCGTCACCGCGGGCGGCAAGAACGTCGCGCCCGCGCAGCTCGAGGACCAGCTCCGCGCGCACCCGCTGATCAGCCAGGCGCTCGTGGTCGGCGACCAGAAGCCCTTCATCGGCGCCCTGATCACTGTCGACCCCGACGCGTGGACGGGCTGGAAGGCGCGCAACAGCAAGCCTGCCGAGGCCACCGTCGCCGATCTGATCGCCGATGCCGACCTGATCGCGGAGGTCGATGCGGCCATCGCGGAGGCCAACAAGTTGGTCTCGCACGCGGAGTCGATCAAGAAGTACCGGATCCTGCCGGTGGACTTCACCGAGGAGACCGGCGAGCTCACGCCGACGCTCAAGCTCAAGCGGAACGTCATCCACCAGAGCTTCGCGAACGACATCGAGGCCATCTACGCCAAGTAGGCGGCTCCGCCGCCTGTGCGTGGTTGACGAGTGCCAGCACTCGTCAACCACGCACGGGTGCGCAGCGCCTAGTGCAGCAGGCCGCTGAGCTTGGCTGCCAGCGCATCCCAGCGCCACTGCTCGGTCACCCACGTGCGGCCGGCTGCGCCCATGGCCGCCGCGCGGTCGCGATCGGCGAGCACCGAGATCACCGAGTCGGCCACCTGCCGGACCGACCGCCCGTCTACGACGTGCCCGGTCTCGTTCTCCCGCACCGTTTCCGGCGCGCCACCGGATCGACCCGCGATCACCGGAACGCCCGAGGCCGAGGCCTCGAGGAACACGATGCCCAGCCCCTCGACGTCGAGGCCCGCTCCCCTGGTCCGGCACGGCATCGCGAACACGTCGGCGATCGTGTGGTGCGCCGCGAGCTCGGCGGACGGCACGGTGCCCGTGAACACCACGTGCTCGGCCATCCCGGTCTCCTTGGCCAGCGCGTGGAGTCGACCCTGGTACGGGCCGCCGCCGACGACGACGAGCACCGCGCCGTCGATGGACTCACGGATCCGCGGCAGCGCCCGGATCAGCACGTCCTGGCCCTTGCGCGGGACCAGCCGCGACAGACACAGCACGGTCGGGCGATCGCCCAGCCCGTATCGCGCCCGCAGCTCCGCCCTTGCCGCCGGGTCGGGTCGGAACACCTCGGTGTCGACACCGGGCGGCAGGTGCTCGAGCGCGGCGTCTGCTCCGAACGCGGACGCGAACCGGCCGCGCGTGTACTTGCTGACGAAGGTGACCGTGTCCGTGGTGTTCCCGATCCGGCGCAGCGCCTGCCGGGCGCCCGGCAGCATCGACCAGCCGACCTCGTGGCCGTGCGTGCTCGCCACCACCCGCTCCGCGCCTGCCCGGCGCAGCCCGGGGGCGAGCAGTGCCAGCGGGGCCGCCGCGCCGAACCACACGCTGTCGCATTCGCGCGACCGCACCAGCTTGGCCGCCCGGCGGGCCACCAGCGGCGTTGGCAGCATCAGCGTCGTGGGGTGGCGGACCACCTCGAACGGCTGACGCGCGTCGAACTTCTTGTGGCTGTCACCCCGCCAGCGCGGGGCGTACACCACCAACTCGTCGGCAGGCAGCGCGTTCGCAAAGGACTGGAGGTAGGACTGGATGCCTCCCGGTCGGGGCGGAAAGTCATTCGTCACCAACAGGGTTCGGCGCATATGTTCACCGTAATTGCCGGACACGGGGGGCCGCTGCGCAGGGTCGGGTCGACCGGCTCTCAGTCGAGGCCCTCGGCGACCCAGCGGCCCCAGTCGGTCACGAACTCGGACGCGGAGAGCCCGACGGCCTCGTGCAGCTTCACATCGAGCTCGTGGCTGTCGACGGGTCCGGTCGCCAGGTCCACGTACAGCTCGCGCAGCGTCGGCTCGTCGAACCGGTCGGCGACAAACGCCGAGACGGACCAGGCCAGCTCGTATGCCGCCTGGGCGCGCTCCCCGCCTGCCATGAAGTCCGCGTCGACGGGCAGCCGCGTCGGGGGCCCGTGCGCGACGACCGCCGCCGCCAGAATCGGCGCGGCCCGACCGACGGGAGCATCGGCATCGCGGTGACCGGCGTAGTCGGCGAACCCCTCCAGCATCCACATCGGCGATCCGTCGGTGGTCGCGGCGCGGGCGGCCACGTGGGTGAGCTCGTGTCGCAGCACCGAATGCCGGGTGTCCTCGTCGAGTCGCTCCGACGCGGCCGGGCTGAACACGACGCGCTGGCCCGTCGCAGAGTCGGACCCGGGCTCGACGACGTCCGAGACCGCGACCGCGGCGATATCGGAGCCGCTGTGGTCCGCTCCGACCTGCTCCATGAACTCCTCCTGAGAGGAACTGACGACCACCAGCGCCCGCTGCGACCAGTCGGGGCCCCACAGTTCGGTCACCGAGGACACCGCGTCCGCGAGGTCCGCCGCGATCGCGTCGATCAGCTCCTCCTGGTCGGAGTGACCGAGCACCACCGACGAGTGCGAACCGGTCTCCACCTCTCGCACGACGACCGGGCCGAAATCCCAAGGGCCCCGCCAGGTATGGCGTCCGTACTCGGGGAGTGACCGGTCGGAAACCAGGGTCCAGTTCTCCCCCCGCCTGGCGACGATCAGTGAGACGGGCTTGCGCGTGGGACCGGCATCGGCGCCCTGGACGGCGTAGCGCAGGTAGGCGGGCACCGCCCACACGTCGGTGGCGTCGAGCTGCTCGGCCAGGTCCGTCGGGACCGGGGTCTCGGGGTCGGATCCGATCTCGTAGCCCCAGTCCGCCAACGGCACCGCGGCGAGATGCTCGCTACGGCGGATCTCGGAGGCGAGGAACTCGGGCGCAGCGGCGCGGTCGAACAGCGCGGCAAGCGCGTCGGTGTCACCGGCCCTGACCGCGCCCGCCCAGCGGTTCAGGAGGTCCTGAACGCCCGCGCGGCGCGCCTGTTCGTACGGATTGACGGCGGCGGCGCCCTCGGCGCCACGCGGTTCCGATTCCGTCAGCTGCGACCGGGCCGTCAGTGCGCCGACCACGACGACGGCGAGCAGCAACCCCGCGAGCGCAGCCGCCTCCCAATTCCGGATCCGACGCCGTGGCTGCCGCGGCGGGACGTCCGGTACGCCGTTCAGTACCTTCTGGCGCCGTAGAACGGGTACGCGTCCATCGGCGCGACCTTGACCGGAACACCGAAGGTGGACGCGTGCAGGATGTTGCCGTTGCCCGCGTACATGCCGACGTGCGAGATGTCGGGGTAGAACAGCACCAGGTCGCCCGGCTGCAGCTCGGAGCGCGAGACCGGGATCCCGCCCGCGGCCTGGGCCTGGCTCGAACGCGGCAGCGTCTTACCGACCTGCTTGTAGGCCCACACCATCAGGCCGGAGCAGTCGAAGGAATCCGGACCGGTGGCGCCCCAGACATACGGCTTGCCGACCTTCGTCAGGCCTGCCTGCAGCGCGCCGGAGTTCGACCCGGGCACGAGCCCCTTGAGCAGGGTCTGCGGATCGAATCCGGGAGGGAACGGGCTACCGGCGAGGGCGGCCCGCTCCGAACCGCTGAGCGCGCCGAACGCCTGGGTGACCTGCGCGATCTGGGCCTGCAGGTCGCTCTGCTTGTTCTGCAGGTCGTCGCTGATCGACCTGGCCTGCTCGGTGGCGGTGCGCGCCGCGTCGGCGGACTGGCGCGAGGCCTCGGCCGCGGTGGCGGCCTCGTCGGTGGCCTGCTTGAAGTGGCCGACCTGGGCCGCGGTGTCCTCGGAGAGCACGCTGAGCGTGGACATCTGGTCGAGGAGTTGCTGCGGGGAATCCGAGACCATCACCGCGAACAGTCGATTGACGCGAGCGCCCTGGTAGCTGGCCGTCGTGAGCTTGTCGACCGCGGGCTGGAACTGCGCGATCCTGGCCTTCGCCTCGGTCAACAGGTTCTCGTCGGCGGCGTGCCTGGACTCGGCGTCGCGCTGGACGGCGGTCTTGGACTCGAGGTCGATCTGGGCGTTGTGCAACGCCTCGCTGGTCTGCTCGGACGTCCGGGAGAGTTCGGAGAGCTTCTCGAGCGCGGCTGTCGGATTCTCCAGCGCGGGATCCGCGGCTGCGGTGCCCGCGGGGACCACGACTGCTCCGAGGGACAGCAGGCCCGTTGCCAGCACTGCGCTGGTAGATCGCTTCAGTCTCTGTGACGCCACGAAAGCTGGTACTCCGTTCTTCCACTTCCCGTCGGCCGGATTGGCGGACGGGTCGGGCTGGGAAGATCAGCCCTGCCCCACGAACCGAGGTCCGAGCGGGAGATTCACCCCGGCGACTCCGTCCCCGGTACCGGACCTGCGCCTGCGGCGCCCGGATCCTGTGTGGTGGTGACCCCCGATGCCACGCCGGGTGACGCGGCAAGATTTCGGAAGGTCTCAGACAGGTTACGGAATGGCATACGACGATGTCCACCCAAACTGCCGAGACATTTTCCGCTCACCCCGAGGGCCGTGCGACAGGCGCAAACCCGCCGACGAAAACGTGGTGGGCCCGAACCGTCAGAGACGGTTCGGGCCCACCACGAGGGTTCGTGCGCGACGCTCAGTAGCGGCGGGCGCCGTCCATCGGCATGGACGACAGCGGTGCGCGCTTGACGGGGGTACCGGAGGTC
>Ga0105243_10000326_pt1 | contig 52176 bp, 55 predicted proteins | sample KBSM34metaG_FD_81525 | JGI IMG/M metagenome (GOLD analysis project Ga0105243, IMG submission 81525) | Miscanthus rhizosphere microbial communities from Kellogg Biological Station, Michigan, USA - KBS M3-4 metaG | ecosystem: Host-associated > Plants > Roots > Rhizosphere > Soil | place... | reverse complement strand
GTTGCGCCGCACCGATCAGCACGCGGCCCCGGCGGTCGGAGCGGATCATGCCGGAACCGCCCTCGGAATCTACGATAGAGGTCATGCATGGCTATCTATCACCTCTCTCGTCGCCTCGGGAACGGGTGCTGGGTGGAGCGCTTACGGTAAACACGGGATCAAGGGTGCCGCCCACGGGATCAAAGGCGGGCGGCCCCGGCTCGACCTGACCGACGAGGAGCGGAAGGAGAGACGCCGCCAGCAGCACGAGGCCTACCGGCGCAGACAAGGCATTCCGCCGAAGCCGCCGTCCAGCAAGCCGCGCCCGAAGAACTGGGTGCAGGAGTATTTTGAAATCTGGGGCAAGCCTCCGGGAGGGCCACTGACAGCGGAGGAGTTCGCCGAACGGGAACCGCTGTGGAATGCCAAAGTGCTCAAACAGCAGGAAGCCGACAAACTCTGGGAGGCCGAAAAGCAGCGGGAAAAACTCGAACGCCAAAAACGCAGGGACGAGCGGGGACGGCAACGCCTCACTCCGCCCCGTTCTCCGGTTGCCGCAACGCCTTCCGTCGGTCGCAATCAGCCGTGCCCCTGTGGAAGCGGCCGCAAGTTCAAGAAGTGCTGCGGGGCTTGATTCCTTCCTGCCGGAGAAGCCCCATTCACCCGGAACAAATGCGGAACAAACGCGGAACAGCACCCCGAACATTTGCGGAACAAATGCCGAACAACCTCAAACCCTGTTCGGCTTTTGTTCCGCTTCTGTTCGGCATTGGCTTCCCCATGGGTTCACCCATAGGGACATGTGTGGTGGAAAAATTCTCTTTCCGCGATGGGAAACGGTGCGGAGCGGGAGTTGTCAGCGAGGACCCGATTCAGGAAGACGTTGTTTCATCGATCACCACAAACGCTTCAGGATGCTCCGTAAATAGCACGGAAATCCGGTGTTTTGGCCACATGAGCAAGCAAACACCCTGACTGTTCTCAGAAAGAAATCGAAGTATTGAATTGGCTCTCGTTTCTAAATCCTTCCGATTGAGGTTCTTGGCATCAGCCAGCCGACTGTTCCAAATTTCGGTGAAAGAGGTCAAATCAGCTAAAGGCAGTCGTGAGGGTGCATTTCCACCGACGAACTCGGCCAGTATTTTCCCGTTCTCAAGCTTGTGATTCAAAAGGAGAGTTGGCAGATCCATATTTTACTATCTAATCTTAATTGTTCCCGGAATAAGCACTTGGGACTCGGCCCCCTTGGCAGCTTGATTGAACCAAACACTTCCATTAGGTGCGGAGGTTTCAAGAACAACACCTCCCAGGCGCTGTTGTCGCGCCAAGGCCCAAGCTTGATCCGCCGTCCATGAAGTTAGACCTGATCCTTGGGTCATACCCATGTCATGTCCAAGCGCTCGAACATCAAGAGCTTCATTGATCGTGGAACCATACGGTTTGACAATGCCAGCCTGCGCGTCTGCAAGCGCGCCATGCCCATCAGGAACATTCCTCCAAACTCGCGTCCCAGCAGCGGATGAAAGATCCTCCCCTATTGTAACAGCAGCTCTCCCTCCACTATTTGCGGCCGCCGGCAAACTCTCCGCTGCTACCTCAGCAACCGGCGTGGCTCCTTTTCCAAGCGCCGCTCCCGCCTCCATCAAACCGCTCACGCCAGCTCCCAGCAGTTCACCGATGGCCCGCACCCCATTAGGATCGCTGGCGAACATACCAGCGAAATCCTCTCTCGCCTCCTTGTTCGTGGCGATTTCAGAAGCGCCTTGAGTGGCCCCTAGCGCAAGAACGCCCTGCACCCAACCGCTACTCAACAGCTCAGCGCCATACACGGACAACGCGGGCCCGGCTCCGAATTCCGCAATATCGGCTCCAAGTTGCGTGATAACTGGCCCGACTTCCGCGATAATCCCTTGTGTCAACAGAGCGCCAGCCACTACCATAGTAACCTCACCCGCTCCATGGGCAAGGCTCATACCCTTATCACAGGGGTCCCATTCCCCAGCGTCCTTCAAGGGATCTCCAAACGGATTGAGACCATCCAGCATCGCTGCGCTAGCCCGGGCAAATCCGTCCACGATGGATCCCGTCCCCTGGCGGCCGAATAGGGACACCAGAGTGTCTCCCAACCATCGTCCGGCCGCGCTATCCAGACCGAGCAAATCGTAGGCATTTATGGAATCCCCTCCCACAAACCCATAGATATTAATGCCGCCCTCTTCTTGGAGAGGGTCCCTATTCAGCCACCTACCAGTCAGAGGATCGTAGTATCGGTAACCATAATAATAAAGCCCACTTTCCACGTCTCTTGCCTTCGTGCTGAAGCGCACATCGAAAAGCCCTTCCACATCCGTGTCGACGGTCGTGCGACCGAATGGATCGTATTCGAAATGCGCGGCAACGCTTCCGTTAGACGCAAGGTATTCGCTCACGTTGCCGTTCCCGTCGTAGGCGGGAAAATAGCTGGCAGCTGTGAGTTGATTGTGAATCGTAAAAGAAAGAAGCCCCCCAACGCCACCCGCACCTTGGAGACTGCCACTCTGGTCCAGGCCCCACAGATAACTTTTCGCTAGGGATATTCCCTCATATTCCGCAAGGCGGTTCCACTGATCGTAAATGAACAACCGCAGGTCCAGTCCGGTCCTTTTCGCGATCCGGCGGCTTTGACTGTCATACTGATAGTTCGTGGTGACGCCATTGACCGTCGAAGAGATCAGGCGATTCTCAGCGTCCCAGGCCAGTGTGGCGTTGGACGACGATTGCACGGGCAGCGGCAAGGCTATCGCGTTGCCATCGGCGTCGAATTGCGGATTGGCGACTGCGGACTGCGGGCTGAATTGCAGAGCCGAATACTGGTTGAGTGCGTTGGAAGTGTAGTTGTCCGCGTCGGGAAGTGTCAGGCCGTCGATACTTCGTTTACGGTTACCGATGGAATCATAAAGATAAGAACGATCCGCTGAGTTGTCGCTGGAATCCGCCCTGACGAGCTGCCCCAAGGAATCATAGCCCCAATCGATGGCTCGATTGCCGCCGAATGCAGAGCCACTCTGCTCCACCTTGCTCCGTTGGCCCATGGAATTGACGGTATAGTCGAAACCCGACACCACCGTGGATCCCACCTTGTTTTCTTTCGCGTCGAGCACGTCGCGATTGGGCTCCCAGACATTGGTCACCGTATGCGACGGGGCAGAAACCACCCCCACGAGCGACGAATTCGGCGTGTAGAGATAGGAAAAAGCGCCGGCCGATCCAGTCACCGACGCCATCCGGCCAGTGCTTTCATCGTAAGCGTAACCAGCATGCAGCTCGACGTTCGAGCCACTTTTCAGCTGCCAGCCCATGCGACGGCCAAAGGAATCATAGGCCCGATCCAGCACCCGGCTGAATTCGAAGCCTGGCTGCCCGTCCAAATCGTAGCTGACTGTCTCGGTATCGAGTAGCAAGGTCGCGGGATCGTAGGCAAAATCCGTCTGAGCCAACCCGTTGCTTTCCCGTTTCTTGCGGCCCACGCGGTCATAGTCAATGACCACATCCGGGGTCGCATCGGCATAGTCGATCGCGCCTAGTTCGCCCCAGGCACTGAATTGATAATCGGTCACGATTCCGCGAGCGCTTGTCCGCTTCGTCACCTTGCCATCAATGCTGTATTGGTAAGTCGACCCCTGATTATTGGCATCCCGCTTCTGCAACACCAATCCCGTCGAGGATTCCCGTAGCCAACTCGTTACATCGGCCACACCACCGGTGGGCCATGTCGCTTGGTCTGTAATCTCCTTATCACGGAAAGTCGTGAGAATTTCGAGTTCATCGAACGCGTTGTAAGCATAGGCCACCGGCGCGGTGGCACGGCCCCATTCGTGAATCAAATTGCCATGTTGGTCGTAGTCTTGACGCTTGATTGTGTGATTGTCGAACGTAGTCGCGGCCACCTTGCCAGCGCCTTTCACTCCCTGCGGATAGTAGGAAAATTGTGTGACGGCCCCAGAGGCGTCTGTGGTCGACACCATTCGGCTGCTGCCACTTGCGTAGGCATAGAAAGAGGCATTGGAATGGCGTGCCTGTTTGGAAGAGATCAGTCGGCCGAGACTGTCATAATTGAGGCGCGTTGAAGCAGCATCACCCGGGCGGCGTTGCTCCACCAATAGTCCGCCATGGTAGACGCTTACCGCTTCACCCGCGAATTCATTAGAAGTCGTTCGTTCAATACGCAGGCAATCCGCGATTTGCTCGGTGACTTGCGTTTGCCGCCAATTGCCCAAAGTATCGAGGCTATACGTGCATTGGATTTCGTCGCCGGTAAATCCTGCGATCTTACTGCGTGTTTCGGAAAGCAAGAAACGGTTCGCCGCCGAGGAGCCTTCATGCGGATAAGTGAATTCTTTGCGCACCTGCCACAAGCCACTCGAATTGTTGATCACAGAGGTCTCCACCTCCTGTATGCGGTCGTTCGATGAGCTCAAATCGATGGTGCTGGCACTCGTTCGAATGGTCGCAGCTTGGCGCGTGAGACCCCCGAAACTATCGTATTCATACAGCTGAATAGGAACCTGAGGAGCGGAGCTGGCGACCTTTGAGACTCGATCGGTTCCGCCCACATAGGAAGTAGCGACCGAAATAATTCCACCGCATCCCGGAGATTGCTGGAGAACGATTCGCCCCAACAAGTCGATGGTCGTAGCTTGATAGCGAACACCGTTCGGGCTACCAAAATGCACGGTGGTGGTAATCCCACCCGTGGCATTTGCTGAATAGCTATAGTACTCAGGCACGATTCCAGTGCCACTTCGTTCCTTTAGGCGTTCATCCAAAAACGATTTGATGATAATCGTCCCCCCGTCAGGACGGGTGATGACCTTTTCCAATCCATTTTTAAGGTATGCGGTTTGAGTCGTATAGCCATCCGCATCGGTCGACATAGTAATGCGTCCGCGCGCATCCGCTTTGAGAGCTCGCATCAAAGTCAGCTCCCCGGCTTTGCTCGTAACCGTGCGATCACCCCACCCCACTCGATTCAAATTCCCGACCATCGCGCCTTGGGTCGTACGGGTGATCGCCGGACGTGCCGGATAAGGTTCGCCCCCAAAAGGAGATGCCGCCTGTGGGACACCACCGCTGGTCGAGCTGACTCGACGATCAAAGCCATCAAAGGCGGTTTCCAACAAGCCCTTCCGCGGGGAAGTAACTCCCACCATTTGGGTTCCTCGCCATTTATAGGAGAGCAGCGTCCGCAGGCGTCCCGATTTCAGATCGTTCTGCACCACGCTCATCAGCTGTCCTTGAGCCGCATAGTAATTGACGGTCTCCTGGCAATCCACATACGCGCTGCCCGAATAAAGAGCTTCCCGCGTTGACAGCAGTCGGCCGGTTCCATCCTTTTCGGTAATGGTACGGTGAGACACGCCGGCTTTCGCCTCCCCGCTGCCGGCAAGCGGCCCAGTGACGGTTTCCACCAGCCCTCCGCCCGCCCGCGCGGCATAGGAGTATTGAGTTTTCAGCCCATTCTCATCGGTCAGCTCCATCAAACGGCCGCTCTCAACCGAGGTGCCCGCGGCATAAAACACCTGCTTTTTGCGGCGATTTGCGGTGTTTCCGAATGCGCTGCCGGGGGTGGCGGCGTCTTCGTTGATCACCGTGTGACGCCCTGCGTCATTGTAGGCCGCAAAGTAAGATTTGGAGATTACGGCTCCGCCTACCGTCTCCGTGGTGGTACGAGGACGTTCATCACCCGGCAGCACAATCTCTCCCGCGACTAGCGGTGCGTAGGAATAAGTTTCAACGACAACCTGGCCATTTGCGCCATCCAACCAGGGTCGGCGGCGCTCCACCATTCGACCCAACGCATCGTATTTGAATTCGTAGGTGTGACCGTTTTTCGTCACCATCCAATTGATTTTACGGAAATCATTGGTTCCCGAGCTCTTCCCATAGCGATAAGTCGGAACTCTCCGCAAATCAGGATTTCCCGCTGGCAACTCGATTGCCTGAATATCGGTCCAGCCCTTCCAAGCTTCCTCGAACTGCTGAACGACTTCTTTCCGCATGAGCAAAGCTCCGCTGACGTCTTTCACCTCGCGAACCACACGGCGCATGCCCGCCATGTCATGATCCGGCACTACGTGACGCGTGCTGACAAGCGTCGTGCCGTCCGCCTCGGTGATCATGTCCCATTCATGCCCGCCGTCGAAGGTTTGGATGTAGGTATACGTCAGTTTACGAACCCGATCCGGCATGGAATCTGGCGAGTGATCGATGAAGGTCGCCTCAAGCTTTGTCGTTCCCAGGGGATGAACGATATGCACCGCCTTTTTCGGTTTCGCATTGGAAGCAAGCGCATAGAAATTGCCAACTTTGGACCCGATTTCAGAAGGCAAATAGGTCACCACCTGATAACCGCGTCCATCTGCATCGGGCACCACGTCAGCTAGAACTCCACGCGCCAACCAATGGCATTGGCCGTGCCAACCCATCTGCGAAATGAAGCAGGAGCAGCTTCTCGGTGGAAGAACCCCCTTGGAAGAAGGAACGCAAACACGCGTCGGGACGCTTCCGCTTGGCCGTGACCTCAGGCTCCCGCCTCGTATTCGCTTTCACTTCGCCGTTTGCTCGGGGAAGAACACCTACTTCTGACTGAACATCCCAACGCCTTGCCCTCCTCGGAGCGCTGTCCCGGTTAACCCTGAACACCCTGTGCTCATGCCTGATCGGATGTCGGAAAGAATTCGGTAAGGAATGCGACTCGCTCCCGCGATGTTTCCGAGATCTGCACGCGACATGGACTGATGCGCAAGTTTCGAAGACCCGCGGTGGCAGAAGATTCAAATCAAGTCGCCAACCCACCGCATCGGCAGCTTCTCCCGAATCGAGATCACCACTTCGTCCAACGGTGGCGCCTGCAGCCCGTTCTTGCGCAAAAACGCCTGCCACATCGACTGTTTCTCCCGCGCGAAAGCCCTCATGAGGCCGTTAGGCACGTGGTCGGGAAGGGCGGTTCTCCGGCGTTTGAAAGTAGCCTCGATTGCCTCCAGTAACCGCTCGTCCTCCCGTACTTCGGAATCGAGTAAGTAGTGCAGATCAAAAAAATCCTTCATCCGCGTGTTGAAGGCGTCCAAACGCACCAGCGCTTCGAGCTTCTCCGCGATCACCGTGCGGGCCGGATAGGTTGCAAGCGAGGCACTGGCGAATCCTTCCAACAAGACTGGATAATCGCGTCGCTCAGGCTCGGGCACCACCGCATCGCCGAATCCGACATCAATCTGGAGTGGAATTCTCACATTGCCGAGCCGGGCGACCATTTTCGCCCGAACGCCGCCGTAGAAAGCTTCTTCGCGGATTTCCTCCACCCTGAGCACACCCTCGTCGAAGGACAGCCCGTCGTCCGGCACGTGCGTGCGGATCACGTTCAGCAATGCGCCTCGCACCGATGCAACGTCATCCGCCCCGAAGCCGAGCAAATCGAGATCGCGCGTAGGGCGGTGCATCCGCTGGTTCCAAACGTGGAACAACATCGCGCCCTTCAGCACAAAGCGGTCCGCCTCGGGTGACACACTCAGCCGATAAAGGAAGCGCTCCACTCCATAGCGCGACAACACGAAGTCGAAGGCTTCGCCGTTACGACGGGACAAATTCAGCAGCCGATGCCGAATCGATTCGACCAAGCCTTCGAATTTCATGAAATCAGGGATTCGAGGTACGGCCGCATCACCCGGCTCATCCGGAGTTCCGTCGCGATCCGCTGGAGTTCGGAAAGACTGAACCGTCGATCGCGCCAGCCCTCACGCAGCGCCTCCAGTGCTACGTCCAGCCCGAGCTTGTGGCGGAAGCGGAAGAGATCCACCACCGTCCGCGCCACCGAATAGACGAGGAGCCGGGTACCTTCCACCACGTATTCCTCCCGCCCGAGATCGAATGATTCCGCCGCGAAATGCGACACCCTAAGCGGTGGAAAATCCATGACGGGCGAGCGAGCTCCCCGCGGCACCGCGATCCAAATTTCGTGGGGATTCTGCGTGGTTAGTTCATGGAATCGCAGCGCACTGAGCAGGCAGACCACCGCTGCAGGTACCCGCCGTGCCATCAGAATCAGCGAATGCCGTTCGGTCACCTCCCCTCCTCCCGGCAGCGCGTAAAGTCCACGTGAAAGCCGCTCAAGTCGACCCATCGCCACCGCCTGACGCAGCCTTTCGCGGGAGACGCCCCGCGCCTCCAGTTCCTTCGAGCGCATCACGCTCGCATCGCCGAAGATCTGGGCCAGCGACTCCCTCACAGGCAGGGATGGTGTCCGTTCCACTTTCAAAATGTCTACACACACTAAAAACAGTAGGCGTTTTGTCAAAAACCGATTCAGGCTGATTCACCCACCACTCGCAAAAATGCCTGCGTGCCCCGCCAGTGAACATGGTCGTCCGATCCGCCAAATCGGGCTGTTTCTCCCGACCTTTCCCTGTAAATCCGGGAAACAGGGAAACCGGGAATTGCACGCTGAGATCCCCGGAACCACGGGAGTCTGAGGACGGCCAACCAGTCAGAAAGACCCCGAAACCGCCCGTTTCAGCCAAAACACCCTGTAAAAGCCCGCGATCAGGGAATCGTGAGAGTGGTCTTCGCTCCGGGAAGAATCCTCCGCCACTTTTTGAGAGACGAACTTCGTTGTCCTCTCTTCTCTGACGAAAGCCCCGCCGTTGCGGAGCTTTTTCGCGTTCCGAGGCTCTCTCTGTTTCGCCTGCCCGGCCGAATTCGCGCCACCTCCGCTCGATCCGGCGCGACTTCTCTCAAACCCGATGAGGTGCCATGTTCACTTTCCGGATTTCCGGAATTCTGAGAGGCCATTCTCGGCCAACTCACCGCAAGGCACTTGCCGCGGTGCGAACGAAGCCCGCGGTTTCACCGCCCCCCACCGTTTCGAGAACGACGTCTGCATCGTGGGCGTGGACTTCCACAGCCCCGCCTGAGGGGCTGCGGGTCGGAAGGCCATGACCATCACGCGGCTCTCACGAGCCGACTTCGCCGTTGAAGTAAACCTTGATGAATTTCATCCCCTTACCCTCGTCGAAGCCGCGTTCGAGCAGCGAATCCGCCTGATCCGCCAGGCTCGGCTTGAGATGGATCTCCACTCCGGTGTCGAGCTTCACCACCGAGGCGATCTTCTTCTTCACCTTGTTGACGTCCTTTTTGGAAATCTCGAACGAATCCTCGAAGCGGTGCCCCTGCTCCGCCTCGACCTGCGCGCGGTGGGCGCGGAACTTGGCGACGGCCTCCGGCGTCCGCAGCACCTCTTCCTCGAACTCCTGGAGGCTGAACTTCTCCTTCCCCTCGAAGTAGGAAATCGCCTCGCGCGCGGCGGTGTGCGCCTCCCACGGCGGCGCTTCGTCGCCAGCTCCGCGCGCGGCGGTTTCCTGCGGAAGGTCCTTCTTCGCTTCCTTGCGTGCCTTGTCCTCCTTCTTCACGAAGGCGACGGCCATGTCGGCGTATTTGTTCGTCAAAAACGCCGGGTCGCTCACCGGCACCACGCCGAGGAAATCCCGCACCCAGAAGCGCGAGTCCGAGCCCGAGCGGTCGAAGGTCAGCACGTGGTAGCCCTTGGCCGCGTGGTGGTCGAGAATCAGGCAGCCCTTGTCGATCTTCTCCGGGTTGATGCCGTGCTCGGTGTGCAGCTGGAGGTCGCCATCGCGCGCGGAAATGCTGAGGAACGGCACCACGCTCTCCGACTTCAGGATGCAGATCCCGCGGGTCAGCTCGCCGTTCACCTCGATGTCGCGGATCAGCGAGATGCACAGGTCGCCCGACTTGATGTTCGGGTGGTTCGACTTGGAATACAGCCGCTTGGCGATGTCGCAGCCGCGGTCGAGCAGGCCGTCCTCGGCGGCGAAAATCGCCTTCGCCAGCGAGTTCATCTCGTGCTGGTCGAGCGACGAATGGTGGTGGAAACGGTGACCCGAAAGGTTCTTGAACGGCTTGAGGAAGATCGCCGTGAGCATTTCCTGGTCGTCCTCCTCGATCGCGAACACCTGCTTCGAGGTTTGCAGCGGTTCGTCGCGCTGCGGGTGGCCGATCTTGGCGAGCACGAGACGCGTGGCGGAGGCGGAGGTGAAACGGATCTTGGCGGACATGCGGGACGCGCAACCTAGGACGCCCGCCGGATTTGAAAATCCCGAAATGGCCCGTCGCCTCCATTGCAATCCGCACGCACGGACCGATGTTCCCGGTATCGGAATCCGCTTTCGATCCCCAACGGAGGCGGCGGTTTCAGTTTCAAACCCCCAAAACCCATGAACTCGCCCATTGCGGGCTTCCTCCGGCTGTTGCGCCGGACAGCCGGGTGCGGCTTCAAGCTGCTCGCCCCATGGTGCCTGGGACTCTCGTTGCTCGCCGTCTCCGCGGTGCAAGCCCAAGTCTCAGGTGCCATTTTCACGACCGATGCCACCCACAGCAAGGCCGACCTGAACATCTACTATGACAAAGCGGATGTGTATCTCAACGGCGGTCCCGCCCACCCCGGCGCGGCAGGACTCCCGGATAGCGTGCCGGCTGGCGTGCCGGACTATTACGTGCAGGTCACCACGCCGGACGGCGACCTCCTCGGCAAGAGCACCTCGGCGGTCGTCATCGTGACTGGCGGTGAATTCGATCAGCTGTATCAGCTGGTCTCGATCGTCAAAACCGCCAGCAGCGGTTTCACCGTTTTCGGATATGACGACACCGACAACCCCGGCGGCGAATACAAGGTCTGGGTCAGCAAGAACCCGCTCTTCCCGCCCAGCGAATCGAAGACCGACAATTTCAAGGTCAAGAACCTGGGCGACGACGAGCCGATCCCGCTTCCCGCCGACCTCTGCGCCGAAAAGTTCTACGACGCGAACGTCAACGGCGTTTTCGACGGTAGCGACGTCCTCATCAACGGCTGGGTGGTGACCATTCTCAATGTCGACGACAACTCGACGCTGCTGCGCTACACGCCGTCGTGCACAAGCGTCGAACCCGGCACCTATGTGGTGACGGAATCCACGCCGATCGAAACGCACTGGATCGCCACGACGGACACCTCGTCCGGGGAGATCACGCTCGCTGAAGGCGACCACGTCACCGTCCAGTTCGGCAACGTCTGCATCGGTGCCGGCGGCGGCAAGACGCTCGGTTTCTGGAGCAACAAGAACGGCCAGAAGCTCTTCACCGCTCCGGACCTCGCGTTGATGGTTTCGCTCAACCTGCGTGCCGCCAGCGGCAGCGCATTCAACCCCGGAAGCTACAGCCAATTCCGCACCTGGTTGCTCAGCGCCAACGCCACCAACATGGCCTACATGCTCTCGGCCCAGCTCGCGGCCATGGAGCTCAACGTGTTCAACGGTCTGGTGAACGGCAACAGCCTGGTCTACGCGCCGCAGCTGCTGCCCTATGCCGTGCCCGGGCTGAACCCGCTCGGATTCATCTCCGTGAACGATCTGATGACCGCCGCCAACACCGAGCTCGGGCTCCATGGCACGACCTTGGCGGGCAGCCCGTTCCGGGCCTACCAAGAGGCGCTTAAAAACGCGCTCGACGCCGGCAACAACAACCTGAACTTCGTGCAAGGCGCGCCCTGCCCGTTCAGCTTCGCGGTCGTTCCTTGAAACGGCCGGCATTTCCCCGCCCCCGGTGGGTCGCCCGCCGGGGGCGGATTTTTTCAAGCCGGACGGCCACCTGAGATTTGCCTTGTTGCGCCGCCGTCCGTTCTCACAGTCTGGCAGTCGATTTTTTCATGTACGACGCAATCATCATCGGCGGAGGTCCGGGCGGCAGCACGGCAGGCAGCGCATTGGCGAAGGAAGGCAAGAAGGTGCTCATTCTCGAGCGCGAACGCTTCCCCCGCTTCCACGTCGGCGAATCCCTCATCCCCTACGGCAACGACGAGCTCAAGAAGATCGGCGTCTGGGACAAACTCGTGAACGGCGGCTTCATGCCGAAGCTCGGCGCCGAGTTCGTCAGCGGCAACTCGAAGGCCGGCATCCGCATCCTCTTCGGCCGCTACCTGCCGGCCGGCTACGCCCAGACCTTCCAGGTCGAGCGCGCGAAGTTCGACCACCTGCTGCTCGACCACGCGCAGTCGCTCGGCTGCGAGATCTGGCAGGACACCAAGGTCCAGTCCGCCACCATCGGCGACGACGGCGTGACCGTGACCTGCGAGCGCGACGGGCAGACCCACGAGGTTTCCGCCCGCTGGATCCTCGACGCCAGCGGCCGCGACGCCTTCCTCGGCCGCCAGATGCAGCTGCCGAAGACAGACCTCGGTTTGCCCAAGAAGTTCGCCACCTTCGCGCACTTCAAGCACGTGAAGCGCAACGAAGTCCCGGACGACGGCCACATCACGGTCGTCCGCCTCGACTTCGGCTGGTTCTGGATGATCCCGCTCGACGCGGAAAAGACCTCCATCGGCCTCGTCCAGACGCTCGACCATTTCCGCTCGACCGGCATGAAGCCGGAGGAATGCTTCGAACACGTCGTCGCCACCACCACCGAGCTCCAGCGGCGCATGGCGGACGCCGAGCGCGTCAGCGACTACTCGTTCGCAGGCGACTACACCTACCGCCACCTGCAGAACGCCGGCCCGCGCTGGCTGCTGGTCGGCGACGCCGCCGGATTCATCGACCCGATTTTCTCCTCGGGCGTCATGATGGCGGTCAAATCCGGTTACCTCGCCGCCACCAAGGTGCTCGCAGCCGACAAGGCCGGCGTCACGCTCTCCGAGAAGGCGCAGGCCAAATACACCAAGAAGGTCGGCCAGATGTGCGACGTGTTCCTGCGCATGATCAAGATGTTCTACAACCCGCGCGCCTTCGAGGTCTTCATGTGCCCCGAGCCGCACAAGGCGATGGAGCGCGCGGTCAACAACCTCGTCGCTGGCAACACCAACCTCGGCTGGCGCCTGCGCTTCCGCGTCTGGCAGTTCTACCTCGTCTGCGCGATCCAGCAGAAGTTCGCGCTGGTGCCGCGCCTCGACCTGGCGGACCCGGCCGGCAAAGCGGCCGCCACCGCGCGGACCAAGCCGGATTGCGTGGCCGCGGGCTGAAACCTCCACGGCGCACCGGGGGCGCGGCGGATTCCATGCAATTTGCCCGCTCCATGGATTTTCGGGAGACCCGGACTAACTTCCGGGGTTTCGGAAGCACGCCCACATGCACGTTCCGCGCTGGCTCACGCTCTCCCTGGTTTTCGCCGCCTGCACCGCGGGCGGCTACGTGCTGGTCCGTAGCGCTCGCGTCGATGACGACGGCAAACGGCCGGCCAAACCGGCAAAGGCCGCGGCCCCGGCGACGGCGGATTCCCCCGCGCCGGTCTTCCACAGTGGCGACCGGCCGGACGCAGGACTGAAGGCGGACGACGAGGCCGCCACGGCCGGGGCCATTCCCGGCCAGCGCTTCATTGTTTTCCCCGACCAGGCAGCGCTGGAGCGCTTCCTCGCCAAACTCAAGGGCAAGGGCATCACCGTGCTCGGCCGGCTCGACGGCCTGCACGCCCTCCGCATCGGGTTTTTCAACGCCGCGACACTCAACGGGCTGCTCGACGGCAGTGAAAAGTCCGGCCTGCTGTTTCCCGTGCTCGTCCCGGACCTGCCGCAGGGCTCCGTTCAAGCCGGTGCCGTCGGCCTCGGCGGCGGCCTGCTTTCCTGGCTCGGCGTGGCCAACTACCCGCGTGACACCTGGGGCTCCGGCGTGATGGTCGCCGTGCTCGACACCGGCATCTCGGGCCTGGCCGGATTCGTCAACGCCCGCCAGGTCAATCTCGTCGACCTGCCTTCTGACATTTCCACGCTCAACGGTCACGGCACGGCCGTCGCCTCGCTCATCCTCCAGATCGCTCCGGCCGCCAACGTGCTCTCGATCCGAGTCGCCGACGACCTCGGATCCTCGAACAGCTGGCTGCTCGCGCAGGGCATTGTCCAGGCCGTCGACTATGGTGCCCAAGTGATCAACATCTCGATGGGCAGCTACGGCGACAGCGCCCTTGTCAAAAACGCGGTCGAATACGCGCAAAGCCGCGGTGCGGTCGTCGTCGCCGCGTCCGGCAACGAAGGGCTCGCGCAAAGCGCCTACCCCGCCGCCTACGACGGCGTCGTCGCCGTCGGCGCGGTGGACGCCCGGGGCGACCACCTGTTGTTCTCGAACAGCGCGTCCAACCTCTCGCTGGTGGCACCCGGCTACGGCGTCTACGCTACCGGCACGAACGGCGAAACGCTTTCCTTCAGCGGCACTTCCGCCAGCACCCCGATCGCCGCCGGCGCGCTCGCGGCCTCGATGTCGAACGATCTCACCGGCACCCTTTCCGCCAACGACGCGCTTGGCGCGATGCTCTCGCTGCTCGACGAATCGGGAGCGCCCGGCAACGACCCGCAATACGGCGGCGGCGCGCTCGATCTGAAGCGGGTCGTAAGCCGGAACACGCCCGGCATCGTCGACGCCGCCGTGGCCTCGCACTGGGTCGAAGCCGGCAATAGCGGACAGACCTTGGAAATCACCGTCCAGAACCAAGGCACGGCCGCCATTTACAACGCCGAGCTTCAGGTCAACACGCCGTCCGGCACGACGCCCATCAGCGTCAGCTCGCTAAACCCAGGCCAGACCCGCACCTACACCGTGCCGGTCCGGACGAACGGCACCGATCCGATGACTTTCCAGTCCAACATCACGCTTTCCGGTGGCCAGCACGACGCGAACCCGGCAAATAACCGCCGAGCGGATGTCTACACTCCTTCGCAGCGTCCTTAGCCTTCTGATCATCGCCTCGCTCTGCGCCCCGCAGCGCGCGGCAGCCGAGGAGCCCGCCGCCCGAAAGCTCCCCGCCTTCAACCAACGGACGGTCTCCGGCAACGCCTGCGGCCCGGCGGCCCTGCTCAACGCCCTCCGTTTCGGCGACGCCTTCTGGCAAAACGGACTCAAGGGCGTCGAGGGCGACACCGACCGCCAGCGCCTCGCCTTCGTCATCCGCGCCTACGGCGGCAAGCCGTCGATCCGCCTCGCTGGCCGCCCGCGCTGGTCGCCCGCGGGCATCAACCTGACCGACCTCAACGATCTGGCGGACGACCTGCTCGCCCCGCACGGGTTGCCCGCGCTGAAGAGCGCCACACTCGTCCCTGACAACGGCCAGGATCTTCAAAAATTCCTGAAATCCACCCACCGTCGCCTCGCCGCCTCGCTCGAGCGCGGATTTCCGCCGGTCATCAGCCTGCGGCGCTTCGTCTGGCGCAAGACCGCCGGTGGCCAGTCCGCGTGGCTCGCCACTGAGGCGCACTACGTGACCGTCACCCGCATCCAGGACGACCTCCCGCGCGGCGACCGGTCGTTCACCGTGACCTACCTCGACCCGAACGGCGGCCGCCGGTGCAGCGGCACGCTCCGGCTGTCGGACGCGCCCTCCCCCCCCGGCCTCGTCGCCGCGTTTCCCGCCACGCCCGTCGGACGGAAAAAACTCAAAGACGGCGAAACGACGGTTCTCGTGCTCTCCGCCGTGCTCGGCCGCTGGTGAACCTCACCACCATGCCTTCAGCAGCAAACGGTAAACCCGCGAGCGCGGCACCTTGACCCGCCGCTCCAACGACTCCCAGGTCGCCCCTTCCAGCGCTTCCAGCGTTTCCCTGGCGAGCCAGGCGGGCAACACGCTCGCCGCCCGCAACCGCCTCAGCCGCAGCGTCTCCGCATACGCCTCGCCCTGCCCGGCCCAGTCGAGCGCCGTCGCCCGCCAGCGCGCGTGCGCCGCCAGCAACGCCGGGCGGTCCAGCGGGTCCGCCACCGGCAGATAGCAACGGCCGGCCTCCAGATCGCGCGGCAGATCGCGCAGGATGTTCACCAGCTGGAGCCCCTTGCCGTAGGCGATGCCGCGTTCGAGCAGCCACGCCTCCGGCGCGCGGGAAAACCGTTCGCCCAAGGTCAACATCCCGAGCTTCGTCCAAAACGCGCCGACGCAGCCGGCGACCCGCCACGTGTAGTCCTCCAGCGCCGCCGCGTCGGCCAGCGCCACCGGACGCTCCGCCGTGGCCCCGGCAAAGCGTTCCAAATCGAGCTTCTGCCCGGACACGATGATCCGCACGACCTCATGCACCAGCGACCGTTCGCCCGCGGGCAGCGCGGCCAACCCCGCCAGCACCTCCGCGCCGCGTTCGAGCAGGATCCGCTCCTTCGGCTCGGCCTGCTCCAGCAAGGCCCGCGACCACTCCGGCAGCCCGCCGTTCCCCTCGACCGCCGCGCCGTAGGCATCGAGCAAGGCCAGCCGCTCCGCCACCGGCACCGTCGCCGTGTCGGCGATCGTGTCGCTCGACCGCGCCAGCAGATACCCGAGGCTCGCCGCCCGCCGCATCGGCGCGGGTAACAGCCGCAACGTCAGGTAAAACGAACGCGAAACGCCCTTCAGCACACCGGTTTCCAACGCATCGCTCATGTCGCGACGCAGGTTTGACCGTTTCCGGCACCTCTGAAAACCCCACTTCGCCGCCGCGCCTAATTTTTCGCGCCTTGCAATCCGTTTTACGCCATCTTCCGCTGCCTCAGCCACTTGCTCGCCTACCTCCACATCCCGTTCTGCCACCGCGTCTGCCCGTATTGCTCGTTCTACAAGCATACGCCCGGCTCGACGCCGATCGGCGCGTTCACCGACGCCCTCGCGAAAGAGGCCGCCCACCGGCTGCCCGCGCTCGCCGAGCCGCCGCGCACGCTCTACCTCGGCGGCGGCACGCCGTCGATGCTCTCGCCGACCCATTTGGAACGCCTGTTTGAAGCGTTGCGGGCCCGGCTCGATTTCACCCGGCTGGAGGAGATCACACTGGAGGCGAACCCGGCGACCTTCGACCTGGCGAAAGCGAAGCTCTTCCGCGACCTCGGCGTGACCCGCGTCTCGCTCGGCATCCAGTCGTTCTCCGCCCACGTCCTGAAAACCCTCGGCCGCGAGCACGATCCCGAGCAAGCCGCCGAGGCCGTCGCCATCCTGCGCGAGGCCGGCATGCCGTCGGTGAACATCGACCTGATGTTCTCGATTCCCGGGCAATCGCGCGACGACTGGCGGGAGACGCTCGAACGCGCGATCGCGCTGCAACCCGACCACGTTTCCGCCTACAACCTCACCTACGAGGAGGACACCGCGTTCTTCGACTCGCTCCAGCGCGGCGAGATGGACCGCGACGAGGACCGCGACGCATCGTTCTACCACCTCGCCCACCGCCTGCTGACGGAGGCCGGCTTCGACCACTACGAAACGTCGAACTACGCCCGTCCCGGCCACCATTCGTCGCACAACCGCGGCTACTGGCGCGGCGAGGACTACCTCGGCCTCGGCCCGTCCGCCGTTTCCACTATCGGCCGCATCCGCACCCAGAACGTCGCCGACACCGCCCGCTACGTCGAAATGGTCAACGCCATTGGCCACGCGGTGAGCTCCAGCGAGGCGATCGACCCGGACGCCTGGAGGATCGAACGCATCGCCCTTGGCCTCCGCACACGTGACGGCATCGCGCTCGACGGGCTCGACGCCCCCGCCGCCACCGTGCAGGCGCTGGTCGAAGCCGGCTACGCCAACGTCGCCGACGGCCGCTTGATTCTCACCGAATCCGGCGCTCCCTTGGTCGACCCCATCGCCGGAGAATTGGTCTGAAGAATTGCGGATTTCGGATTTCAGATTGCGGATTGGGAAGACCTGAACCCTGAAAACTGAACACTGAAAACTTTCTCCGCCATCGTCCTCGTCTTCCTTTCCGCGCTGCTTTCCTCCTGCATCGACGGCCGCGAGGAATACTGGCTGAACGCCGACGGCTCCGGCGTTGCCGAGGCCGAATACGAGCTCCCCGCCGCCGCGGCCGCGATCAAGGGCGGCGACGGCGCGCTGCGGAACATGATCGAAGCCTGGCTCGCCCGCCAGCCGCGGGTCCGGCGGGAAGCCTGCGAGGTCGCCACCACCGGCGACCGCACGCGCGTCCGCGTCCGCCTCGCCTTCGATTCCGTGCTCCAGCTGACCGAGCTTTCCACGCCGGAGGCGACCGCCGCCCTGCCTTCCTCGTTCCGCCACCTCGCCGGTGTATTCGACCTCCGCATGTCCGGCCGCGACGTCGAGCTCACCCGCACCCTTTCCCCCGGCAAGGTCTTCTTCGGCGGGCTGTTCGCCCCCAAAGACGAGTTCGCCGGACGCCGGCTCGTCTACACGCTCCACCTGCCCGTGGCCGCGCTCGAATCGAACGCCACCCGCACCAGCGACGACGGTAAAACGCTCGTCTGGGACTTCGCCCTCGCCGACGGCCTGAAGCAACCGCTCGTCACCCGTTTCAAAGCCCGCGCGCCCCTGCCCGCGTGGCTCGTCGCCTCCGGCACCGGCCTCGCCGTCATCCTGCTCGGCGTGGTGGTGACGTTTTTACGACGCAGAAAGTAGCGCAACCATTCCTGGCGCGGCGTCTCACAGCTCGCAAGCAGGAATGCTCGCGCTACTTCACCGCGTCGCCGGCTTTCGGCGGGTTCTGGGCGGCGCGTTCGATGAATTCGACGATCATGCCGGCGACGTCCTTGCCGGAGCATTCCTCGATGCCTTCCAGCCCGGGCGACGAGTTCACCTCCATCACCACCGGCCCGTGGTTCGAGCGCAGCAGGTCGACTCCCGCGACGTTGAGCCCCATCGCCTTGGCGGCGCGGCAGGCGACGGCGCGTTCCTCGGGCGAGATCTTCACCTTTTCGGCCCTGCCGCCGCGGTGGAGGTTCGAGCGGAACTCGCCCTCCTCGGCCTGGCGTTTCATCGCCGCGACCACCTTGCCGCCGACGACGATGCAGCGGATGTCGGCGCCCTTCGCCTCCTCGATGAACTCCTGCACGAGGATGTTCATGTTGCCGGCCTTGAACGCCTCGATCACCGACTGAGCGGTGTTCTTGGTCTCGGCCAGCACCACGCCCGCTCCTTGCGTGCCTTCGAGCAGCTTGATGACCAGCGGCGCGCCGCCGCACATCTTGATCAGCTCGGAGGTGGCGTCGGTGTGGTGGGCGAAGGCCGTCACCGGCAGGCCCACGCCCTTGCGGGCGAGCAGCTGCATCGAGCGCAGCTTGTCGCGCGAGCGGGCGATCGCCACCGAGTCGTTGACGGTGAACACTCCCATCATCTCGAACTGCCGCACCACGGCGTTGCCGTAGAACGTGTGCTTCGCCGCGATGCGCGGGACCACCGCGTCGGCCTGCAGCTCCTCGCCGTCGACGTAGATCCGCGGCTTGCGCGAGGTGATGTTCATGTAGCAGCGGAGGTAGTCGACGACGCGCACGTCGTGGCCACGTTTCTCCGCCGCGCGCACCAGGGCGTCGGTGCTGTAGAGTTTCGGGTTTCGGGAAAGGATGATGAGTTTCATGCAGTCCGGTTCCCCGGAATGTCGCGAAGCAATTCGCGCACGCCTCCGAACAAGTGCGAGGCCTGCGGGTCAATGAGAAAAAATCCCGCGAGCGCCCTTCTCCCGAGCAAAACCGGACATTTCATCCGCGACCGGTCCGCCAGCGTCAGCCGGATGCGCCAGCGGAATCCGCCCGGCAGCACCGCCTCGGTTTCGATGAAAACCCGCCTGCGGGCGACTCCGGACGAACTCCGGACCTTGGTCGAGCCGACCACCGCCGCCTCGCAGGAAATACGATCGCCGTAGTGATTGAGGGTGACGAAATTGACACGCCGCCCGTCGGGCGAAAGGACGATCTCCTCGGCGTGCAGGCAGGACGAGCGCGCTCCGCTGTCGGTCTTCGCGTCGAGCGGCGAAACGCCGAACTCGGGCAGGCCGATCCACTCGCGGCGGCCGACCAGCAGCCGCGGCGCGCCCTTTTTTTTCGCCGGCAGCCCGAGCTCGTCCGCCAGCTCGCCGGCGGGCGCCGTCACCGGCACCAGGTCCACCTTGATCGTCCGCGGGCGTTTCATCGTTTACTCAACGCTCTTCGCTCTCTGCTCCCGGCTTCTCAGCTCTCCGCCAGCAGGCTCTCGGCCATCGCGCGCGCCTGTTCGCCGCCGCCGCCGAGCATGCGCACCAGCTCGCGGACACGGGCCTCGCCGCTGACCGGATAGAGCCGCGAGCGCGTGCGGCCGTTGGCGACCTCCTTCTCGACGACGTAATGGTGCGCCGCGGTCGCCGCGACCTGCGGGAAATGGGTGATCGAGACGACCTGGTGGCGCGTACCGAGCGCCGCCATCTTCCGCCCGACCGCGCGGGCGACCTCGCCGCCGACGTTGGCGTCGATTTCGTCGAACACCATCAGCGGCGTCGCGTCCTGCTCGGCCAGCGCGCTCTTCACCGCCAGCATCACACGGCTGATTTCGCCGCTGGACGCGATCTGGCGCAGCGGCAGCAGCGGTTCGCCCGGGTTCGGACCGAACTGGAACTCGACCGACTCAAAGCCCTGCGGCGTCGGTTCGCCCGCCGCCGCCAGCGGCACCTCGAACGACGACTGCTTGAAACCCAGATCCTTGAGCTGGGCGGCGATCTCCTTCGCCAGCTTTGGCGCGGCCTTCCGGCGGGCGGCGCTCAGCGTGCGGCCGGCGGCGTCCAGCTTCTCGCGCAGCGCGGCGGCCTCGGCGGCCAGCGTTTCGAGCTTCTCGCCGCGGTTCTCGATCGTATCGAGCCGAGCCGCCGCCGCATCCCGGCGCTCCAGCACGTCGGCGAGCGTCGGCCCGTATTTCCGCTTCAGCGATTCGAGCAGATTCACCCGCTCCTCCAGCGCCGCGGCCTCCTGCGGGTCGATCTCCAGCTCCTCGCTGTATTCGGCCAGCCCGCGTTCGAGATCCTGCAGCTCCAGCACCGCCGTCTCCAGCCCGCCGGTCCGCTCGAGCACCGAGGGGTCGAGCTTTTCCAGATCGCGCACCAGCCGCTGGACCTCGCCAAGCCGTTCGAGGATCCCGTCGTCGTTGGAAAGCGCGGCCACCGCCGCCCCGGCCGACTCGACCAGGCGCGACGCGTTCGCCGCCCGCCGCCAGCGGTCCTCCAGGTCGTTCTCCTCGCCCGGCTTGAGGTTCGCGGCCTCGATTTCGGCAACCTGATAGCGCAGCAGCTCAAGCTCCTGCTCGCTGGCGTTCTCCGCCCGGCGCAATTCGTCGAGCTCGCCCACCTTCGCCCGCCACGCGCGCCAGCCCTCGCGCCACGCCGCCACCGCCGGCTCCGCGCCCGCGTAAGCATCGAGCATCGCCAGCTGGCGCTCGGTGGAAAGCAGCGACTGGTGGTCGTGCGGGCCGTGGAGGTCGACGAGGTGTTCGCCCAGCCGCTTGAGCAGGGCGAGCGTCACGGGCGAATCGTTGACGAACTGGCGGTTCGCCGTTTGCCCGACGATCCGGCGCACGATCAGGTCGCCGCCGTCGCAGGATTCCAGCCCGTTTTCCTCCAGAATCGCGTTCACCGCCGCGACATCCGGCAGCGCGAACACCGCCTCCACCGTGCAGGCGTCCTCGCCCGTGCGGATGAGCGCCTTATCGGCGCGTTCGCCGAGCACCAGTTTGAGCGCGCCGACGATCACGGATTTCCCCGCGCCGGTTTCCCCCGTCACCCCGACCAGGCCGGAGCCGAGTTCCCACACGAGTTCGTCGACCAGGGCCAGATTGCGGATTTTCAGCAGGGTGAGCATGCGTTTGCGGTGGCGGCGGCATTATGCAAGCCTCGCCCCCGGAATCAATGTCGTCCGCGTTCACCCTCACCTTCCTCGGCACCGGCACGTCCACCGGCGTCCCCGTCATCGGCTGCGACTGCGCCGTCTGCCGCTCGTCCGACCCGCGCAATGACCGCACCCGCTCGTCGGTGATCGTGAGAACGCCCGAGGCCACCCTGCTCGTCGATTCCGGCCCCGACCTTCGCCGCCAGGCGCTGCGCGAGAACCTGCGGGCGATCGACGCCGTGCTCTACACCCACGCCCACCTCGACCATGTCGCCGGCTTCGACGAGTTGCGCGCGTTCTGCTGGCACCGCGACTCCCATCTACCGCTGCACGCGACCACCGCCTGCATGGGCACGCTCAGGGAGATGTACGGCTGGGCGTTCTCCGAGGAAAACGTCCAGCGCGGCTATGTGAAGCCCGCCCCGCGGCCGATCGACGGCCCGTTTTCCTACGGCGGCCTGACCGTCACCGCCTTGCCCGTCGAGCACGCCTCGGTCGAAACCGTCGGCTTCCTCTTCGAGCACCCCGCGTGCAAGAGCCTCGGCTATTTCCCCGACGTGAAATCGTTTCCCGAGGAAACCCTCGAACGCCTCCGCGGCGTCGACATCCTCATCGTCGATGCCCTGCGCCCGCACTTCCACCCGACGCACTTCTCCAACGACGAGGCGCTGGAGGCGATCCACGCCGCCAAAGCCAAGGAAGCCTGGCTCACCCACATCGGCCACGACAACGACCACGCCAAGCTCGACGCCGACGTCCCGGACCACATCCACGCCGCCTATGACGGCCTGGTGCTGGATCTGGGGCGGTGAACGCCCAAAAATGAACGATGCGCGTAAGCGTGTCCACTCGCCCGCCGGTTAGCTTCGCTCATCGGAGAAAAACTCCGGCCAAACGGAAAACCAAGTAAAACAAAGGCAGGAGTGAAAGCGCGGTGCCAATATGAAGCAAGGTGAGCTGCGGCCGATGTGCTGAACGGCGGGAAATGCAGGATGCGACGAAGAACGCGACGGCAACAATGCCAACGCCGCCGCTGCCCAACGTGAGAAGCCAAGGGCAAAAGTGAAGACTGAAACCCATCGCGCCCTCGGTCGCGTGGGCTGGAAGGCTGGCCCGATACTGACCAACGTCGTGCCAGAGATAGATGGCCGCCGCTGTCGCTCCCGCACTGACGACGCCGAGCGCAAAAGCAGCCGCGCCGAGCAAGTCGTGGCCGCGTGATGCTGGCTCGTGGAGCACGCCTGTAGTTGGGGGTGGTGGTGATTGGTTCACAGCGAGCGTGCAATGTTACCTAACAGTTGGATTGCCGACAGGTGATCAGGGCAAAAGACGCCCCAGCAGCACCCAGTCAGGAGGGGGGGCGTCCTGGCCGTTTGTAAGGACGGGACATTTGCCGGCCAAGCCGGAAAAGACCGATGGAGCGCCCCGGACCGCTCTACCCGTCACCCCCGTTTCCAATGCAACGGGAAAGGCATACACGTTCCTTTCACTCCCCCACCCCGGCACTTCGTGCCAGGCTTTGATGAGCCGTCCCGAGGGGACTCAGCGGCGGTGAAACTACGGGATCGCTCGGACTTTCCAGCCCTTTCCCGCCCAACAAAAAACGGAGCCCATCGGGCTCCGTTGTTCTTTGACTACCAAGGAAGTGCGCGCGAGAGGACTCGAACCTCCACGGGGTTGCCCCCACTAGAACCTGAATCAAATAGGTCATACATAAACAATTGATTTTCAATGCTGTGTTTTCCGCCATTTCCGAGTTTGCCGGTTTATTCTGGTAAAATAAGCGGAATAAGCGGAGTGTTCGCGGCATGTCGAAAATGCCTACGTTTGCGGTTCAGAACACAGCCTATGGATGGCGCGTCCGTGTCCCAAAAGCGCTTTCCGACACCGGCAAACCTCAGTGCAGGTTCTTTCCCGCGCGGCGTGCTGCGGAGGACTTCGCGAAGAAGTTGCGGTCCGAATTTCGAGCCAACGGCGAGAGGGCATCAGTGCTCCCTCCGCGTGTCGCAGATGATGCTTTTCGCGCTTGGACTTTGCTCGAACCGCTCGGCATCAGTTTGACCGAAGCCGCCCGGCGGATTGTTCTGGAGAATGACGAATTGAAGCGGAGCGTGGAAGCCACGTCCGCGCTCGAAGCGTGGGAACTTTCCCTCAAAAACCGGCTGCGCGACTCGACCCGCAAGAGCTACGAACTGACGGCGAAGCTGCTCAAGACGGCACTGGGAAAAGAGATTCTGGCCGGCGTGAAACCCGAGGTGATAGCGGCGGCAATTCAGGGCCCGAGCTACACGTTCCACCGTCGCAATGCCTCCGCGTTCTGGCGCTGGTGCGCCAAGGCTCCTCGCAAGTGGTGCCGCGCGGAGGTGTTCGCCGACGTGGAGACGATTGGCACCAAGAACGAAAACGACATTGGCACCCTCGCCCCGGCGCTGGTGAAAAATCTCCTGCGGATCGCGGAAAAGCATTTCCCCGAAACCGTTCCTGTCTATGCGGTTGGCTTTTTCGGAGGCGCTCGCGTCGAAGAGCTGAAGCGGTTGACCGGCGACGAGTTCACAACGGATGGCATCGAGGTCGGCGCATCAATCGCCAAAAAGCGCCGGCGTCGTCATATCCCGATGAACGACACACTGGCCGCCTGGCTGAAAGCCTATCCGTTTGCGCCGTGCCCGAACTGGGCCGAAAAGCACAAGGCGGTGCGTCGCCTCGCCGGTTGGGATGTTGCCGCCCGCCTGCTCGAAAAGCAACCCAAGCCCACCCTGGGTAAATGGCCGCGCAACGTTATCCGGCACACTCACGCGTCGGCCGAGATCGCCAACGGCGCGTCCCTCGAAGACCTGCTTTTCCGATTTGGCCACACCGATGGGCCGGACGTGCTCCGCGCTCATTACGTCGGCCGCTACACCAAAAAGGATGCGGTCGCTTTTTGGTCGATCGGCCCGAAAGGAAAGACTATTGACCTCCTCAAGTCGGCTTGACCCCCACCCCCCTCAAAACCGCCAGAGCGATAAAAAAAGGTTGGGCGTGCTCTGGTATTTGAAGGGGCTAGAAATGCGCCTCCCCCCTCCCTTTTGAGGCCAAAAACGGGCGATTTTGGGCCGATTTTGACCCCTTTTTGGCATGAAAAAGCCCCCGATTTTTGCCCCGAATCGACCCGCTTCCGGCAGCTTCCGAAGGCTGCGCGACGGCAATCGCTACGACGCCACATGGAACCGCATCAGCAAGGCGATGCTGAAGGCGAATCCCGTGTGCTCTTGCGACGCCGTGGCGACCTGGCAGGGCGGACGGGTTGTGGTTGTTGCGTTCGCGCCCGAAGGTTCTCGTTCGCCGTCCGCTCACGTCGATCACATCCAACCGCTGAACATGGGCGGGACGCACCAGCGCGGGAACCTGCAAAGCCTTTGCCACTCGTGCCACAGCCAAAAAACGTCGCGTTTCGGCTGATCTTCTAACGACGCTTCCTTTGATTCTGGAATTGCCGCTAGTTCGGTCTCGTTGTTCTATGTGCGGCATGTCCGAATCCCCCGAGCCTGTGGTCGCCGGCGCTGCGCCTGCGCCTCAACAAACCGCCTGCCCGTTCTGCGCTGAACTCATCATGGCAACCGCCAAGAAGTGCCGTCACTGCGGCGAAATGCTTGATCACGCTCTGCGTGCGATCGAGGACTTGAAGCGCCAGCCGCAACAACAGCAGCCGATGGTGTTCATGAACGCCGGCGGGGGCGCTTCCTCGTCTTCATCCGCCGCCGTGGCCGCTGGCGTCGGCTCGTCCGTCAGCACCAAAAGCAAAGCGGTTGCGATCTTGCTCGCCATCTTCCTTGGCGGTCTTGGTGCCCATAAATTCTACCTCGGCAGGCCCGTATTTGGCGTCATTTACCTCCTGCTTTGCTGGACCCCGATCCCGTGGGTTATTGGTATACTGGAGGCCATCACCTACATCTTCACCGGTCGGCAGAAATGGGCAGCGCTCTACCCGTGAGTCGCGCCCAACGCTCTCTGCATCTAACCAAACTAATAAAAAGCCCCGGATTACTCCGGGGCTTTTTCATTTCATTGTCTCTCAAGCGGTCGCGCCAACTTCCGTTTTTTCCGATGGACTCCACCCGCCGATGGTGTTCACGTGAACGCATGAACAGCATTCATTTCATTCTTTCCTCCCGCGCTTCCCTGACTTGGGCGCTTGGTCCATCAGTCGTTTGAAGAGGGATTCCGGGACTACTCGGAAAGGGAATGTCAGTTCCTTTTGTTCATCCCACGTTTTGGTTAGGCCGCGAATCGAAGCGGCCACCAAGGCGACTTGGGAAATCCCGCTCTCGTCGGCCACGCGTTTGAGGTCGTCGAGAACATCTTGAGATTGCCGCTGCGACAGGCGGCCTTCGTTTTCTGCCATGCCACCCATTGGCACCTTTTGGGTGGCAAAGTAAAGCGAAAACACGAAACCACCCATTGGGTGGCAAAAAATGATTTACATGCCACCCGTTGGGTGGCTTCCATGTCCCCAGATATGAGCGCAAGCACACTCGAAACGAAATTGGCCTGGTATTCCCGAGACACGGGGATTCCGAAACGTGAACTGCGCCGCATGTGCATGCAGGCAGGGCTTGAACAGCTTCAGCGCGGTGAACTGAAGGTTTCGGCGAAATCGGAGGCCCCGAAGCGGAAGCACTGAGCCGATGCCACTTCTCCGCCTTCGCATCCTTCACGCCCACGTCCGGCTGTTCCTCGCTGCGCTGCCGTTCCTCGCCCTGATGCTGCGCCGGCAGCTCCGCACGCCAGCCGGTCGCCGTGGGCTCGCCCGCTTCGCCTTCGAGGCCGCTGCCATGTTCGGGCTTTGCCACCTCATCGGCTCCCTGCCGGACGTCGCTCACCTCGTGGTCGGTCGCCTCGCCACCGGCGCCCTGATCGGCATCCACGCTCCCCGCCTTTTCGCCCGCTTTATCTGGAAGACCAAATGAAAGCATCTACCGCTCCTGAGTTTCTCAAAGCAAAGCAAGTCGCCGAAAAATACGGCGTCACCTCCCGCCACATCACCCAGCTCGCCAACGAGGGCACTATCCCCGGCTTCCGCGTCGGCACCACCTGGCGGTTCGACGCGGAGGAAGTCCACCAGGCCCTCAAGGACGTGAAGGCCGTCTCCCGGAAGCGCTCCAACACCATCGAGCCGTGACCTATCGCCCCGACCGCACTCGGGCGCTCGACCCGGCCCGCCACACTATCATGGGTTATTCCGACGAGGCACTGAACGGAGCCATTGACCAGCTCCGCTCCGCCATCGTCGCCGGCACCGCCCGCTCGTGGGAAAAGAAGCGCCACGCCGCCTTGCGCGACGAACGCGCCCGCCGCGACCGGAACCGCCGTGGAAAGGATGCCGCCCGATGACCCGCCTTGCTCGTCTCCGGCGCGAATCCGCCCGTGCGTTCCTGCTTTGCACCCTCGCGGGCATCATTGCCCCGCACGCCGCGGGTGGCGCTTGGCTCCTGTTCGCCGTGCATCCGGTCCTCGCGATCCTGCTCGGCCTGTTCGCCGCCGCCTGCGTCTTCGCCGGCATCTCCTACGGCCGCGAGGCCTCCCGCCTCTTCGCCCACATTGAGCGTGAGGAAATCGAAAAACTCGGCCTTCCCCGTCTCTGACCGTGTCGCACGTCTTCCTGACGATCACCCTCCCGATCCCGCACAAGTGCCTTTCCCCGAACGCTCGCCCCCATTGGGCGACGAAGGCCAAGCAAACCAAGATCCACCGCCAGCGGGCGAAGATCGCCACCCTTGAAGTCCTCGCCGGCAACAAGCCGCCGGCCGTCACCGGCTACCGCCTCGCGTTCTTCTTCCCCACGAACCGGAACCGCGACGACGACAACGCCATGGCGTCGTGCAAGGCCTACCGCGACGGCATCGCCGAAGCGCTCCGGGTGGATGATTCCACGCTCGCCCTCGCCGGCCGTCCCACGCTCGCCGTGGACGCTTCCAATCCCCGCGTGGAAATCACGCTTCTCCCCTAACCGTTAGCCTGTTAGCTAACCATGACCCATCACCTATTCATCGACTTCGAAGCACTCGCCCAATCGCCGGACGCCGCCCCCATCGAGCTTGGCGCGGTCCTGTTCGATCTGAACACCGGGAAAATCTCCGCCGAGTTCCACCGCGTCATCATTCCCAATCCCTGGCTGCGCACGGAAGCCGACACGCTCGATTGGCACGCCGAGCGCGGTTCCTATCCGTTCGATGACGCCCGAAAGGCCGCGGCCATTCCTCTTCTCAACGCCCTGTTGGAGTTCAAGGCGTGGCTTCAGGTGCTCCCGCCGGCGGAATCCGTCTGGTCATGGGGAAGCACCTACGATTTCCCGATCCTTGCGACGGCTTGCGCGATGGAACAGCTCGCGATGCCCTGGCACTACGCGCAACAGGAATGCGCCCGCACCGTCTGGCGGCGCGCGTTCGGTGATCGCCGGCACGCACCGCGCCCGCATCACGCCTTGGAAGACTGCCGCGCCGGCGTCGCCGATCTGCGCGAGGCCCTAGCCGCCGAGGCCCGCATCGCATCGGCTCTCCGTTCCGCAATCGCCCGGATAGAAACGATCCGGGAAACGCACCCGGAAATCAGCCTCGACCGCGATCTGGTCATCTACCGCGCCGCCCTCGCCGGAAAGTTCAGCCCCTCCGAGACAGAAGGAACCGCCGGATGATCCCCTGACCATGCGCAACGAACTCCCCGCCCCCTCGAAGCGCTCTTTCGGTTTCCCGCTGCCCGTTCGCGCTCTCGACTTCTTCACCCATCCAGGCGGATCGCCGCGGGCCGAACTCTTCTCCGAGCCGTTTTTCTACGCCAGCAGCGTCTACGCCTCCAACGGATTCCTGGCCATCCGCGCCGACCGTTTCGACGGCCTGCCGCCAGCGGAGAACCCGGCAGCCTACGAGCGCATCGCCGCGCGGCTCCCCGCCGGCGTCGAGAGCTTCGCCGCCTACACCGCCGACCGCGAGGCCCGCAACCTCATCCCCCGGCCTCGCGCCGATTGGGATGCCCGCTGGCGGCCGTTTGACGACTGCGGCTTGGCTCTCTGGAAGCGCGGACCGCTCGCCCCTTTCGATTTCGCCGCCGGCCAGTGGCGCTTGCGGAAAGACCCAATCGTTCGAGTGGGAGCCGCCTCCTTGGTCCCGCTGCCATTGCTCCAGCTCCTCGCCCGCCTCCCGCGTTCGCAGGCCTGGATCGACAATACTGCCCGCGGTGGCCTCGTCGTCCGCTTCAATGGCGGCGTGGCCGTCGTCGCGCCGGTCTATGGCGACGCCGTGCCCTCTCCTGCCTTCTCCATTCTCGCACCTAAAACCGACCTACTCGGCCAGTTCAACACCTTCTAACCCATGTCCCTTGCCGCCACCTCCTACGTGCTACACCGCACTTTCGGGAACCACATCCGCAAGTTGCTCATGATCTCCATTGCGGACTTCGCCAACGACGCCGGCGAGGCCTTCCCGTCGATCGACACCCTTGCCGCTCGCGCCGAGTGCTCGCGCCGCAGCGTGCAAGAGCACCTGACCATCCTCGAAAAAACCGGGGAACTCGCCATCATCCCAAACGCCGGCATCCGCGGCACAAATCTTTACCGCATTCTTTTTAGAAAAAACCCCGCCGTTGAGCCCGCCCCGCAGGGGGTGCAGGAGCTGCACGGGGGGGTGCAAATGAGCGACGCCCAAGCCGCAGGGGGGGGTGCAAATGAGCGACGCCCATCTGCACCCGAACCGTCAGGAACGTTCAGAGAACCGTCAGGAAGGAAAGAGGGAGAGCGCGCTTGCGCGCCAGCCCCCACTCTCTCGCCAGATTCCCGGTCGATCCCGGAACCTTCCCCAGGCCGCACCCCTCTCGTTCCCGGCGAGCGCCACCTCCCGCAGCTCGCCACCGTCTGGCCGAACGCTCCCCGCCACATGACCGCCGCCGAGCGGCACAGCCTCCACGGCTCGCTGCGAGTCCTGGACGAACTCACCGACGAGGACTGGCTAGCCGCCGCCGCATGGGTTCAGGCCCCGCAGCGCATCCGCGGTGGCCCGCTCTGGCCCCGTTCCCGCGCCGAGTTCGTCGCCAACGTCGGCGAAGCCATGGAGAAAATCCGCGCCTGGTGGAAAGCCGGCGGCCAGTCGTGGCACAGGAGCCGCGAAGGACGCGGCAGCGGAGCAGCCATCCCGGACGCGCCGAAGTCACAGCAGCGGCAGCCACAGGCGCAAGAACAGCCTGCGGGCGAGTTCGCCAGCAAAGCAGATGCAACCGACTATTTCCGATCCCTCCGCGATGACAAAGCTCCAGCTCTGCCCTGAACCATTCCAATCCCAAGCGGCTGAACTCCCCCGAAGCCTTCCCACTCGCCATCCTACCAGTCTCTCCCCGTCACGCCTAACGGCAGCCTCAAACATGCTTCAAACCTCTGAATTGCCCGCGCCCTTCTGGAAAAACTCCGCTTCCACCCTCTACCAAGGCGACTCTCTCGCCATTCTCCGCGCACTGCCCACCGCCAGTGTAGACGCCGTTGTCACCGATCCGCCCTATTCCAGTGGCGGCATGATGCGCAGCGACCGCAACCTCAAGACCTCCGACAAGTACACCATCACCGGCACGCAGCGCATGCACCCCGAGTTCTTCGGTGACAACCGGGACCAGCGTTCGTTCCTCACTTGGTCGTCCATGTGGTTGACGGAGTGCTTCCGCGTCACGAAGCCCGGCGGGATTCTCTTGTGCTTCTCCGACTGGCGGCAGCTCCCCCTCATGACTGACGCCATCCAGTGCGGCGGATGGGTTTGGCGCGGCATCGTCCCCTGGGACAAAACCGAAGGCGTCCGCCCGCAAATGGGCTGGTTCCGCGCCCAGTGTGAATACGTGCTCACCGCCTCCCACGGCAGCATGGGACAGGAGCAAAGCCGCGCGCACCGGGTGTGCTTGCCTGGCATTGTTCGGGAAAACGTCCGCGCGAAGGAGAAGCAGCACATCACCGGGAAACCCCTCGCCCTCATGAAACGTTTGCTTGAGGTGCTGCCCGCGGGTTCCAGCGTGCTCGATCCGTTCGCCGGCAGCGGCACCACCATGCTTGCCGCGGCGGAAATGGGGATGAAGTCGATCGGCGTCGAAATGAGTGCCGCATACTGCGACCGCATCGCGGACCGTCTCGCCCAGCATTTGCCCGCACCTCCCGGAAATCCCGCCCTCAACTGACCATGCCGCCCGTGCTCTCCCTCCCGCTTCCCTATTCCTCCGCGGAACGGCACCTTGGCCCGCTCCACCTTGGCACGCTCGCCGCGATCCGTCGCGGCGGGCTTGTCGTCCACGGGCGGGCCGATGAGTTGATCGAGCGCGTGACCGGTCTCCCAGCCATCCAGGCCGGTCCGATTCTCGACCACCTGGCCGCGCAAAACCTCATCCTCCGACACCAGTCCGACGCCCTGCTTGCGCTCGCTTGTCCGCGGTTTGTCCGCACTTCCTTGCGTTCCGAAAAAGACCGGAATCGAAAACGCTCCTCACGCGGAAAGCCTTCTGAATGGCCGATTTCCGACACGATCCGCCGGCACTTCCCGGCGACGTGTCCGCAGCCTGTCCGCACCGACTCCCGCCCCGTAAGTTATCTCCTGCCGTCCGTCTTCGAACCCCTGCTGAAGAAGTTCCCCCACTCGCACCTGAAGCAGCGGCCTGTGAACGGCGAAGTGATCGCCGGCCCCTACCTCCCCGCGGACTTTCCCATGCTGGTCCGCCTGCTAGAAGAGAAGATGACCATGGGCTTCCGCCTGCACCTCCTCTACACCCGGAAAAGCGTCTCCGTCGCCCGCCTCCACTGAGGCGGGCCGCACGGCCTCATGAGTTGGACTCCCACGACGGCACGGAAACCGCGATCGTCTGGCCGCTGGTTTCGCTCGTCATGATCCCGATCCCGATCCGGTCCGCCTTGTTCGCCGATCCGGTGCCGCCGAACATCGCCGCCACCGTGTATTCGCCGATCTTCCACCAGCGTTCCCCGTAGTTGGAAAGCCACACCTCGTAGGTCGCCGTCGCGGACACATACTTGACGCGCACCCACTCGTTGAAACCGCCGGCGGTGGTCGGCGCTTGCAGGTTGCTCGTCTGCGCGCCCGTCGTCGCGTTCGCGCGCATGATCGTGAAATCGTTGAAGTCCCGCCAGCCGATGTTCGCCACCACGTTCGCCGGCGAGCTGATGAGCGCGATCCCGTAGACGATGCCGTTTTGGCGTGGGAACTGGTTCAGGATGCGGGCCGTCACCTGCCAATCGCCCGTCGCCGCGATCGAGCGCCAGCAGTACTTCGCCTTCCAGAGGTTTAAGCCCGCGCCGAAGGTGAAGTTCGGGCCGTCCACCGTCGTGTCGGTCAGCGTCGCCGCCGGCGTGATGCCGGAAATGTTCGGCCACGTCGCGGCCGGGACGAACGTCGATCCCAGCATGTCCTGAATCTGCCCGAGGTTCGGCAGCTGATTCGCCGCCGTCGCCGGAGTCGAGGAAACCACCGGCGTGTTCGACGTCAGCGTCTGAGCCGTGATGCCCGTCGTGAAGGTCTTCGCCCCGGCGATGCTTTCCGTCCCCGTGCGATGCACCAGGCCCGTGTTCGCCGCCACCTGCTGCGCCACCCGCAGCGGCGTCATCATCCGGTTGTTCGCCGTGCCGGCCTCCGCCTCCGCTTGGGTCGCTGTAGCGGAAACCGCTGCGTTCAGCGCCGCGATTTCGTCCAGCGCATCCGCTGCCGCCTGTTCGGCGGCCGCCGCCGACTCCGCCGCCGCCGTCGCGCTCGCCGCCGCGGCCGTCGCCTCGCCCATGATTGTCCCGGCCAGCGCCAGCACCAGCTCGCCCATGTCATCGCCGCCCACACCGGCCGGGTTCACCACCGTGAACTGCGCCGAAAGGTAGACCGCCACGCTGTCATCCGTGCCGCGGCCTTCCACGTGCAAGCGGTAGCTCCCCGCCGGCAGTGCCGCCGCGGCTGCCGGAATCCGCAGGCCGTTCACCTGCCCCGGCCCGCCGGCCTCCCATGCGGTCAACGCCACGTTCAGGTCGCTCGGCAGCGGCACCATGTCCGGCGGCACCAGCGTTTTCGACCAGAACGAAAGCCCCTCGTGCTCACTGGTCAGCGGCCGCAGGGAAACCGTCACCGACGCGAAATCCTGCGTCGGCACCGGCAGCCCGGATTCCGCCAGCAGCAGTTCGAGCGACACCTCCGACCCGCGGAAGTAGCCCGGCCCGACGCCGGTCAGCTCGTCGATCACCGTGGCCGTCAGGTTGGCCGAGTCGCACAGCAGGCGCATCACATTCGAGGGCATGGCCGCATCGTCGCCACCGCGGTGCGGGGCGTCATGGCCCGGCGGACCCCGTTCGATCCGTTCAAACCACCACCGGCTCGGCCTCCTGGTCCGGACCCAGCGTGTTGTCGCTCAGCTTCGCCCGGGCGAACGCCGCCACCACGTGCCGGGTGTAGACCTTCCCCGTGATGTCCAAAGACACATTCAGCGTCGCCGAGCCACCCGTCACCGTCGCCGAGGTTTCCACCTCGCCGGCCGTGCCGTCCTCGAAGAACATCGTCACCGTCACGCTCGCGAACACGTTCGACAGCTCCAGCCCGTCCAGCTCCGGCGGCGTCCAGGTCAGCAGGTAGGACGCCGCGAACGTTCCCTCCGTTCCCGTCACCGTTTCCTGGTAGAACACGTTGTCGAGGAAGTTGGAAACCGTCGTCTCCGTCAGCGTCTCGCCGCGCGCCATCGGCTGCACGTCCGTCTCCGGGTTCCACTCGAACATCGCCGAATCGTAATCCGCCAGATCCAGCCGCGCCGTCAGCGCCTTCCCGTCAGCGCTCGCCCCGAGCTGCCACCCGATCACCTCGAACTCGCGGGCATCCAGACCGATTTCTGGCGCGGAATACCGCAGCACGTCTCCCGCCTGAACCAGCATCCCCCGCAGGTCCGTCGAGAGCGAGAGCGACATGCGGGACCTCGACCGCCGCAGCATCACCCGCGCGATCCGCTGCGCCGCCTCGTGGCTCGTCGTCAGCGGCAGCTCCACGTCCAGCCAAGACACCACACCGCCGTCCGCCGCCACCGCCGCCGCATCCTCCCACCCGGGGAAGCTGCTCGGCTGCCACGTCACCTCGTCCATGAACGTCCCGCGAACCGCGTTCGGCAGGCTCCGCGTCGGCTTCTCGATCGCCACCTCGTAGTCCTCCAGCACCATCCCCTCGTCCAGATCGAAACTCGCCGCCACCGGTGCGCCGGCCACGATCTTCCACATCCCCGAGGCGTAGAGGATTTTCCCGGCCATCGCGTCCGCCATCATCTCCAGCACGTCCGCGTGCGGTTGGTCCGCGCTCACCACTCCGTTCATCTCATACCGGCGGGAGAATCCCCCGTCCTTCACCGGCACCAGCTCGTCGCACACGTCCGCGGAGCGCTTCAGCGTGTCCATGTCTAGCGCCTCCCACGGGAAGCCCATGCACTCGACCAGGTAATCCGCCACGCACAGCGCCGCGTTCGGCGTGTAGCGCGTCGTCCCCGTCCGCGGGTCGAACACCCGCTTGCCACGCACCGTCGCCGAGAAATCCGGCGATACCTGCTCGAAATTGATCGAGAAATTCTCCGTCCGCACGACAAGCGCCGCGATCCCCTCGAACCGGTCGTCCTCCGTCAGCACGTCGATCCCGATCGGCACTTTCTCGTAACCGGAAAGACCGAAGCTGCCGGATTTGAACGTCTTGCCGTTCTTCCGCGGGTCGAGCACATCCCGGCAGAATTTCCCGAGGTTCTGCCCCGGCTCGCCCTTGAACGGCCACACGATCAGGCTTTTCGCGAACTTCCCGGACACGCGGCCGAACGTGTCCTGCCGCGTCCAGAGGTCCACCCCGAGCGAGATTTCGAGGATGCCCGGCACCAGCGTAAGATCCACCAGCTCGCCCCAATCGCCCCGGCGCTGTTCTACCTCGATCTTGTCCTTGATGATCCAGAAATCGTCGAACGCCTCGATCTCGTGCGCCGCGATGGCCACGATCACCCAGGCCACCTTCTTCTTGTCCGGGTTGTGCATGAACACGAACGGCCCAGCCACCCGCGTTCTCCCGTAAATGATCCGCCGCGGCGTCAGCGGGTTGAGGAAGTTCCGATAGGCGTTCCGGTTCTGCGCCGCCAGCGCCTCCCGCTGCGCTGCCTTCTGCGCCTTTTGCTGCGCCGAGTAGCTGGCGAAAGTCGTGTAGACCGCAGCCGCCGCGATTGCGACCTGAACGACCCAATAATACTCAATGATGTAGGCGACTACCGCGTAAATGGTTTCCATGAAAATGCCTCCCGTCTTTCGGTTTCCGGCATCCGAACCTGACCGGCGCATCCCTGCACCGCGGACACAATCGCCGCACCGTCGAAAATTCCAGGCGATCCGCCGCGCGTGAGCACCACGTCGCCGGCGCGCAGCGGTTCGTCGTCCGCCAGCTCCACCCAGCCATCGGAAAGCAGCAGCGCCCGAAAGCCGCCCGTCAATCCGCCGGCCGCGTGCCTTCGCAGTCCCTCGAACTTCGTGCGGTAGCTCCCGCGAACCCGTTCCTGGTGCCGCGTGCCCGTCAGCGCGTCGATCCACCCCAGCGCCAGCAGCGCGCAATCGTGCTCGCCCTCGCGATAGGGCAGGGCGAAGCGCCCGGCGAGATACCCCACCGCCGCGGCCGTCATGTCCGGTCGATCGTCCATCACAGCCGGATCGTCACGTCTTGGATGCTCTGCACGAACCGCAGGCCCGTGTCGCCCGGGTGCAGCGCCTGTTGGTGCGCGTCCGTGTAGATCTGCCCCCAGCTCTCCCGCAGCTTCGCCAGCTCGTTCGTCAGCGTGATCTGGATCGTCGTCCCCTTCGCCTTCCGGGAAACCTTCAAAACGTCCATGCTGCCGCGCATCAGCGTCTCCACACCGATCAGCTCCCCGCCGTCGCCGGCGAAGATCGCCAGCGAAAGTTCCGCCCGGCGGCCCTTGAAATTCAACGTCGAGACAGACGACAGCGCGTGATTTGGTACCTCGTTGAGCGTTAGGTTCACCGATCCCGCCCGGATTTCCGAATACTCTTCCACCGCGTCCACCTGGCCGAACGCGCCCACGCCCTGCCATTCCTCGCCGGCGTAGAACAGCTGGCCAACCCCCGTCCAAGCCCGCACCGGTTCACCCTCGATGTCGAGGAACGCCAGCAGGGCCGGCCGCACCTCCGCCGCCGCGCACGCCGTCGCAAAGTCTGGATGAAGATCGCGCATCGTGGAAAACGGTTAGGACCACCCAATCGGCACCGGCGCTTCGTCACCGCGCAGCACCACCTGCACCCCGGAAAGTTTGAACTCGTAGGGCCGCAGCAGCTTACCGGCGTCCAGATCCCACGCCGGCGCATCGCTCAGCATGCGGAACAACCCGCGCGCCGGGCGCGCCATGATCCGGGTTTGCACCGGCAGCGCGTGCATGATCTTCGGCCACACGTCGAGCGTCGCCCGGCCATCTGCGCCCGCGTAGGCGGTCTCCCGCACCTTGCTAAGCTGGTTGCCGATCTGCACCCAGTCGCCTGGCATCAGCGCCGTTCCCGGCTTCCAGCCCTCCGTTTCCACCGTCCGCGCGCCGGCCGCCGCGGCCACCCGCAGCACCGGCAGCCCCTGCCCGTGCCCCAGCGGCTTGGATGCCGACGGGTCGAACATGCGAAACACGTTCACCGGCCCTTCCAGCCTCAGGAAAAACCCCTGCGCGATCTGCGCATCACGCCGGTTCATCGGCTTCACGCCCATGACGAAAGACCACCTTTCCACCTGACCGAGCTGCACCTGCACATGCCCGGAAAACGGGCTCTCCGCCACGCCGTGGTTGTTCTCCATCGTCCACGAAAGAGTCATGGCGCGTTGCAGCTCCGCCGGCAGTTCGATGATCGATGGCACGCCAAAGCATTCCCCGGCCGTGCCATCCAGTCACCGAGCCCGCCCCACCGTTCGCCCCGTTCGCCCCTTTTCTGTCTCTCAACTCTCAGCCCTCACCTCTCAACATCCTCACTGGAACGCCTCCCGATACGCCCCGCCCCGCTGGATCAGCGCCGGGATGATGTTGATGATGTTCTTCTGCACCTGCGGCAGAATGCGGCCCAGCTCCTCATGGGAGACACCCGGTTGCAGCGTGATCGGCACCGAAACATTCACCGCGCCCCGTTGGCGACGGCGGGAGCCGCGCACCTTCGTGTGGTCGATCACCGTTTCTTGCGGGTGCAGCATCGCCAGCCGGCCGCCCTGGCCATCCAGACCGCCCGTGCGCGCGCCGTTGCCCGTGTAACCGCCGCCGGCGAAGCTCGCCCCGGAAAACGCGCTGCCGATCGCGGAGAGGATACCACCCCACCCGCCCGCCGACGAACCGCCGGAAGCTCCGCCGCCCAGCCCGTTGATGAGCGCCATCAGCCCGTTCTTGATGAGGTTCTTCGTCATCTCCTGCGCGAAGCTCGTCCACAGGTCGCGGAACTTCACCTTGCCCGTTTCTACGAACTGGTCGATTGCTCCGCCGAGGTGCTGGAAAACGACGCGGTAGCGTTCCTCGATCGGCTTCGCGTCGCCGATCACATCGTCCACCACCTTCGCTTTTTTGACCTTTTCCCAGTGGTCTCCGTATTTCGCCCAGCCCTGCCCCCAATCGTCCACCTTCATCCCCTGCCCGGCAGCCATCGCCGATGGCGTCAGTTTCACCGCCTCGCCCGCCTTCGTCAGGTTGCCAAGCTCGCCGATCACCGGGCGGATGCCGCCGGTGATGAGGTGTTGGAAGAAATCGACGCCTTCCAGGCACATGTCCTTCAGCCACGAGTGCTGCGTCGCGTCGTCGTGCATCTGCTCGCCGGCGGCGGTGAACTTCCGCATCCAAGCCGTTGCGCCGTCGATCGCGCCGGTCAGCTTGTCGAGGTAGCCTTTCGCCTGGTCCACCATCGTCTTGACCGCGTTGGAAATGGCAGAGAAGGCGTCCTTGGCCATGGCCGAAAGCGTGCCGATCGCGCCGCGCAGCCATTCGACCGCCTTGCCGAACAGCTCGACGGCCGCTTTCGCCAAGCCAGTTTCGACCACCAGCTTTTGCCAAGCCGCTTGGATCGACACCGAAACGAGGTCGAACACCGAACGCCAGAACGCCCCGGCGCTTTGCAGGTAGCTCCCGAAGGACTCGAACGCCCCCTGCGCCGGCGCGAGGAACTCCGCCACCCGTCCGAACCACTGCTGGATCGTCTGCACGATACCCGCCACCACCTCGCCGGCCCGCGTGCCCGCCTCCGGCAGGTTCGTCGTCAGCCATTGCACCAAGCCGGACGTCCAGTTGATCGCCGCAGTCAGGCCGTTCACAAAGACCGTCAGCGCCGCCGCCGCCATGTCCGCGAAGCCCGACACCGCCGCGCCGGAATCCACGCCGAACGCCTTCAGCAGCGCGCCAGCGAAGTTCAGCAGCGCCGAGCGCAACGCGCCCAGCAGCGGGCCGAACGACGCCTTGAGCTGCGCCCAGGCCGCGCCGAGCGCTTGCAGCGCGCCCGCGTTGCTCGCCTGCCAGCCGGCGAACCATTGCTGGATCGCCGCCACGCCGGCGACGATCTCGCCTTTGAACATCGCCCAGGCACCCACCGCCGCCACGATCGCCAGCCCCCACGGACCCGTGAGGAATCCGGCAATCGAGCCAATGGCCGCCAAAATCGCCGGACCCGCCGTGACGATCGAGGAAATCGCCAGTGCGAACGGCGGCAGCGCCGCGGCGGCGAGTCCGAAACCCACCGCCAGTTGCTTCGCCCAATCCGGCAACGTCGAAAGCCGGTTCACGAGGTCCACGCCCTTCATCACCAGCCCCGTGAGCGAATCCAGCAATCCGCCTTCCGCGAGGCTGATGGAAAGATTCCCGAACGCGTTACGCAACCGCGCGAGGCTCGCCAGCCAGCCCTTGTTCTGCGCGTCCGCCAGCTTGCTCGCCGCCGTCTGATCTTTCGTCGCTTCGACGTACTGGTTGAGCTCCGCCGCACCGGCCTCCGTCATGATTGCCGCGGCGCGCATCGCGTCCGTGCCGAACATCGCTTGGAGCGTCGCCACCTTCTGCGATTCGCTCATCTTGCCGAGCTTCCGATGCAGAATTTCCGCCACCTGCGCCAATTCGAGGAAGTTCCCCTTCTTGTCCTTGAACGAAATGCCGAGCGAATCGAACGCCGCCGCGGCCGACTTCGTTTGCGGTTCCAGCCGAAGCAGCATCGTTTTCAGCGACGTGCCCGCGTCGCTACCCTTGATTCCGTTCTGAGCCAGCAACGCCAGCGCGCCGGCCGTTGTGTTGATGTTCTGGCCGGAAATGTTCGCGACAGCCGAAACCTGCGCCAATCCCTCCGCCATGTCGGCCACCCCCGCCGTGGATGCGATCGAGGCACCGGCCAGCGCGTTGACGATCCGCCCGGAATCCTGCGCCTGGAGTTTGAACGCCCCCATGGCCTCCGCGACCACCGCCGAAGCCCTCCCCAGCTCCATGTTCTCCGTCGCTGCGAGCTGGATCGTGGACGCCAGCGCACCGGCGGAAATCTGCGCCGGAGTCAACCCGGCCTTCACCAGCTCCAACATGCCGTCCGCCGCCTGGTTCGCGGAAAAGACCGTGGTCCGCCCCATGTCCAGTGCCGTGGCCTTGAGCTGCGCCATCTCCCCCGCCGTCGCGCCCGACGCGCCGGCGATCTTGTTCATGGACAGCTCGAACTGGCCGGCCGTGTTGACCACCTGGTTCAGTCCGGCGGAAAGCCCCGCGCTGATGCCGAGATTCCCCAGGTTCGTAAGCCCGGAAAGCGACTTCTGGAAGTTGGTGGCCTTCTTCTGAAGATCCTTCTGCCACGCATTGAACTTCGTCCCGAAATTCGCCGTATCGAGAAGCGCGCGGATTTGCAGCGTGCCGAGAATAGCCATGCCGCCAGCGTCCCGGAATCACTCCGCCGATTCAGCGGCTCCGTTCCCGCTTTCGGGCGGTTCACCTTTGGGGCTAGTAGGCGCTAGGGCTAGCGCGGAAATCTCACTCTAACACTTGAGATGAGTTGACAAACAGGAAAAGCGTGCTACGGTGAACGCCTCTTGCTTGTTCCGGATCAACCGAAACAAGCTGGTAGAAAGGAGGTAATTATGAAAGAAGAAAAAAATCTAATTCTGATTTTGATTCTGATCCTGCTCGTAATCGTCGCGGTCAAAGCTTGATCTGAGAAGGGGGCGTCAGTTGCTGCTGACGCCCCCAAAATCCTATGAAACTAAAAAAGATCAATATTATTCTTTCTGATTCGTTTTTTTTCGATCCTTTAAACATCATGCAATTCGTTGAATTTGAATGGATTACAAAACTAATATTTTTGCACGACCGAACGAGATCCTTCCGCTGACAGCAGCCCCTTCGCCGCCCACTGCCTCGCCAGCGCGACCTGCCGCTGGCCGATTTTGGCGGACTTCTCCCGGTTCATCCGGGCCGGCATGAACTCCAGGTTGTAGAGCTTGCAGTCGAGTTCCGGCACCACGGCACGCGGGAGAATGTGATCCACTTCGACGATGTCGCCCGCGTATGGCCCGCGGGTGATCGTCGGTGCGTTCCCTATCCGCAGCTTCGCCATCCCCTCGTCCGTCAGGCAGCCGAGGCGCTCCAGAATCGTCAGGTTGCGCAGCAGCGCCGCCTTCTCCACCTCCGCCCGCGCAGTGCCGGCGTAGCCCGCCTTCCGCTGCGCCTGGTCGATCACGGCCGCCGCGTCCTGACCACTCCGCCGGGCCGCCTCCAACCAATAGACGATCTTCCGCAGCCGCGGATTGGCCGCCCGTGAGCCGTCGAGCGTGTCCACCTTCTGCGGGCAGACCAAGGGTGCCAAAATCTCCACCTCGCCGATGGCCAGGGCGAACGGAGCGAGAATGAACCACAGCAGGGCGAAGAGACGTACGAACACGCGCCCCACGTGGTAATCTCCACTCCTCGACAAGCGAGGCGAAAAGCGCTCCGCTTGGCCGGATCCTGGGATGTGCAACACCTTCATCCAGCGCCCGAAGAAAAGCGCCGACGCCTGGCAGGCCCGCGTGAATGAGGCCATCGCCCGGCTCAAGCGGTCGCTCGTCCGAAAGTCCGACCCGGCCGCCGTGCTGGTCAGCGACGCCGGCGACCTCCGCCCCGCCCTCATGCGCTGGGGCTTCCACCGGCCGTTCAATCCTTCGATCAACAACGCCCGTTCCGACAAGCTGGCCGGTTCGCTCTGGTCGCCAGCCTTCCGCGAGCGTCGCTGCCTCATCCCAATTTCCTCGTTCTTCGAATGGGGACCCATCCCGCGCGGCTCAAAGCAGGCCTTCGAGTTCCACCACGTCGACGACGATTGGCTGTGGATCGCCGGCCTGTGGGAGCCCTCGGCCGACTATGGCGACTGCTTCACCATGATCACGACCGACGCCCCGCCGGTCATGGCCCCGATCCACGACCGGATGCCCGCTGTTCTCGATCTGGATCCGGCCCTGGCCTTCCTCACCGGCGAGTTGTCCGACCTGCGCCCCTATCCCGGCCGCCTCACGGTCAGCGCCTGCGCCAGTCCTTTGAAAACCAAGGCCAAGCCGCCGCCTGACGATTCCCAAGGGCTTCTATTTTGAGCCTCCCCGCCGCGAGAGAGTGTTCATTTGAACTCTTTTCCAGATTGACGCCGCGGCCTGCCGGGCGCATCGGTCTCGGTTGTGGACCTCCCGCTGACCGCCCTGTTCGTGGACTGCGACTCGTATTTTGCGAGTGTCGAGCAGCACCTCGATCCGCGCCTACGGGGCAAGCCGGTCGGCGTGGCACCGGTTCTGGCGGAGTCTTCCTGCTGCATCGCCGCCAGCTACGAGGCCAAGGCCTTCGGCGTGAAAACCGGCACCGGCATTCGCGAGGCTCGCATCCTCTGCCCCGGCATCCAGATCGTGCAGGCGAAGCCCGCCGAGTACATCAAGCACCACCACCGGATCGTCGAGGCCGTCGAGGACTGCATCCACGTCGAAAAAGTCCTCTCCATCGATGAGATGTGGGCGTGGCTGCCGCTCAACCTGCGCGAGCCCTCCACCGTCGAGGCCATCGGCCGGCGGATCAAGGAAACCGTTGCCCGCGAGGTCTCCCCCGTGATCAAGGTTTCGGTCGGGGCCGGCCCCAACAAATACCTGGCCAAGATCGCCAGCAAGATGCGCAAGCCAGACGGCCTGTTCATCCTGGAAGCCAAGGACCTGCCGCACGTGCTCCACCCGCTGAAGCTCCGCGACCTGACCGGCATCGCCCGCAGCATGGAAGCCCGCCTGCACGCCTCAGGCATCCACACCGTGGAAGCCCTCTGCGCCGCGCCCAAGCCGGTCCTGCACGGCGTCTGGGGCGGCGTGCTCGGCGATCGCCTCTGGCACCTGCTACGTGGCGACGAAATCCCGGACCTCGTATCCGCCCGCAAGACCATCGGCCATTCCCACGTCCTGCCGCCGGACCTCCGCAAGCCGGACGCCGCTTGGGACGTGCTGTGCAAGCTCACCCACAAGGCCTGCGAGCGTCTCCGTTCCCACGGCCTGCTGGCCGGCAGTCTCACCGTCCAGCTTGCCTTCCTCCGTGATACCAGTTGGGCGCACGAGCTGACCTTCGACGCAACCGACTCCACGGTCCTGATCTTCCGCCGCCTCGACCGCCTCTGGCGTGACCGCCCGGACCCGCGTGCCCAGCTCCTCCAGGTCGCGGTGGTACTCTCGCGCCTGGTCGCCAGCATCAATCACACCCCATCCCTGTTCGACGATCCGCTGGACCGCGACACCGACGCGGCGAAACACCGCCGGCTCGACGCCACCATCGACAAGCTCCGCGCCCGCTACGGCCGCAGCTGCGTCTACTTCGGCACCGTGCAGCCAGCACGCGAAGCCGCCCCGATGCGGATCTCCTTCACCCACATCCCGGACCTACGGCTTGAGCAGGATTGAAGATCGTATTCGACGATGTGCGCAAACATCAAAAAAAAGCTCGATGCCTTTAGTGTCAGCATCGAGCTTGCGTTGTCCGCATTCGCGGATTTAAGCGAAGCACAGGCGTCTCAATTCTTGTGCTTGGTCTTGTCGATCAGGTTGTACTTGATCCCGGGCTTCGGGGCAGGCGGCAGAGGATTACCTTTGGTAGAGGTAATTTCGCCCGGCAATTTGCCGCCCCGGGGCCCGATCCTTTCGTACTGACCCGACGCTGGTGCCGGAGTCCCCGGCGACAGAGGTCGTTTCATAGAAGTGGTCGGTCTATCCTTTCTACACGCTCGAAAGCGTGCCCCATAGTTCCACATCACGGGGAAGCGGCAAACACTTTTTGGATCATATGGTATTCACAAACAGTTCACAATACCATATATTGTGCCGCTCGACTCGCTGCGATGAGCTTCAAAATGTGAGCAACCTTATTCACAAAGGCTTCCAGGCCCTTGATTAAGGAAGCGCTTGTGGTCGAAAAAAATTACCTTCCCTTCCAATTACACCCCGCCGCGCCGCAGCCCTTCGACATCCGCTCCACGTCGGCCCGCAGGCCGTCGATGATCCGGTCTTGGGCTGCGAGCCGCGACGCCATCGTGCGCCAGATCGTCACCGCCAGCGTCACGATTGCACCGCAAAGGCCGCTGATGATGCTGAGAATCCACGAGATCGGCAGCACGATTGAATTCGGATCGGGCGGGGTCATGCTTTCGGCAGTCCTTTGAACCCGCAGGCCTCGCGGAGCTTTTCCATCGGGAACGCCGGGCCGGGGTCGTTCTTGCGATCGGGGGCGATGTCGTCGTGCCCGACCACGTCGTCGAGCCGGTAGCGCGCCACCAATGCCTTCGACACCGCCTCGCACGCGGCGAGCTGTTCGGCCGTGAAGCGCTCCCACTCGCACACCGGCCCGCCGTTCTTGTGGCGGGCTTTCAACAAGGGCATGCGCGACCACTTCCGCGCCAGCGAGTCGTCGTCGCCGGCGTTCGCCAGCTCGATCCCGATGCCGCACGCGTTCAGGCCGTCGTAGCGAATGCCGGTTTTCGGATCGCGCCAGGTGGACTTGCCCGCGTGTCCGCACGTTCGGTTGAACGGGCGGCACTGGTACACGGTCCCGTCGCGATCGATGATCACGTGAGCACACGCGCCCTTCGCCTCAGGCGATTTCCAAAACTCGACCGACGAACGCGCCGTAGCGCCGCTGGTGAAGTGCATGACGAGAAAGCGGCGGACCGGCATCGCTGCCCCGCCTGGCAATGGCAACCGCGTCGCGTCGGCAAGCCAATGATCTTCAGTGATGGTCATGGCTGTGTCACTTCGCCGGCAGCACTTCCGCCGGAACCTCGATCGCCGGTTCTTTGTCCTTCTTGACAAGCTCGGCCCACACTTCGCGGGCGAACTCGCGCCATGGCTTCACCGCCGCCTCATCCACCTGGCGAACCACGGTGCCATCTGGGCGCGTGGCCGTCATGCAAGAGACGGAACACAGCGCGAGAATCAGCGCCGCGGCCCACGCAAGCGGGGCGAGATTCGTCTTGCCGGCGTCCACGGTCGCCGGCGCGGCGTCGTGAGCCTTAATCAACCCCCAGCCGGCCGTCACGGAAGCCGCGGTGGTGGCGAAATCGAAGGTGCCGACTTTGAGGAAGGAAATCACCGCGTTGGCCACGGCGACGACGATCGTTAGAACTCCAAGGGCGGTCGTTTTCATCGCCGCCACCTTGGAATCACTCCGCCGCCGGCTCGACGGTCGCCGCCGTAGATTCGGCTCGTTCGCGCTCGTAGCGCGCCGCGTTCTCCGCGATCTGTGCGTGATACCGCGCCAGCCCATCGCGCGCTTTCGCCTCATCCACCGGCCCGGATTCGTCGGGGAGGAAGTCGGCCCGGCTCCACTGCTTCTTCCCGCCACCGAGCAGGTTGCAGAGGATCGCGAACAAATCAGCATCCCGCGCTCGCTCCGAGCGGTCGCGGTCATGCACGGCATCCACCGCGGCGGATACCTCGTCAACCGTCAGATCGTCGAAAGCGGCGCGGGGAATCCCCGTCGCCGCATGAAGAAAGGCCCACGCTTCCGTCAGGCCGTCGCGGACTTTCCCGGATCACCTCCGCCCATGTAATCCTTCATGGCGTTGGCGAGGTCGAGCAGGTCCATGTCCTCGATCTGTTCCATCGTCGGCGGGTTTTCCCAGCCGCGGGAGCCTTCGAAGTAGAGATCGGCGAGGAAGTCCGGCGAGATGTTCGCCGCGTCCTCCCCCATGTTCAGCAGGTTCTTGATGCCGTGCCGCTTTTGCAGCTCGCGAACGGACTTCACTTTCAGGGACAGCGCTTGTTTTTTTGCCATAGGGATGATGTGTTGGGAGATTGGATCGAAGGAAACGCAACGGGAGCAGCCACCCGGCCACTCCCGCGCGCTCATCCTTCACTGAAAATCAGGCACCCCATTGATCCTTCGGGGCCAAGGGAGCGGCCGGCACGGTCATCGCTTCGATGGCCTTGCCCTCCTTGTAAAACTCGCCGGTCGGCTCCAGCGTGATCGTGCGCTTCACGGTTTCGTTCGGCTTGTATTCGGCCGCGCCGATGGTCTTCACGGTGGCGTGAACCATGATGCCGCTTGGCTCGTCGGAATCCTCGTGGACGATGCGCCAGAACGTCGCCGTTTCCTTATCGAAGTCCTTGAGGAACAGATGATGATTTTCCGGGTTCGTCAGTGGCGTTTCCGTCGCGGCGGCGAACTCGACCGGGCCGTTGAAATTGAAAATAAGCTCCACTTCGAGGTCGCCGTATTCCTTGGTGCCGGGCGACTTCTTCTTGGTAGCGCTGCCGGTTCCAGCGCCGGGGCAGTCCAGGGTCAAATCTTCCTCGACCGTCTCACGGCTGAGTTCCGGGGAAGTGATGCTGGCGCGCTTGGAAATGAGATCCCACGTCGTGCCGTTCCAGCGTTCCAGTTTCGCGCAATTGCCTTTCATCGCCGCAGATCATTGTGCGCACCGTGGCACACGCTCCACGCCCGGGCGTTCGCGTTCGGGCGATTCGCCCGCCGTCACAATTCGCCGGCGCGCCGAAAGATCGCGTCCACGTCCTCGCTCGATTTTCCGAGCGCCATGGCCAGCGCCGACACAAGCGGGTAATCGCGGCGGATCACCGTCGCGAATTCCCAGTCGATCAAAGCCTCCTCGTCGCCGGCGAGCATCTCGGTGATGGCATCCGGCGACGTGCCGGCCTCCAGCAAGGCGCGCCGGAACTGTCTGGCCGATACCTCCCGCGGCACAGGCGGCGTGGAAAGCGCCAGCCATGCCGCTTCCAGCTCGGACAGCGTCGGCTTCGGGCTCGCGTCGAGCCATTCCAGGGAGGCGAAGTCGCCGCCACAGTTCCAAACCGTGCCGGGCCGCAAATGCAAAAGGGTCTTCTGGATGTCCATGGTTAGAAATGCGTGACGATGACCACCAATCCCGAGCCGCCCTTGCCGCCGGCACCCGAATTCACGCCGTTCAGGCTGCCTCCGCCGCCACCTCCTCCGCCGCCGTAGTTCCCGCCATTGGCTCCCGCGGTCGGGGCTCCGCCGGCGTTCGTGCCACCGTCGCCACCGCCGCCACCGAAACCGATGTCGTTGACGCTGGTTCCCGCGCCGGTCGCCGGCGTCACCGTGACAAGCCCGGACGCTCCCCCGCCCGTGGTGCCCGTGCTCTGGACGTTCGCGCCGGTGATGCCGCCACCGCCGCCACCGCCCGTGGGGATAAACCCGTTGCCGTTCGGAGCCGCGGCGGTCGAGTTCGTTCCGCCGGTGCCGCCGGCGAGCGTGTCGCCGGTCGTGATGCCCGCCGCGCATGCACCGGTTTGAGCAGCCCCGCCCGCCGAGCTTGCTCCGTTGACGCCTCCGGTTCCGGCCAATCCACCCGCGGCCGTCAGGCTGCCGAACACCGACGCCGCGCCGTTCGCGCCGGCGTTGCCGTCCGTAGAATCCACCGCCGTCGCCGCGCCGCCGGTTTTTCGTCCGCCGTAGCTTACCGAAACCGTAGACCCGAGCAACGAGGCACGGAACATCCCGCGCACGATCGCGCCGCCACCTCCGCCCCCGCCGCCCGAACGATGCGTGGCCGATGCCCCGCGACGCCCGGAACCGCCCGAACCGCCACCACCGACCAGCAGCACCTGCACCCACTTCGCGTTCGCGGGCTTGGTCCACGTCGGCGAGCTGGTCGCGTTGTCCGCCAACGCAGATCCGTCGTAAACGTCGATCTGGCAGCCGCCGCTCGTGATCGTCAGCACCCCGCCGGTGAACGTCGCGCCGGAAACCTGGATTTCCTCGATCGCGCCGGCAGATGCCGTCGTGCGGCCGAGCAAGCGCGCCGTGTTCATGGTCAGGCCGGACGAACCCACCGCCCCAGACGACGCGATGGCCGCCGCGGTTTTCAGCGTCGCATAAGTCACGTCCGATGGAGCCGAGGGGCTGCCGCCTGTGTTCGCCCGAACCGTGCCTGCCGGCATGTTTGCCATCTTCGCGGTTGTCACCGCCCCGGCGTCGATCGTCCAGGCGGTGCCGCTGCCGGAAACCGTGATGTCTCCCTTGTCGCCGTCCGCCACCGCCGGGCCGGTCGGTCCCGTTGGACCTTGCGGCCCTTGAGCACCGGTCGCGCCCTGTGGACCCTGCGGCCCGATCGCCCCTTGCGGCCCTTGCGGTCCGGTCGCCCCTTGCGGCCCCTGCGGACCGGTCGCCCCTTGTGGTCCCTGAGGGCCGACGTTGCCTTGCGGTCCCTGGACTCCTTGGACGCCCTGCGGTCCCTGCGGGCCGGTTTCGCCTGGCAATCCCTGCGGACCGATCGCCATCCGCACCACGCGGACGAACGGCACAACGGCGTCGGGATTCCCGACCGTCATTTTCACAACACGAATCAGCGGGTCCATGGCTCAGAGCGGCTGGTTGAACTTCGTGGCGCGGCCTTCGACCGTGATCGGCTCCGTGGGGACGATGTGAACCACTTCGCCGTTCGGGTATTGGGCGAGCACGTCCCACACGTATTCGCCGGCGGCCAGCGCGTGCGTACGCTGAGGCGAAAGGTGGATGGCCACTTTCCCCGCTTCCGCGTCCGTGATCGTCGGCGCGAGGTCGCACACCAGTGGACCTTTCGGCGTCGCCCGGATGTGGGAACGAATCGTGCATCCCGTCAGATCGACGGGCGTCTCTTCGAGCTTCAGGCATTCCAGCGCCAGCGCGAAGCTCTCGCCCTTGTAGATCGTCAATCCGCCCTCGTGCATGCCGTCACCCTGCCGCCGGCGGTTTCGCCTCGCGAGGGGCTGCCGGAAGCGTTCGAAGCGTTCGGCGCATCACTCCGAGCGGATGTCCCGGATCGCTCGCGCCCTCACGGCATCATAAAACTGTCGTTCTCGGCGCGACATCGACCAGTAGTCCCACGGATCTTTTTCCGTGTATTGAAGCATCATCTGGATCTGCCGTTCTTTCTCGGCGGAACGCTTCCTTTGTGCCGCAAGTATCGCTTTCGCATCAGCATTCGCTTGAGCGATAGCGAGGGCTGTTTCTTCTTCCGCTTTTTTGCGCTCGTATGCCTCAGATTTCTCGCGGTCATACCCGCAAGCCTTTTTCACGTCATCCGGCAACCTCTCAAATTTCACACTGGTTGCCCCGCCGGAATACACGAACGAAATCCCGCTTGGTGTGACCTTCACGCCTGAAACACCTTCGTAAATTTTTCCATCGGTCGTTTCCACTCTGGCCAGCTTCTGAATGCCCGCCTTCGCCTCATCAGTCGGCTCAAGGCCAATCGACTTTTGCGATTCTGGAGTCAAATCTCCTGCGGCAATCCGGCTCACGCCACCCGCGTGCACGACTCGCAGTTTGTCGCCGTCCATTTCCGCCGAAGTCACGCCTTCAAACGTCCGCCCATTTCTCAGGGCCAGCTTTTGCGGTGGAACACCTGAGAAAGCGGGCACGGAAAGGACGAGGAAAACCGCGGCAAGCAGCGCTTTCATCCCTAATCCTTAACCCCAACCAGCCAATCCTCGCAAGACGTGATCCCGAGGAGGTCCATTTCCATCACCCACCGAGATAGAACGCTACCACGGCGAGCGACCCGTAATCCTCCGTCTCGCGGTCAAAGGTGTATTCCGCGTCCGACCAACGCGTGCCGGTCATGCGGAGCACCTCTGTGATCGCCTCCGGGGCTCGATTCTGGAACGCTTGGCGGATCGCCTCCCGCACGGCATTGGCATCCTTGCGGGTCGATCCGTAGCACCGAAATTGCACCGCGAACGCGCCATCGCCCACCGCACCGGAGTCGAGCACGTCCTCGAACTCCTCCGGCAGGAACTGATAGACCACGCACGGGTTCGCCGTGCCGCCCGGTGCCGCATCGGGGAAAATGCGGTCGGCCACGAGATCGGACAGAGATTCGTTGCCGGACAGCTCGGCGAACATCCAGTTGAGAAAGAGTTCCGGGTTCATGGAAAAAGGTCAGCTTCGCAATGCTTGCTCGATGCCGGCGGCGAGCGCTTCTTTCACGGCCTCCAGCGCTGCCGGCGCGGCGCTTTCCAAGGCGGGCTTCAGGAACGGCTTCGCGCGGTGATACTTCGTGCCGAGTTCCTGGAAGCGGTAGTAGCGCTCCACCGCGTCGGGGTGATATTCCTTGCTCTTGTTGCCCTTGCGGTGCGCCACGCGTTGCGACGCCAGCGCCGGACCGCGCACGGTGATCTTGATGCCGTAGAGCCCTTTCGACGCCTTCGTGCTCGATCGCACGACGAGGCTGCGCTTCGTGGTCCCGGTCTTCACCGGCACCAGCGAATTCGCCTTCGCCTTGATGACCTGGCCGCCTTCCTTCATCGCCCGGTTGTAAACCTTGCGCCGAAGGGCCGCGTCCAGGCGGTTCGCCCGCTTGGCGAGTTCCTTCAATCCCTTCACCTCGAATCGGACGCCGGCCATCGGATCATGCGAAAAAGAGGTTCCGCCACGGATCGAGCAACGATTTCACCCCGAGAGGCAGCTCGACGGCCGCCACGCCCGACCCTACGGCCACCGCCCCGCGGTTCTCGTAGTAGTGCGAGACGAGGAACAACGCCGCCAATTTCAGCGCCGGCGGCATCGTCCCGCCCTCGAAACCGTATTCCAGCGTGATGCGGTGCAGGGCGACCGGACCGGCGATGTCGAGGACGTAGCCGAGATCGTGGTTGCCGGAAAGATTCCACTCCGATTCCGGTACCAGCGCCCAGGTATCGCCGTCCCGCCGCTCGACCTTCTTCACGGACTGCACCGGAATGCAGCGGATTCGGAAGCGCGTCGTCCGCGCCTCGTGCTCCCGGTTGCCTTCCAGCTCGCCGGCAAGGCCGATCACATTCAAGACGTGATCGACCGCCGCCGCGGCGAAATGAGCAATCAACACGTCGTCGAGATCATGCTCCACGCGCAGGTGCTGTTTGACCAAGGTCAGATCGAGGACGGGCTTTGCCATGGGTCAGGCGTGCGGGTGGCCAAAGTAGCCGGCGGCCACGGTCGGGGTGATGAACTGCGGCACCGGGTTCGCCGACGCTTCCTCCTTCGGTTCGTCCGTAGAAGGCACCGAAGGTGCAGGCGGTGCAGGAGGCTCGGAGTCTCCCGGATCGGCGGGCGGTTCGGTTTCCCCGGGAGGATCGTCGTCGCCCTCGCCGGATTCCTCCTGGGCGGCGTCTTGCTCGCCGGTTTCCTGCGGCGCGGGATTCGCTGGCGTGTCGGCAGCGGGAGATTGCACCGGCGCTTCGTCGGCGGGTTTGGGGGCTCGTTTGGCCATGTCGTTTTAGGATTGGAAGGGAAAAGGGCTGGCCGGCCGAAGCCAGCCAGCCCCCGTCATGCCTACGCAAATCACGCCTTCACCTTCAGGCGCGCGAGATACTTCTTGAGCGTCACCAGCGCCCCGAAACGCACGTCCCCCTTGATGGCGGTCATGTTGTTCCCGAACAGGAAGTGTTCGCTCTTGGAGATCGTGAGCCCCTTGCGGAGCGCGATCTTGTGACCGGAATCGAAGTTGCCGTAGACCGCCGGGAACTTGCCCGCGGTGATCGTGCCGAGGCGATCGGAACGATGCAGCGGCGCGCCCAGCAACGTGGACGGCTGGCCGGCGGCGAGCGACGGCATCCAGATCGGGCGGCCGGTCGTGTCCTTGAGCAGGAGAACGGCCTGAAGAAACTCCTTGGACGCCATCCACGCGGCGTTGTTCTGCGCGGCGGCGACCACTTCAAACGGCAGTTTCAGAAGGTCATCGACGCCGACCGCCAAGGAAGCCGCGGTGACGAGTTCCGCCACGTTGTCCGTGGTTTCCTGAAGGATGCCGGTCGGCACCTTGTTCGCCAGCGTCAGGGTGACGGGGTTGCCCGCCATGTTGGTGAAGCCAGTTTGACCGGCCGCGCCGTTCAGGCCGTATTCCTCGACGGTCTCGGCGAAGCTGCGGCCGAACAACTCGGCGAAGGTCGCCTCCAGCGCCGGCGCGTCCTGCATCAGTTCGTTCGCCACCGGGAAGAACTTGCCGAAGTTGAAAATCTTCAGCGTCTTGCCGGTCAGCGCAGGTTCGCTGAGCACGTAGGCTTCGCCCTCTTCGCGCGGAGCCATGATGCCGCCGTCCGCGATGAACGGCAGCGAGTTGATGCGGCCGGACAAGTTGATGCGGCCGGAGATCATCAGCAGCGGCGAGTTGGACGCCGCTTCCATGTAGATCGCCTTTTCCAGTTCGGTCGGAATCAGCACCGCACCGGTGGACGGGGCCGTGCCGGTCAGGTTCTGGAAGCGGTCGGCGGTGCCGACCATGGTCGCAAGCTCGTTGAGCAGGTCGCCGCGGAAACCGTGGTTGATCGCGTTGTGGAAGCGCTCGCGGTATTCGTCCGAAGCGTGCGGCAGGTCGGAGACGTTGCGCAGGTTGAGGTCTTCGGCGGTCTCGCGGTCGGCACGGTCGCAAGCGTCGTGCGCCTTCAGGGCCGCTTCCACGCTGTTCAGGCTGGCGTTGAGTCGCTCGATTTCCGCGCCCATCTTCGCGGACTCGGCGTGCTCTTCAGCGGTGAAAGCCCGGTCCTCGCCCTTGTCGTTTTTGATCTTGGCGAGGAAGGCGTGATACTGGTTGAGGATCGGCTGAAGCTCGTTCTTCAGAGCCGTCTTTTTGCGAAGCAAATCGTTTCGGTCCATGGCTCCAATGGTATGCCGCACTCGCGCGGCATACGCCATGAGCCCCGGCCCGCGTTCGGCGCGTTCGACCGGGGCACAAGCCAGACAGCAAGCGTTACCAAGATTTTCCTTACGCCTCTGTCTACTCTTTCCGCTCTTGCAAGATCCAAAAAGTGCCCGTTCCCGGACGATACAGCGCGATGTGATCGAGCTTTCCGGTATGATTGAAGTCGAAGGCAAATGCTCGGTCGGCTCGGCTCTTCAAATCGTAGCCTCCGATACCGTTTCCGGGGTCTCCCTGGTGGTAAACAGGGCTAAAGACCCCGTTCTTGTTTTCTAGAATCCAAAAAGTGCCCGTTCCCGGACGATACAGCGCGATGTGGTCGAGCTTGCCGGTATGATTGTAATCGAAGGCGAATGACTGGTCGGCTCCGCTCTTCAAATCGTAGCCTCCGATACCGTTTCCGGGGTCTCCCTGGCGGTAAACAGGGCTAAAGACCCCGTTCTTGTTTTCCAGAAT
>Ga0105243_10000324_pt1 | contig 52323 bp, 51 predicted proteins | sample KBSM34metaG_FD_81525 | JGI IMG/M metagenome (GOLD analysis project Ga0105243, IMG submission 81525) | Miscanthus rhizosphere microbial communities from Kellogg Biological Station, Michigan, USA - KBS M3-4 metaG | ecosystem: Host-associated > Plants > Roots > Rhizosphere > Soil | place... | reverse complement strand
CCGGCCTCGACCTCGACCCAATCCTGGTTCAGGCGATACACCGCCTTGCCTTCCAGGACGTACAGGCCGTGCTCCATGACGTGGGTCTCGGCGAACGGAATCACGCCGCCCGGCTCGAAGTTGACGATGTTGACGTGCATGTCATGGCGCATGTCGCTCATGTCGACAAAACGCGTGGTGCTCCAGCGGCCTTCGGTATCGGGCATGACCCGCGGCTCGATGTCCTGCTCGTTGGTGACGAAAGCGTCCGGGTATGGCACGCCATCGACTTTCTGGTAGTGCTTGCGGATCCAGTGGAAACGCGCCTCGGTGCCGCTGGTGTTGCGCAGCTTCCAGTCGGCAGCCGGTGGGATAAAGGCATAGCCGCCGGGTTTGAGGACATGCACCTGGCCTTGCAGGGTCAGGTTGACCTCGCCTTCGACGACGAACAGTACCGCTTCGGCGTTGGGGTCCTGCTCGGGCTTGTCGCTACCGCCATTGGCGCCGACTTCAACGATGTACTGGGAAAAGGTTTCGGCGAAACCCGACAGCGGACGAGCGATGACCCACATGCGCATGTTGTCCCAGTGCGGCAGGTGGCTGGTGACGATGTCGCGCATCACGCCCTTGGGGATCACGGCGTAGGCTTCGGTGAACATTGCGCGGTCGGTGAGCAGTTCGGTCTGTGCCGGGTGCCCGCCGTGAGGCGCGTAATAGGTGGTTTTGGACATGGAGACTCTCCTCATTGTTGTTTTGCTGCCCCGCGCGGCAACGCCGCCAGGGTGAACAAACCTGCGGGTCGACGCGCCAGGGAAGCGGCGCGGACCGCTGCTGGCCACCACGATATCCAGCGTTACGTACATGCACAAATTAAATACTGGAATCCGCCATATTCATTTATCGAATGCCGCGCAACTTCAGCCCTGAGTGTCCTGGGCCAGCACCCGCGACAAGACTCGCGCCAGTTCCTTGACCATGGGATCTGCCGCCGGGCGGTGCAGCAACGCCACCTCGAACACGTCCACCGAGGGCAGCCCGGTGCTTTTGGACAGGACCTGGTGGCCAGCCGTGACCGCACGCAATGGCAGCAGGCCTATGCCCATGCCATCGGCAATGGCCGACTGCAGGCCGCTGAGGCTGGAGCTGGTGAAGCTGATATGCCAGCGCCGGCCCACCGCCTCCAGGGCATTGATCATGGCATCGCGGTACACCCCGCGCGGCGGGAAGGTAACGATAGGCAGCGGGTCGAGATCGATGCAGGGGTTTTTCGCGCTATCCACCCATCGGGTCTTCTCCGGCCAGCAGGCCAGTGCCTCGCGGCTGTTGCGCAGTTGCTTGAGCACCACCAGGTCCAGTTCGCCACGGTCATAACTGGCGTTGAGGTCGCGACTCATGCCGCTGGTGACCTCCAGCTTGACCTGGGGATAGCGCCGGTTGAACGCAGCCAGTTGCTCGGTGGTGCGGCCGGCAGCGAAGTCGTCCGGCACGCCGATACGCACCGTCAGCACCACCGTGGCCCCGGACAGCGCCTCGAACATTTCATCGTTCAGTGCCAGCAGGCGCCGGGCATACCCCAGCAGGGTCTCGCCGGCATCGGTAGGCAACACATCGCGATTGCCGCGCTCAAGCAGGCGCTGCCCGACCATCTCCTCCAGGCGGCGGATCTTCTGGCTGATGGTGGATTGGGTGGAATGCAGGCGAGTGGCGGCCGTGGTGAAACTGCCGCAGTCGGCCACCGTGACAATGGCCCGCAGCAAGTCGAGGTCAAACAGGCGGCTATTGGGTTTCTCAATGTCGCTCATGCTGGTATCTGTTTTCTGAATGCGTTGCGCCTTTCTACCGGGTCTGGCCCGAGGACACAATTGCCCCCGCGGCGCTGAGCAGCCCCGTGCCAAGGCGGCATCCTGCAAGCACGGCAGATATTTTTTCCGGGCCCGCCTGATTGGCAATGTGTATCGACATGTAACGGCGTAGGATGAGGCTCCGGTTCGCTCTATCCCTGACCCTGCTCTGGAGATGCTGAAAATGAAGTTGAACTGCCTCAAGGTGTTGCTGATCGGCGCCACCCTTCTACTGGGCGCCTGCTCCAGTGCGACCACCCACCCCTGCTATTCGGACAAGTGCCGGCTTGGCGGTGGCGTGAGCAATCTGAATCTCAACGGCAACAGCGCATTGGGCAACAGCTTCAACGAGTACGGCTCGACCCTGCTGCACGACTGAAAAACCTGCCCCCCATGCCTGGGTGCTGTCGGGAGTGGCTCGCTCCAGCAGCGCCTTGTCACTCCCGACAGCCCCCGCACTCACCCCTTGTTCCGGTTCTTCGCCCCGCCCTGGCGAGCCTTGAAGCGCGGATTGGATTTGCAGATCACATAGATGCGACCGCGACGCTTGACGATCTGGCAGTCGCGGTGACGATTCTTGGCTTCTTTGAGGGACGACAGGACTTTCATGGCAACGCTTCCTTGGGACTGAAATTAATGTAATAACATATCATATTCACCAATGAGAATTATTATCAACCATCAATTTCCGCCAACCTGACCGCTCAACGATTCTCCGCGCCGCCATCGGCCCGTTGCCCGGCCCCGCAGGCTTGGGAGAGCAGGACGGCTGCGTGATCATTACCGCGCCCAGCCTCACCAACTGCCTGACGCCCCGCCGCCGCCACTGGAACCGCCGCCCCCGGAGAAACCGCCACCCGAGCTTGAGCGGCCGCCACTGCTGCTGCCACCGCCACTGCTCCAGCGAAAGCCACTGCCGCCGGCAAACAGTATGAAACTCAGGAAATAGGCGAACGGCACGACCCTCAGCCAACGCTGAGCCGCCTGCCAGGCATCCACACCCAGGCCCATCAGTAGAACCAGCGTCAGCAACACGGCAAAGCGCCATAAAAAGCCCCGGGGGCTCTTGCGCCAGCTGTTGCGCATCATCCAGTACAGCAGCCAATGGCCGCCCAGCACCAGCAGCACCCCCGCCGGCCAGGCCAGGCCGTAGAGGAAAGTCAAACGGCCCAGATACTGGCTGACCAGGGTCAGCAGGCCGATGTACAGCAGCAGCCCCAGCACCCCGTAGAACACCCGCCGCGCCTGCCACAGCCCGGCGAAGGTCGCACCGCCGATCAACATGCACAGCGGCACCAGGAACAACGGCGCCAGCCACTCATGGCCGCCCACGGCTCCCACCAGCACCGCCATCAGCACCACTGCGCCCCCCAGCACCCGGCGCCAGTTCCAGCCGGCGGCCAGCATCACCCCCGCCACCGAGCCGAAAACGAACGCCAGCAGCAAGGCATAGGCTTCGAGCGGCACCACCTGCCCCGCAGGCTCGGGCAACGAGCCCCCGTCCACCAGCAGGATCAAGTCATCCAGGGCACGGTCGATACCGCCGGCAAAGTCGCCCTGACGAAAGGCCGGGGTCAGGTCCTGGGCGATGATCTGCCCGGCCAGCAGGTCGGTGACCACCGGTTCCAGGCCATAACCGACCTCGATCCGCACCTTGTGGTCGTTCTTCGCCACCAGCAGCAGGATGCCGTCGTCTACCCCCTTGCGCCCCAGCTTCCAGGCGCGAAACAACTGGTTGCTCAGGGCCTCGATGCTCTGCTGGCCCAGGTTGGGCAGCAGCATCACCGCGATCTGCGCGCCGCGGCGCTGCTCCAGCGCCTCCAGCTTGTGCACCATCCGCTCCTGGGTGGCGCTATCCAAGGTCGCGGTCAGGTCGATCACCCGCCGGTCCAGGGGCACCTTCACCAGCCCCGGCGGCGCCTCCTCGGCGTGCACCAGGGCCGGCGACAGCAGCCCGAGAAACAGCGCCAGCCACAGGCCACGCCCTTGTTGCAACCACACCTTGATCATCGGCCCGCTTCCCGCATCGTTCATCCTGAAGCGGCGAACTTTACCACTGCCCGTACCGCGACCGATTCACCGCACCTCACCGCCAGCAAAAAAACACCGGGCAGGTGACCAAACCTGCCCGGTGCCCGGCGACCTGTCGTGTTGCTGCAATCAGCCTCAGCCCAGGCGGTTGAGGCACACCACCTTGGGCTGGGTCATTTCCTCATAGGCGAAACGCACCCCTTCGCGGCCCAGGCTGCCGTACTTGAAGCCGCCAAAGGGCATGGCATCGAAACGGTAATCGGAAGAGTCGTTGATCATCACCCCACCCGCCTCGATCCGCCGCGCAGCGTCCATAGCGATACGCAGGTCATTGGTGAAGATCCCTGCATGCAGGCTGTATTCGGGCTGATTGGCCAAAGCGATGGCCTGATCCAGATCGTCGAACGGTTGCAAGACCACCACTGGCGCAAAGACCTCGTCCTGCCACAGGCGACTGCCGTGGTCGACATTCTCCAGCACCGTGGCGGCGTAACAGGAACCCCGGCGCTGATGCCCACAGAGCAAACGCGCGCCCTGTTGCAGCGCTTCATCCACGACCTTCTGCGCGTTCTGCGCCGCCTGCAGGCTGATCATCGGCCCGATGTCCGTGCTGCTGGCCAGCGGGTCGCCACTGACCTGCTCCCGAGCCAGGCGCACAAAAGCCTCTCGAAACGCCTCATAGATCGAGGCCTGGACCAGCAGGCGCTGGGTGCCGATGCAGTTCTGCCCCGCCGCCCAGAAGGCTCCGGACACGCAGCTATCCACCGTCGCCGCCAGGTCACAGTCGGCCATCACGATCACCGGCGCATTGCCTCCCAGGTCCATGGCCAGCTTTTTCAACCCGGCGCTGCGGGCGATCTGCTCCCCGGTGACAAAGCCGCCGGTGAACGACACCATGCGCACCTCACGGGCTTCCACCAGGGCCTTGCCCAGGTCCGCACCACCGGTGGCCAGGGTCACCACCGAGGTCGGCAGGCCGGCATCGCGCAAGTAGTCCACCAGCTTGATCGCCGACAGCGGCGCCAGCTCCGAGGGCTTGAGAATCACCCCGTTGCCCCCGGCGATGGCCGGGCCCAGTTTGTGCGCCACCAGGTTCAACGGATCGTTGTAAGGCGTGATCGCCAGGATCAGCCCCAAGGGCTCGCGCGAAAACCAGCCCTGGCGGTTTTCCGAACCTTCATAGGCATCAAACGGCAGCACCTCGCCGGCATTGCGCTTGGCCTCTTCGGCCGACAGCTTGAGGGTGTTGATGCAGCGCTTGACCTCTTTCTGCGCCTGTTTCAGGGTCTTGCCCGCTTCATCGACGATCAACCGGGCGAAATGTTCGGCGTCGCGCTCGATGTTCAGGGCCGCCCGCTCCAGAATCCGTGCCCGCTGATAGCGCGGCAGCGCCGCGCAGTCGCTGACACCCTGGCGGGCTTGCTGCAACAGGTAGGGCACGGCACAGGCCTCAAGGCGTGGCACTGTCCCGATCAGCCGACCATCGAAGGGGCTGCAGACATCAATCGAATCGGCGGCCAGCGCCAGACGTGACAGGTTCATGGGCATGCTCCTAGCGGGCCAAGCGCGACTGGTGGATGTGAATGATGTCCGAGAGCAAGGCAAAGGCGGTCTCGATGCGCCCAGCGCCCGGCCCGGACACCGTCACCGCGCCCAGCAGTTCGGTGTTGAACGACACCGCGTTGATCGCCCCGCCAATGCCCGCCAGCGGATGGGCCAGGGGCAACAGGCGCGGCTCGACACTGGCTTGCAGCGAGCCATCGGCCAGGCGTTGGGCCGAACCGATCAGCTTCCAGCGCGCGCCCTCGGCACGGGCCTGCTCCAGGTCCTTGGCCGTCAGGCCGGAGATACCCCGGCAACTGACATCACTGACGGTCAACTGCGCGTCGAGCAATTCGTTGGCCAGGATCACCACCTTCAAACGCACGTCAAAGCCTTCGACATCCGCGCTCGGATCGGCCTCGGCATACCCCAGGGCCTGGGCCTCGGCCACCGCTTCGGCAAAGCCCAGGCCGGCCTCCATGCGGGTCAGCACAAAGTTGGAGGTGCCATTGAGAATGCCCTCGAACCCCAGTAGCCCACTGCCGGCCAGGGACTGCTTGGCCATGCGGATCACCGGGGTGCCGCTCATCACCGCGCCTTCGTATTCGAAGGCCGCCAGATTGCGCCGGGCCAGGGCCTTGAGCTCGGCGCTGTGCAGGGCAATGGGGCCCTTGTTGGTGGTCACCACGTGCTTGCCCTGCTCCAGGGCCCAACGGCAGAAGGTACTCGCTGGCTCGCCGTCCACCGGGTTGGTGAAAGTGGCCTCGGCAATGATGTCGGCGCCGGAGTCCTTGATCACCTGTTCGTTGAGCGCCTCCACCTGGCCGCCCGGCAGTTGCGCCAAGGCGCCCTTGGTTGCCGGCAGCTTGCTCAGCAGACCGGCATCCAGCCCCTGGGGAGCGACGATGGAGCCCAGGAACAGATCGCTGATGCCAACGATCTTCAAGCTGAAACCCAGTTGTTTTTTCCACGTCTGATTGCGCTCGGCAATCAGTTGCGCCAGGGCCCGGTTGACCCCGCCGAAGCCCACCAGGGCGATGTTGTATTCAGTCATTTTTGTTGTGTTCCATCCGGGTTGAGAAGCTGATGGACACAAGGTTAGGGGTCGGGACCGGGCAGTGAAATATGCCGTTTTGCTGTATTTGCTGAGCATTTTGCCCAGCGCCGGTGACCACTGCCGAAGGCTGCGCTCACAGGCGCTGGCTACGCAAAACCCGCAACCAAGACTGCCCCTGTAGCCGCTGCCGAGGCTGCGAACGGGCCTTGGGCACGCAACGACCCCACCAACGCTGAAGCCCCTTCGGGCCTTTTCGCAGGCTGCGTCAGCGGCTACAGAAGGCCAGAAGATCCGGCTCTGCGCTCAGGCCACAGAGGACAAGACAAAGGACGTCACGGTGTTTTCCACCCCGGGCAAGGCGGCGATGTCATTCCACACCCGGTGCACCCGCTCTACGCTGGCGGCGCTGACCCGCACCAGCACATCGAACTCGCCGCTGAGCACTTCGCACTGGATGATCTCCGGCATCGCGCGCAGCGCCTGCAATACATCGGCCCCGCGCATGCGGTCGTAGCGGTAGACGAAGATCAGCGCATTGATCCGGGTATCCGCCCCGCGCCCTTCGCCCAGGCGAATGGTGTAGCCCTGGATCGCTCCGTCGCGCTCCAGGCGTTCGATGCGCTGGCGCACCGCGTTGCGCGACAGGTTGACCTTGGCCGCCAGCTCGGCATGAGCCGCCCGGGCATTGCGGGTCAGCTCGGCGATGATGCATTCGTCCAGTGGATCCAGGATCCGCTTCATGAAGCCTCCTTCGCGGTGCCCATCACAGTGCCTTCAGGCAGTGCAGTATGGCGGCAAAATCATCCGCCGCCAGTGCCTGCCACTGCGCCGTGGAAGGCGCCGCGAGTGGCTGCGGTGCCAGCCCGGGAATACCCAGCGAGCCCAGCAACCGAGCCGACTTGGCCGGCGCGATCTCCCCCAGGGTGACCATGGGCGCCACCAGGCTGCGGCGGTACAGGCGCGCCGCCAGGACACCGATGGCAGCATGGGGGTCGATGATGTAGCCGGTGTCCCGATAGAGGCTGCTGATCTCCTTGCCGGTCTCTTCATCGCTCACCGAGTAGGAGTCGATGATCATCCGCGCCTGCAGCCAGAACTCGTTGCCCAGGGTCATCTCGCCACTGCCTTCAAAGCGCTGCATCAGGCCCGCCACCGCATGCGGGTCCTGGCCATAGAGCTCCCAGACAAAGCGCTCCAGGTTGGCGAACAGCGACAGGTCCATGGCCGGCGACAGGCTCTGGCTGGCCTCGGCGCGACAATAGCGGTTCTTCAGGAACAGCTGGTGCAGGGCGTCGTTGCGGTTGGTGGCGACAATCATCTGGGTGATGGGCAGGCCCATCTTCTGCACGATATAGCCGGCATAGACCTCGGCGAAGCTGGCCGCCGGCACGCTGAAACCGATGGGCCGCTGGCCGCCCCCCAGTTGCAGCACGGCATGGAAATACAGCACCAGCTGGGCCATGACCCCGACCCAATTGCTGGAGTTGAAGCCGATCACCTCGCGCTCGGCCAGGGGCCATTGGCGCAGCAGGCGGGCCACCAGGGTCTGGCAGTCGTCGAAGCTGCCCTGCACGGCAAAGCGCCACAGCCCGGGGTTGTGTGCCGCCTGCAACTGCTGCCCTTGCTGCTCGGGCACGCCGTGCTGCGGATAGAACACCAGCACCTGGGTCTGCGGGCAGTCCTTGAAGGCGTCGATGGCCGCCAGCGCGGTATCGCCGTTGCTGGCCCCCACCAGCACCCCGTGGCGCTGCCGGCGCTGGAGGAAATAGCCCACCAGTTGCACCTGCAACCGCGCGGCAAAATCCTTGGCCGAGCCTGTGGGCCCATGGAACAGTTCCAGCACCCATTCATTGCGGTCGATCTGTCGCAGGGGCGCCACCGCGCGGTGGCCAAAGCCACTGTAGGCGCGGCTGAGCAAGGCCTTGAAGTCCGCCTCGGGCAGGCAGTCGCCCACAAAGGGGCTGAGCACCCGGAAGGCCAGTTCGGGGTAATCCAGGGTCGACCAATTGGCGATCTCCTGGGGGCTGAAGCGTGGCAGCTCGGCAGGCACGTACAGCCCGCCATCGGCGGCCACGCCGGATAACACCACGCTTTCGAAATCCACCTGCTCGGCGGTACTGCGGGTACTCACATAACGCATGTTTGGCTCCGGCCAGTCATTTATGGCGATGGGCCTGCTCCACCAGCCAGGTGGAAAATTCCAGCGCATCGGGGTGTGGATCGGCCCCGGCGCCACGCACCAGGTAAAAGGATTCGCTGGCCTCGATGCGCTGACTGAAAGGCTCCAGCAAGCGCCCGTCGGCGAGCATCTGGTCGACCATGGAGGAACGGGCCAGAGCCACGCCCAGGCCCAGTTCGGCCATGCGCAAGGTGGAAATCAGGGTGTCGAACTGCATCCCCCGGGACGAATCCACTTGCTCGGCGCCGGCCCGCTGCAGCCAGTAGCCCCAGCCCTCTTCGTAGCCCAGCACATGCAGCAGCGGGTGCCGGGCCAGGTCCGCCGGCACCTCTAGCGGCGCCTTGTCCAGCAAGGCCGGGGCGCACACCGGGAACAGCGTGTCCCAAGTCAGGCGCTGGGCCACCAGCCCCGGCCAGTGGCCGTGGCCCCAACGAATTTCCAGGTCGTCTTCGCCGTCCAGCTCCTTGACCCAGATATTGCTGATGTAGCGGATATCCACCAGCGGGTGCCTGTGCTGAAAATCCGCCAGCTTGGGCGCCAGCCAGTGGACGAAAAACGCCAGGCTGCCGCGCACCTTGATCGGCCGGCGCTTGTGCTGGCCGAAAATTTCGTTGGTGCCCACCGCCAACCGGGTGATCGCGTCCTGCACCACCGGCAGGTAGGAACGGCCCTCCTCGGTCAGGTCCAGGCCGCGGGGCAGGCGCTTGAACAGCGCCACCCCGAGGTGGCTTTCCAGCTGGCGGATCTGTTGGCTGACCGCGCCCTGGGTGAGGAACAGTTCCTCGGCGGCGTGGGTGAAGTTAAGGCAACGGGCGGACACCTCGAAGGCGCGCAGCCAGTTCAGCGGGGGCAAGCTTTTCTGCTTCATGGCCTGGCTCTCATGGACACCCTGGGCGCCGGACGCACCCGTCAACCCTGCAGGGCATCGGAGGGCCGAGCCAGGGCTGCCAGGGACAGGCGCCGCTGGCGGCTACTGCGGGTAATGTAATACACCAGGTAGCACCAGGCGATGAAGGGCAGGCCGAAGTACAGGGCCACGCGCTGCTCGGGGTCGAAACCGATGCCGACACAGGCCAGGGCGCAGCACAACAGCGCCCCCAACGGCACCCAGGGGTAGCCACGAACACGGAATTTCAAGTCGCGCACGTCACCGCCGTTGGCCACGAAGTGCCGGCGAAAGGCGATCTGGCTGGCGGCGATGCTCATCCACACCACCACCACCGCCAGCCCGGAAATCGACACCAGGGCCAGGTAGATGGTGTCCGGGGCGAACACGCTGCTGAGCAGCGAGGCAGCGCCACCGGCCATGCTCACGATGATCGCGTTGAGCGGCGTGCCCATGCGGGTCAGGGCCGAGAACTGCTTGGGCAGGTGCCCCTGGTCACTCAGGGTCCAGAGCATCCGCGAGGCGGCGTACAGCCCGGAGTTGGCGGCGGACAGCAACGCGCTGATGATCACAAAGTTCATGATGTCGGCCGAGTACGGAATGCCGATGTAGGTGAACACCGTGACGAACGGGCTTTCCACCAGGCCGGCCTGCTCCCGGGGCAACAGGGTGGCGAGGACGAAGATGGTGCCGACGAAGAAGATCGCCAGGCGCAGCACCGTGGTGCGGATCGCCCGTGGCACATTGCGTTGCGGGTCACGGGTTTCGCCAGCGGCGATGCCGATCAGTTCGGTGCCTGAGAAAGCGAAGGCCACCGCCAGTAGGGTCATGGCGATCGGCATGAAGCCGGTGGGGAATAGCCCCTCACGGGTGAAGTTGCTCAGGCCGATGCTGTGGGCCTGGTCGATGTGCAGAAGACCGAGAATCGCCCCGCCGCCCACCACCAGGAATGCCAGCACGGTGATCACCTTGACCAGCGACAGCCAGAACTCGGTCTCGGCGAACAGCCGCACCGACACCACGTTGGACAAGAACACCACCATGGCGAACAGCGCGCTCCAGATCCACACCGGGGTCTCGGGGAACCAGCGGGCCATGAGGATCCCGGCGGCGGTGAATTCCGAGCCGATGGCCACGGTCCAGGTCAGCCAGTACAGCCAGGCCACGGTGTAGCCGGTGCCGGGGCCGAGAAAGCGCGTGGCGTAGGTGCTGAAGGAGCCGGTCTCGGGCATCTGCACCGCCAGCTCGCCGAGGCACATCATCACCAGGTACACCATCAGCGCGCCGATGATGTAGGCGATCACCGCGCCCAGCGGGCCGGCCTGGTTCACCGTGTAGCCGGACGTGAGGAACAGCCCGGTGCCTATCACCCCGCCCAGGGCGAGCATGACAATGTGCCGGGTCTGCATTTCTTGCTTGAAGCCGCCGCGCAAGTCGGTCTGTTGTTCTTGTAGGGACATGATGGTTCTCATGAAAGTTGTCAGGGCAAGTCTCAATTTCTGCGACTGTGGAAATGGGCAGAAAACAAATCGGATGCCACCAGGTTTTTATTGTTATTCCTCTTCATGAAGCCCCCACTGGCTGCCTTGCTGTGGGGGTGTTGCGCGCTCTTTTCAGTGGGCGACCTCGGCCCGCGGGTCCTGGGATGGGATGGCGCCAGGCGCCGCATTCTGCTTGAGGGATTGGCGCAGCCAGGCGAAGGCCTGCTGCAGGTCGGCCAGCAGGTCATCGGTGTCTTCGATGCCCACCGAAATCCGCACCAGGCCTTCGGAAATGCCCAGGGCCTGGCGCTCTTCCAGGGTGTTCTCCACATGGCTGGTAGTGCGCGCCGGGCCGTAGATGGTTTCCACCGCCCCCAGGTTGCCGGCGCAGTGGGCATAGCGCAGGCGTGGCAACAGCTGCTTGACGCTGTCCATGCCACCCACCAGGACAAAGCTGACGATGGCGCCGAAACCGCGCATCTGCGCACAGGCCACGGCGTGGTTCGGGTGGTTGGGCAGGCCCGGGTAGTTCACGGCTTCCACCAACGGCTCGTTGAGCAGGAACTGCGCCAGCTGCGCGGCGCTGTGCTGTTGCTGGCGCATGCGCAGGGCCAGGGTCTTGATCCCGCGAATGATCAGGTAGGCCGAGAACGGATCGAGGCTGGCACCGTTGATTTCCCGGTAGTGACGCACCTGGCTCATCAGCGCTTCGCTGCCGCAGGCCACGCCACCAAGCACATCGCCGTGACCGCTGAGGAACTTGGTAGCGCTGTGGATCACCACATCCACGCCCAGCGCCAGGGGGTTCTGATTCAGCGGCGTAGCGAAGGTGTTGTCCGCCACCACCAGGGCGCCGACCTGTTTCGCCGCGGCGACCAGACGCTGGATATCGACGATCTTCAGGGTCGGGTTGGTCGGCGTCTCCAGGTACAGCAGGTCGCAGCCCTTGGCGATCTCGGCCTCGATCTGCTGCTGGTCGAAGGTTTCGCAGAGGGTCACGGCCACGCCCATGCGCGGCAGGAATTCCTCGAAGATCTTGTTGGTACCACCGTAGCTGTCCTTGGTCGACACCACCCGCTGGCCGTGGCGCAGGAAGCTGTAGAGCACGCCGCTGATGGCTGCCATGCCGCTGCTGAAGGCCACCGCCGATTCGGCGTTTTCCAGATCCTGCAGCTTGGCTTCCAGGGTTTGCACCGTGGGGTTGCTCATGCGGCTGTAGATAAAGCCCGGGGCCTTGCCCAGGGCCACGTCGTACCACTGGTCGATGTCGTCGTAGCCATAGGCGGCGCTGGCGACAATCGGGGGTTGCGTGGCGTTGTAGGGATGACGGACTTGCTCTCCGCCCCAGACCACCCGGGTAGCGGTTCCGGGGTTTTCCAGCCCTGTGCGTTCAGGTTTTTTATTCATTGCAACGGCTCACCATAAAGGGTGCGCGGCCTGTTGCCGCGCTGGATCTGGTGGCCAATATAGAGAAAAGCCCAAGCCCCGAGAAACGATGTTATCGGGGCCAAAGGGGCGGTTTTTTTAATGGCTGCACAGCCCTGCAAACGGCCTGCGCACGAGGCTTTTGTGACGCCTCTTGCATTGCGGCACCGGGGCTTGCGAAGCTGCTGCGCGCCAGCCCGCAAACCCCGAAAGGAACCGCAATGAACCGCACCGAGCACCTGTGCCTGATGGCTCGCTACAACCAGTGGATGAACAGCAAGCTGTACAGCGCCGCCATGGGCCTGTCCGATGCGCAACTGGCTCTGGACCGGCAGGCCTTTTTCGGCTCGATCCTCGGCACCCTCAATCATTTGCTGGCCGGCGACACCATCTGGCTCAAGCGCTTTGCCCAGCACCCGGCGCGGTTTGCGGCCCTGGCGCCGCTGCAGCAGGTGGCCCTGCCACAGGACCTCAAGACCCTGCTGTTCCCAAACCTGGGCGGGCTCTGGCAGCAGCGTCAGTGGCTGGACCAGTTGATCCTCGATTTCAGCCAGTCCCTGAGCGACGCCGACCTTGACAGCAGCCTGCATTACGCCAACACCCGGGGCGTGGTCGCCGAGCGCGATTTCTATAGCCTGCTGGTGCATTTCTTCAACCACCAGACCCACCACCGCGGCCAGGCCAGCACCCTGCTGACCCAGGCTGGGGTGGATATCGGCGATACCGACCTGCTTATGCTGATACCCAGCGATATTTGATCAGGCTTGAGCCCAACGGGCGCACAACAGGGGCAGGCCGCGCTCGTGCCAGAAGCCCATGGAAATCCCGCCGCTGGACATGCCGCCATGGGCAAAGGCCTCGACGAAGAAGTGCCCTGCCGAGCTCCAGGCCCTGCCGGTCAGTTGCTCGAAGGCCTGGACGATCAGGGCTTCCAACTGCTGCGCCGTGGCCGGCCAGGGCGTGTGGGCCAGATGCGTGGCCATGGCTCGCCACAAATAGGGGTCACCCCGCAGCCCCCAGGACAGCGGTTCCTCGGCGAACAGCCGTGCGACGCTGCGCTCTCCCTCCATCGAACCCTCCCGGCACTGCGCCCAGTATTTATTCAGCGCCCAATCTAGCGTCTGCATCGGGCTTCTGCGACCATGCGCGCGGAAAAACCCGCTTGCTAAGGAATGGCGCCATCAAAGCCCTCAATGCTCTGTTCGTTGTGTCCCTGCTGTCCCTGGTGGGCTGCGGCACCCTGATCGCCCGCACCCCCAATGCCCATACCAGCTACGACTACTACAAAGGCACCCAGGCCAATATCGAACTGCTGACCATGCGCGGAGCCAGCGGCTACGACGGCTACGTCACGCTGTTCTGCTGGATGAGCATTGTCTGCCCGGTGGTGGCCATCGTCAGCCTGCCGGTGGACGCCGTGGCCGACACCGCGCTGCTGCCCTATGACGCGATGAATCACTGATTCGCGCCCCCTGCCAATGGCCTGAATGGAAGAGCGATCATCCGAATCATCAATTACCTGTTGCTGCTCAACACCCTGCTGCTGTCCGGCTGCGGCACCTACATGACTCGCGGCAATGCCCTGGACTTTCGCGACGACCGCTACTACCGCAGCGTCAAGACCAACGCCCAAGTGCTCACCGGCTACGACATGGGCTACGCACGCATGATCACCGGCGGCTGCTGGGTGATGGTGGTGTGCCCGATCCTGATGATCGCCAGCCTGCCCCTGGACGCGGCGCTCGACACCGTGCTGCTGCCCTACGACGCGCTCCAGCCGGAGCGGCCCAAGCGCAACATGCACGTGGATATGAAGGAGATTCCCGAGCAAGACCTGCAGGCATTGCCCATCAGTGCCGAGGTGCAAGACCCGACGGCCCACACCCCGCCCATCACCCCGCAGGCTGATTGAACCCCTTCAGGCGGGCATGCACCCGGGCTACGCCTGATCCGGCGTGCACAGCTGGGGCACCCGCTGCGCCAGGCGGCAACGTCGCCCCAGGCGATCCACCTGGGGGCGGCCGAACAGGTAGCCCTGCCCCCACTCGCCACCACAGGCCGTGGCCAGGCCCTGGTCGGTGGCAGTCTCCACCCCTTCGATGATCACGCAGGGCGCCAGGGTCTTGCACAGTTGCACGAGGTGGCTGAGGGTCTGGGCGCTGTTGAGTTCGCTGCGGGCGCGCTGGATGTAGCCCTTGTCGATCTTGACGATGTCCGGCCGGGTCTGGCGGATGAACTCCAGGGTGCCCAGGCCCGCGCCGAAATCGTCGATGGCCACCCGGCAGCCCAGTTCGCGCAGGCACAGGACAAACTCGCTGGCCGCCTCGATGCTCGGTGGCGTGGCGCTTTCGGTGATCTCGATGACCAGCCGCGCGGCCACGCCGGGAAAGTCCCGCAACTGCTGGACAATGGGGTACCAGAATGAATCGATGATCGCGCTCTGGGCCGAGATATTGCACCCCAGGCGCAGGCGTTCGTCCCGTTGCAGGCTGTCGATCACACAGAGCACCACGCTGCGGTCCAGCTCGCGCATCACCTGGTGTTTCTCCAGTAGCGCCAGGGGGTAGACATCCCCGCCCTGGGCATCGACATGGCGCAGCAACCCTTCGTGGTAGAGCACCCGGCTGCTGTCGGGCAGCCACACCACCGGCTGGAATGCCAGCATCAAATGGCCCTCGGCCAATTCACGATAAAAGTCTTTGATGCTTTGCATGACAGATCCATAGGCAAGCCAACGACGCACCCTCGAACGTGGCACGACGAGCCCGCCGCCGCACTCGCCCAAGGGTCCCTGCCCAACCATGATCGACCCTGCCCGGGCCACCCGGAAGTGTTCCCGGATACCTTTCGCTTGTCCTCGGAAACCTGGGCCGGTGCTTATTCGTCTGTGGCCTTTTGTTTATTGCAATCATGCAAAAGGCCTCATCGATATCATTTAGCCACTAGTCCAGGAAGACCTATGCACAGAATGACCAGCGCCAGCTTTCGGGTGCTTGCCGATGTCATGAGAGAAGGCGGCGCGAATGTCGACGCCCTGCTCAGAACCTTCGGCAGCAGCATCCAGGACGTTGAGGAAAATCCCAAGGGCGTGAGGCTGGAACTGGTCTATCAAGTAATGCGCGAAGCCACCCGCCGCACCGGCAACCCGGACCTCGGGCTGCTGGCCTACAGCAAGGCCCACCCGGCCAACCTGGAGGCCCTGGGCTATGCGGTGATGTCTTGCGCGACCCTGGGGGCAGCGCTGCAGCGCCTGGTGGATTACCAGGCGCTGACCAGCAACGGCTTCTGCATGTGCCTGGAACGCAAGCCCGACGCGTTACAACTGATCGGCTTCGACGTCACCGCCGAGCCTTCGCTGATCCCCCGGGCGGTGATCGACGCCGGCGCCGCCCAGACCCTGGGCCTGCTGCACTGGCTGCTGCCCCAGCACAAGCCGCGGCCGCTGGTGGCGGCCTTCACCTACCCCGAGCCTGCGGACACGCGCATGCTGCGCCGGCTGATGGGCGACAACCTGCAGTTCTGCGCGCCCCACAACAGCCTGACCTTCAGCAGCCAGGACTGCGCCATCGCCCTGCCCACCGCCGACCCGGCGCTGGATGTGCTGCACATGGAATACGCCCGCAACCGCCTCAATGTGCTGCTCAGCGGCTCGATGACTGCACGGGTGCGCCGCGCCCTGTCCGAATCCCTGGCCCAGGGCGCGCCCAGCGACCTGCCGCATATCGCCCAGGCAGTGGGGGTCAGCACCCGCAGCCTGCAACGCAGCCTGGGCCATGAAGACGTGCACTTCTCGGCGCTGCAGGACGAGGCGCGGCTGATGCTGGCTCACAGTTTTCTGCGCAACTCCATGCGCAGCGTCAAGTACATCGGCGCCCTGTTGGGCTTTCGCGACCAGAGCAGCTTTCACAAGGCCTGCCTGCGCTGGTTCGGCATGACCCCGGGGCGCTACCGCGAGCAGTGACAGCAACGCCGAGCAAAGGCTCAGCGCAAGGCGACAGGAGCCTGGATCAGTGGCTGGCTTGCAACTGCGGCTGCACTTGCGGCATGGCCGAAGAGTGGTGGTTGAGGATTTTCCACTGCCCGCCCAGGCGCTCGTAGAGAAAGGTGTAACGGGCCTGGACCTGCTGTTTCTTGCCGTCGGCGGCAGTCAGGGTGAAGGTGTAGACGCCGCTGTCCATGGCCGCATCCGGGCCAAGGTGACGAATCTCCCGGTAGTTGATCTGGCCCACCGGCCGCGAGGCCATGAAGTGCTCGAAGTAGTCCTGAATCTGCGCGTGGGTGCTGCGCACCTGGTTGGAGACCGTGGGTTGCAGCACTGCATTGGCCGCATAGAGGCTGACCACGGCTTGCGGGTTGCCGGTCTGCAGGGCGCTGTTCCAGCGGTCGAAGAGACCGGCGATTTCCCGGTCCTGCAGGTTCTGCGGCTGCTCGGCCACGGTGCGGTACACGTAAGGGGTGGCTTCCAGGGCCTGAGCCAGTGGCGTGCTCAGCACGAAGAACAGGGCCAGGGCGGTGCTTTTCAGTTTCATTCACGGACTCCAGTGGGTTTCAATGAGCCCCACTGTGCCCCGGGCCGTCGCCCCTGCCATCGGCCAACTGGAGCCTGCGGCCTATGCCATTTGGCAGATAGGCGCGATACCGGGCACGGGGGTCTAATACCCTGCCCCGAGCCACTGCACCGCCCCCACCCTGGAGTTTCCCGATGCCCAGCCCGCCCCTCGATCCCGCCAGCGCCCTGGCCCTGCGCAGCCAGTACCGGCAGTCGCAAAGCCGCGCCGCGCGCCTGCGGCTGCTGGTGGACACCGGCCAGGAGCTGCTGCAACTGCCCCCCGGACAGATGCGCCAGCGGGTGGTGCAGCGGGCCTGCGCCTTTGTCGCCATGGACCAGGGGCTGTTGCTGGAATGGAGCAGCGACGGCGTGGCCCACGCCAGCGCCGAACAGGGCCACGGCGAATGCCTGCAAGCCCTGCGCGCCGTGGCCGGGCAGGCCCAGTGGCTGGAGCGCCCGCTTGCGCAAACCGGGGTGCTGCGCGTACTGCTGCACCGCGCCGACGGCCAGCCCTTCGGCGCCCTGCTGCTGGCCAACAGTGTGCCCATCAGCGCGCCGGACAGCGAAGACCTGGAATCCCTGCAACTGCTGGCCACGCTGTTGGCCACGCACCTGGAAAACCAGCGCCTGCTGCAGGACCTGCAAGCCCGGGAGCGCAGTATGTCGGAGCTGGTGCAGCGCCTGTTCAGCGCCCAGGAGGATGAGCGCAAGCGCGTCGCCTACGACCTGCACGACGGCCTGGCGCAAACCCTGGCCGGGTTGCACCAGCGCCTGCAGGGTTTCGCCGGGCGCTGCCCGCCGCTGCCGGAGCACCTGCACGATGAACTGCAGACCATCCTGCAACTGGCCCAGGGCTGCGTCGGCGAAGGCCGGCAACTGATCGGCGGCCTGCGCCCCCATGTGCTGGACGACTTCGGCCTGTTGCGGGCCATCGACCGCGAGGCCGACCGCCTGCGCGACGCCGGGCTGGCGGTGCACTGGCAGCAGCGCTACCCGGAGCGCCTGCCGGCGGCCCTGGAAATCGCCCTGTTCCGCATCGCCCAGGAAGCCATCAACAACATCCTCAAGCATGCCCGGGCCCACAGCGTCAGCCTGAACCTGGCCCTGGAAGCAGGCCAGGCGGTGCTCGGCATCAGCGACGACGGCGCAGGTTTCCAGCCGGCATCCGGCCAGGGCATCGAACAGTTGGGCCAGGTGGCCATGCAGGAACGCGCCCATTTGCTGGGCGGGCGTTTCACCTGCCACAGCCGGCCCGGCAGCGGCACGCGGATTCTCGCCCGCGTCCCCGTCCCCTCCCTGGAGCACGCGGTATGACAGCGGTGATACGCCTGGTCCTGGCGGACGATCATGAAGTCACCCGCACCGGCTTCATCGCCCTGCTGGCGGGCAACCCGGAGTTCGAGGTGGTGGGGCAAGCCAGGGATGGCGAGCAAGCCCTGGCCCTGTGCGAGCAACTGCGCCCGGACCTGGCCATCCTCGATATCCGCATGCCCCTGCTCAACGGCCTGGGGGCCGCGCGCCTGCTGCAACAGCGCCAGCCCGAGGTCAAGGTGGTGATCTTCACCATGGACGACAGCCCCGATCACCTGGAAGCCGCCATGGCCGCCGGCGCCGTGGGCTACCTGCTCAAGGACGCCAGCCGCGAAGAGGTGCTCGACGCCCTGCAGCGCGTGGCCCGCGGCGAAGAGGCGCTCAACAGTGCGGTCAGCGCCCGCCTGCTGCGGCGCATGAGCGAGCGCGGCAACGGCCAGGCGCCCCAGGCTCAGGCCCTGACTGCCCGCGAGCGCCAGGTGCTGGGGCTGGTGGCCGGCGGCTTCAGCAACCGCGAGATCGGTGAAAAGCTGGGCATCACCACCGGCACCGCCAAGGCCCACGTGGAACGGGTGATCGGCAAGCTCGGCGCCGCCGACCGCACCCAGGCCGCGGTGCGCGGCATGGCCCTGGGGCTGGTGGCGCAACCTGCCGGGCAGTGGCCGTGAACCTGCTCAGCGCCCGGCGCTGGGCCGACCTGCCGCTGCGGGGCAAGGCGCTGGTGGTGATCTCCCTGCCGCTGGTGATCCTGCTGCTGTCGCTGGTGCTGATCTACAGCACCGAGCGCCAGACCGCCCGCGCCGAGGAGGACGTGCGCCGGGTGCTGCTGGTGCAGGGCGATATCCAGGCGGTGCACACCCTCCTGGCCGAGGCCGCCGCCAGCGTGCGTGGCTACCTGCTGACCCGGCGCGAGGACTTTTTGCCCGCCTACCTCCAGGCCCGGCCGCAGATCGAGGCCGCGCTGCAACGCCTGGACCAGAATGTCCAGGACCCGCGCATGCGCGACTACCTGCAGACCATCACCCCGCTGATCCGCACCAAGCTCGACGGCCTGGTGGCCCTGCGCAACGGCAGCCGCGACGACGCCGCCACGGTGACCGCGATCCTGATCGACAACAAGCAGGTGCTGGACGTGCTGCGCGAGCAGATCAGCGCCATGCGCGTGCGCGAGGATGCGCTGCTGGCCGAACGTAGCGCAGCCGCCGCGGCAACCCGCATGCGCCTGCTGTTCGCCACCTTGCTGGCCGCCGGCTGCGGGCTGTTCGGCGCCATCGTCGCGGTGCTGTTGCTGTCCCGGGGCATCGTCACCCGGGTGCAGCAGGTACAGGGCAATGCCCAGCGCCTGGCCCTGGGCCAGCCGCTGCGCCCGCAAGCACCGGAACAGGATGAAATCGGCCAGCTGGGCACGCGCCTGGTGGAGGCCGGGCAACTGCTGGCCGAGCGCGAACGGGCCCTGCGCGACAACGAGGAACGCCTGCGGCTGATCATCGACGGGGTCAAGGACTACGGGATCTTCGCCCTGGACACCGCAGGCCGGGTTACCACCTGGAACGTCGGCGCGGAACGGATCAAGGGCTACAGCGAGCAGGAAATCATCGGCCGGCATTTTTCCCTGTTCTACCTGCCCGAAGAGTGCCCCCAGCACCCGGACATGGCCCTGCGCGAGGCCACCGCCCACGGCCACTACATGGAAGAGGCCTGGCGCTGTCGCAAGGACGGCAGCCGCTTCTGGGCCAGCGTGGTGATCACCGCGCAGTACGACGCCAGCGGCGCCCTGCGCGGTTTTTCCAAGATCACCCGGGACATCACCGATCGCCGTGCCGCGGAAATCGCCCTGGGCACCGCCCGCGAGGAAGCGGAAAGCGCCAGCCGCGCCAAGAGCGAATTCCTCTCGCGCATGAGCCACGAACTGCGCACGCCGCTGAACGCCATCCTCGGCTTCGCCCAACTGCTGGACATGGATTCCAGTGCCGGCCAGCGGCCCCAGGTCGGGCATATCCTGCGGGCCGGGCAGCACCTGCTGGGGCTGATCAACGAGGTGCTGGACATTGCCCGTATCGAGGCCGGGCGCCTGCCGCTGAACGTCGAGCCCATGGCCCTGGCGGCGGTGCTGCACGAAGCCCTGACCCTGGTGTCACCCATGGCCGCGGACGCCGGCATCACCCTGGCGCCGCTGCCGGAACTGGCGGCGGACAGCGGCGTGATCGCCGACCGCCAGCGCCTGATCCAGGTGCTGCTCAACCTGCTGTCCAACGCCATCAAGTACAACCGCGCGGGTGGCCGGGTCAGCATCGACGTGGCGATCGAGGCATCGCGCCTGCGCCTGAGCGTGCTCGACACCGGCGCCGGCATCACCGCCGAGCGCCTGGAGCGCCTGTTCAAGCCCTTCGAACGCCTGGACGCCGACCCCAGGGTCGAAGGCACCGGCCTGGGGCTGGCCCTGAGCAGGAGCCTGCTGGAAATGATGGACGGCAGCCTGGGCGTACAGAGCACCCCGGGCAGCGGCAGTTGCTTCACCCTGGAGCTGCCCTTCGTGCGCCTGGCCGCTGCAGCCGCCGTGGCGCCCTGCAACGCCCCGGCGCTGAACGTGCCGGCGCCACAGCCCGCAAGCCGCTACCAGGGCAAGGTGCTGTGCATCGAAGACAACCTGCAAAGCCTGGCGCTGATCGAAACCCTGCTGCAACGGCGCCCGGGCATCCAGCTGCTGTCGAGCATGCAAGGCCAGATGGGCCTGGACCTGGCCCGCCAGCACGCGCCGCAGATGATCCTGCTGGACGTCAGCCTGCCGGACCTGCCCGGCCTGGACGTGCTGCAACGCCTGCGGGCCTCCAGCGCCACGGCCGACACTCCGATCCTGATGATCACCGCCGACGCCAGCGAACCGACCCGGCGCGCCCTGCTCGACGCCGGGGCCACGGCGATCCTGACCAAGCCCATCCACATCCCGGTGTTCTTCGCCCACCTCGATGCCTGTCTCCCGGAGCTCCCATGACTGCCGATCTGCGCATCCTCATCATCGATGACCAGCGCCCCAACCTCGACCTGATGGAACAGCTGCTGGCCCGCGAAGGGCTGCACAATGTCCTCAGCAGCACCCAGCCGCTGCGCAGCCTGGAGCTGTTCAACAGCTTCGAGCCGGACCTGGTGATCCTCGACCTGCACATGCCCGAGTTCGATGGCTTTGCGGTACTGGAACAGCTCAACCGACGGATCCCGGCCAACGACTACCTGCCGATCCTGGTACTCACCGCCGACGCCACCCGCGACACCCGCCTGCGGGCGCTGGCCCTGGGCGCCCGGGACTTCATCAGCAAACCCCTGGATGCCCTGGAAACCCTGCTGCGGATCTGGAACCTGCTGGAGACCCGGGCCCTGTACAAGACCCTGCGCACCCTGGTGCCGCCGGAGCGCATCGAACTGCTGCGCCCCCCAAGAACCTGATCTGCCACACCTATCGCACCTGGCCCCACCACCGCCCCTGCGGCAGCGGCTACAGGAAGCTCGGGGTGTCAGAGGTCGCGGAAGAACTCCCCCGGGGTGGCGTCGAACTGCTGGCGAAAGGCGGCGATAAATGCCGAGGTCGAGTCATAACCACAGGCCAGTGCCACATCGGTGACCCGCTCGCCCTGCTCCAGGGGAGTCAGGGCGCCCAGCAGGCGCAGGCGCTGGCGCCAGGCACGGAAGGTCAGCCCGGTGTCCTTGAGGAACAGGCGGCTGAGGGTCTTCTCCGTCACCCCGAGCTTCTGGCTCCACTGGCCCAGCGTCGTGGCCTGCTCCGGGTGCGCCTGCAGGCTGCGGTAGATCGACCGCAGGCGCACGTCGTGGGGCAGCGGCAGCATCAGGTCCAGCTGCGGCGCGGCGGCCAACTGGTCCAGCAGCACCTGGGCCAGGCGCCCGTCGGCGCTGTCCTCGACATATTCCACCGGCAATTCACTGAAGGCGCGGATCAACTCCCGCAGCAGGCTGCTGACCGCCAGCACCTGGCAGCTGTCCGGCGCCGCCCAGGTGGTAACGCTGCAATCGAGGTACAGGCTGCGCATCTCGGTGCGCGGCGAGCTGAACACCCGGTGCGGCACCCCGGCGGGAATCCACACCGCCCGTTGCGGCGGGGCGATAAAGCGCCCGCCGCTGGTCTGGATCTCCAGCACCCCGGCAATGGCGTAGGACAATTGCACCCACGGGTGGCTGTGGCGCCGGGTCAAGGCGCGATTGGGCAAGGATTCGGTGCGCCCGTACACCGGCCGCGGCAGGCTGGGCAAACCGGGAATACTGCGCCGGACGATCTTTTCATGTCCTTTAGGCGGCATTAACTGGCTCCTTGGCGTTAGTCGGTAAAACGCAGCCACGTTAGAGTCGCCCCACCGCACTTGGCAACCCCCGGATGATCCCGCTATGACTCGCTCGCGTCTTTTGCCCGACAACTTCACCCTGACCCTGATCGGCGTGGTGCTGCTGGCCAGTTTCCTTCCGGCCAGCGGCCAGGTGGCCATAGGTTTCGGCTGGCTGACCAACATCGCCATCGGCCTGCTGTTCTTCCTCCACGGCGCCAAGCTGTCGCGCGAGGCGATCATTGCCGGGGCCGGCCACTGGCGCCTGCACCTGCTGGTGTTCAGCCTGACCTTCATCCTCTTTCCCGTGTTGGGCCTGGCGCTCAAGCCGCTGCTGTCACCGCTGGTGGGCAACGACCTGTACATGGGCATGCTGTATCTGTGCGCCCTGCCGGCCACGGTGCAATCGGCGATCGCCTTCACCTCCCTGGCCCGGGGCAACATCCCGGCAGCCATCTGCAGCGCTGCGGCGTCGAGCCTGTTCGGGATCTTCCTCACCCCGCTCTTGGTGACCCTGCTGCTGAACGTGCACGGCGAAGGCGGCTCGACCCTGGACGCCATCCTCAAGATCAGCGTGCAGTTGCTGCTGCCCTTTATCGCCGGGCAGATCGCCCGACGCTGGATCGGCGCCTGGGTCGGGCGCAACAAGAACTGGCTGCGCTTCGTCGACCAGGGCTCGATCCTGCTGGTGGTCTACGGCGCCTTCAGCGAAGCGGTGAACGAAGGCATCTGGCACCAGATCCCGCTGTGGGAACTGGCCGGCCTGGTGGTGGCCTGCTGCGTCCTCCTGGCGCTGGTGCTGCTGGCGTCGAGCTTTCTCGGCAAGCTGTTCGGCTTCGACCAGGAAGACCGCATCACCATCCTCTTCTGCGGCTCGAAAAAGAGCCTGGCCACCGGCGTGCCCATGGCCCAGGTGCTGTTTGCCGGCAGCACCATGGGCGTGCTGATTCTGCCCCTGATGCTGTTCCACCAGATCCAGCTGATGGTCTGCGCGGTGCTGGCCCAGCGCTACGCCAAGCGCCCGGAATCGGTGGCCGAGCTGATGGGCCAGGTCGACCCGTAGCCTTTCCTGCAAGGCGGCCCGGCGGCTGGCCGGGCCTGCGCGCAGATGGCGGTGAAGATCGCGCAATGGCATGATGCCGCGGCGAAAATCATCAAGGACCGCTGATGTTTCCCCATCGAATTCAAGCCCCCAGCCAGGCCGACCTGGAACTGCAGGTTAGCGCCCGGCTGGAGGCCGATGACCAGGCCCAGGTCATCGTCCAGTTCGCCAAGGCCGAACAGTACGACGGCGAACTGCTGAGTCAGCTCGACACGCTCTGCGCCCGTTTCGGCGAGCGCCTCAATGTGCGTTTCTACAGCCATTATCCGGGCAGCGCGTTCGATGCCCGGGTGTTGCTGGCCCTGCCCCATGTGCAGTCCCTGAGCCTGGACTGCCTCGACACCCTGGATCACTACGAGGCCATCGGCCGCCTGCCCCTGCTTCGGGAGTTTGCCCTGCAGGTGATCAGCGCCGACCTGCCTGAACTGCTCAGCATGCCCAATCTGGAGCAACTGCGCAGCCTGCGGCTGTCCATGGACAATGGGCCGGCGATTGAACTGGCGCCGATTGGCTGGATGCCCGAGTTGCACAGCCTGAGCATCAGCGTGCAGAGCCATCAGCTGGATGTGCTGAGCCAGTGCCCGAGCATCAGGCACCTGAGCCTGCATCGCCTGCCGGCCAAGACCACCCTGGGCATGGTGGCCGGCATGGCCGGGCTGCGCAGCCTGGCGCTGAGTTTTGGCAGCCGCGAGAGCATGCCGGAGTTGCGCAACCCCCAGGTCACGGATCTGGAGATCCTGCGGGTGCGCGGCCTCCACCAACTGCAACTGGATGGCTTTCCACAGCTTGAGGTACTGAAGATCGAAGACCAGGCGCAACTGCGCCGGCTGGATTTCGCCGGGCTGGCGCGGCTGCACCAGCTGAGCCTGATCAACCTCAAGAGCCTGGGGGAACTCAGCGGCCTGCAAACCTCGAACATCGCTGATCTGCGCATCATCAAGGCCCCACAGATGGATCTGCTGACACTGATCGACAGCCAGCTACCGCCCAGCGTGCAGCACCTCAAGCTCATCAGTGGCAAACGCGCCGTGGACAAACAGCTCGACGCCCGGCAACAGCAGCTGGGCATTCCTGAACCCCGCGGCCCCTATTGACCGCCGCCCTCTCGTAGGAGCGAGCTTGCTCGCGAAGGACGTCAACGATAACGCGCACTTGCAGGGAACAGGCGGCGCTTTGGAAATCATCGCGAGCAAGCTCGCTCCTACAGATCGGTGTTATTCCTTGGAGATCCCATGTCCTTTGTCCGTGAATTTGCCCCGTTCCTGCTAAACCACCTAAAAGAAGAGCGCCAGCACATCCTCAAGTCCATCGCAGTCAGCGTCGCTGCCGAGCTATGGCTGAGCCTGGAGTCAGCGGCGCTGCTGGATATCAACCGCGACCAGTTCGGCCTCGGCGGCCAGCTGGATGAACGCCGCAACGTACCTCGCTGGCTGATCGCTGCCGAACGCCGCAAGGTGGATATCTGGGTTGAAGACAGCTACGGCGAACATCCCTCCACCGCTATCGAATTCAAAGTGATACACAACAACAAGAATGCGTATGACAAGATTCGGCAAATTCGCAAGGACCTGATCAAGCCCATTCCCCACACCGCGCCTGACGAACACATCGAACGCTGGGGCATCGTGCTGCTGACCTACTCGCGCTTCTACAGCGACCAACGAGGCAACTATGTCTACGGCAAGTTCGCCAACCGTGATGCCTTTCTCCAAGCCTTCAGGCATGCACTGAGCGATGACGCTGACCGTTACACGGGTACCCCTGAGCTGGAGCTGGCGATGGAGCCGATTCAGGTCGCCGATCTGGAAGGCGCCCACTACGTCGAACCGAAGAAAGAGGCCGGGGTGTATCTGGCGCTGGTCAAGCGCAAAGGCTGAATGCCCTTTGCAAGCGCCACCTGAAAGCGGTTCCCGGCGGTCGACGATAGTGGCACTATGCCGCCCCCGTTTATCCCGCATTCATGGAGTGACTGTGACTCATCTGTTTTCCCCGCCTGGGGTCTGCGCCCCTGAGCGTTCTACCTACCGGTTCTTTCCCAGGGTCGGCCTGTTTATTCTGGCCACCCTGTTATACATCCTGGCGGGAATACCCGGCATCCTGCTGGTGCCGCCACAGATGCAAACCTATCTGATATTCATCAGCACCCAGGGCCTGGGCATGCTGCTCTTGCTCGGCCTGTTCTGGCTGCAGTACCGCCAGCATTTCAGCGCCGCCTGGCGCGGACGGGTAATACGCCATCCTCTGGGCATAGGCGCTGCATGCATGGTGGCCGCCTATGTGCTGTGCGGGGTCGCCATCCTCATGCTCGGATCTCCTGAAGAGGCGTTCATGGCCGAATTGCTGGCGGGCCTGAACGGCTGGCAAACCCTGATCAAGATCGCCTCACTGATGGTGCTGCCCCCCATCGTTGAGGAGTTGTTTTTCCGCCATTACCTGCTGCGCCTGTTTCCGTATGAAAACAGCCAAGTCTGGAAATGGATCGCCGTTATCGTCAGTGCGGCCATCTTCGCCGGGCTTCACACCCAGTACGGCAACGGCACGACAATGGCCCTGATCTTTGCCAGTGGCTGCATTTTCGCGGTCGCCAGAATAGTCAGTGGCGGCCTTCTGGTTCCGATCCTCCTGCATTCAATGGCCGAGGTTCTCGGGATGTCCCTGGACACGCTGTTCAGAATGGCAGGGCTGTTCGGCTGAGGAGCCGCAGTGTCAGGACGAATGATCATTCGTCCTGATGGCCCAAGGCCAGAAACTGCCTCAAGCAATTAGCACCGACCTTCCTTTGTCCTACCCGCCCTCAGGCAAACCCAATGACACGCAAAATCGAAGACCTGGCTAGGCACTACCTGCTCAATCAGTTCACCCATGCCGATTATCGCTTTCATCCCAAGGAGCCGGGAGACCGTGGCTTTGATCTGTGGCTGGAACAGAACGGCGAACCCCGGCAAAAGGTCGAACTCAAGGCCACCAAAGCCAGGTACCTCAGACCCAGTAACATCTTCGCGCAGCTGGTGTTCAACGCCAAAATCGAAAGGCAGTTGTTCGAAAGTGGCGAAACAGTGATTGTCAGGGTCTTTATGGGCTCCTCGCCACCGCAGGTTTTCATTGTCACCAACGCTGTTCTCTCCAGCGGAGCACGGTTGAAGGAAGAGGCCAGGTACGTACTGTGTGGCAAGCTCAACTATGAGGACTCGATTACCAGCCTCGGTTGAGTATCCAGTGTACGAGCGCAGCATCAGGCCCTCAGGCCACTTACCGGTCCCTTTTTAACCTGTGCCCCTAACTCCGGAGCCCCCATGTCCATCACTGAGAATCTCCTGGCCTTCACCCTGGCCGCCACGCTGCTGACCTTGACCCCGGGCCTGGACACCGCCCTGGTGCTGCGCACCGCCACGGTGGAAGGCCGGCGGCAGGCGCTGCGCGCGGCGTTGGGCATCAATGCCGGCTGCCTGATCTGGGGCGCGGCTGTGGCCTTCGGCCTGGGGGCCTTGATAGCGGTGTCGGAACTGGCCTTCAACCTGTTGAAGTACTGCGGCGCCGCCTACCTCGCCTGGCTGGGACTGAACATGCTGCTGCGCCCGCGCCACTCGTTTGCTCCCACAGGCGCGAACAGCGACCCCGGCACCAACTGGTTTCTCAAGGGCATGCTGGGCAATGTGCTCAACCCCAAGGTGGGAGTGTTCTACGTGTCCTTTCTGCCGCAGTTCATTCCCCAGGGCCAGCCGTTGGTGGCCTGGACCTTCGGCCTGGTGAGCATTCACGTGGTGCTGGGGCTGGTCTGGTCGCTACTGCTGATCGCCGCCACCCGGCCCCTGGCCGGTGTGCTGCAGCGGGAAAAGGTGATCCAGTGGATGGACCGCACCACAGGGATGATCTTCGTACTGTTTGCCGCTCGATTGGCCTTGAGCAGGCGCTGAGAAGCCGCTCCCAGCCACTGCCAACGCCCCCGACAAACTCACGAGATCACGCCAAGGCCGCCACTCAGGCTTGCGCCTCGCTCCTAAACTGTTGCCACTGTTCCCAGCAGTTCTCGGCCACCAGATCGCGGTAACCCCGCTGGTTTTCCATGCTCAGCGCCACGGCCACCGGCAACGCGATACAGGCGGCGTTATCACGAATCTCCAGCACTTCGGCCTCGGTCAGGGGCATGCCCTTGGTGTTTTCGGCATTCAGCAGCAAGGCCACCAACGCAGGTACGAATACCAGGCAAAGCTGATCGGTCATGGCTCAGTGTCCAGGGGTTAGGCAAGGGCCGAAAAGCCTACACACATCGGCCCTGCGCAGCCATTGCACAAGGACATTAATGGCTGCCGGGGGCGCTTTCGCACACAACGGCTGGACAGCACAGGCGATCTGCCCGCCCCCGCCATTCACCCCTCGGCCAGCACCACGCCCCGCGCTTCCAGCAGCTTCACGAAACTGCTCAGGCTTTGCGACACGGTGCCGCGCCGCCAGACCAGCCAGGTGCGCAGGAAGCGAAAACGCGGGGACAACGGCCAGACGCTGACCGTGGCGCAGCCGGGCATGCTTTCCAACATGCTGCGGGGCATCAGCGCCAGCCCGGCGCCGGCGCTGACGCAGGCCAGCATGCCGTGGTAGGACTCCATTTCATGGATCTTGCCCGGCACCGCGGCGTCCTGGGTGAACCAGCTTTCAAAGTGATGACGGTAGGAGCAGTTGGCGCGAAAGGCATAGATGCTTTCGCCGTTGACCTCCCGCGCCCGGGTAATCGGCGCATGCCCCAGCGGGGCGATCAGCACCATTTCCTCCTCGAACACCGGCAGCCCTTCCAGAGCCGGGTGGCGCACCGGGCCGTCGACGAAGGCGGCCACCAGGCGGCCGGACAGCACGCCGTCGATCATGGTCCCGGAGGGTCCGGTGGACAGGTCCAGTTCCACCTTGGCGTACTGCTGGTTGTAGGCCGCGAGCAGCGCCGGGATGCGTACCGCCGCCGTGCTTTCCAGCGAGCCCAGGGCGAACGGTCCCTGAGGCTCCTCGCCGGCCACGGTCAGACGCGCCTCGGCCACCAGGTCGAGAATGCGCCGGGCGTAGTCGAGGAAATTCCAGCCGGCGGGGGACAGGCGCATGCGGCTCTTCTCGCGGATAAACAGCTCCACCCCCAGGTCCTGCTCCAGTTGCTTGATCCTGGTGGTCAGGTTCGACGGCACCCGGTGGATCAGTTGCGCGGCGGCGCTGATGCTGCCCTGCTCGGCAACGGCCTTGAAAATTTCCAGCTGGACCAGATCCACGGCATTCTCCAAACGTGAACGACTTGCTCAATATTATTCAGTTTTCAGCAAAGATCCAGCACCGTAACCTGCCGCCATTCCCACCCGAGCAGGACGGTGCCATGAGCCTTGTTTCCAGCCACACCCACGCCTTGTCGATCAACCCCGCCACTGGCGAGCAGATCGGCGCCTACCCCTACCAGTCCGAGGCTGAGCAGGACGCCGCGCTGAGCCGTGCCGCCGCTGGTTTCGCCCAGTGGAAACGCCAGAGCATCGCCGAGCGCGCCAGCCGCCTGAACGCACTGGCCCAGGCCCTGCGGGACAACAGCGAGGCCATGGCCCGCATGATCAGCCTGGAAATGGGCAAGCCCCTGCCCCAGGCCCGCGGTGAAATCGAGAAGTGCGCCCAGCTGTGCCTGTGGTACGCCGAGCACGGCCCAGCCATGCTGGCCCCGGAAGCGACCCTGGTGGAGAACGACAAGGCGCGCATCGAGTACCGGCCCCTGGGCCCGCTCCTGGCGGTGATGCCGTGGAACTTCCCGATCTGGCAGGTGCTGCGCGGCGCGGTGCCGGCGCTGCTGGCGGGCAACACCTACGTGCTCAAGCACGCCCCGAATGTCATGGGCAGCGCCTACCTGCTGCTGGACGCCATGCAGCGCGCCGGTTTCCCTGAAGGGGTGTTCGAGCTGCTCAACGTCACCCCGGACGGCGTATCCAGCGCCATCGCCGACCGCCGCATCGCCGCTGTGACCCTCACCGGCAGCGTGCGCGCCGGCATCGCCATCGGCGCCCAGGCCGGCGCCGCGCTGAAGAAATGCGTGCTGGAACTGGGCGGCTCCGACCCCTTTATCGTGCTCAACGACGCCGACCTGGACCAAGCGGTCAAGGCCGCGGTGATCGGCCGCTACCAGAACACCGGCCAGGTCTGCGCCGCCGCCAAGCGCCTGATCATCGAGCAAGGGGTGGTCGCGGAGTTCACCCGCAAATTCGTCGAAGCCACCCGCGCCCTGGTCATGGGCGACCCGCTGGCCAGCGACACCTACATCGGCCCCATGGCCCGCTTCGACCTGCGTGACGAGCTGCACCAGCAGGTCCAGGCGACCCTGGCCGAAGGCGCCACCCTGCTGCTGGGCGGCGACAAGGTCGAAGGCGCCGGCAACTATTACCAACCCACGGTGCTGGCCAACGTCACCGAGCAGATGACCGCCTTCAAGCAGGAACTGTTCGGCCCGGTGGCCGCCATCATCAGCGCCCGGGATGCGCAACACGCCCTGGAACTGGCCAACGACAGCGAGTTCGGCCTCACCGCCACGATCTTCACCCAGGACCTGGAACGGGCCCGGCAGATGACCGACGAGCTGGAAACCGGCGGCGTGTTCATCAACGGCTATAGCGCCAGCGACCCCCGGGTGACCTTCGGCGGAGTGAAAAAAAGCGGCTTCGGGCGCGAGCTGTCGCACTTTGGCGTACGCGAATTCTGCAATGCGCAGACGGTGTGGCTGGATCGCCGTTGAGGCTCGGTGACCACGTCATAGGCTGAACGACCCCGGTGAAAAGCGGACCTGAATCAGGTCCGCTTTTTAATCGGATTAGAGGCCGGTTCTGGTGCGAATCAGAACTTTCCTAATGAAAAATCGTCGTTTTTTTCATTCTTTTAAGAATTTTCTTGAAGCAAGCAAGCCTGCCTCATTCTTATGATGCTGCTCTTTGGCATTACTCTGAGGTCCGCTATGTGCTCCTCCCTGCAAAAGTTCATCGTTCGTCTTCCAGGCGACCTGCACAACCAGCTCAAACACATTGCCAAACGAGAAAACCGCAGCATGAACAATGAAATCGTCGACCGCCTGGAAAAGTCCCTGGTCGTCGATGAAACCCGTGAGATGAATGAGAAACTCATCAGCCTGCTGCTGCGCAAGGTCGATTCCATGGAGGAGCGGATCAAGTGCCTGCAGATGGGCCACCCGGAGCCCGAGCAGGATTGCCCACCGCCGTGTTACGCAAGGACTTGAAGCGGCGACTCCCGCCACGCGATCTTCTACCTTTCCCGCCTTTACCCCCTCGCTGCAGCTTGTATGATGGCGCCTGCCCGACAGTACCCAGCGGCAACCGCCAGGCCCCGGCCTGATGCTCGCAGGGCTCCCCCGCTGTTCCTCACTACACACGCAGGTCGACGCTCCTAGCCTTCCCAGGAACCTCCCTCGGCTTCTGCCATGGGGCCGCGTCGCCTTCTAGGATTGCTCATGAGCCGGATTCACCCGACTGCCCCCGCGCGCACCTGCAGCTCAGCTTTGCCCCTCAACCGCCTGACCCTGGGCCTGCTGCTGGCCGGCAGCAGCGCCGTGGCCAACGCCGCGGGCACCCAGTTGCCGACCCAGACCGTCAGCGGCGAAGAGCCCTACGGCTATCGCGTCGACAGCGCCTCGGTGGGTGGTTTCAGCGAAGCGCCCTTGCTGGATACCCCGGCCTCCATCAGCGTGATCAATGAAGACATGATCCTCGACCAGCAGGCCCGACTGCTCAGCGACGTGCTGAAGAACGATGCCTCGGTGGGCCAGAGCTACGCGCCGGTGGGCTACTACGAAAACTTCGAAGTGCGCGGCTTCTCGCTGAATGCCGCCAGCAGCTACAAGATCAACAACCGCACCATCACCGGCGAGCAGAACGTCGCCCTGGAAAACAAGCAGCGGGTGGAATTGCTCAAGGGCCTTTCCGGCCTGCAAAGCGGGGTCAGCGAGCCCGGCGGGTTGATCAACTACGTGACCAAGCGGCCCACGGACATTCGTTCGGTGACCGTTTCCACCGACGACCGCGGCAGCGGCTACCTGGCCACCGATGTCGGCGGCTGGTTCGGCAGCGAACAGCAGTTCGGCCTGCGTGCCAACCTGGCCCATGAAGACCTGCACTCCTACGTCGAGCACACCAATGGCCAGCGCGACTTCGCCTCCCTGGCCCTGGACTGGAACATCAGCCCCGACGCCCTGCTGCAACTGGACATCGAATACCAGAACAAGCAGCAGCGCTCGGCACCGGGCTATCAACTGCTGGGGGGCTCCAGCCTGCCCCACCACGCCTCGCCGAAAAGACTCCTGGGGCACCAGAGCGGGTCAAAGCCGGTGACCAATGAATCGCTGAACATCGGCGGCAACTTCGAGTACCGCTTCAACGACGACTGGAAGGGCAACCTCAGTGCGTCGCGCAGCAAGGTGGTGATCGATGACTACAGTTCGTTTGCCTGGGGCGGCTGTACCACCGGCTGCATCAATGCCAACGGCAACTACTTCAGCCCCGAAGGCAACTACGACATCTACGACTTCCGCAGCCCCGACGACACCCGGCGCAACGATGAAGTGCAGGCTGTGCTCAATGGCCGCTTCGACGCCGCAGGCCTGGGCCATGAGTTGAGCGTGGGGACCAGTGCGTTTCGTCGTGTGGTGAACAAGCGTGAAGCGATCAATGAGTCATTCGGTAGTGGAAACATCAACAACGAACCGGAAGATCATCCTCGCTCCACTGAAGACCTGCGTGACTCCCACAAACGCCTGGACAGCCGCCAATACGGCCTGTTCCTCAGCGACCGCATCAGCTTCAACGAACAGTGGCAGACCGTCCTCGGCGGGCGCGAAGTACGCCTGGACGAAGAGAGCTTCGACAAGGACGGCGTGCGCGATCGCCACACCCAACGCTATGTATTCCTGCCCCAGGCCGCGCTGATCTACAAACCGATCAACAACATTTCGCTGTACACCCAGTACAGCAAGGGCCTGTCCCTCGGTGGCCAGGCCCCCTGGTTCGCCAGCAACAGTGGCGACACCCTGGCCCCCACCGTCTCCCGCCAAATCGAAACCGGGATCAAATACGACTGGCAGCGCATGAGTTTTACCGCCGCCCTGTTCCAGATGCGCCAGGCCTACCAGTACTCGCGCCCCGACGCTGCCGGCGGTTTCACCTACGTCCAGCAGGGCCAGCAAAAGAACACCGGCCTGGAGCTCTCCGCCAACGGTTGGGCCACCCAACGCCTGCAGATTGCCGCCAGCGTCGCGGCGATCCGCTCCCGGGTGGAGGGCACCGGTACCCCGGCCTACGAGGGGCACCAGACCCTCAACGTCCCGCGCCTGCGAGCCAGCCTGCAGGGCGACTACGCCCTGCCCTGGCTCGACGGCCTGGCCCTACTGGGCGGCATGCAATACAGCGGCAGCCAATACGCCGACCGCCAGGGCAACGTCGCCACCGGCGCCTACGCCATCTTCAACATCGGCAGCCGCTACAGCACCCGCATCGATGGCTACGACACCGTGTTCCGCCTGACCGTGGACAACCTGTTCGACAAGCGCTACTGGCGCGATGCCGGTGAATACATGGGCGACGACTACCTGTTCCAGGGCGCGCCGCTGACGGCTAGGTTGAGTGCTTCGGTGAATTTCTGATGCAGCGCCAACCGCCCAGCGAGAATACGCCTCTCAAGTTAGCCGCTGTATTGTAGGAGCCGGCTTGCCGGCGAAGGCGGTCTCAAGGACACCTTCGCTGGCAAACCAGTGACTATGCGAATCTGTCAGGCATGCACAAAAAAGCCGGTCATCAAGACCGACTTGTCAGCGCCTGGTCTACTCGCCATCAAACCGGCTGCAAAGCCCGCAAGGCTTCAGGGTACTGGCTGGCCACACGCAGCAGCGTTTGAGCCGCGCCTGTCGGCTGGCGCCGGCCTTGCTCCCAATCCTGCAGTGTTCGCAGGCTGACCCCCAACAGCGTGGCAAACGCACTCTGAGAGAGCCCCACCTTAGCCCGGGCCTCTGCCGCCCCGGACAGTTTTACCACCGTTGCACGCGCCGCCTTGCCGGCTTTCATCTGGCCCACCGAAGTCAGCAAATCCTTCTGAAACTGCTGCAGTTCATGGTCCATGACTGATTCCCTCTTTCAATTGATTCAGAAAGCCGATGGGCAGATTGTCTAACTTCGCCTTGGTGTAGACGATCAGCAACCAAATAAGACCTTCCGAAAGCAGGTTGTAGTAGATGACTCGTGTGCCGCCGCGCTTGCCGATGCCACTGCAAGACCAGCGCACCTTGCGCAGCCCTCCGGTACCGGGGATGACGTCTCCAACCCATGGGTCTGCGACCAACCAGGTGATGAATTCCAAGCGCTCGGCGTCATTCCAGATAGGCTCGGCGTAGCGCTTGAAGACCTCGGTTTCGATAACGGTATACATGGCTCCACCATCTACGGCAAGGCCGTACAGACGAACAGACAGGCATTCGTCCGACACAACCTGCTGGCGCTGGAAAGACCAATACCCCTGCCGCAACCAGGCATCGCAAGGGGTGGACGTTTGATCTACTCATCACCGAGGGTGGCCGCAATCATCGAGGGCAGCCACTGCTTACCGAAAATACAGATTTGCCTTACAGGCTCGGAGCCGATTTACCGGCGAAGGTGTCCTCAAGAGAGCCGTGGTAAACCAAGGCGCGTCACTCTGCAATGACTCGAAGCTGCCAACCTGCTTGATCGGTTACTTGGTCGCTCTGGCTCCAGCTCCAAGGATGATCAAACGTCCAACCACCAGTTCAACAGCGTCTCGTCCTCATCGTCATCGAGGTTTTTATAGACATTGGCGTAGTACCACTCAATCCCGGTTCTCTCGCGGAAGCGATCGAACACCGCATTGATACGGTCCATGCCATTCCTCGCAGGAACAGCGAATGAAAGGTTCCCCTCGAACAGCCCATCCAGGGTTCCGCCCAACTCACCAGCAACCTCGCTTTCAAGCGCACTGATCACCGCCGGATCAATGTAGTCGGCATAGATCTGAATGCAGAAATTCCCGCCCCGCTTCAGCACTTGCGCCGGCGCATCGGGATTGCGGATGGAAACGATATCGCCCCGCGCCAGGTTCTGCGCCAGGCCCGGCGAGGACAGCAACTCGTAGGTATGCTCATCAATCTGCCGCGCCAACAGCTCCTCGCGAACGGCGCCATCGTCATCGGCCATGTACACCTGAATCAGCACAGGGGATTGCTTGTCATCCATACGGGGCTCCACAGTTTCCACGTTCAACACCTGATCCTTGTTCTGTTACCCAGCGCTTCCATCCCCTGCCTCAGGGCAACGGCTCAAAGCGCCCACTGCCCGTATTCCACGCAAACCCCGGCAACGTGCAGTCCTGAAAGCCGATCCGCAATTGCTCCCCCTCAGCCTGCACCTGCAAGGTATCCACCCCCAGGTTGCGACACCCCGGCGCCGCAACCGCCAGGCTCTGCAGCAACTTGCCATTGGCCTTGTCCATCACCTCCACCGTCGTGATCCGCTGATCATTGCCTGGCATCGGCACCTGGAAATACCAGCGCTTGGTGGAAGCACTCTGCAGCAGCGTGGTGACCGGCTGCGGCCACGAGCGATCCGAATCCACCAGCCCCACCAGCTTCAGCGCAATGGGCAAGGACTTGCCCGTGCGATAACTGGTCCAGGTGCCGCGTACCTGCTCCTGCTGGCGGGAGTTCAGCAAGTCATTGAACTGCAGACGCGCCACCGGCAAGCCCTGCTCGTCCAGCTCATCCATGGCCAGCGTCTTGTTGCTGTAGCTGAAGGTCGGCTTGAGGCGGATCGGCGTGCGATAGCGCTGATAGGCATAGGTGCCCTGGTAGACCGCATTCTGGCTACCCAGGGTCAAGACAATCGCCTGCTTGCCCACCGTGCCCTCATACACCCCGTGGGACGCCTGCGCCGGCAACAGCCACAGCGCCAACACCAGCACCACCAGCCCCCGAGCAAAATCAAACCCGCGCATCAGAAACGCTCCTCGCCCGACGACAGATATTCCAGACGCTCAGGGGTGATCACCCGGTAATAATCCCAACGCCGAGTGCGCTTGTCGTAATTGATAAAGTCCTGCTTGCTGAACTCCATCTGCCCACTGGGGGAAAAGCGCAGATCACCGTCCACCGCGAACTGCTCCAACTGCGGATGACGCCGATAGGTCCGCAGATCCCGGCTGTACAGGTAGTACTGCGTGGGCGAGCACCACACCCGGCCATCCGCCTCCCCCACGCGATAGCCCTGGACCTGAAAGTCCATCCGCGCCTCGGCATGAAAATGCCCGAAGGTCAGCGTCCTGGTGCCCACGGACGACAGACACCACTGCCCGCTAATCTCCTGCACCCGCTTACCGGTGGCCCGGCTGATCACCCGGATACTGTCCACCTGCGCCACCTCCTCCCCGGCCTTGCGCGCGGCATGCACACTGAAATAGAAATCCCGATCGAACACCGGCTGCAACAACTCCCCCTCAAACGCCTCCCGCTGACTGTCGCCAAAACGCGTCACCCGCTGCAACTGCAACGGCTGCTGCGCGCCCGTGCGCAAATCCACCAGACTGCCCTGCAGCGCCTCTGCCCCCTCGGCGAACGGCTGCAACGACACCGCCGTCGCCGGCAGGGTCGGGTTGTCCATGATGTTGATCAAGAGCGCGGAGCCGGAATGGAAAGGCGTGGACTCCAACGCCATGGGCAGGCGCTCGGATTCGGAGAACCAATAGCCGGACATACCACCGCCGTATTGGGGATCGTAGGTGAGCGCCAGTTCAACCGGGGTGTCGCCGAGGGTGCCGCGGTAGGTGGTGGTGGGGTTGGCTTGGGCGGTGGGGGTGATGAGCCCGAGGCCGAGCAACAGCACTGGGGTCAGGCGGAAAAGGAGGTGTTGCAGGTGACGCTGTTGGCCAGCCCTTGTTTGTGAACTGCTGCCAATGGGCTGGGTCATGCCTGCGTTCCTTGCGGTGGGGAAAAGGGGCGCAGGATAGCAAAATCGATTGAAGGTCAGATGGATTTGCCGAGGCCTGGCCCGAATCTGAAATGGTCCAACAGGCTGTTGGACCATTGCCGTGGGGGCCCCACTCTGCTGCCGATTACCAAGCTGAAAGGCCCATAAAGCTATGTGTCAGGCACAGCGGATATGAATTCCCCGGAGAGTTCAGCCGGTCCTTACTAGCAATAGAGACCGTTCCTACAGAAGCGCCATTGTCCCGGACCTGCCCCGTCCCTATAGTTTTCTCGTTCGCTGATTTTTGTCAGCGGCAGGGTTTCGCAGCCCAACAGAAAGATTCAAGCAACACAGTCCATGCCAACTCAGGCAAACTTCGCCTGCGTTTCGTTTATGGCAGCTGTGCGTGGGAGACCTTCGGGTCTGCCGGGTTTGTTTCTTTCCTCGGTCTGCGAACCCGCGTACAGCTGCCACCCAGTTGATTCGCAGCAACAGGTGGCGATTTTTCATTTTTTTGGAAGAAACGACACCATGAATACTCAAGATTTATCCGAACGTTTTATCCCCATGACTCCAATTGCCAGCGATGGGCCAGTGCTGTTTATCGACAGCCAAGCGCCGTTGGTGGATTTGCATGCGTGTGCGAGTGAGCGATTGGTGACTGCGCTTGATTATCTGAATCTGATGAGCTGCACCACGTTGCGGGACTCGAACGATAAGGACATTGGCACGGTGACCAATACAGCGAGGTTGTTACTACAGGATGTGCGAGAGCTATTGAGAGCAATAGAAACTCAGGCTTTAAATATTTAATTAAGAACAAATAAGCCGGCACATGCCGGCTTATTAAAAACCCACACCCACTTACCCGCACTTCCAATCTCATCTAACTCTTTGAGAACCGAATAGGAACAGAGAAAAATGCAGCGTAAAAAATCGAAAAACTGAAAATTCAGTACTCTATGAAGACGACTACAAATCGAATATCACCGCCAGAACATCAGGCCACCCATTTTTGGAAAGACCTTTCCCACCACACCCTTCATCTCGCAAATGGCAGCACAATCTAAAAGCCCTACGAGCTGTAGGAGAATCACACATAAATCCTCATGAAAAATCTCATATCGCGATCACCCAACAATAAAGCTAACACTGCGAGCTCGAGCTGAAACTACCTATGTGTAGGCTCCCTCAGATAGATAATTCTACATTTAACGAAAAACTCATGACACGCAATTAACACAACAACAATCAGCGAAATCCGGCCTAACCAATCTGAGTTACAGTGAGACCGGAATATAAGAAGCACTTATAATAAATATACCTAAAGCCTATGACACCTACTCAGCGTATCTCCGGAATATTGGTATTCGCCTCCGAATACTTGAAGTCCCTGACCAAGGACCAGCACTCGAGCTTCTTGGCCCATTCGGAAATCATCTTCCCATTTGCACCGCGATGAAGTGCTTCATTTACTTCACAAGCCCAAGTAGCCAACTGTCTTTGTAGCTCAGGCGAAATATTCTGAGCCTGCCAGACACGTTGAAAATCAAAACCTAGCCCAAGTTTAAGTGCAAGAACCGAAACTGTGTATACGGTAATATTTCCCTGAAATGCCGGGAATAGAGGCCTTATCAATTTCTGAGCAGATTTGAACAGGATGGCCTTTGCAATCATTTCCTTGAACTGATTTTGATCAGGAATTACATCCTCTCCGGAGCTTTCTCGCTCTCCCAACTCATCCATGAAGGCCTGAAAATTCTTTTGACTGCCCAGCCCTACAACGTGGGGTTTCTGATCCCAAGCGAACAAAAACTTAGCTAGGTCCGGTTTTGTGATTTTGCGATAGGGAGGAATTGCTGCCTGAAGTTTTTTCTTTTGAACAACCGTTGTCGCCTCTTTTTCAAGCATCACCTTGTAACTGCCGGCCGATCGTTCATAGAACCAGCGCCCCACACCATCCGGACAATATGTACGCATGGACAGTTTTTCCAGTTCTCGATGAAATGGCTTGTTTGCTGAAAGATCTGATTGCTTTACTACGTTTTGGCTATTGGCATAGCGAGATATATTCGAGATCAACTCCTCGTCATCTCCCTGACCATTTCTGAGCACGATAATCTTCGCTGGAACTCGGACACTACTGAGATCTATTTCGGGGTTTTTTTTCTTGGCGAAATAAATGGAGGCTGTAGTCTGTCCACCATTGACGATCTGCATGCCCTGAAGCCACAGAATGCCAGTAGATCCGTCTGGTGTGCGATCTAACTTCGCAGCATCGGCCACTACAACAATGCCATTGTTATAAGCCATGAATCGATCCGGATTACTCCGCAAACTGTCACGAATCCCCTTGTTTACGCCTCTGCTACCAACACCAAGGAATGAACGTACGTTTGCCTCAAGAATACGTGGTCCGTACTTCTCGTATAGAAAACGCAAAGCCTCGCCGGGGACTGCCGTTAGAGCATAGTCATATTCGTCATCACCTGCCCCAGGGACCCATACGCTAGGCAATGCCATACCACAGAGATCCTGAAAGTTAACTACCAGCTCATCCCGGGGCCGGCCCTGCTGCCAATGGTTGAATAACCGCTGAATGTCCATGACCTCAAGGCGCACCTGTTTGCCCTCGATATCCTGAGGTGCATAGTTCCTTGTCTTAACCTGGCCATCGGTAATTACAAAAATCCGGATGCTATCCAGAGCGGTAAATATACGCTCAACCTCCGTAACAAGTGGGTATGCCTCGTTGGTTTCATCTAGCGCCTCTGAAAGTTTTCCCGTCGCACAAAACTTGAGAAAATGCAGCCCTTGCTTGGCAGCCCTGCCGATTTCAGTATCTGGGATGTCCTCAATATCCTCGAGCCCCTTGTAAAGGCTGACGAACAAATCCAGCCGGTCGGGGTTTCCCAGTTCGTCAGTTGTGTCCGAGACAGAATAACCACTGATTTTGACTTTGTAGGATCCGACCTTGGCACCGTAATGGCAGACTGTTGGCTCGAAGGTTATTCCTTCATCGGCCATATGAGCCATTACATGCTCAGTAAATACAGCCTCTGCTGGCACAGGGGCTTCACCAGGTGCAATATCCTTCAAAACTTCCTCTCGGACCGATGCCTGGGTGTCCCGCAAAAAATCCACAAGTTCCATCAAATGACTCCAAGTTGCTCAAGCACATCTACCAACAGATGGTTATCGGCTGGTATCAATGCCAGATCGAGCTCGTACTGCGCTCGACGAATAGCTGTCGAGATACTGAAAGGCGTCAGCCTCGGAAATTCCGCATCAACGAGATGCATCCTTATCTCGCTCAATGAAAAACGACGCGTATAGTTTTCTGCCTGCATGTCCAAATAACCGGCCTGATGAAGTGCTTGCTCGAAGAGTCTGGTCGCTGCAGAGTCAGGCTCCAGCAGACAGCGTAGATCAGTCACAGCCTCGGGAAGTGACATTCCCAAATCCGCTGAACCGAAGCGAAGTGCGGCGAGAAAGAGCGGTGGACACTGGGATTCGTCGAGCTGATCCAGGGAAGTAATTTTCACCGGGAAGCCTTCAGTTGCCATTGTGGACTTGACCTCTATTGCGCCCATACCAATTTGAAAGTCATGAAGCCCGTCGAGCGGCCCTTTCCACCCTTGCACTGCTGAGAATAGCAATACGCCCTCATCAATCAGATGCCGCAGTAAACAGAGTTCACCCATAAGCCCCAGTTCAGCTTCGGGCCCCAAACCCTCGCGTCCTTTACGCATGAACTCCTGCCACCCACGCACTCTTCCGAGCAGTCGCTGATATACAAGTTCTTCGGTACAGCCGTTATCGGAATCCAGTAGTCCACATAAATCGGCGACTACGGCTGCAAAAAGCTCCAAGCTACCTTCAGGTTGACGAACGATCGCGAGCCAGTGGTGATCACCCGCAGCCTCACCCAACCCTACACTTTCAATCCGAAACCCTTGCCCCTGAGGCAATTGCGAGTTAGGTGCCGTTCTACAGCTTGAAAAGCCGACTAAAACAGACTCCTCATTTCCCGGCGCATGCCTGGCTGCCTTAACCCTGATTGTTGCTTTCTGAAATAGATCAATCGATCGCCACCCCTGAGCCCAGGCGTTGCCGGGAAGAGCTCGCCAAATGCCAAGCAATTCGGAACTACTCACTGCCGCCATTATTGTTGCTGCTCCCACATAAGGTTAGTGACGACATAGGGCACCGACTTTCCCGCATTGCTGGAAGGAAAGCTGATTGCAAATGCAACGACAGGCACCTCAACGCCCAAAATTCCAGAGTCCTTTAGGTCAAGAAGGTACATAAGTAGAAGTCCTCTTTCGGGATGCGGCGCTACTTTCCCACGCCCTGGCCACGGACACGCCTGACGTAAGGTCCGCCTGGGGTCTCGGGCAACTCCTTACTTCTGGAGCGAACGGGGTCGGGTTTCCAGTCTTTACGAGTCCATTCAAGTGCGGCATTCCACGATGACTCGTCAAGGTCCAGAGCCTCATCATGAGGCGAGAGGAGGCGACCTATGGAATATTTATCAGCTTCTCGAGACTTGTTTGTGCGCTTCATTCGTTTTATCGGAAAGCCTGCGACATTTTCGGTGCCGGCAGTACCACCAGCGATAACCGCAACCGTCCAGGAAGTAAGCTCGCCAGACCGACTCATCTCTTCGATGAAGTTCGCAAGCAGATCACTTCTCACTTTTCTGGAGTCAGGATGAGTCTGGTACGCCCTCAGAAACTCAATAACAGCCTGAGCTTCAACACCATTCCAACTCACACCGTTCCAGCTATCAATTCGGCCGTTTCGGCCCTGCGGAGGAATCTCCGATGCCTTACCCATGTTGGATACAAAAGAGTTGAAAGCCATGACATTCTGTCTGAGCAGGGCCGGATCCCTGAAGAAACTGACCGTTTCAACAATATCTCCGCTGAAAGACAGATACAGGGTTTTAGCGGTCCTCATTTTCAGTGGTGAAGTCACCATCAATACAGGGTGAGAGACAACCTTGAGACCGTACTGACGTGGGGTCAGCCCGCTTTCCATCATGAAGTCGAACTCAGCTCTCAGCTCTTCCGCTGCATCTGCAATGTGTTCAAACCATTCAACCAGATCCGCTGTGGTATAGAGGCGACACAAGTCCAAGTAACCAGGTCGATAACCGAACCACCGTCCCATCTGCATCAACGTGTCATACATTTTGGAGGCCCGAAGAAAATAGCTGACACATAGACCTTCAAGTGTGAGCCCTCGGGCCAGCTTGTCTCCTCCAATTGCAATGACCTTTAGCCCCGTGGCGCTGTCGACATAGTCCAGCGCATCTTTTGCAGTACCGTTGATCATGCGCACATCGATCTGCTCCAACAGATCTGGTAACGCTTGCTCTATCTCGAACCAGTCATCGGCTTGACGCCGAAAGTTCTCGCCCATCTGTTTTTCAATTTCGTGGCTTGTCGTCCGGATGTCTCTATTCCACAGGCTGCGCAATTCGGCCAGTACCCCCTCATGGTCGATGCGTCTTCTAAGCCGCTGCTTCAACTGCATGATGTAATTACGAACCTGCCCATGTACATGCTGCTGAACCAAGTTGAATCGTGTTACGTGCACTAGCATGGAGCTGTGCTCGGCCCCCTGCCCCCGCAATTGACGAATGGTGCTTGCCAATACGAATGCCTGTATTGCCTCGACCAGCGAAGGAGGCATGACGTCGGAAGGAACGTAATTGCTTTTGTGACCAACAGGCATCCAACCGCCCTTTCCGTCGGTGGAGCAGTGATCCGTGACTGGGCGGACCAAATCAAGAGCGCCTATGCGCCCATTCTCTCCCGCGAGTCCGAATACCCTTGACGGACCGATATAGCTTGAGGGCGCCGAGAGATTGGTAATGAATGCCGCTGGGAACAGATCCGGCCCTTCCTTTACTGTCTCACCCTGCTCGTGGATATAGATGTTTGCAAACGGTGTAGCCGTATAGCCGACATAGGCCTTCCTCGAGAAGGAGTGCAGTATCTGACGAATCAGGCTGTTGATTGCCGTGGGTTCATGTTCGAGGTCAGGCTGACCGTTTTCGTCGACTACCTTCTCACCGGTATCCACTGACGCATGATCTGCCTCGTCGTCAACTATCAGTAAAGGGAGATGGGTTACCAGAGGGCGGCCGGTTTCCGGATCAGTCGTTTCTGCAACATGCTTGTGAATCCATTTAAGCAGGCGCTGCAGAACAGTTTTGTTCTTCTTGACGACGAACAACCACGGTTTCTGCTCAGGCGAGACACCAAGATTTCTCACAAATCTGGTGTTGAAATCTCCAGTCTCGGTCCTGTTGGTAACGTACTGAGGGCGTAACGCGGGAGAGGGGTCAATTTTTCCAACTCCGATAGCCACGTTCCCCTCCCCCTCAATTGGGCTGGTTTCATAGCCGAGAAACCCCTCATCCAGTCGCATCTGCGTCTGCGAGCGCAGATTGTTGTGGAGCCCCGCAAGTACGATGATGATTTTATATCCGGCGTCTGCCGCCTTGCATATGAGCCCCGTATAATTCCCGGTCTTGCCCGACTGCACGTGGCCGACCACCATGCCACGACGATCCCACGGACCTTCGCGCCGAGGGTCCTCAAGCATGGAAAGAACGTTATCGGTGGTTTCATCGAGTGCTTCCACAGCACTCCATGGCAACTTCTTTTCCTGCCACTCTCTGTAACGGCGCCAGTAACGCCACTCCTTCTTGGCCTCACTGGTTAGCCAGGGGACGTGCCCGGCCATGTCGACAAGAGAAGATTCCTTACCGACCCAAACACTGAACCGCCTGATGAGTTCGTCGGTGACTGCGTCGCGATCAAGTCCTTCGGCCTTGTTCGGCATGATCTTTAGTACCATGTCGATCTTTTGTGAAATGAGCGCCGGAGTAATCGCCGACTTGCCCTGCAAGTCCACGATCATCTCTTGGACGAACTTGACCACACTCCATTTGTTGTCTTCGGACATTCGTCGCAACTCCTTAAAAATTGTCGGGCAGAGCATCCACCAATGAAGGGAAAGCGTGGAAAGGCTCCGTGATCCGAAGCTGCTCCTTGGCAGAAGAAGCGGTATATCCCTTCTTTTCGATCATGCTGCGGTACATGACCATCAAAACCTCATTGACCTCACTAGACGGGGCCGTCTCAAACCCTGTGCAGGGGGTATCTCTATTTTCCGCCGTATCGATCCATATCCGCTGAACAGGGACCGTTTCCTCAATGACCCGAAGCATTGCTCTAATCTGCGGAAGCAGCCCTCCGGCCTCATCAAGCACATCTCTTATCGCGGGGTGGTCGCTGTCTATCCGGTATCGTATACCGCTAGTAAGACGCTCTATCTTCCAGGCTTCGGCAACCTGTTTGTTGCCAAGCAATGTGGGCCTACCCCTGTGAGCAAAGGCTCGACGCGCGCGTCCACGCGTTGCTTCGGCAAGCCGGGTCAGCCAGTCGCGAAGGTAAACAGGGGGCCTGGCGGTGGATTTACGGATATCGATCTTCCAGTCGGCATCAGCCGAGTTGGGTATATCCAGACGAATTCTTGCCAGTCGGTGAGCCTCATCCTTTGTCCAGGATCTACCAGCCCCCAAACCTAGCCAACTACCTGCAACAAGAAGACGCTCATTTCGGTAAACATAAAAACCCTGTTGGGCCGTCCATCCTTCAGGGCCACCCAGCACTTCGAAGTCCTCGCCCGAGAGCATGTCCTTGTGCGGTAGAACATGGCATTCGGCTTCGACTCCCTTGATTGTTGGGTGTTTGAATACCGGAGGGTTGTAAGGCTTTCCCGGATGGTCCGCCATAAATGGATCCCAGGGCTTTACCGGCTGTCCGTTGAGCAGAATTTTGAGACGTGGCCGACTACCTTCCAGATACCTATGGAACACCATTCCAAGATGCTGCTCGACCTTGTCGGCCAAGTTCAGAAAGTCCTGAACAGTGCTTCCAGGAGTAATGATCCGATCAAGCTCCTCCCAGAGGACCAGAGACCCGCAACCTGCTGTAGAAAGTGGTCCCAAATACCCTTCGGAACCAGGATGGGGCCCCTCTAGCAGATGCCAGCCTCCGTCGGAGCTGTTTGCCAAATAGTCAAGATCCCAGCGCAGAGACTGCATGCCTTCCTCACCTACTGTGGCTACGGTAAGCCTGCGGCACTGTGAAAATGATGCTGTCTTGAGGCCCAGCCCGAAACGACCAAGATCGGACTCTGATCTATGCTCCAACGGATTGCGCTCCCCCAGTCTCATAGCAAGATCAAGTCCGGCTGCCGACATTCCGGCTCCATTGTCTTGGCAGGTAATTCGACTTTCTGCTTGAGCCCAGACGAACTCGACTCTGACTTCCGATGCCCCTGCTGCAACGCTGTTATCAATGATGTCAGCCAATGCTGTTTGTGTGTTGTAGCCCAGCCCTCGCAATGCCTCGACCATTGCACTGGCTTTGGGCGGAGCATTTCGACTCTTGAATGAGGGTGACAAAATAACGCTCCTTGTCATGTCTACGATGATTAATTTGACTCTACTTTGAACTATTTCCGTTTCTAACTATGCGGAATACAACATCGGCAATCTGCCAAGCCAAAAACGGCGGAACCGCATTACCCACTTGATGGAACTGCTGTGTTCTATTGCCAAGGAAAAAGTAGTTATCGGGAAAGGTCTGCAGTCGTGCAGCTTCTCGAACAGACAAACTTCGGCACTGCCGGGGATCGTAATGAATGAAGTAGTGCCCGTCCTTCGCGATATGACTGGTTATTGTCGTAGAGGGAATACCTGCTCTCTGGACACGAAAACGGTCACTGAACTTGCCCGTCGTCCAATTCTTATGATCGGGGGCCAGCCCAGGAAGGTTGAAATGCTGGTGTCCCTTGGGCGAATCACTATAAGTCTCGGCAAAAGCGGCAGCATAAACATACCTGCGCAAATCGGAGCTCATGTGCCCCCTAGCCTCATGATTGAGCCAATACTTCAGTCTCGGATCTTGCAACCAGCTATCAAGAGGGGTTCCCGTCACCCCATTCGAAGTGTTTTTTTTCAGCACCCGCAACCCACCGGAGTTCATATCACGGCTGTCATAACTGCTAGCGAGAATGCCGAGTCTAGCAGCCAGCGCGAGTCTTTCAGGTGTATCACTCACCAACTGAAGGCACTCATGGTTCAGTTCCTTTAAGTGCTGACGCACTATATCCGCCCACGCCTCAGGCGAGTCTTTCATTCGAGTAAGAGTACTGCGTAATGGCGGTAAACAGCCGATTATCTGATCCACCGCCGGCCCAGAAACTGGGGACAGTTTGTGATTGCCAAGCGCATCCAAATACTCCTCGGAAACACCGAGAAGTATCACTCGATGTCTAGCCTGAGGAACTCCATACTCCTCTGCACGAATGATGTAGTTGCTTGGCTCGATGCTGTCAGGATCTGCTCCACTTTCGTAGATATCATCGGCGACAAGAGAACATATTCTGTACTTCGGACCATTACCGCTTTCTCCAAACGCAGCATCTGGGTCAGCTAGGTCACGCAATATCTGAGGGAACATCTGCTCGCCAGCGACCTGTGAAGAAAGAATGCCTTTCACGTTTTCCATCACGAAAACTGCTGGTCTCTTCTTCTGGATGATTCTCAGATACTCACGATACAGAAAATGCCTATGATCATTTTCTGCACGATAATCCACTTTCCCACGGTTTCTGGCTCGACCTACGATTGAGTAGGCTTGACATGGAGGCCCTCCAATTAAAACCCATGGCCTAGTCTCATCGAGACGGTTCGCCAGCATTTTGTCGAGCTTGGTGTTGCCCTCTTCGGTACCAAGTTCCAACAACTGAGCTTCGTTATCGGCATGCCGCCATGCCTCAAGACTCCTGGGTGTATGAGGCTCCGGTACGCCTGCAGTTTCACAAAAGTTGTAGTAATCCTCGAGGGCTTCGGGTTGCCTATTCTTCAGCAGTCGATAGAAGGCCCTGAGGCGGAGAGTAGAACGCGCGGAAACCTCCATTTCGGCTGAGACCTTTATCTCGAAGGTCTCACCATTAGTGTCCGAATGAGAGGAAAAACCCTCCCCAAGACCGCCGGGGCCGGCAAAGAGATCCACAACCTGAATGGGATAGCTACGACTCATGAAACCACGCTGTTTTGAGAAAATACGAAATGGATATCGTTGACCGAGCCACAAGATCCCGCATGATGGCGGGCATAAAGGGCAAAAACACCAAACCCGAGCTGGCTGTCAGGCGCTTTTTGCATGCATATGGCTACCGCTTTCGGCTTCATCGAAAAGACCTGCCAGGGAAACCCGACATAGTACTACCTCGACTAAAAGTATGTATTTTTGTTCACGGATGCTTTTGGCATCGCCACACCGACTGCAAATACGCCGTCCTGCCCAAGACACGCGCCGACTTCTGGACAAAAAAACTGGACTCCAATGTAGATAGAGATCTCAAAGTAGCGCAGGAGTTGGGTAGCGCAGGATGGCGAGTTTTCACCGTATGGGAATGCGAACTCAAAACTCCAGAGACAGTATTGCCTGCATTACTTAAACGTCTAAAAGCGCTTGAGTGACCGTATTTAATTAATAACTTGCTCACAAAGCGTCATCCAGTATGAGCAATAGACCTGAAACCCATGAATAGCACTCCCAACCCCCAGATCCGGTTTTCTTCACATAATTACTTAGAGAACCTAATAGAAGCTTATTAATATCCGCTAGGGGATACCCCAGAACAAGTTCCGCGTGAGCAGCTCGGTCTCCCGGATTATCTGAAAAATATCTCAGTACATCCATCGCTACCGTACCGAGTTTGGCAGTGCGCTCCACAAGAGCAATTTCCGCAGGCGATATTTTAGAGGTAGGTGTGGGAAGGGTTGTTTTTTCAGCCCACAGAGCACTGTCAAAAGGCTCAGCAAGGCTAGGAATCACCGCACCTTTTTCCACAGAAGCATAGGAACCGATAGCACCCTGAACTTGGCTTGCAATAGCCCTCAGCCCAATGTCGTCTATTTCTGGAGTGCGCACTTCATCTGACGCAGTCCAGTTCCAATCCTGCAAGTTATCATCATCAACAACTACCCTGCATTCAAACTCCGAGTCCGAACCATCAACTACCGAGGGCTCGTTAACATTGAGAGCAACCAAACTAGATATCTCATTAGAAAGCAGACGGGCCTGCAACAAACTACTTATTTTTTTCGAATCATGCTTCTCGCATAGAAAATCCACTAACAGTTCTCGGGCCTCATGTTCAAGCCCCATGAATGCCAATGAAGATAGTGCCGATACGACTCCGTTAGGTAGGTTTTCTCCAAACAGCGTGCGAAGAACTGAGAAACACTCTTCCCTCCGAACTGGAAGTGAATCAGGCAACAACCGTTTTACAAGCACTCTCCATTCGGCGAAATCGAGTCGCTTATTATCATCTGCTGTACCACTTTCACTTTCTACGTAAATACAACAGCCCTCCACTAGCCAAAACTGCTCTCTTTAAATGACGACGGGCCAGCCTCTATCCTTTCCGAAAGAGCGTGTATGCAGCCAACCTCCTGCCTACCACACATCACACCTATGGTTTAGCCAGTCGACTAACGACACTAGATAACGTAATGCTGGCCACATGCCGTATCATGCCTAGAAAAATCGCTACCTCCAAGAAGAGTTAAACCGTAGCCACCAACTGTTCAATTTCCGAGCTGATATCAATGCCACATATGGATTGGTGCATGTGTCGCTACTATGGACTGTGCAGATCACCGAACGCACCAGCGGTGTGGAGCGTGGGTTGATTTGGTCAATGGTCCATTCGGTGGAAATGGCTAGAGCGGTGGTGGATTCGTTGCTGGATGCCAATAGGCCTGCGGGCTGAACAATCAGAAGTACGAGAAAGAAGAGCACGGGGTAGAAGCCGATTTACCCCGTGTCTTTTAGGCCGCCTTCGCTGGCAAGCCAGCTCCTACACGGGCTGGCGTCAACCGATGACTACGCGGTGTCACCGCACATTCCGATAAAGCATCAACCGCGCCCCCTCATGCATCCCCCGCGTCAACTCCAACAGCCGTTCAAACTCCTGCGGATGCTCCTGCGCCACATCCTCCCGCGGGGTGCTCGACGCCAAATCATGCAAGGTCGCGCCACTGCCGTCGTGCTGCATCTGCAACAAAAAGTCCTTGGTCACGCCACCAATCACCGGAAAGGTCCCTTCCCTCAATACCAGCGGCACCACCCGCTCGCCTTCCGGTGCGGGCTGTTGAATGTCCCGCCCCATGGCGCCATTGGTGAAGGGCATCCCGGCCATGCCGGCTACGGTGGGCAGCAGGTCGGCGAGGCCGACGGCTTCTTCGAACACTCTGGGCTGCAACATCCCCGGTGCATGGATCAGCAGCGGTACGTTGCTGCTTTCCAGCCCTAGCTGTTCAAACGCGGGGCCATGTGGGGGATCTGGCTGATGCGGGTGTTGTGGTCGCCGAAGAACACGAAAATCGTGTTGTCGTAGTAGCCACCCGCCTTGGATATCTCCATCAGGCGGCCGATGTTGAAGTCCAGCCGGCGTTGCCGCCGATCAGGTAGAGCTTGTGGTACTCGATATTGCTTAAGCTCTCTCGATGATCTGCCACTCCCATGGCCGCGTAGTGAGAGCATCCCCTCTCTCCCCTACTCGCCCCCTTTCTTACTCACTACTGAACTCCCAAACCAGTTGGGAAAAGAATATCCTTACGACCTCTTGCGCTGTTTCGTACAGCGAATCGGGAAACCTACGGATAGCTCCCGCATGCCCCCTGCACCTACCCGCAATCAATCCAACCCTGTTTGGAGCCGCGACGAGCTCGTTCTGGCCCTGAACCGGTATCTCCTTCACCGCAACGGTTTACCCGGTAAGCGCCAACCTGATTTGAAGATGGATACCTGCCCATCGTGACTGCCTGACGCCGACGTTGCTCGCTTGGTGCTCAGGTGCTGGCTTTCCAGCAACCCATTAGAGAAATCCATATGAACCCCAATCCGACAATCGATAACGTATTACGCGTCGCCTTGGTTACAGGATCCACTTCCGGTATCGGCGCAGCCATTGCACGTGTACTAAGCCAGGCAGGCTATGCGGTGGTGATCCATTCGCGAAATTCTGCGGATACGGGACGCGCTATGGCTGCCGAAATGCAGCAGGCTATTTACGTGCAAGCTGATCTTGCTGTCGAAGCTGACAGGGTCAGGCTTATTAACGAGGCGATCGCCGCGTGGGGGCAGCTCGACGTATTGGTCAATAACGCCGGTATTAGCAAAGTGATTCCCCACGGCGACCTTGCCTCGGCCAACTCGACGGTGTGGCACGAACTTAACGAGGTGAATGTCGTGGCGCCGTTCCACCTCGTCACTTTGGCCGAGTCGGCATTGCGCGATGCCGCCCGTTACCGTCGAGCAGGTTGCGTCGTAAATATCAGTTCCCATGCCGGTATTCGTCCTAAAGGTGCATCGATTCCCTATGCGGTCAGTAAAGCCGCGCTTAATCACATGACCCGCTTGCTCGCGTTATCCCTGGGGCCAGATATTCGCGTAAACGCTGTGGCGCCTGGCTTGGTCGACACGCCTATGACCGCAGAGTGGACGGGTGCCCAAGAGCTATGGCGAACTCGCGCCCCTATGCGCAGGGCCGCTAGCCCAGACGACATCGCAAAAGCTGTTGTAATGCTGGTCGAGTCGGACTACTTGACCGGCGAGATACTCCTCTCAGACGGCGGGTTGAATCTGACCTAGGTTTAGCGTGCTCCGGTGTAGCAGGTGAGTAGACGAGTCACTCTGTTTCACCGACTCGCCCAAAGGATGGACACCATAGTTTTCAGAGCGGGCTAGAGGACACCGGCAGGCGGATACCCTATCGATTTAAGTGCGGCGGATGACCCGGTTTTTTTGCGAAGCAGAGGAAGGCAAAGTGCTGACCCGGGTGCATCGGGTACGGGAAAGAGACAAGAAAATCGTTAAGCGCAAAAAGGAAGAGGCGCTGAAGCAACATGGAGCGCTGCAGTGTGAGGCGTGTGGAGGGGGTGATCGACGTCCACCACACTAAACCTCTGCACACGCTGCAGCCGGGTGACAAAACTAAGCTCGCTGATTTGGCGTTGTTGTGTGCCAATTGCCATCGGGTGGTGCATTCGCAACGCAAGTGGCTGAGTGTGGCTGAAGTGAAAGAGCGGTATCAGGCCAATCTGAAGCAGATACAAATGTGATGGGGTGACTTCCTGGTTTAGGGAGTCAGAGTGGCTGGTTGGATGATTTGGTGGCGGTCTTGCGGCCGCCTTCGCTGGCAAGCCAGCTCCTACAAGGGCTAGCGTCAACCAGTGACTACGCGGTGTCACCGAACATTCCGATACAACATCAACCTCGCCCCCTCATGCATCCCCCGCGTCAACTCCAGCAACCGTTCAAACTCCTGCGGATGTTCCTGCGCCACATCCTCACGCGGTGTGTTTGACGCTAAATCATGCAAGGTCGCGCCACTGCCGTCGTGCTGCATCTGCAACAAAAAGTCCTTGGTCACACCGCCAATCACCGGGAAGGTTCCTTCCCTCAACACCAACGGCACCACCCGCTCCCCTTCCGGTGCAGGCTGTTGAATATCCCGCCCCATGGCGCCATTGGTGAAGGGCATCCCGGCCATGCCGGCCACGGTGGGCAGCAGGTCGGCGAGGCCGACGGCTTCTTCGATCACTCTGGGCTGCAACATCCCCGGGGCATGGATCAACAACGGTACGTTGTTGCTTTCCAGCCCTAGCTGTTCAAACGCGGGGGCCATGTGGGGGATCTGGCTGATGCGGGTGTTGTGGTCGCCGAAGAACACGAAAATCGTGTTGTCGTAGTAGCCGCCCGCCTTGGCGATCTCCATCAGGCGGCCGATGTTGAAGTCCAGGAGGCGCACGGCGTTGTATTGCGCAAGGCTCCGGGAACCGGCGGCCTGGACCGTTTCCAGGGGCAGGTCTTGAGCCTGGAAGCCGTCGTTGTCCTTGGGAATGGTGAACGGGCGGTGGTTGCCGGAGGTTTGCAGGTAGGCGAAGAAGGGTTGGTCCTGGGGGATGGCGCGCAGCAGGCGGTCGCTTTCCTTGAACAGGTCGAGGTCGGAGATGCCCCAGACGTCCACCTGGGGCGATTGCCAGTGGCTTTCGTCGTACAGGCGCACGTTGTCGATGCTCTGGCGGATCAGGCCGTTGATGTTGGCCCAGCCGGCGTTGCCGCCGATCAGGTAGAGCTTGTGGTAGTCGCTGAAGGCGTTGATCAGGCTGTGTTGGCGGGTGATCAGGGGCTGGCGGGTGGCGGTCTCTTGGCGGGTGACGTCGGGCACGCCGGTGATGCTGGCCCACACGGTCTTGGCGGTGCCGGTGACCGGGACGTAGAAGTGTTTGAAGAACCAGCTCTGGCGGGCCAGGCGGTCGAGGTTGGGGGTGGGGTTGAGCGGGTTGCCGTAGGCGCCCACGGCGCTGGTGCCGAGGGATTCGAGCATGACGAAGATGACGTTGGGCGGCCGGGGGCGGTCGATGCGGTACGGCTGCACGCCTTGTTGGCGGGTGAAGCTCAGGCGCTGCGGGTCCGGGTGGTCGACGCCGAGGTAGCGGGCCAGGGCCGGGTAGTGTTGGCGCACTTGGGCTTCGT
>Ga0105243_10000322_pt1 | contig 52684 bp, 44 predicted proteins | sample KBSM34metaG_FD_81525 | JGI IMG/M metagenome (GOLD analysis project Ga0105243, IMG submission 81525) | Miscanthus rhizosphere microbial communities from Kellogg Biological Station, Michigan, USA - KBS M3-4 metaG | ecosystem: Host-associated > Plants > Roots > Rhizosphere > Soil | place... | reverse complement strand
GCCGGGTGCGCGAGCGCGGGCAGGTGGCCGCCGTCCATCTCGTCGGGTGTGATCCCCAGCCGATCCCGCACCACCCGGCGCTGGAACTCCGCGGGGAACATGCGGTCCTGGCGGCACAGCAGGAACCGCGTCGGCACGTCCGGCCACGCCGGTAGCGGCCAGGGCGCGAGGAACGGCGTCTCGGACTGTTCCCGCGCCCCGTCCGCCATCACGACCGGGATCAGCTCCGGCGGCACGTCGTGCAGAAAGACCGTGACCGGATCGAACTCGGCGTCGGGGTCACGACCGTCCGCCACGTCCTGCGCGCGGCGGGCGGCCCTCTGCCCGGTGTTCGCCCACCAGTCGCCCGGCGCCTCCCCCGGAACCGGGACCATCGCCGCGACCAGCACCATCAGCGACACCGGTACCCGCTCGCACACCAGCGGCGCGGTGAACCCGGCCATCGACTGGGCCACCAGGATCAGCCCGGTGCGGTCGCCGATCGCGTCGACCACCACATCGGTGTACTCCGCGAGCCCGGCCGAATCGTCGTCACACGGCAGGTCCGGCGTCACCACGTCGTGCTCGGCAGCGCGCAGCAGCGGCGCCACAAACTGCCAGTACGACGAGTCGGATCCGGCTCCGGGGATCAGGACGTAGGTGGCCATGGGCCGACGCTACGCCCGCGATCGCCGCTATACCGCGCGCGCCGCGCCCTCCCAGTAGCGCGCCCGCAGTGCTTTCTTGTCCAGCTTGCCCAGCGGGGTCAGCGGGAGCGCGTCGACGAAGTCGATCGTCTTGGGCGCGTGCACCGCACCCTTCGCGGCCTTCACCCGCTCGACCAGCTCGGCGACCTCCACCGTCGCGCCCTCGCGCAGCACCACGCAGGCCTTCACGGCCTCGCCCCACTTCTCGTCCGGCACACCGACAACGGCGACCGAGGCGACCGCGGGATGACCGGAGATGACGTCCTCGATCTCCCGGGGGAAGACGTTGAAGCCGCCGGTGATGATCATGTCCTTCTTGCGGTCGACGATGTACAGGAATCCGTCCTTGTCCGCGCGGGCGACGTCACCGGTGTGCAGCCAGCCGCCGCGCAGCGCCTCGGCGGTCTCCGCCGGCTTCTTCCAGTAGCCCTGCATCACCAGCGGGCCGCGCACGCAGATCTCGCCGAGTTCGCCGCGGGGCACCTCGTTCAGGTCGTCATCGAGCAGGCGCACGTCCAGCCACGGCACCGGACGCCCACAGGAGGCCAGCCGCTCGAGGTTGGCGGGGTCGTGCTCCTCCTTGCGCATCACGGTGATGGTCATGCCGCACTCGGACTGACCGAAGTACTGGAAGAAGATCGGGCCCAGCTTCTCGATGCCCTCGACCAGGCGCGTGGGCGACATAGCCGCCGCGCCGTAGTACAGCGTCTGCAGGCTGGAGAGGTCCCGCTTGGCCAGGTCCGGGTGGTCGAGCAGCATGTAGATCATCGTCGGCACGAGCATCGTCACGGTGATCTTGTGCTTCTCGATCGCCTCGAGGACGGCACCCGGCTCGAAGGCGGGCAGCACCACCAGCGCGCCGCCGCGCATCAGCGTCGGCACGAAGAACGCCATGCCCGCATGCGAGAGCGGGGTGCAGGCGAGGAATCGCATCTCGTCCGGCCACTGCCACTCGGCCATCTGGATCTGCGGCAGCGTCACGCCCGACTGGAACGTGTTGATCACGCCCTTCGGCTTGCCGGTGGTGCCGCCGGTGTAGACGATGCTGCTCGGGTCGGAACCGGACACCTTCGCTGCGACCAGTGGCCCGGCGGTGAAATCCCCCACCAGCGCCAGCAGGTCGACGCCGACCTCGGACGGGCCGAGCGAGAAGAAGTTCTTCAGCGACGGCACCGAGGCCTTGAGCTCCGCCGCGCGCGCCTCGAACGCAGTGGGATCGAAGATCAGCGTCTCGATCTCGGAATCCTCGAGGATGTAGCGGTGATCGTCGAGCGATCCCATCGGCGCCAGCGCGGTGTTGCGGCAGCCGAGGATCATCGTGGACCCGACGCTGATGAGCACCTCGGGACGGTTCTTCGAGAGCATCGCGACCGTGGAGCCAGTGCCGATGCCGAGGGACTGCAGCGCCTGCACGAAGCAGCTGATCTGGTCGCGCATCTGCCCACCGGTGAGCACCACATCCCCGAGGTAGAGCGCGGGGCGGTCCGCGTTGCGCTCCAGCGCGGTGATCAGCAGGTCCGCGGTGTACTGCGGGCGGTGCAGGTCGGCGAGCTCATCGGTGGTCATTTTTTCTCCGCTCTGACTGGGGGTCACGGCTGGCGGGCCGCGGCCGTGCACGTGGCACGCCTCACATTAGAACGCAAACTGACACATGTTCTAGTGGCAATTGCATTTGTGCAGGTGCCAAACCCGTCGCGATACCCTCTGGTCATGCAGAACACGGGTGTCGAACAGCAGGTGTGGACCGCGACAGTGGTGGAGCACCATCGGCTGCGAACCGATCTCGCGGTCGTCCGGCTGGAGGGCGAGTTCGTCCCGTTCACCGCGGGGCAGTCGGTCTCGGTGACCGTGCCGCAGAACCCGCGGGTCTCGCGGCGGTACTCCCCCGCCCTCCCGCCCTCGCTCGACGGCAAGCTCGAGTTCCACGTCCGGACGGTGCCCGCCGGCTGGATCAGCAGCGCGATCGTCGGCGACACCGCCCCCGGCGACCAGTGGCAGATCAGCGAACCGAGCGGACGCCTGTCGGTCGACGATTCCGGCCGGGACGTCGTGATGGTCGCGGGCGGCACCGGACTCGCCCCGTTCCGCTCGATCATCCTGGAGCTCGCGCGGCGACCGAGGCCGCCGCGGGTGTACCTGTTCATCGGCGGCCGTCATCCCCGCGACCTCTACGGCTCGGACATGCTGTGGATCCTGGCCCAGCAGCTGGACTGGCTGACCGTGGTTCCGGTCGTGGAGTACGTGCAGGACCCCGAGTGGGCCGACGAGTGGTACGACCGGACCCGCGTCGACATCGGCTTCGGCCCCGACGACATCATCGCGGGCACGCTCGCCGAGGTCGTCAGCTCGTACGGCGCCTACACCGACCACCAGGTGCTGGTCTGCGGCTCCCCCGCCATGGTGCGGTTCACCCTGCGCTCGCTCATCGACAGCGGAACCCCCGCGGGCGCGATCCAGTTCGAATAGGCGCTCCGCGCCCGTGCGCGGTTGACGAGTCCACACCCTCGTCAACCGCGCACGGGCGGCGCAGCCGCCTAGCGCCTGGTGCTGCCTGCGTCGACAGGCAGGGACACCGAGGTGATGTAGCGCGCCTCGTCGGACGCCAGGAAGAGCGCGGCATTCGCGACGTCCACCGGTTCGATCCACGGGATCGCGAGCATGTTCATCGTCGCGGCCGACTCCGCGAACTCCTCGCGCGTCGGCGGCCGGTCGAGATCGGGGCGGAACTTCGCGCGCACCGCGTCGTTCTGGATCATCGGGGTGTCCACGTTGGTGGGGTGCACGGTATTGACCCGAACCCGGTGCGGCGCCAATTCCTTTGCCATCGAACGCATCAGCCCGACGACGCCGTGCTTGGCGGCGGTGTAGTGGGCGACACCGACCAGGCCGCGCAGCCCGGCGATCGAGCTGGTGAGGATCATCGACCCGCCACCCCGCTCGATCAGGTGCGGCGCCGCCACCGCGCACGTCTGCCACACCCCGGTCAGGTTGACGTCGAGCATGGTCTTCCAGGTCTGCTCGTCGAGATCGAGCGCCGGGGCCGAGGAGGTGATCCCCGCGGTGGCGCAGACGATGTCGAGGCCGCCGAACGCCGCGACGCCGGCGTCCACCGCGGACGACAGCGCCGCCCGATCGCGCACGTCCACCTCGAAAGTCTCTATCCGCCCGCCCGTTTCGCGCACGAGTGCCGCGGTCTCGGCGAGGTCCGCCGCGCTCGACGGCGGCGTGACCACCGTGTCGACCGGCCCGCACAGGTCGACGGCGATCACGTCGGCGCCCTCCTGCGCGAACCGCAGTGCCTGCGCCCGGCCGATGCCGCGGGCCGCGCCGGTCACCAGCGCGACCTTGCCCGCCACCCGTCCGCTCGGAGTAGTCCCCGCTCGCGTCATCGTCACACCTTCTGTGTCAGGCCGGCGTCGACCACCAGCTCGGTTCCGGTGATGTACCGGGCTTCGTCGGATACCAGGAAGAGCAGGGCGTTGCTGACGTCGGCGGATTCCACCCACGGCACCGGCAGCAGATGGTTGCGCGCCAGCACCTCCATCACGTCCTCCGCGGTGGGGTCCGCCAGGTCGGGCCGTAGCCGGGCGAAGGTGGCGGGGTTCAGCGTCATCGCGGTACCGACCGCGCCGGGCAGCAGGGCGTTGACGCGAATCGACCTCGGCCCCAACTCGTTTGCGAGGGTCCGCATCAACCCGATCACCGCGTGCTTGCTCGCCGAGTAGTGGGCGGCGCCCGCGACGGCCTTCATGCCCGCGGTCGAGCTGACGATGACGACCGACCCGCCGCCGGCGCCGATCGACGGGGCCGCGGCCTTCACCGTGTGCCAGACGCCGGTCAGGTTGATGTCCAGGGAGCGCTGCCACACCGGGGCGTCGATGGTCCACGCCGGGCCCGGGTTGTCGCAGACGCCCGCATTGGCGACGACGACATCGAGCCGGCCCAGCTCGGCCACGCCCGCGTCCACGCCCGCCTGCACCGCGGCGAGGTCGCGGACGTCCGCTGCCCCGACCGCCGCACGCCGCCCCGCCTCGCCCACCAGCCGGGCGGTCTCGGCCAGGTCGGCCGCCGCGCCGGGAAGGTCGAGCGCGATGATGTCCGCGCCCTCCTCGGCGAGACGGACCGCATGGCTGCGCCCCATTCCGTTACCGGCGCCGGTGATGAGCGCGACCTTGCCCGCCATACGAGACATCGGTGTCTCCTTCCACGTCTGCAGCCGACGCTAAGGGGCACTCCTCATGGCCGACACAAGCTCTCCCGCGCAGCGGGAGGTCCGCACGAACTCCGCCTGTCGCGGTGGGCGTCCGGGGCAGTATTCGATCGACCCGACGATTGGAGACCCACATGGCGATCATCGATCCGACCCGCACCTGGGAGATGCTGCAGAGCCGACTGGCCGACACGACCAACCCGCGACATCGCGTGGTGCTCGGTGCCGTTCTGGAGCACATGCAGGCCGAGGAGGAGCCCGACCTCGACCGGTTGATGGGCACCCTCACCCCGGACCCCGCCTACCACTTCTGGAACGCCGGAAAGGACGTCGGCCCCAAGGGAACGGACGCCGTTCGGACGTACTACAGCTGGTTCATCGGGACCCAGACGAACGTGCTCGAGTTCGCGCTCGACCGGCTGGTCGTGGACGACCACTGCGTGGTCACCGAGGGATTCCTCAAGCAGATCTACCCCGGCGCGTATGCCGCATCCGTCGGCATCGAGGTCGACGACGAGAGCGCCGACTACCTGGTGGTGAACCGACAGCTGATCCTGTGGCCGGTGGACGCCGACGGGCTCATCGGCGGCGAGGACTCCTACCAATCCGGCCCGGTGAGCGTCACGAAGATCGCGTTCGAGGACCTGCCGCGCAAGTACGTGGACATGGTCCACGTCTCCACCTGAGACCACAACGACGACCTGAAAGGCACACCGTGCACACCGCTTTCATCCGCGTGAAGGTAGCCCCGGCCGCGGCCGACCGCGCGGCGCTCGCCATGCTCGCACTCGTCGAGCCGACGCTCGCCGAGCCCGGCTGCGTCACCTACGAGCTCTGGGAGTCCAACCACGCGTCCGCACTCGCCTGATCCGCCACGCTCTGATCCGCCACCCACTGTTCACCCCGGCGTTGTCGACCGGCACGCCCGACCATGCCAACCTCGAAGACATGTACAGCCAAGTTATCGAGAAGAGGGCAATCGACGCGTCGGTCGTCGACGGCGACCTGCGTCTGACGGTCGACGGCAAGGTGGTCGAGGTTGCCGCGGTGTGGCTCCGCGACGCGTGCACGGACCCCGCCAGCCGCGACGCCGTGAGCGGTCAGCGACTGTTCAACATCGTCGACCTGCCCGCCGAACTCCGGGTCCGCGACGCCCGGATCCGCGGCGACCGCGTCGAGGTCGAGTTCGCCCCCGACGGCCACCGGTCGACCTTCGAGCTCGACGCGCTGATCGCAGCGGACGCGCCTGCGCCGCTGGCCGATTCGCGTACCGAGCAGGGCAAGCGGCTGTGGCGTACGGCCGCCGAGGTGTCGCCGCTGCGGTCCCACGACTGGGCCGGCTATCTCGCAGAGCCGACGCCGGCACTGCGCGAGGTGGTGGGATGCGGATTCGCGCTGCTGCGCGGGGTGCCGACCGAGCCAGGTCAGGTCACCAAGGTGGCCGAGACGTTCGGCTTCGTCCGGGAAACCAACTACGGCAGGCTCTTCGACGTGCGGGTCGAGGAGAACGCGGTGAACCTCGCCTTCACCGGCCTCGCGATCAGCCCCCACACCGACAATCCGTACCGCGACCCGGTGCCGACGCTCCAGCTCCTGCACTGCCTGCACAACGCCTCGGTCGGCGGCGAGTCAGGCCTTGTCGACGGCTTCGCGGCCGCGGCAACCCTGCGCGAGCGCGACCCCCGCGCCTTCGAGATCCTCACCGGCACCGCGGTGACGTACCGCTTCGACTCCCCCGACGCCCACCTGAGCGCGGTCACGCCCCTGATCTCCCTCGACCAGTCCGGCCGCATCCGCGAGATTCGTTTCAACAACCGCTCGATGGCGGTGCCGCGCCTACGTCCCGACCTCGCGCGCGAGTTCTATCGCGCCTACCGCGCCTTCGCCGAGCTGTTGTACGCACCCGAGGCCCGGCTCGATTTCCACCTCGGCGCCGGCGACTGCCTGATTTTCGACAACACCCGACTGCTGCACGCGCGCACCGCCTTTGCCGCCAACGGTGACCGACACCTCCAGGGCACCTACGCGGACCTGGACGGACTGCTGAGCACCATCGAGACCTACCGGGAGATCCGATGACCCACGCCTACGATGCCCTGACCGCGCTGTTCGACGGAGAGGGCGGGCAGGAGTACCTCGGCGAGCAGGTGTCCATGGCCCAGCACATGCTCCAGACCGGGCGGGCCGCACGCGCGGCGGGCGCCCCCACCGAGCTGGTGGTAGCCGCGGTGCTGCACGACGTCGGCCATTTCTCAGGCGCGATCAGCGGCCGAGAACTCATGTCGGGCAACGACAACCACCACGACGCCGTCGCAGCCGAGTGGCTGACCACCTGGTTCGACGATGCGGTGACCGAGCCGGTGAGGCTGCATGTCGCGGCCAAGCGCTACCTGTGCGCCACCGACCCCACCTACTACGACAAGCTCTCCGACGCCTCGAAGTTCACCATGGCGGTGCAGGGCGGGGTGATGGACGAGGCGGAGGTCGCGGCGTTCGCCGCCGAGCCCTACGCCGAGGAAGCCTGCCTGCTACGCCGGTTCGACGACCTGGGCAAGGACCCCGACGCGCCCGCGGTCACCCTCGCGGACTTCCGCGTCGACATCGACGCACTGGACCGAACCCTCAGCGGGAACTGACCCGGCTGGTCGCCCCGGCGGCCAGCGAGTTGCGGACCACGAACGCGACGGCCTCGCCTGCGTACAGGTCGATCGAGCATTCGAGGACCTCGCCGACAGGGTCGGTGGTCCGCCGGACCGTCCGCAGCAGCGGCGCTCCGGGAGCGAGGCCGAGCAGCTCGGCCTCCCGGGGTCTCGCCGCGACGGCGTCGATGGCGTGCTCGGCGTCGGCGAAGACGATGCCGTGGTCCGCCAGGCGGTCGGTGATCGACTCGGCGTCCAGGTCGATCGCGGCGATCAGCGGCGCGAGCGACTCCGGGTAGTAGGTGCTCTCCAGCATCGTCGGCGCCGCCCCCAACAGCCGAACGCGTTCGACGTGAAAGACGTTGGCGCCCTCGGCGACTCCGAGCTTGTCCGCGACCGCCCCGGACGCCGGCACCGCGGCAGCGCCCAGCGTCCGGCTGCTCGGCGTCTCGCCGAGGCCCCGCGCCCACCGGGAGAAGCTGACCAGCTCGGTCATCGACTGCACCTTCGGGCCGCTCCGGACCTGCCGCCGTGCACCCCGTCGCGAGGACACCACCCCGGTGGAGCGCAGGAACGCGAAGGCCTGGCGGATGGTCCCACGGGAGACGCCATACCGCGCCGTCAGCTCGTTCTCCGACGGCATCGTGGCCCCGCCTGCGAAGTCACCGCGTTCGATCGCGGTCTGGATGTCCGCGGCAATCGACCGGTAGAGCGGCAGATCGCTTGCTCCCGCACTCATCTCACCACCGTACCGACCCGGCGGCTCACGCCAGCAGCACCGGGCGGTCGAGCAGGGACACGTGCACTCGGGTGCCGGGCGTCAGTGCCCCACCGCGATGGCTGGCGACGTCGGCGAGCAACTCCGCCCCGTCCGGCCGTGCCAGCCGCAGCCTCGTCGACGCTCCGTAGAAGGTCGCTGCCGAGACGACTGTGTCGCCCTCGGTGGCCTCGTGCACCAGCACCGCCTCGGGACGCGCCAGTACGGTCACCGGGCCCGGCCCGGGCCACGCTCCGTCACAGACCAGGGTCTGCTCGCCCACGCGGACGGTGCCACGGTCAACGGCGACCGCCGGGATGTGGTTCATCGTGCCGACGAACTCGGCGACGAAGGGCGTCGCCGGACGGCGGTACACCTCGCTCGGGGGCGCACACTGCTCGAGCCGGCCTGCCCGCATCACCGCAACCCGATCCGCGACGGCGAGGGCCTCCTCCTGATCGTGGGTGACCAGCAGGGTGGTCACGCCCAGGTCCAGCTGGATCCGGCGGATCTCCTCCCGCAGCTGGTACCGGACCTTGGCGTCGAGCGCCGAGAGCGGCTCGTCGAGCAACAGGACGCGGGGGGCGATCGCCAGCGCCCGCGCCAACGCCACCCGCTGCTGCTGTCCGCCGGAGAGCTGATGCGGGAACTTGGCGACGTGGTCGGCGAGGCCGACCAGGTCGAGCAGCTCCCGCGCCCGGGCCAGCCGCCCGCCGCCCCGGCGTCCGCCGCCGCGGCCGCGCAACCCGAGGCCGAACGCCACGTTGTCCTGGGCAGTCATGGTGGGGAAGAGGCTGTAGGACTGGAAGACCATCCCCATGTCGCGGCGGTTGGCAGGCAGGCCCGCCGCGTCGCTACCGCCGACCAGCACCTGCCCGCTGTCCGGCTGGTCGAAACCGGCGAGGATCCGCAGAGCGGTGGTCTTGCCGCAACCGGACGGCCCGAGCAGCGCCACCAGTTCGCCCGGGGCGACGTCGAGGTCCAGCCCGTCCAGTGCGTTCACGGCGCCGAAGGTGCGCCGGACGCCGACGAAGCTGACGGCCGTGCCGCCGCCGTTGACGGTGGCGCGAGGCGGGGTCTCGTTTCGGACGCTCGGATTCGTCATGGCTTTGCCTTTCGTGTTCGGCCCGCGACCGCCACCACGATCAGCAGCAGCGCCCAGGTGACTGCCAGGCTGAGCAGGGCCAAGGCGACCTGCAGCTGGCCGTCGGTGGCGCCGGACTGGGCGAGCCACACCGGGAAGGTCGGGAAGATCAGGATTTTCGCGATCGTGTACTCGCCCATCACCAACGCGAAGGCGAGGAAGCCCGCGTTGAGCAGCGACGTCCGCAGGGCCGGGAGCACGACGCGCCACAGCACCGTCGGCCAGCGCGCCCCCAGGTTCAGCGCCGCCTCGACCAGGACGGTCACCTTCGAGCCACGCAGCCCGGCATCGAGGCTGCGGTAGGTGAACGGCAGGGCGATCACCACGTACATCAGCGCGAGCACCAGGGGCAGGGACTTGTCCTGCAATGCGGTGAACACGGCAGAGACCTCGACGAACTCGCTGCCGTTGCCCCAGCCGAGCACACCACGGACGCCGACGACGAGGGCCACCGGCGGAATCACCAGCGGCAGCAGCGAGAACACCTCGACGTAGGGCCGCGCCCGCGGCAGCCGCAGGTGCACCAGCAGCATCGTCGGCACCATCAGCGCCAAAGTGATTGCCACCGAGATCAATCCGAGCAGCAGCGAACTCGTCATCGCGTCCACGAAGCCGGTCGCCGTGAAGATGCGGGTGTACGCCGCCAGACTCGGACCGTCGGCGCCGTCCACAGTGAACCAGAACGCCACCAGGACCGGACCGAGGAAGTACAGGCCCGCCAGCCCGAGGACCACCCCGCGCCAGAAACGCACCGGCGGCCCGGCCCGGCGCACGCGGCCCCGAGACTGCGGCGGGGCGGCGGTGGGCGCCGGCGCCCCAGCAGTTGGTGTCACCGTGCTCGGTGCCACCGGCGCGCCGATCACTGCAACCATCGCGAACTCCTCCGCTGCATCAGTTGGTAGAGCAGGGTCAGCGGGACCACCACCACGATCATGGACAGGGCAAGAGCCGCCCCCAGGTTCTCCTGCCCGGCAAGGACATTTCCGGACAGCGCGCCGTCGATCCGCAGCGGCGTGATCGCCAGCGTGCCGTTGGTGAGCGCCTCAGCGGTCGCGTACGACGAGAAGGCGGTGCAGAAGAGCAGCGCGATGCTGCCGAGGAAATGCGGCAGCAGGGCCGGGCCCGCGACGTGACGCCAGTATTGCCAGCCACGCGCACCGAGCCCCTCGGCCGCCTCCCGCCACTCGGGGCGAAGGCCCTCGATCGCCGGGGTGATGACCAGCACCATGAGCGGGATCAGGAAGTACAGGTACACGAACTGCACCCCGCCCCGCGAGTACAGGTCCAACCCCAGGTCGTCGCGAAGCGAGAGTCCCAGGCGCTCCTGCACGAAGACGGTGAGCACGCCGGCGTTACCGATCGCCGCGACGAAGAGGAACGCCAGCGGCAGCCCACCGAAGTTCGCGAGCACCGCGGCACTGGTGGAGACCAGTTTCTGCAGCAGCCCGCCCCGGCTGGTGGCCACCGCGTACGCGAGCACCATCCCGAGCACGGCAGCGATCACCGCACACACCAGCGACATCGTCGCGCTGTTCCACAACGCGTCCAGGTAGGCGCCGCCGAGCGCGGCGGACATGTTCGCGACGCCGAAAGTGCTGGCGCCGCCCTCGCCGCGCACCCGGAACGCCGAGTACGCGATGACCGCGGTGGGCAGCAGGAAGAAGACGCTCACGTAGCCGAAGAACGGCACCAGACCGAACCAGCTCCACGGCAGGCGCGCGCGGCGCGCGGCAGTCCCGGATCGCACTACTGGACCGTGCTCGCCCACGTCTGCGTCAAGGTGTTCTTCGCCGCGGTTGCCTGTGCATCCGTGGGGAATTCGGCCTTGACGTTCACCGCGGGCAGGTGCTCGGCGAGCGCCGGGTCGACGGTTCCCGCGGCCTGCATGGCCGGCAGGCGCGCCGGGCGCGCGTAACCCGCGAGGTAGCCGTTCTGGCCCTCGTCGCTGTAGAGGTACTCCTGCCACAGACGCGCGGCGGCCGGGTGCGGTGCGGTCGCACTGATCGCCTGCGCGTAGTACGAGCCGATCGTCGCGTCATTGGAGACGGCGACGCTCCAGCGCACCCCGGCGTTCGCGAGGTCCTTGGTCTTCGCCGCGTTCAGGTAGTCCCAGTCGACGACGATGGGGGTCTCGCCGGACTGGATCGTGGCCGCGGTCGCCTTCACGGGGACATAGTTTCCGCTGGCCTTGAGCTTGCCGAAGTAGTCGATCCCAGGCGCGATGTTGTCGACCGAACCCCCGTTGGCCAGGGCCGCGGACCAGACGGACATCAGGGCGGAGTTGCTCTTGAGGGGATCCCCGGTCAGCGCGACCTTGCCCCGGTACTCGGGCTTGGCCAGGTCCGCGAACGAAGCCGGGCACACTGCCACCTTCGCGGCGTCGCAGCCGATCGAGATGTATCCGCCGTAGTCCGCGTACCAGGTGCCGTCGGGCGACTTCTGCGTCTCGGGGATGCCGTCCCAGGTCGCCACCCGGTACGGCGCGTAGAGCCCCTCTTCGGCACCGCTGATGGCGAACGCGGTGCCGACGTCGACCGCGTCGGGCGCGCGGTCCTGCCCCTTGAGGGACTTGATCGCGTTGACCTCGTCGGCGCTGCTGGCCTCCGGGTTGTCGACGGTGACCGGGATGCCGTACTTGGCGCCGAAGTTGTCGATGAGATCGCCGTAGCCTGCCCAGTCGCGGGGCAGAGCAATGAGATTCAGCGATCCTTCCGCCTTGGCGGCGGCGATCAGCGCTTCCATCCCGCCGACGTCGGCGACCGATGTGGCGGTGGCCGCGGCGGCGGGTGACGCGGTCGCATCAGCCTTCTTGGTGCAGGCGGCCGAGCCGAGGACCACGGCCCCCGCGACGAGAATGATGCCCGCGTTGCGAATCGATGTTCTGCGCACGTGTCCGACTCCAGGGTGAGAGTGCCCATCCGCTGCGGCCGGTTGGCCGAGCAGGTCAGACTCTGCGTGCACAAGTTGTATAGCCAAGAGACCGATCGGGGCGTCCAGGTGAACACAACCTGAATGCCTGGTTGTGACCCGGCCCGCGGTCCGGGAATGCCTCCGCCGCCACAACGTTGACGGCGGTCCCGGAGGAGTCCCAATGCCCCCGAGACCGTCGACAACATCCTCACCCTGCTGTCCAGGAGACCGGCCCTAGCCGCCGACCCGCCCGAAGTACGCGTCCCGCAGGACCGCGAGGTCGTCGATGTCACCGGCGTCGGCGTCCATCACCACCCGTCCGATGTCGAGCACGGTGACGTGGTCGGCCACGCTCATCGCCGCCTCGACCGCCTGCTCGACGAGCAGCACCGCGAGCCCGGCCTCCTTGAGCACGCTCACCCGTTCCATCACCTCGTTGACGATCACCGGGGCCAGGCCGCCTGACGGCTCGTCGAGGAGCAGCAGCGTCGGCTCGGCCATCAGCGCCTGCCCGATGGCCAGCATCTGTTGCTGGCCACCCGACATCGAGCCCGCGAGCAGGCCGCGCTTCTCGCCGAGGATCGGGAACAGGTCATAGATCCGCGCGACCTCCTGCTTGAGCGCGGACCGCCGCATCTTGCGGACGTAGCCGCCGAGGATGAGGTTCTGCTCGACGGTCTGGCGGTGGAAGACCCGCTTGCCCTCCTGGACGTAGGCGATCCCACGTCGGACCCGCTGGTGGGCCGGGACCTTGGAGATGTCCTGCCCGTCGAACTCGACGGAGCCCGCCGAGATCTTGTTCAGCCCGGAGATGGCGCGCAGGGTGCTGGTCTTGCCCGCACCGTTCCGACCCAGCAGGGCCGTCACCTTGCCTGGCCAGACGTCGAGCGAGACGTCCCAGACCACCCGCAGGTCGCCGTATCCGGACTCCAGGTTCCGCACGCTCAGTAGCGGTGTCGTGGCGCCTGCGGTCATGACTTCACCTCCGTGGACAGTGCGGCCTCTTCGTCGGCGATGGTGCGGGCACCGGTCTCCTCGACGCTGACGCCGAGGTACTCGCTGAGCACCCGCGGGTTCTGCTCGATCTCGGCGGGGCTGCCGTCCGCGATGACGGCTCCCTGGGCGAGCACCACGATGCGGTTCGCGAGCTCGAGGACGAGCCGGAAGTTGTGCTCCACCAACACCACCGTGGCGCCGGCGTCGCGCAGGTCGCGGATCAGGTCCGCGAGCCGCTCGACCTCGTTCTCGTCCAGGCCGGAGGCGACCTCGTCGAGCAGCAGCACCCGGGGCTCGGCGACCACGGACCGCGCGACCTCGAGGAGCCTGCGCATGCCAAGGGGCAGCGCGGTGGCCGTCTCGTCGCGCAGGTGTGACATCCCGACCATCTCGAGGGCGCGCTGCGCCTCGGCGAGGTCGGCGGCGCGCACCCTGCGGTAGCTGGGCAGCCGCAGCACGGTGGCGACCATCGACACCCGATCGGTGCTGTACCGCCCCGAGGCCACCGCCTCCAGCACGGTGATGTGCTCCGGGATGTTCGGGGTCTGGAAGGTCCGGGCGACACCGACCCGGGCGACACGGTCCGGGGACAGGCCCTGGACCTCGTTGTCCCCGATCAGGATCCGGCCGGAGTCTGGCTTGTAGAACCCGCAGATCATGTTCAGCATGGTGGTCTTGCCCGAACCGTTCGGCCCGATCAGCGCGGTCACCTGACCCGGCTCGGCGCTCAGCGAGGCGTTGTTCAGCGCCTGATTACCACCGAACGCCTTGGAGATACCGTCGACGACGAGGATCCGGCCCTCCATCAGGTCCATCGCCGGTCTCGGCCCGTCCGCGGCCGGATCGGGGGTACGGGTGCCGGCCAATCCCGCCGCCCGGTCGAGCCGCGCCATCGCCGCCTTCCCGAATTTCGCCAGACCGCCGCTGAGCAGCACGCCACCGACGATGAGGAAACCGCCGTAGAAGACCAGCGCGTACTCCTGGAAGTCCGAGGCCTGGTTGGGACCGAACTGGATGATCGCCGCGCCGATCAACGCCCCGTAGACGCTCGCCGCGCCACCGAGGATGCAGGCCGCGAGAACCGCTGTGGCGAAGGTGAACCCGAACGCCTCCGGCGTGACGAACATGTCGATGTTCGCGAACAGGGCACCCGCGAGCCCGGCGGGGAGGGCGCCGATCGCGTAGCCGAGCAGCTTCATCCGGAACACCGAGACGCCGACCGACGAGGCCAGCACCGGGCTCTGCTTGAGGGTGCGGAAGGCGATGCCGTGGCGGGACACCACGAGGTTGCGCATCACCGCGAACCAGGCGATCGTCACCACGACGATTACCAGATAGAACTCGTTGTTCTCGGGGTCGAGCACGTGGCCGAAAAGGGTGGCCGGCTCGATTCCGATGAGCCCGCCGCGCCCGCCGGTGGTCTCGCCGAACACCGCGATGATGTCGGGCACGAGCAGCACCAGGAAGAACGAGGTCATGGCCAGCGACCAACTGCCCAGCCGCAGACCGGGGATACCGGTCACGACGCCGACCGCCAGCGCGACCAGGCCCGCCGCGACGAGCTGCAGCACGATGTCGGTGTAGCCCGCGATGGACATCAGTCCGGCCGTGTAGGCACCGGCCGCGTACATGGCGGCCTGGCCGAGCGCGAGTTCACCGGCGTAACCGAGGCTCAGGCTCAGCCCACTGACCACCAGCGCGAGGATGCAGGCGAGCTGCACCTGCCTGATAAGCGCGAAGTCGATCCCGAGCGCGGGCAGGAACAGCACGAGGACGGCGAGGGCGAGCGGATAGATCCAGCTCGGCACCGCACGGAGGGAACGCCAGATCTGCATCTCACACCACCCGTTCCCGGACTCGACCGAACAGACCCGCCGGCCGAACCATGAGGATCACGATCAGCACCACGAACACCGCGATGTTGCTGTACTCACTACCCAGTTCCAGGGCGGCGTAGGACTCGACCAGGCCGACCGTGAGCCCGCCGACCAGCGCGCCAGGCAGGGATCCGAACCCACCGATGGCCAGCGCAACGAAGCCCTTGATCGCGAGCGCCGACCCGAGCGTGGCGACGGCGAAAGTCTTGGGCCCCACGAAGAGTCCGAGGAAACCGGCAAGGGCGCCGGACGCGGCGAACGCAGCAAGCGCGAGCGCCCGGACGTTCACGCCCCGCAGCATCGCTGCCTCGCGGTCCTCCGAGATACCTAGCAGCGCAAGCCCGGTCACGGTCCGCTTGCTGAACTGACCGAGCAGCACCACCAGCACGATCGCGAGGACCAGCAGCGCGATCTCCACGGGATACGTGCGGCCACCGAGCAGGGTGATCGGCTCGTTGGAACCGAAGAACGGCACGGTCAACGGTTCGCTGCCCCAGATCAGCTGTGTCGCACCGCTGATCAGGGTCGCGACCCCCAAGGTGGTGACGAGTTGGTTCTGGTGGTCCTTCACTGGCCGGACCGCGATCACCTCCTCGAGCCCGGCGAGGATCATCACCGTCACGGTCGCCATCACGGCAACGACGAGGACGGGCAGCTTCAGCGTGACCAGGCCGGTGTACGCGACGAAGGTGCCGACCATCATCAGCTGCGCCTGCGCGAAGTTGAAGGTGTTGGACGAGACGAACACGATGTTGTAGCCGATCGCAACCAGCGTGTATACGGCGCCGAGTGCGAGGCCCGACCAGAGAATGGTCATCTGCTCCACTCCTCACGACTGTGCGGCCACCGCCAGGGCGACCGCACCGTCAGCAATCAGGGATCGATCAGGCGGCCGGATTGCCGTACTGACCGTTGAGCAACTTGCTCGGCGGAACGAACTCGTAGGCCGCGTCGCCGGGCTTCGACGCGTGCGACTCCGCCGTGTAGTGGTAGGCAGGCGCGAAGGCGGTTTTCGCGGTGTCGAGAACCTCCTGGTTCTCCAGTGCGTCGGCCAATGCCTCCGGGTCGGTTGACGATCCGACCTTGTTCGCCGCCGCCACCACGAGCGGAAGCGCGTCGTAGTTGTCCGCGAGAATCAGCGTCGAGGGGATGTCGCCGAGCGCCTTCATGTTCTCGACCATGGTGTTGACGGCCGCATCGTCCGGGTTGTAGACGGTGCTCGACAGCACGTGCATCACCAGGTTCGCGGTGGGCGGAGTGCCCAGCACACCCTCCGGCGCGGGCTTGGACACGAGCGACGTGCCCGAAACCGAGGTGTTGCCGATCAGAGGGATGTTCCATTCGAGCCGCTGAAGGCTGTTCAGCAGATAGCCGAGCGGTGCGCCGTAGGCATCGATGACGAGGGCCTGGGTTCCCTTGTTCTTGAGCGCCTGGAGCTGCGCCGTCATGTCGAGCGCGGCGACGTCATACTCCTCGGATCCCGTGCTGCTCACCCCTTCAGCGCCGAGCGCGTCCTCCATCGCCTCCCCGAAGACCTCGCCGTAGGCGCTGCTGCCGTGGATGGTTCCCACCGACTGGTAGCCCTTGCCCTTGATGTACCGCGCCATCGTGGCGGCGTTCTCGTCGGGGCCCGATGCCAGGTCGAAATTGAGCGGGAACTCGTTCGGGTCCGACGATTCCGCGGTCGGCCCGATGTTGAAGGACAAGATCTTGTTCTGCTTGAGGATCGGCAGGGTCGCGGCGGACACCGTCGACGGCCCCGAATTCAGGTACAGGTCAGGCTTCTTGCCGGAGGCGACGGCCTCGCGCAGGTTCGAGACCGCCCGCGTGGCGTCGCCACCGTCGTCGGCCACGGTGAGTTCGACCTGACGACCGCCGATGCCACCGGCCTGGTTCACGGCCTCGACGCCCGCCTTCGCGGAGAGGATCGAAGTTTGGGAGTTCGCAGCCAGTGCACCCTGACCGCTGATGGCGCCGGTGACGAGAACCCGATAGGGACCGTCCGATCCGGTATCGGCGCCGGAGCTCGATCCGGAGCAGCCCGCGAGCGCGACCGCCGACACAGCGAGCGCCGCCACGAGGGCAGAATGCCGATTCTTCATGCAGGTCTCCTCGTTCGGATAAGCAAGCAGTTGCTCGGGGGAGCGTAAGGGTGTGATCTAAGTAACGTCAAGCCCGACACTGTGATCCAGATAACGAAACGGATTGAATTGCAACACGTTTCAGAAAAGGTCCTGCGGATACGACTAGACACTGGGCGCCACCGTCTGGCGCCCAGCGTCTTTCAGTGCCCTCGACCTGGACGCCGTCGACTTGGACGTGTCCCAATCAGCACCGGGACGGTGTGGTCAGGCACCCGCCTCGATGAGCTCGAATCCCTTGTACCCGGCGGCCGCGACGTCGGCGATGATCTCGCCGTAGGCGCCGAAGCCGCCGACGAACGGCATGAACACCCGCGGCTTACCGGGGATGTTGGCGCCGAGGTACCACGAGTTCGCCGTGGTCATGAGCGTGGACGCGGCCCGATCGGTGCACTCGCGTCCCCACGCGGTGACCGCATCGGCGGTCGCCTCGACGGCGACGGCGCCGTGGGTGTCGAGGTGTTCGATCAGGTCAGCGACCCAGTTCACGTGCAGCTCCGAGTGCAGCACCATGTTCGCGAGCACCGACGGGCTGCCCGGCCCGGTCAGGTTGAACAGGTTGGGGAACCCGTCCGTGCCGAGGCCGAGGTAGGTCCGCGGGCCCTCCGCCCACGCCTGGTTCAACGTCCGGCCGTCGCGGCCGACGATGTTCACCTTCTCGAGCGAACCGGTCATCGCATCGAACCCGGTGGCCAGCACGAGGGCGTCCAGCTCGTAGCGCTCGCCGGTCGTGTTGACGCCGGTCGCGTCGATGCGGGCGATCGGGGTGGCCTTGAGGTTCACCAGGTTCACGTTGGCGCGGTTGTAGGTCTGGTAGTAGTTGGCGTCGGTGCAGATCCGCTTGGTGCCGATCGCGTGGTCCTTCGGGATCAGCAGCTCCGCGACCTCGGGGTCGTCGATGACCGCGCGCACCTTGCCCTCCCAGAACTCCCTGGCGGTGGCGTTGGCGTCGGCATCGAGCACCTGGTCCGGGAACGTCTTGCTGAACAGCACCCCGCCGAGCTGCCACCGCTTCTCGTAGGCCTCGCGCCGCTCCTCCTCCGAGACCTCGAGGGCGTTGCTGGGGTGCGCCTGGTGCGGGGAGCCGCCGCCGCTGAGGAACGAGAGCCTGCGTCGCTCGGCGTAGCCCGCCTTCTGCGCGCGCCTGGTCTCCTCGTCGAGCGGCACGTTGCCCGCGGGCACGCTGTAGTTCGCGCTGCGCTGGAACACGTGCAGCTGCTCGGCCTGCTCCGCGATGAACGGGATCGTCTGGATGCCGGAGGATCCCGTCCCGATCACGCCGACCCGCTTGCCCGTGAAGTCGACGCCCTCGTGCGGCCAGTGCGCGGTGTGATAGACCCCGCCCTGGAACTCGTCGAGGCCCTCGATGGCGGGGATGTTCGCATTGGACAGCGGGCCGACCGCGAAGATGACGAACCGGGCGGAGATCGTCTCGCCCGCATCCGTGCTGACCTGCCAGCGCAGCGTCTGCTCGTCGAGCACCGTGTCGGTCACCCTGGTGCCGAAGGTGATGTCGCGGCGCAGGTCGAAGCGGTCCGCGACATGGTTGACGTAGCGCAGGATCTCCGGCTGGGTGGCGTACTTCTCGCTCCAGTCCCAATCCTGCTGCAGTTCTTCGGAGAACGAGTACGAGTAGTCGACGCTCTCGACGTCGCAGCGCGCGCCGGGGTACCTGTTCCAGTACCAGACGCCACCGACCCCGTCGCCCGCCTCGAACACCCGCACCGTGAGCCCTGCTCCTCGGAGCCGATGGAGCGCGTAGAGCCCGGCAAAGCCGGCGCCGACGACGACCACGTCGACGTCGGCTGCTGTGTCGGCCTGAGGGGAAGCGGTCCCTGCGGACGAAGCTGACTGGGCGTTCACGGTGACTGCCTTTCGCTGGAGACTCTCTCTCCAGCGACGCTATTGCGGCGGCGTCATCGTGGCCTACCGCCTCTCCCGCTGACCGGGCGGTGCGATGCCCTGACCCGGATCAGTACAGGGGGTCGTGCCGCATGTTCTCGACCGGGACACCCTTGGCCTGCAGCCGGAACTTCGCGGTCTGGATCGTGGAGGCGGACCCGACGATCTGGATGTCGTGGTTCGACCAGTCACCGAAATCGGCGGCGACGGCGCTGACCTTGCCGGTGATCCGCTTGTACATCCCGGCGGGCGGGGACGGGATCGGGTCGAGGTGGAACCAGGGGTTGGTGTCCTCCTCGGAGACCGGGATGACGGTCAGCCACGGGTTGGTCAGCGACAGCTGCCACAGGGTCTCGATGTCGTACAGGTCGCACGGGTAGTTGCCGCCCACGAACACGTGCACGTTCGGGTTGTTCGCGCGCATCGCCATCTCCATCAGCTGCGCGCGCAGCGGGGCGATGCCCGTTCCCGACCCGATCATCAGCATGTCCCGGTTCTGGGTGCGGTCCACGCCGAGCGCGCCGAGCGGGGAACCCATCACCCAGGTGTCGCCGAGGTTGGTCTGGCCGACCATCGCCGGGCTCACCCAGCCGCCGGAGACGCGCCGGACATGGAACTCGATCTGCCCCTCGGGGTTCGCCGGGATGGCGGGCGAGAGGTAGCGCCACATGCGGGGACGGCCGGGGACGGTCACGCTCACGTACTGGCCGGCGCCGTACTCCATCGGCCGGTCCAGCTGCAGCCGGACCACCGCGACATCCTGGAGCACCTGCTTGTGCTCGACGACGGTGCCGGTCCAGGTCGCGGGGCCGGTCTCGGCGTTCGCGGCCTCCATCATCACCGAGGCGATCAGGGCGATGGCCTCGCGCCAGGCGTTGTCGACCTCGTCGGTCCACATCTCGTTGCCCGCGAAGTTCTTGAGCGCGAAGATCAGCGCGTTGCCGACGGCGGTGTAGTGCGCGTCGACCACGCCGTACTTGCGGTGATCGCGGCCGAGCTGAGCGAGGAACAGGAGAACCGGCTCAGGGTCGTCGAGCTGGTCGATGACGTAGGCGATCGCGTGGACCAGCCGCTCTCGCTGGGCCTCCATGGCGGCGGGGAAGAACTCGCGGACGTCGGGGTTGTTCGCGAACAACACGGAGTAGAACGACTGCGTCAGCCGAGCCGGTCCGTCGTCGATTGCCGCCACGGCCTTGAAGGTCGTTCGGACAAGCGAAATAGCCGTTGAATCCACTGCAGAGTCCCCGTTCCGCATACAAACGCGGCCTGCGGTGTCCTCTGCAGGTCGCGTGGCCCCTCCGGCTGGTTGCCGTTGGGTTTGGGGAAGTCTAGCGAGGAATCGCCACATCCGAAACACGTACTAGTAGAACGTCCGTTCAACTCGCAGACTGACGGTTCTCACACTAGGGTCTTCGTCGATGTGAGGCCGCCGCGGGGGCGGCAGAATGGAGTTCCGTCACCGTGGTCATAGCCTCCGGAGAGGAAGGGCTCCGCGACATTTCGGCCGCGAGCGCCCGGACGTCGACAACCGAGGACCTGGAGCGGCGGCTGCGCGAGTGCACCGAGTTCTTCGCGCAACCGGAGCTGGCGCACCTGCCCGCGGAACGGCACACCGCGGCACTCGACGAGTTCGCGCTCACCGGGCGCTACGAGCACACCGCCGAGGAACTCCTGATCGGGGCGAAGCTCGCCTGGCGGAACCACGCGCGCTGTGTGGGGCGCAATCACTGGCGCACCCTCAAGCTGATCGACGCCCGCCACGCGGTGACCGCGGCGGAACTGGCCGAGGCGTGCTGGGAACACCTGCGGGTCGCCACCAACGGCGGCGCGCTGCAGTCGGTGATCACCATCGGCCCGCGACCGCTCCCGGACGGCCGGGAGTTCCGCATCCTCAGCCCCCAGCTCATCCGCTACGCGGGGTACCGCAACGAGGACGGCAGCATCACCGGCGACCCGTGGCACGTCGCACTCACCGAACAGGTGACGAAGATGGGCTGGAAGGGCGAGGGCACCCGGTTCGACGTGCTGCCGTTGCTGATCTCGGTCCCCGACGAGCCGCTGCAGTGGTTCGAGGTGCCCGAGGACCTGGTTCTCGAGGTCCCGCTCGAGCACCCGAACTACAAGTGGTTCGCCAAGCTGGGCCTCAAGTGGCACGCGGTGCCCGCGGTGTCCGACATGGACCTGGAGATCGGCGGGCTCACCTACCCCTGCGCGCCGTTCAACGGCTGGTACGTGAGCACCGAGGTCGGTGCCCGCAACTTCAGCGACGAGGACCGGTACGACATGCTGCCGACCATCGCCAAGAAGCTGCGGCTCGACATGAGCTCGGACCGCACGCTATGGAAGGACCGGGCGCTGGTCGAGCTGAACCGGGCGGTCATCCACAGCTACCGGGAGGCGGGGGTGATCATGGTCGACCACCACACGGTGGCCAAGCAGTTCCTCGACTTCGTCGGCCGTGAGGAGAAGGCCGGGCGCACCTGCCCGACGGACTGGTCGTGGATCAACCCACCGATGTCCGCGGCATTGACGCCGACCTTCCACCGGCTCTACGACGACCCCGATCTCGATGTCCGGCCGAACTTCGTCAGCAGGACACCGGCTTCCGGCTGCCCGATCTGATCCATCAGGACGAGGGGACCGTCGCCACCACACGGGTGCCCTCCCCCGGCGCCGACGTCAGCTCCAGGGTCCCGCCCAGGTTCTCGATCCGGAGGAACTGCGAGGCCAGCCCGATGTGCCCCTCGGCGACCCGCGCGGGCAGGTCGTCCGGGTCGAAGCCGACACCGTCGTCGGCCACCTCGAGGGTGATGGCCGTGGCGGTGCGGGCCAGCAGCACCTCGACCCGGCGCGCGTGCGCATGCTTGTCGACGTTGCCGAGCGCCTCCCTTGCCACCCGGTAGAGCTGCGACTGACAGTCCGGCCTGCCCACCTCCTCCAGCCGCACCCGCATCTCGTAGCCGCCGCGGCGGCCATGCCCGTCGGCCAGCTCACGCAGCGCCGCCGTCAGGCCCAGCTGCTCGAGCACCTGCGGGTGCAGCGTGGTGACCGTCGAACGGAGCTGGGTGGCGGTCTCGCGCAGCGCGGCCTCCGCGGCCACCAGTGCGGGGTCCCGGTCGCGCTCGATCGCCTCCTCGAGGTCCATCCGGGCGGCGAGGACGTTCTGCAGCGGGCCGTCGTGCAGGTGCTCGGCCAGTCGCCTGCGCTCGCGCTCCTCCGCCCCCATCGACTCGGCGACCAGGCGTCGGCGCACGTCCAGCAGCGAGATCACGGTCCCCGAGCGGCGCATAAGGACGAAGGACAGCGCGGTGGTCGCGGCGGTGAGCCACAACAGGAAACCGAAGTACAGGAACACCACTCCCGGCAGGTCGACGAGGTCGTCTCGGACCGCGTAGAAGATCCACACCAACAGGTAGCCGACGGCCGTGCAGGTGCCGAGGGAGGCGGTCAGCGCGGGCCGGTACTGGAACGCCACCGCCACCGGCAGCAGGAAGAACACCGGTAGCAGCGAGGAGGTCGCGCCGCCGGACGCCAGGCAGAGCGCGAGCAGCGCCGCGATGTCGACGCCGGTGGACGCCCAGCCCGCCCACGGCCGCACCTGCCTGCGCAGCACCACCGCGAGCCACACCGCCGCCGCGACGGCGTACCCCAGCAGGACCAGCCGGAACAGCGTCGGCATCCAGTGCTCGATGCGGACGACCGGACCCAGCAGCGCGATCAGCGCGATCAGCGGGAGCCGAAGGACGGCGGTGACCCGCACGGCCTCCGTCGCGTACCGCTCGACGACACGGTCCCGATCACGGCCCGCCACGTCACTCCAGCAATCCCCGGCGCATGGCCTCGGCCACCGCCGCCGCGCGATCGCTCACCCCCAGCTTCTCGTACAGCCGCTGCACGTGGGTCTTCACCGTGGACGGCGCCAGGAACAGCTCCCCCGCGATTGCCGGGATCGTCAACCCGCGGGCGATGGCCGCCAGCACCTCCCGCTCGCGGGCGCTCAGCGCCGGACCGGTGGGCTCGGCGTGCCGCCGGACCTCGCCGAGCAGGCCCGCGGCCAGGCCGGCGGGGAGCACGTCGCGACCCTTCGCGCAGTCGAGGACCGCGGCCACGATCTCGGCCCGCGTCGACTCCTTCGGCAGGAACCCGGCCGCGCCCTCCTGCACCGCGTGGTACACGATCGCGGACTCGTCGTGCGCGGAGAGCAGCAACACCCGGGTGCCCAGTTCGTCGCGGCGCACGGCGGCCGCGACCTGACTCCCGTCGAGCTGCGGCATCCGGTAGTCGACCAGCGCGACCTGCGGTCGATGCTCCCTGATCAACGCCAGCGCGGCGGCCCCGTCGTCGGCCTCCCCCACCACCTCGACGGCGCCGCTCCCGACGAGCGCCCGGACGACGCCGTCACGAAAGAGCGGATGATCGTCGGCGACCACGACGCGTACCTTCTCGACCATCGCTCACCACGACCCGAGACCGGCCATGGCTCACTGTCTCACGAGGCTCCGACCGCGATCTGGCAATTCGCCGGATACCGGCGCAGCGGCCGGGCCAAAGGCCTGTCGCCTGAGTCGCCGACCATATTGAAGGTTTTGCGTCACTGTCCTGCCAATATCACTGGAAAGCTTCAACGGACAGTTCAACGATACGGTTGAGTGTCATGAATGTGGCCGACGAGAAACTGACGATAGAACTCAGCATGGCTGAACTGCGCGAGATCACGCGCTTTGCCGTGACCTGCGCGGAGCCCGCCTTGGCCATCTTCGAACGTGAACACCCTGACGATCGGCGCCCACGTGCAGCGATCGACGCTGCGCAGACGTTCGTGGAGGGAGCCAAGCGGACCAAGGCGATCCGGGACAACGCGTGGGCGGCAAACCGGGCCTATCAAGAGACACGTGATGCAGGACAGGCTGCGGCGAGCGCTGCTGCGCGGGCTGCCGTTGCCGCGGCCAGTGCGGCGTTCCTGCATCCGCTGGCAAAAGCGACTCAGGTCTTGCACATCCTCGGACCGGCCGCCCACGCGGCTCGAGCCTTTGAGCTCGATGCATCCGACGACCACAGCGTCGGCGCCGAATACATCGAGAAGGCAGAAGATCTGGCAAGCCCCGTCGTGGTGAGCGTCCTGACGCGTTACCCGAACGCCCCGAGCGGTCGCGGCCGTGTCGGAGCGCTAGTACGGGACCTGGACGCATCATTGCGACGACTGGCGACCGATCGCTAACCAATCGTCGCCATCAAACGGAGCCCGGCCCTGCATCGTTCAACGCCGCCGAACCGATCGCCCTGCGCTCGACTGCGCGACAGGGCGGATCAGCGCTCGTGCCTGGGCTTCCAGACGACCAGTGCGTTGTTGCGCGGGATCGGCACCAGGTCCCGCCGATAGCTGGCGTGCACCTGGGCGATCTCGGCGGCCATCTCGGTGACCCGCCGTTGCAGCGCCTCCACCTGATTGGTCAGCTCGATGATCCGCTTGATGCCCGCCAGGTTGACGCCCTCGTCCTGGGAAAGCCGCTGCACCTCGCGCAGCAGTGCCACGTCCCGGGGCGAGTAGCGGCGACCCCCACCGGTGGTGCGGTGCGGGGTCACCAGGCCGAGCCGGTCGTAGGTCCGCAGCGTCTGGGCGTGCATGCCCGCCAGTTCCGCGGCCACCGAGATCACGAAGACCTGGGCGTCCGGGTCCGCGGGCACGTCAGACCGGCTGTGGCCTGGTCCCCGGGGCGCGGTCATCACGCACCCGCCCAGCCCGCACGCGGATCGAATCCGCTGGCCTTCTCGGCCGACAGATAGGTCTGCAGCGCCTCGGTGGCGGTCTCGTCGAGATCCTGCGGCACCGCGACCTTGACGGTCACGAGCAGATCGCCCGCACCGCCGCTGCGCTTGGGCACCCCGCGACCGCGCACCCGGAGGATCCGGCCGTCCACGGTGCCGGCCGGGATCTTGACACCGACCCGGCCCTCGAGGGTGGGTACGGAAACGGTGGTGCCGAGCACCAGTTCGCCGTAGCTGACCGGCACGGTGACGGTCAGGTCGTCGCCGTTGCGGCCGAACACCTTGTCCGCCTTGACGTGCACGGTGACGTACAGGTCGCCCGACGGCGCGCCGCGCAGGCCCGCTTCGCCCTGCCCGGCCAGCCTGATCCGCTGCCCGTCGCTCACGCCCTTCGGGATCCGGACGGTGAGGTTGCGGGTGCGGTTCTGCACTCCGGTGCCGTGGCAGTCGGTGCACGGGTCGTCGATGATCGAGCCGGTGCCGCGGCAGTCGTCACACGGCTCGCTGAACCCGAACGCGCCCTGGTTCCTGCTGACGATTCCGGAACCGTTGCAGCGCGGGCACACCCGCGGGCTGGTGCCCGGCTTCGCACCGCTGCCGTGGCAGGTGATGCAGGACGCCGGACTGGTCAGCCGCAGCGGCACCGTGACGCCCGTCGCGGCCTCGCGGAACGGCAGGGTGGTCTCGGCCTCCACGTCGCTGCCCCGCTGCGGGCGGGTGCCCGCACCGGTCCGCGTGCCGCCACCTCGACCGCCGCCGAACAGGCCGCCGAAGATGTCGCCGATGCCGCCGTCACCGCCGGAGGTGTAACTGGTGCCACCGCCGAACAGGTCACCGATGTTGAACTCGCCGCCCCCGAATCCGCCGCCCGCCGTGCTGTACTCGGCGCCGGGGCGGAAACCACCGCGACCGAAGCCGCCGCTGGCGAACAGCCGGCGGGCCTCGTCGTACTCCTTGCGCTTGGCGGCATCCGAGAGCACGGCGTTCGCCTCGCTCACGGCCTTGAACCGCTCCTCGGCCGCCGTGTCCCCGGGGTTGGCGTCGGGGTGCAGATCCCGCGCCAGCTTCCGGTAGGCCTTCTTGATCTCGTCTGCCGAAGCATCAGAGGAGACGCCCAGCTCCTTGTAGAAGTCCTTCTCGATCCACTCCCGCTCACTCACCGGGCGTCTCCTCCTCTCGTTGCTTCCTGTGTAACTACTCCGGGGCCCCGTCCGGCGCAGGCGCGCCGTCCGTGACCGTCACCATCGCCGTCCGCAGGATCCGGTCGCCGAGGCGGTAGCCCTTGCGAAGGACCGTCCCGAGCACCGGATGGTCGCCGTCGCCCTCGACCTGCACGGCCTCGTGCAGCTCCGGGGAGAAGGCGTCGCCCTCGTCGCCGAACGCCGCGAGACCGAGACCCTCCAGCACCCCGGCGAGCTTGTCGGACAGCGCCTTCAGCGGGCCGGACTCCAGGTCACCGTGCGCGCGGGCCCGGTCGAGGTCGTCCACCACATCGAGGAACTTTCCGACCACCGAGGCCCGCTCCGCCGCGACCGCCTGGTCGATGCGGACGAGCGAATTCCGGCGGATGTTCGCGATCTCCGCCTTCGCGTAGCCCAGTTCGGTGCTGGCCTTCTCGAGCTCCGAGGTCAGCGTGAGCAGCTCGTCCACGGTGTCCTCGGTGTCGGCCGCGGCCCCGGCCGCCGCATCAGCGGCGGCCAGGGTCTCGGTGTCGACTACTGGTTCGCGGTCGGCGTCCCGTTCGGTCACTTCTTGTCCTGATCGGAGGGCTCGTCCACGACCTCGGCGTCGACGACATCGTCGCCCTGGCTCGGGGCGGCGCCGTCGGCGCCTGCCGCGGACTCATCGGCCTGCGCCTTGTAGATCGCCTCGCCCAGGGCCTGGGACTCGGTGGCGAGCTTCTCCACGGCGGACTTCACCGCGGAGATGTCGGTGCCGGCAAGGGCGGTGTTGGCCTCCGCGATGGCGGCCTCGACCTTCTCCTTGACGTCCGCGGGCACCTTGTCCTCGTTGTCCTTGATGAACTTCTCGGTCTGGTGCACCAGCGACTCGGCCTGGTTGCGGACCTCGGCCTCCTCGCGGCGGGCCTTGTCCTCCTCGGCGTGCGCCTCGGCGTCCTTGACCATCCGCTCGATCTCCTCCTTGGACAGGCCGGAGCCGTCCTGGATCTTGATCGTGTTCTCCTTGCCGGTGCCCTTGTCCTTCGCGGTCACGTGCACGATGCCGTTGGCATCGATGTCGAAGGTGACCTCGATCTGCGGCACGCCGCGAGGGGCCGGCGGGATGCCCGCGAGCTCGAAGGATCCCAGGAGCTTGTTGTGCGAGGCGATCTCGCGCTCACCCTGGAACACCTGGATCTGCACCGACGGCTGGTTGTCGTCCGCCGTGGTGAAGGTCTCCGAGCGCTTGGTCGGGATGGTGGTGTTGCGCTCGATGAGCTTGGTCATCACGCCACCCTTGGTCTCGATGCCGAGGGAGAGCGGGGTGACGTCGAGGAGCAGCACGTCCTTGACCTCGCCCTTGAGCACGCCGGCCTGCAGGGCTGCGCCGATGGCGACGACCTCGTCCGGGTTCACGCCCTTGTTGGGCTCGCGGCCACCGGTCAGCTCGCGGACCAGGTCCGAGACCGCGGGCATACGGGTGGAACCACCGACGAGCACGACGTTGTCGATGTCCTTGACCGAGATACCGCTGTCCTTGATCACGGCCTGGAACGGCGCACGGGTGCGGTCGAGCAGGTCGGAGGTGATCTTCTGGAACTCGGCGCGGGTCAGCTGCTCATCGAGGAACAGCGGGTTCTTGTCCGCGTCCACGGTGATGTACGGCAGGTTGATCGAGGTGCTCTGCGAGGAGGACAGCTCGATCTTCGCCTTCTCGGCGGCCTCGCGCAGACGCTGCAGGGCCATCTTGTCCTTGGTCAGGTCGATGCCGCTGGACGCCTTGAACTTGTCGACGAGCCAGGAGACGATGCGCTCGTCCCAGTCGTCGCCACCGAGGTGGTTGTCGCCGGAGGTCGCGCGGACCTCGACGACGCCGTCGCCGATCTCGAGCAGGGACACGTCGAAGGTGCCGCCGCCGAGGTCGAAGACCAGGATGGTCTGTTCCTTCTCGCCCTTGTCCAGGCCGTACGCCAGCGCGGCCGCGGTGGGCTCGTTGACGATGCGGAGCACGTTGAGGCCGGCGATCTGGCCGGCTTCCTTGGTGGCCTGACGCTGCGCGTCCTCGAAGTACGCGGGCACGGTGATGACGGCGTCGGTGATCTCCTCACCGAGGTACGCCTCGGCGTCGCGCTTCAGCTTCATGAGCGTGCGCGCGCTGATCTCCTGCGACGTGTACTTCTTGCCGTCGATCTCGACGTTCCAGTCGGTGCCGACGTGGCGCTTGACCGAGCGGATGGTGCGGTCGACGTTCGTGACCGCCTGGTTCTTTGCGGGCTGGCCGACCAGCACCTCACCGTTCTTGGCGAAGGCGACGATCGACGGGGTGGTGCGTGAGCCCTCGGAGTTGGCGACCACTACGGGCTCGCCGCCTTCGAGCACAGACACGACCGAGTTGGTGGTCCCGAGGTCGATTCCGACCGCACGAGCCATAGTGTTCCTCCTACTTGTCGCAGCACCCCCGGCGACGTTAGGCGCCGGGGCTGGTTGTGCTGGCATTTCTTGGCCATCTCACCCTAAGTGAGTGCTACACGCTCAAGTTTGCAACCCATCGGCGTGGGAGTCAAGCTCGAACTTGAGTCTGGTTCACTCAAGGCTGTCGAAGTGGTCAACGGGGGCGGTTCGCGTTTTGTTCCCTGGCGCACGAACTTTCTCCGGCGAGTTCCCGTCCCGTGTGGTGATGGTGCGGCGAGGGGTCCGGTCATAGCGTTGAAGGTGTCCTGCGAGCCTCGGCCGCACCCCCAACCACACGAACGGTCTGCCGTCATGTCCACCAACCGAATCACCGCGGCCATCCGCACCGCCGCCGTCGCCGCACTGATCGCCCTGCCCGCGCTCGGGCTCGGGCTCGGGGGCGCCGCCGTCGCACACCCCGGTCCGCACCCGCCCGCCGCCGATCCGATCGTCGGATCCAAGGGCGGAGGATGCTCGGAGAATCGAGTCGGCGTCGACGGGGACACCGGCGAACAGCTCTCCTGCCGGCGCGGCCCCGACGGGGGCGTCTGGTCGGGTACCAACGGAGGGATCGTCGGCGTCCACGAATTCGGGTCGCCATGCGACCCCGCGCTCGACGAGAGGTCGCAGACGCCGGAGGGCAGGGAGATCATGTGCACGCCCGCCGATCACCAGTGGCAGTACGACGCCTAGTCCGGGATCCGCGGGGAACCCCTAGCCGGACGCCTACGATCCAGGCATGGACAACGCAGGCGAGCAGGAGTTCGGAGTCCCGCCCCAGGCCGCACCGCCGCAGCCGCCGCACCGCCCGCAGCCACCGCGCCCGGAGTTTGCCGCCACCCCGCTGCGCCCCGCGCCCACCGACGCCCCGCCGCGCGCTCTCACCGTCGCCCGGTCCGCCTGGATCGGCTCGTTCGCCGTCCTGATCGGCATCGGTGCCGCCACCGCGCTCGAGCTGACCGCGGTCCGCGACGCGCTGGAGTCCGCGCTGTCCGCCGAACGGCCGCGCACCGCCCACCGCGACATCGCCGACACCGTCTCGGTCACCCTGCTGGGCTGCGCGTCGGCCGCCGCACTGCTGCTGGCCGCCGGACTGATCTGTCTGCACCTGCTCGGTGGGCGTCGCAGCGCCGCCCGAATCGCCCTCGCCCTGGTCGGCGTCGTCTCCGTCGCCGCGGCCATCGTGTTCTTGTCGCTCATGGTCGACGCGGGCGAGGCCTCCGGCGGCGTGCTGGAGTGGGCCCCACTCGTCTACGCCGGACTCGTGACCATCGGCGTCGCAGCGCTTTTCGCGCCCGCTATGAGTCGCTGGTTGCGGCACTGACCGCCGCGACCCGCGGCCGGACGCCTAGCCCGAGAGCTCGGCGAGCACGCCCTCCGCGCTGCGCGCGCCGATCCCGCAGGCGCGCGCGGTGAACTGATCCAGCAGCGGATGTTCGGCCCAGGTCCGCCACTTGCGCACCGCCGCAAGGGCCGCGGCCCGCTCCGCGGCGACGCCGTCGTCGGGGTCGAGCCCGAGCCGCTCGCTGCGCCCGATGCCGAACCCGCCGACCAGCCGCTGCAGCTGCGCGACATCATCGTCGGACAGGTTCGGCCGGGTCGAGCGCAATCGCCCGAGCAGCCGCAACTCCTGGAAGCCGTGCACATCGGCGAGCAGTCGTTGCGCCGCGGCGAGGATCGGCGCGGACTCGGCGCGGGGGTGGGCCGAGAGCACGCGGGTGAGCGCGAGCAGGGCCGAGTGTGTCTTGAGCTGATCCGCGCGCTGACCGAACTGCACGTCGATCACCTGCCGCAGCTCGTGGAGGCCACTGCGCTCGACGAGCTGCGTTGCGAGACTGGGCGAATCGGGCGTGCCGAGCTTGATCAGCGTGACCGCCAGCCGGATTCCGAACAACCCGAAACGGTGCGCCAACTGGGCGCGGGTGTGCGCGTCCACCGGCAGCGGGCTGTCCGGGCGGGAGAACCGGTCCGCGGACAGCATCGCCAGCTGCAGGTCCTCGGGCGGAACCTCGGCCAGCGCGCGGAAGGCCTCGTACTCGCGCTGCCGTAGCGTGCGCGCGCCGAGCGCGAGCAGCCCGGCGACCGGGACCACCGCCTGACACAGCCCCGTCAGCTCCAGCTCGGTGGCGAAGCGGGACGCGACCTCCTTGGCCGACATCATCGCGTCGAGGCGGCCCGCGCCCACCTCGTCCGCGCGCGAGACCACCCCGACCACCCCGAGGGGTCCGGACTCGCCGCCGACGTGCGAGCCGATCTGACCGAGGAATGCGACGTCGGTGGCGGCGAGGGTGCGCAGCAGGTACACCACGGCATCCGCCCCGGAGGCCGAGTCCTCCGGGGTCAGCATCTCCAGTGTGCGGGCGGAGACGTCGCGCGAGAGCGAGGACGTGCCGGGGGTGTCGATGATGGTGGTGTTGGTGAGCGCCCGCGCCGGCCACTCCACGTCCAGCCGGTCCACCTCCGCGGCCGTCATCGCGCCGAGGTCGAAGGTGAGGCTGCTGCCCTCTCGCCGCTGGACGGGCACGTTGAAGGACTGGTCGCCGTGGTGCCACGCGGTGACCGTCGGCGTCGGGCCCTGCCGGTACCAGGTGACGACACGGGTGCACTCCGTGGCGTCGGTCGGTGCGATGTCCTGTCCCACAAGCGCATTGAGCAGCGTCGACTTACCGGCCTTCAACGACCCGGCGAGCGCGACCCGGAGCGGCTGATCGATCCGCTCGGCGCACTCGTCGAGTTGCCTGCGTACCGTGGGATCGCCCGCATACACCTCACGTGCCGCACCGATCAGTGCCCGCGCGTGCGCCAGCGCGCCCGCGCTCACCGTTCGATCTCCACCGGGAGCATCTGTGCCGCAAGCTCCTTGAGCTCGCTCAGCGCGCGCATGTCCCGCTCGATCTGGGCGGCGCGCTGGGTACGTTCGGCGGTGGCCAGGTTCGCGGCCTCCTGCGCGGCGCGCAGCGAGTCGTTGAGTGAGCGCAGGGTCTGCTCGGCGATGGCGGTGAAGTGGTCGCGCAGCAGTCGCTGGATCAGCCGCAGCCGATCCTTTGACTCCTTGTTCACCTGGAAGCTGACATCGTCGACGAACCGCCGGATCGCGACCTTCGCCTCGCTGCGGCGCTTGAGGATCCGCTGCTCGCGATCCTCCCGATAGGCCTTGGTGCCCAGCACCAGCCCGGCGCCCACGGAGATCGGGTTCACCAGGGCCATCCCCATCAGCGTGGTGATCAGCCCGAACATCAGCACGCCGCCGTACGAGCCGCGCATGCCGACGAGCATCTTCTGGGTGATGCCGATGCTCCCCGATTCGAGGTCGGCGAGGGAGCTGACGGGCTCGAGGACCCCGCCCAGGTCGGCGACGTCGAGGTGCGGCAGGTCCACCGACCCGGACTCCGCGAAGTGCCCGGCCACCACCTCGGCCAGCCAGATCGCGCGGTCGTGCGCCCAGACGAAGTTGTCGCCGATCGAGGTCGCGACCTGTTGCTCGAGCCACTCGCCGAGCTCCGCCCAGTCCTTGCCGGGGTCGCCCTCGTCCACGGACTCCTCGGCCTGGCGGGTGACGCGGCGCAGCCGGTCCCGCAGGTCGTGGTCGATGTCGGCGGCCAGGTCGGTGACGCCGTCGGACAGGGTCTGCTGCCACAGCGAGGTGCGCTTGTGCAGCTCCTCGGCCGCGACCTTGGCCTTCTGCAGCTCCGCAACGGCCGCAGCGCCTTTGGCCGGGTCACGAAGCGCGGCGAGCTCGCTGCCGAGCGCGAGGGTCAGGTGTTCGGTGACCGAGTGCACGTCCAGCGCCACCGCGCGGCGGGTGGTGAGGTCTCCCCTTGCCACCACCTGCTCGCGCAGGAACGCGTAGAGGTCGGTGAACCCCGACTCGACGTTCAGCTCCTCGTCCTGCAGTCGCACCGCGTGCGAGCGCAGCGCCGACGACACCGGGATCAACGGCACGCTGAGCCCGGCGCGGCCGAGGTGCCCGCGGTCCGCCTCGACGATCTCCCGCCAGTGCGGGTACAGATCGGTCTTGCTGATCAGGCAGGCCACGGCCGGGCACAGGCCGAGGACCTGCCGAAGGAACGCGACCTCCGGTTCGGTGAACTCCTGACTGGCATCCGAGAGCACCAGGACCGCGTCGGCAGCGGGAAGTAGGCCGAGAGTGCTTGCCGCGTGTGGGTTTCCGTGCCCGCCGACGCCTGGGGTGTCCACCAGCACCAGCCCGTCGGCGAGCAGCGGGCTCGGCACGTTCACCTCGACCCGCAGCACCTCGCGTCCGCCGGCCAGCGGCGTCGACGGCGTGACGGCGCTCAGTTCCTCCAGCGGCACCGCCACCCTGACGGCGTCGGCTCCCGGCTCGGCGAGGACCAACTCCGCGCTCGCCGTCTGCGCGTTCTGCACGACCGTGGGCACCGCGGTGGTCTCGTCGTCGCCGACCGTGCACACGGTCAGGCCGAGCAGCGAGTTCACCAACTGGCTCTTGCCCTGCTTGAGCGGGCCGACCACGACAATCCGCATCCGCGGATCCAGCACCCTGGTCTTGGCCAGCTCAAGGCGGTCCACCAGATCGGCTCGCCCGGCGGTCCGGGCGATGACCCCGGTCCGCTCGAGCAGCGCCACCATGTCCGCGGCCGTTGCCTGTCCCGCGGCGGTGCGTTCGACTGCCGAAGCAGCTGCGTTGTCCATGAACCCGACCCACAATCCAATCTGCGCCGCGGGCGCCCGAACGGGCGCTCGCGGCGAGCGATTTCACTGTATCCAGCACGGAGCCGGCCCCACACGCAATAGCGCGTACGGGGCCGGCTCCGTTACAGATCGATCAGGGCAGCAGCGGATCCGCGTGCGCGGCCGCCTCGCCGCCGATCTCGGCGGCGCCGGTCGCATCCGCGTCTCCGAAGAGCCCGCCGCCGATGCCGCCGAGCCCATCGCCGAACAGGCCGCCGTCCGCCTCGTGGGTCGTGGTGACCTCATTGCCGAAGGCGTTCGAGGCGTCCAGCGACGACCACGCGTTCCCGGTGGCCGCGGTGGCACCTCCGAGGCCGGAGCTGATCCCGCCGACCAGGTCGGAGGTGCCGCCGAGCTCGCCGCCCGCCGACGTCGCGCCGCCAACGCCCGCCCCGATGCCTGCATCGACCGCACCGGTGACCGCGCCGCCGAGGTCCGCGACGGCGTCCAGGCCGGTCGTCAGGTCCGTGGCCGCGCCCGCGGCACCCGAGAGGGCGCCACCGAGCTCCGCACCGGTGTTCGCGACCCCCGACAGTGCGCCGCCCAGGTCTGCGCCAGCGCTCGCCGCACCCGACAGGGCTCCACCCAGCTCCGCGCCCGCGTTGGCCGCACCGTCCAGTGCGCCGGTCAGGCCGCCGCCGAGCTCCGCACCCGCGTTGGCCGCGCCATCGAGCGCACCGGTCAGGCCGCCGCCGAGCTCAGCACCCGCGTTCGCGGCGCCATCGAGCGCACCGGTCAGGCCGCCACCCAGCTCCGCACCCGCGTTCGCCGCACCCGACAACGCGCCGCCCAGGTCCGCGCCCGCGTTCGCGGCACCGTCCAGCGCGCCGGTCAGGCTGCCGCCGAGGCCGGCACCCGCACCGAACAGGCCACCGAGACCGCCGGCCAGGCCGCTGGTCAGGCCCGCACCGAGGCCCGCGACCGCGTCCAGTCCGCCGCCGAGGCCCGCTGCCGCATCGAGGCCGGCGTCGAGGTCCGCGCCGACACCGAGGTCGAGGCCGACGCCCGCGCCGAGGAGGCCGTCGAGAGTGCCGCCCAGATCGAGGGCGCCGCCCGCACCGAGAAGTCCGTCGACCGCGCCGCCCAGGTCGAGGCCGCCACCGAGCGCACCCCCGAGGGCACCGCCGAGGTCGAGGTCTCCGCCGAGCGCGCCGCCCGCCCCGAGGGCACCCTCGAGGGCCGTGCCCAGCCCGCCTGCGAGGCCGCCGTCGAGATCGAGGGCGGTGCCGAGCACCGTGCCGAGCGCGCCGCCGAGGTCGATCTCACCGGTGCCACCCGCCGCGCCACCGAGCGCCGCCTCGAGTTCCCCACCGAGATCGCCGCCCGCACCGAGCGCCGCGCCGAGCACCCCGCCCAGCGAAGCCCCCAGGTCCGTGCCGATCTCCCCGCCCGCACCGAGCACGCCCTCGAGCGCGGTGCTGAGCGATCCGCCGAGGCCACCCTCCGCACCGAGGTCGAGGCCGCCCGCGGCGCCGAGCGCCGCGTCCAGCGCCGCACCGAGCCCGGCAGTGAGGCCGCCGTCCACCCCGAGCGCACCGCCGAGCGCACCGGCCAGCGTGGCGCCGAGGTCCCCGCCGATCTCCCCGCCCGCACCGAGGACGCCGCCCAGATCCAGGCCCGCACCCGCACCGACCAGGGCGCCGAGCGTGCCACCCAGCGCGCCACCGAGGTCGGCGGCGACATCGCCGCCCGCTCCGAGCGCCCCGCCCAGCGCCGCGCTCAGCGTGGCGCCGAGGTCGCCGCCCAGGTCCAGGCCACCACCGAGGCCGCCGCCCAGGTCCAGCACCCCGTCGAGCGCACCGGTCAGACCGGAGGTCAGGCCGCCACCGAGACCGAGCACACCGTCGAGGTCAAGGCCACCGCCCGCACCCAGCACCGCATCGAGCGCGCCCGTCAGACCGGAGGTCAGGCCGCCACCGAGACCGAGCAGGCCGTCGAGGTCAAGGCCGCCGCCGGCACCGAGCGCCGCGTCGAGCGCACCGGTCAGACCGGAGGTCAGTTCGCCGCCGAGGCCGAGTGCGCCGCCGAGGGTGCCGCCCAGCGCGGTGCCGAGATCGAGGCCGCCCTCGAGCGCGGTGGACAAGGCGCCACCGAGTGCACCCTCCGCACCGAACGCGGCACCGAGCACCCCACCGAGCGCGAGACCCAGGTCGGCGCCGAGGTCGCCACCGACCCCGAGGGCACCGCCCAGCACCGCGCCGAGATCGAGCGCCCCGCCCAGGTCCAGGTCGGTCACCCCGCTCAACGCGGCGTTCAGCGCGCCGCCGAGCTCGGCCACCAGGTCTCCGCCGACTCCGAGCGCGCCACCCAGCGCACCGCTGAGCGCACCGCCAAGGCCCAGGTCCGCGTTCACGTCCACGGCGCCGCCCAGGCCGAGCGATGCCTCGAGGGCCGCACCGATGGCCGCACCGAGATCGGCGCCGATCTGTCCGCCGATCTGCAGAGCAGCCCCCAGCGCCGCGCTCAGAGCCGCGCTCAGATCGGCTCCCAGGTCGATGTCGCCACCGAGACCGAGTCCGCCACCGAGCCCCAGACCCGCGCCTGCGCCTGCCGCGAGGCCGCCACCCAGACCGAGGCCACCTCCCAGTCCGAGGCCACCACCGAGGCCGCCACCGAGTGCACCGCCGACGGCCGTGTCGAGCCCCGCGTTCACGATGCTCGTCAACTCACCTGCGGCGCCGGCGAACAGACCCGACTCGGCGACCAACGGGGCCACTGCGGAGATGTCCGCGGCGCACACGCCGCCCAGCCCGGCGGCGGCCAACGCCGCGTCCGGGTTCTGGCAGTACAGCGCCCTCGCCTCGTCATCACGCAGGAGGCTGAGGATGAAGTCGAGAAGAGCGTTGGTGGTCATGTCGATCTCCTGAGGTCTGGTCGAACGGATCGCGATAGACGACGCGAAACGATTGCCCTCAACGCTAGGTACGCGGACACCCCGCCCCAACGGGGTGAACTCCCCTGCCTCGCGGAGCACGTGGGGGGTGGGGCCGATAGGGGATCCCCGCCCGATAGGGGATACCTCCCCCATCTGCGCGTTTGTCTTCGAATCGGTAACGCTTCACGCGCGTGACCCGACACAGTGGGCAACAGCGGGGGCCACATTCGGCCCCCACCCCCGGCTCAGAACCCGGGAAATCGTCACCCGCCCCTGGCTCCGGCCAACGGGAGAATTGTCAGCCACTCCGGCGGCGGAAGCCGCGGGGCGAGCACGGGAGAACACTTCGATGACTGTTGGACTCGGACTCACCGTCGGCGCCGTGAACTCGGTGGCGGTCACCGCCCTCGAGCACGACGCGGACGCGCAGAGACCGTCGATCACGGCGAGTTCGACCCTGGCGCTCGGCGGGGACGCCCCCGCGGTTCTCGGCGTGCCCAGCAGGCACGAGGGGGACGTTCCACGTGGAACCGTCATCTCCGGTTTCGCCACCCGCGTCGGCGACCCCGTCGCGCTCGTCGCCGACGACGGCTCGACCCACACCGGCGAGGACCTCGTCGTCACCGCGATGCAGTGCCTGATCGAGGCGTCCTCTGCCGAACTCGCCGAGTTCCCCGCCGTGGCGGCGGCGTATCCGGCGGTCTGGCCGGGCCACACGGTGGACGCGCTGCGCTCCGCGCTCGACCGCGCCGGCCTGGGCGGGGTCACGCTCGTCCCCGAGCCCGAGGCCGCGGTCACATGGCTGCAGCGCAACGGATCCCGCGACTACGCAGGCACCTCCGACGACCTCGTGCTCGTCTACGACCTCGGCGGCACCAGCCTCGACGTGACGCTCGTTCACGCAGGCGACACTCCTCGGATCATCGGGAAGCCGATGCGGTCCGAGGACTTCGGCGGATCCGAGTTCGACCACCTCACGCTGCGGTACGTGCTCGACGGTGTCGTGGGCGAGGCAGGCGAACTGGACCCCTTCGACCCCGACACCATGAACGCCCTCGCCCAACTGCGGGCCCGCTGCTGCGCAGCCAAGGAGGCACTGTCCTCGGACACCGAGACGGTCATCGGGATCGACCTGCCCGGCGTGCACAGCGACGTCCGACTGGTGCGTGCGGAGCTGGAGGACCTGATCCGGGAGCCGCTGGCGGACTCGGTCGAACTGGTCCGGGAGACGCTGCGCAACGCGGGCGTCGACCTGTCCGACGTGGGTCAGGTCCTGCTCGTCGGTGGCAGCTCGGCGATGCCGCTGGTCGCCGAGTTGCTCTCCGCCGAACTGCGGCTGCCCGTCGTCGCCGACGCCCATCCCGAGCGAACCGCGGCACAGGGCGCCGCGCTCCTCGCCGCCGCGGAGGGCGCCCACACGGTGCCGCTCGCGGTGGTTCCGGCCGCCGCGGCCGCCGCGACCACCGTCGTGGAGGTCGCGCCGGTGCCGCCCGCGTCGGCGGGTCCGCGTCCCGGCGTCCGGCCCGCCTCCAGGGGCGCATCGCTCTCCACCCCCAAGAAGGCCGCGATCGTCGCCGCCGCGGCCGCCGCGATCGCCATCCTGGCCGCAGGCGGGCTCTCGCTCGGTACCGGCGCGCTGACGCCGTCCAACGCGGACACCAGCCGGGGTGCCACGACCAGCGGCCACAGCGTCACCACCACGGTCGCACCGGACGGCACCGTGCTGCCCGTCGTCGACGGCGTGGTCAGCCCGACCACCGGGGACTCCCCCGTCCGTCTTGACCCCACCGGCGCGCCCATCCGATCCGACGCCGGTTCGACCGCGCGGCAGGTCTCCGCCAATTCGGGCGGCGCCGCGGCACCCGCCCCGGCACCCGGCTCCCCCGCCGCCGCACCCGCCCCGGCGCCTGCACCGGGACCCGTTGGCGGCGGGACACCCCCGCCCCCAACTGCGCCTCCTGCGGGCGGCGGGTACACGCCCCCGCCCGCGCCCCCGCAGGGTGACGGCGGCGGCCAGATCGCGAACGACTTCGTCGACGGCGTCGGCGGCGCCGCCACCGGTGTCGGAAACGGCGTCGGCGGCGTGGTGGAGGGTGTCGGTAACGGCGTCGGCGGCGTGCTCGGCGGTCTGGGCGGCGTCGTCGGCGGCGTCGGCCAGGGCGTCGGCGGGTTGCTCGGCGGCGGGCAGTAGGAACCGTGACCGTGCTGACCTCCGAACCAACCGGCACCGCTGCGGCCACCCTCGCCGGAATGCCCGGGGCACAGGCGTTCCTCGCCGCCGCGCGAACGGGCACCCCGCACATGCTGATCCGCGGAACTGCTGGCAGTGGCAAATCGACCCTGCTCGCCACGATCCGAGACGAGCTGCGTGCCAACGGGACCGCCGTCGCCTCGACGGCGGGCGCGGACGTCGAACCCGGCGGCGCGCTGGTCGTCGACGACGCCCATCGGCTGCCCGACGCCGCGGTCGACGCGCTGACCCTGGCCGCGCACCGCCCGGACATCACCGTGATCGTCGCCACCGAACCGCGGCCGCACAGCCGCGCCCTGCGCTCGCTCGGCGATGCGCTCGGCTCACTGCCCCTCGACCCGATGACTGCGCGGGACATCGTCGTCCGCGCGGAATCGACACTGGGCGTGCGACTTCCTATCGGTCTCGCCGCCGCGATCCTGCGGATCACCGGGGGCGGCGTGCAGAGCGTCGACGCGACGCTCGGCGCCCTGTCCCGCCTCGACCCCACCGAGCCGCGCACCCAGCCCGCTCTGGAACGGGCCCTCGACGCAGCGACGGCCGCACACCTGCGCCCCCGGCTCGCGGAGCTCGACGCGGACCTGTTGTGCACCCTGGCGATCGCCGCGATCGGCTCGGGGCCCGATCCCGTCGAACTCGTCCGGGTGCTGTCCGTCGACCCGACCGTGGCCCAGGACCTGATCGACCGGGCGCGCGGCACCGGACTGGTCACCCACACCCTCCTGCCCGTCGCCCGCGAACCGCTGGCCGCCGCGCTCGGAGCGCAGCGGCTGGCCCGGCTGCACGCCGACTCGCTGCGCGCGAAGCTGGCGGACGGCGCCCTCGATCTCCCCGCGGCCCGCGCCTACGGCGAGGCGGGCGTGACGGATCCGGAGCTGGCCGAGTTCCTCTGCAGCGCCGCCGAACACGCCGAGCCGCCGCTGGCCGCGAGCCTGTACGCGGAGGCCGTCCGCGCGGGCGCCGATCGGAACACCCTCGCCCTGCGCTGGTCCGAGGCGGCGGCGCTGAGCGCAGACTTGGACACCGCGGTCGGGCTCACCGACGGCCTGCTCGAACGGGCTGCAGACCTGACCGACACCGAACTCGCTGCGGCCGTTCGGATCGCGGCGAGCGTCGCCGCGCAGCAGGGCATGCTCGGCCGCAGCGCAGATCTCTACGAATGGCTCGGCCCGGCCCGCGTTGGCTCCGACGCACCCATCGCGGCCACGGTGCTGCTGGCCGCGGGACGGCCGGAACGGGCCGAGGCGATGACGGACCGCCAGGCGGGCTCGCCCCCGACGTCGACGTCCGCGGGCGCAGCGCTGCTCGCGCAGGGCCTGCGACAGTCGATCGACGGCCGGGTTGCGATCGCGGTCAACTCGCTGACCCGTGGGCTGTCCCTGTCCGCCAACGGTTCCCGACCCCGGTTGCTACCCGACAGCGGTGCCGCCATCACCGCACTGGCGGGCATCGCGTGCGGCGAACTCGCGGGGGCACAGGCCGTGCTGCAGCGGGCACTGGACACCGAGCCTCGCGAGAGCATCACCCGTCAGCGGCACGAGTTGCTGCTGACCTGGATCGCCATGATCCGCGGCGACCTGGATGCCGCGACGGCCCGGCTCGATGCGATGCCGACGGACACCGAGCCCACCCCGCGCGACGCGCTGTTCATCGCGGCGCTGCGGGTCGGACTGGCCCGTCGCGTCGGTGACATCGGCGCCCTCACCCACTCGTGGGAGCGGGCACACGGCGTCATCGCAGAGCACTCGGCCGATCTCTTCAGCCTGCTCCCGCTCGGCGAACTGTGGCTGGGCGCGGCCAGACTGCGGGACACCGACCGACTCGCGCACCTCATCGAGCAGGCCAACGAACTGCTCACCCGGCTCGGCGAACCCACGCTGTGGGGCTCGCCCCTGCACTGGTACGGCGTGCAGGCCGCGATCCTGGCCGAGAGCCCGTCGGAACTGCTGCCGCACGCCAACGCCCTCGGTGTCGCGGCCGAGACCAGCCCGTACGCGGCGGGCCTCGCGGCCGCGGGCCGCGCCTGGCTTCGGGTGCTGCAGGGTGAGATCGACGCGACCGTGGTGGAACAGTCCGCGCGCACCCTGGACCGCATCGGGTTGCCATGGGACGGTGCCCGTCTCGCCAGCGAGGCCGCGCTCCGCGCCTCCGACACCAGGACCGCGACCACGCTGCTGCAGGTCGCGCGCTCCCTGCGACCCGCCGCGTCGTCGACGCCCGGCACCGTCGCGGGGACCGAGCGCGAACTCAGCGCTGGCCTGACCGACCGCGAGGCCGAGGTGGCGAACCTGTTGGTGATGGGCCTGACCTACCGGGACATCGGTGCCCGGCTGTTCATCTCGGCGAAAACCGTCGAGCACCACGTCGCCCGGATCCGCCGTCGCCTCGACGCCACCTCCCGCGCGGACATGCTGTCGATGCTGCGCGCGATGGGTCACGGCACGGAGAGCTGAGCACCGAGCCCGGGTCACGACCCCGACACAACCGGTGTCGTACCCACCTGTGACACCTATGATCACGACCTGACCTCTTCGCGTCAGACCCCGATCTGGGAGGGACCATGTCACCGGACCAGCACGTCACGCCCGCGCCGAGCCGGCCGCCCGCGAGCCTTCCCGGCGCAGAAGTGGTTTTCGTGGCGATCGGCGCCGCGGTCACGGCGGCCGAGGTGGTGGGCGCGACGGCCCGTTTCGCCCTCGGCACCCTGCGCCGGGTGCCCGGATTGGCCCGGCGCCTCGACGCCACGACGGACGCGCTGCGGGCGCGCGGCGAGGAGGTCGCGCGGACCGCCGCCCCGACCGTCCAGGACCTGCTTCGCCTCGTGATCAGGGAGGTCGTCGCGGCGGCCCTGCTCGAGATCGATCTCACCCGCCTCGTGCGCGAGAACGTCGACTTGAACCTGATCGCCGAGTCCCTCGATCTCGACCAGATCGCCGCCACCATCGACGTCGACCGCATCGCGGCCCGGCTCGACGTGGACGCCGTGATCGGCAGGCTCGACCTGGACGGCATCGTCGACTCCGTCGACCTCAACAGGCAGATCGCGCGGGTGGACCTCGACGAGGTGGCGCGCCGGATCGACATCGACGCGATCATCGCCCGGATGGACCTCGTCGGCCTCGCCAACGACATCATCGAGGGCGTCGACCTGCCGGAGATCATCCGGGAGTCGACGGGTTCGCTGTCCTCCGAGGCGGTTCGCGGGGTCCGGAGCCAGGGCATGCAGGCCGACGACGCAGTCGCCGGCTTCGTGGGCAAGCTGTTCGGCCGCGGCCCCGGCCCGGACGACGAGGTGCCCATCGGCGGCGGCCGCCCCGGGGACCCGGCGCCGTGACCGAGCACCTCGATCAACCTCCGCACCGGCCTGCCGGGATCATCACCCGCGCGATCGCCGCCGTGATCGACCTCGGGGTGGTCCTCGCGATCATCGGCGTGACCTACCTGGGCCTGGCCCTGGTGCGATTGCTTTACTCCCCGCAGAACTTCCGGTTCCCCGAGCCGGCTTTTCTGGCCTCGGCGACCGTCACCCTCACCGTGTCGGTCGTGTACCTGACCGGCTGCTGGGTCACGACCGGACGCACCGTCGGCGCGGTGGCGATGGGGCTGCGGGTCGTCACCGCCAAGGGCCGGCTGCTCCGGTTGCCCCGCGCCGCCGTGCGGGCCGTGCTCTGCGTCCTGTTCGCCGTCGGCCTGCTGTGGGCGGCCGTCGACCCCCGGCGACGGTCGTTGCAGGACATCGTCCTGCGGACCCGGGTCGTCTACGACTGGCGGAAGGAATCGAGCGAGCTCATCGGCTGAGTGGTGAGCCCTCGCGTCGTCGGGCTCAGCCGCCTGCCCCGGGTTCGAGCACCATCACCGGGATCCGCCGGTCGGTGGCGCGTTCTTTGTAGGCGGCACGGCTGGGATAGACCTCCAGGTCCATGCGCCACAGTCGCTCCCGCTCCTCCCCCTCCGCCTCGTAGGCGACCACCTGCCGGGGCTCACCGCCCGCGACGGTGACCGTGGCCTCGGGATGCTTGCGCAGATTGAAGTACCAGGCCGGGTTCGAATGCTGTCCGTAGTTCGAGGCGATCACCACGATCCGGTCCCCATCCGGCATCCCCACCAGGGGGACGGTGCGGTTCGCCCCGCTCTTCGCCCCCGTGGTGGTGAGCATGACCAGCGGCAGTCCGGTGAGGAGGGTCGTCAAGGTGTTGCGCCCCTTGGTCAACCGGTAGACGGGGCCGTCGACGTGGTGGAGCGTGCGGGCGAAGAACCACGCCATCGGTTTGGTCCCGGCGAGGTCGCGCATCACCCGGTACAGCGGGTTGACGTCTCGGTACCTCGACGACCCCGACATCGGTCAGCGTCCCAGCACGACGGCGGCCTCCGCCGTCAACGACGAAAACGTCAGTGTCTCTTCCAGGTACAGCGTCACCGACTCGGCGGTGTGGCTGTCGTACCCGATCGACAGGTCCGTCCCCAGGGTGAGCTGGTTGTCGCCGCCGCGGGTGGACAGCACGTAGCCGCCCGCCACCGCCGGGGCCCAGATGATGTCGCCGACGAGGTCCTTGAGGTGATGGAACACCGGGTGGCCCTCGTCCCTGGTCTCGCTCACCGCGGTGTAGGTATCCGCGTCGAGCACCAGGGAATACGGTCCCTCCACGCCTGCCAGTCGCAGCGCCGACAGCGCGGAGGCGACGGCGTCGGGGACCAGCAGCGGGTCCTCGGGCAGCGACAGCGGCGGGTTGCTGCTCGACGGCCCCAGGCCCACGATGCCGGCCTCCTCGAAGCCGGCGAAGACGGTGCGGTCCTCGGCGAACGCGATCGCCTTGGCCGCGTCCTTGACCGGCTGCCAGTCGGAGTCCTGAGACCCGCGGGCCACGTCGTCGATCTCCGCGCGGCTGAGCGTGAACGGGAAGCGCAGCTCGACGAGCGGGTGCACCTCGCGGAGCTGTGCCCGAATCCTGCTGTCCGATGCGGTGATCGAGCGCACCCGGCCGAGGTTGTGCGCAGAATAGGAGTACCCGAACGGCCCGGCCACGTCGACAACCCGGCGCCCGGCGACGTGACGCTTGAAGGTGCGTGCGGCCTCTTCACCGATCTGCTCCCACGCGGCCTCGGTCACCGGCGCGAGGTTCCGGTGCAGATTGCTCGAATCAGTCATTGCGACACTCCTTTGAGATCACCGATTTTCAGGGACAGGTCGCGCGGCGCAACCTCTTCCGGCTCCGCTTCCTCGACGTCCGGCACGGGGATGTCGGCCAGCGCCTCCAACAGGTCCTGGCTCGGCGCGAAGAACAGGGTCCCCGTCGCCGCCCGGGAGAAATCCAGGATCCGGTCGTGGTTGCCGGGCGGATCGCCGAGGAACATGTGCCGCAGCATCAGCTCCGTGACGGCGGGGTCCTTCGCGTAACCGATGAAGTAGGTACCGAACTCGCCCGCGGAGAGGGAACCGAACGGCATGTTGTCGCGCAGGATCTCGTGCTCGGTCCCGTCGTCGTCGACGATGGTGTTGAGCGCGACGTGCGAGTTGCTCGGCAGGGCCGCGTCGTCGAGTTCGACGTTCTCGAGCTTCGTCCGCCCGATCACCCGCTCCTGCTCCTCGGTGCTCAGCTCGGCCCATGCGGCCATGTCGTGCAGGTACTTCTGGACGATCACGTAGCTGCCGCCCGTGAAAGCGGGGTCCTCCGCCCCGATCAGGGCCGCCGCGCCCGCGCCCGCACCGGTCGGGTTCTCGGTCCCGTCGACGAAGCCGAGCAGGTCGCGGGCGTCGAAGTAGCGGAACCCGTGCACCTCGTCCGCGACGGTCGCCGCGTCGCCGAGCGCCGCCAGGATCAGGCGCCCCAGCTCGAAACACAGGTCCGCGCGGGAAGCCTTGATGTGGAACAGCACGTCCCCCGGGGTGGCAGGCGCGCTGTGCACCTCGCCTCGCAGCGGGACGAAGGGATGCAGCCCGGCCGGTGTGGCGCCCGGCCCCACCCGATCCCAGAACTCCGAACCGAAACCCACCACGCAGGACAGGGACCCGGCGAGTTCCCGGAATCCCACCGCCCGGACCAGCGACCCGACGTCCGACGCCACATCGCGGAGGGTGACCGCGTCCTCGGCGCCGGGGCCTGCCGTCATCACCAGGAAGAGGGCCGCCGCGCTGAGCGGCTCCAGGACCGGCTGCGGCACCGGTGGTGATTCGGGATCGGTCATATTTCTCCCAGTACCTCGCGCAGGGCCAAGGATCACCACCCCGCTTGCGTCGATGCTCTCCGGATCGAGCGTAGGCGAATAGATAGGCTATCGCCCGAGATCGCGCGTCGGTCCGGCAGCGCGACGCGCGAACCCCCGGCGAGCGCGACAGCAATGAGATGGGGGAGAGACATGGCCGCGGGGCTTGGGCTGGGGGTCGGCGGCACCAACGCCGTTGCGGTCCTCCACACCACCGAAAGTCCTCGTACCGGCGCCGAGCCTGCCACCATCGCTCGTCGCGCGACGTTGCAGTTGACGGCGGCGGGCGAGGCGATACTCGGCTCACCCGTCGATGCGCCCGACGTCATCTCCGGGTTCGCCGCGCACGCAGGCGATCCGGCCGGACTCGTGATCGGCGACGGCTCCGCATACCTGGCCGAGGACCTGGTCGCCACCGCCATGCACAGCCTCGTGCACGAGGCGGCCGAGGCATTCCCCGACCTGTCCGAACAGCCCGAGATCATCGCCACCCACCCCGCACGCTGGTCCGACGCGACCACGCAGTCGATGCGGGAGGCCCTCGCCCACGTCGGGCTGGCCGGGGTCACGCTGGTCCCCGAGCCGGTGGCCGCGGTGACCTGGCTCGAGGCGGCGCACGGCACGCTTGGCGACGCGATCGTCGCGGTCTTCGACCTCGGCGGCGCCGGGCTCGACATCTCCCTGGTACGCACGGGCACGGATGCCGGGCTCCTCCGGCCGTCGACCTTCACCACCCGCTTCGGTGGCGACACCTTCGACCAGGCGATCCTCGAGCACGTACTGGGCTCGGCCGCCGGCGACCTCGGGCAGGTCGACCTGAGCGATCCGGCCACCAGGGCCGAGCTGTCGGTGCTGCGACGCCGATGCGCCGAGGCCAGGGAAGCACTGTCCACGGCGACCGAGACTCAGCTCGCCGTGGAGCTCGCGGGCGCCACCGCCACCGTCACCCTGCTGCGCAGCGAGCTCGAGGAGCTGCTGGAATCGTCGATCACCGGGTCGCTCGACCTCGTGGAGCAGACCATCGGCGCCCATGACCTGGCGCTGTCGGACGTGTGCGCGCTGCTGCTGACCGGCGGCGGATCCGCGATGCCGCTGGTGTCGCGACTGGCCGAGGCGACCGTCGGCCTGCCGACCGTGCTGCCGCCCCGGCCGGGATACACGGGCGCGCACGGCGCCGCGATCATCGCGGCGGGCGGTACGGCGGGCGGCGCCATCACCACGGCGGTCGCCGCGGCCACCGTCGCGGCGGTCCGCACCGACATCGATGGCGACGCCGACACCGTGATCATGCCCGCGGTCTCGGTCGCGGGCCCACCGACCGCGTTCACCGAGGCCGGCCCCGGCCGTCCGGTGCTCCCCGTCCTGCTGGACCCGGATCCGGTGCCGCTCGCCCCTGCTGCGGCGACACCGACGGCCGCGGCGCCCCGCTTCCGGTTCCAACGCACCACGGCGATCACGGCGGCGGCCGGCGTGATCCTCGCCGTCGCGCTGGTCGGTCTGGTGGTGAGCCTGCGCTCCGCCGATGCCCCCGCGACCGCGGTCCCCGTCATCGCCCCGTCCGCGACGCCCAAGGTCACCGTCTCGCTTCGGCCGACCACCACGACGACCAAGGCGCCCGCGTCCACAACGGCCAGGAGCAGCAAGACATCGAGCCCCGCCTCGACCGCGCCCACCACCACCGTCGCCCCGACGACCCAGGCCCCGCCGCCCGTCGTCACGACGCCGCCCGCCCAGCCGAGCCCGTCGCACCGGCCGACCACGACCACCCCGAAGACGACCACGACAACCAAGCCCACCACGACGACCGAGGCGACCACCACAACGACCACGACCACCCCGAAGGCGACGACCACCACAACCACCCCCGCCGACGGAGCGGCCGTCGCCTGACACACCGGGCGCGAATTGCCTACGGTCACCCCATGACCAACACTCGTGCCACCACGCGTCTGGCGCTCGCCGCCGCCGGTGTCACCGTGGTCCTGTGGGCCTCCGCCTTCGTCTCGATCCGCAGCGCCGGGGCCGCCTACTCCCCCGGCGCGCTCGCCCTCGGTCGGCTGCTTTCCGGGGCTCTCGTCCTCGGTGCGGTCCTGCTGATCCGGCGGGAGGGGTTGCCGTCGCGGGCGGCCTGGAGGGGGATCGTGGTGTCCGGCCTCCTGTGGTTCGGCGTCTACATGGTGGCGCTCAACTGGGGTGAGCGGGAGGTCGACGCGGGTACGGCCGCGATGATCGTGAACATCGGGCCCATCCTGATCGCCCTGCTCGGCGCCCGGTTCCTCGGCGAGACTCTGCCGCCCCGGCTGATCGCGGGCATGACGGTGTCCTTCGCAGGCGCGATCGCCGTCGGGCTGTCGATGTCCGGCGAAGGGCACTCCTCGGTCCTCGGCGTCCTGCTCTGCCTGTTGGCGGCCGTTGCGTATGCGGGCGGCGTCGTCGCACAGAAGCCCGCCCTGTCGCACGGCAGCGCGCTGCAGATCACGACCTTCGGGTGCCTCGTCGGCGCGGTGGCGTGTCTGCCGTTTGCCGGGCAGCTCGTCCACGAGGCGAGCCGGGCACCGCTCTCCGCGACGCTGAACATGGTGTACCTCGGGGTGTTCCCGACCGCCCTGGCCTTCACGACCTGGGCCTACGCCCTGGCCCGTACGACGGCGGGCCGCATGGGCGCGACGACCTACGCCGTGCCCGCTCTGGTCGTCGCCATGGCCTGGGTGTTCCTCGGCGAGCTGCCGGGGCTGCTCACGCTCGCGGGCGGGGCGCTGTGCCTGGCGGGCGTGGCCGTCTCGCGCTCCCGGCCGAAGCCCTCGAAGGCTCCGGCCGAGAGCGTCGAGACGGCATAGATGCGTTCGCCAACCGGTCTATCAGGCACACGGGCGGCAAAGCCACACTTGCCCTAAGGTGGAGCGCTGATACATCCGCGCTCTCGACGAAGGGTCTTCATGCGTCTCCCGCTGGCGTTCCGCGCCGCAATCCTCGCCTCGGCCACCCTGCTCCCGTTCTCCGCTATTGCACAGGCCGAACCGCATGAACCCCAGTCGAATTCGCCCGCCGAGGTCGCGCAGCAGCTGCCGGCAGAACTCGTCGACGCGATCGCCCGCGACCTGAAGCTGACCCCGCAGCAGTACATCGAGCGTGCCGAGGCCGCGCAGCGACTGGCCGGCTACGCGCAGACGCTGCGCGAGGGCAGCCCCGCCACCTACGCCGGTTCCTGGATGGGCGTCGACGGCGTCCCCGTCGTCGCGGTCACCTCCACCGCCGAAGCGCAGCGGGTGGCCCGCGACGGCTATGCCACCCACCTCGCCGCGGTGTCCGCGAAGGATCTCGAGGGTTCGCTGGCAGAGGTCAACAAGTGGATCCTCGGGCTGCCGAAGGACGTCTCCTCGCAGATCAACTCCACCTCCATCGACGTACTGGAGAACCGGGTCGTCATCGACGTGGTGAACAGCCCCATCGGCCGGGCACTGAATCTGCCGACGCTGCTGGCCGGACTGAAGGTCGTGCTGAGCCCCGGCGGCCAGCCGCCCGTCGACCCGCACGCGCAGGGCGGCGACACCTACATCACCACTCCGCGCCCGATCGCCCGCGACATCGACCCGGGCGAGATCGGGGTCTGCTCGTTCGGCTTCAACGCCGTCGACGCCGCCGGTGCCCCCTACAACCTCAGCGCGGGCCACTGCGATCCCTCGCAGGAGAACGCGAAGGTGCCCGCGGGCGCCCCGGTCTACCTGCCCGATTTCGGCGATGTCTCCCGCAGTACGCAGATCGGCGCCTTCCGGCACTCCGCGATGGGTGAGGCCGCGGGCGGCCTTGACTACTCGGTGATCAAGCTCAACGAGGCGGGCACCGCCGCCGGCCTGGACAAGCCGACCGTCCGCGGTGCCAACGGCACCACCGTCACCGTGACCGGCACGGCGCGTCCGGTCATCGGCGCGCCGATCTGCAAGTCCGGCCAGACCTCCACGTTCACCTGCGGCATGGTCCTCGCCGACAGCGTCGACGCCCCGCTGCACATGGCGGACGGCAGCACCCGCCTGGTCCGCGGGTTCGCGGGCTCCACCTGCACCCTCGGCGGCGATAGCGGCGGCGCCATCCTGACCGGGACCAGGGCCCTCGGCATCACCAGTGGCTCCAACTCCGGCGGCGCCCCGAATTGCACGGAGGCCAACCTCGTGCTGGCGCCCGAGGGCGGCACCGCGAGCATCGGCATCCCGATCGAGAAGATCGTGAACCACGCGAACGCGACTCTCGGCCTCGACCTGCAGGTCCGGGCCGGAAACGCGCGCCCCTGATACATCAGCGGCGCCGCCGCGGCGCCGAATCATCCGATGGTTTCCGGTAGGCAACGGCGGGCGTAACCCATATAGTCGCTACAACTGACCCGGCCTAAACGGATGGGTCATGCCCGCATGCCCTCAATCCGAAAGGTCCCCATGCGTAGCGTTCGCGCCCGCCGTGCCGCGATGATCGGCTCTGCGGCCCTCCTCCTGATCGCGCCCGGCGCGGCCCTCGCGCACGCGGAGCCCGCCGCCCCGGCGCCCGCGACCGCGCTGCCCGCCGACCTGGTTGCCGCGATCCAGCGCGATCTCGGCCTCAGCCCCGCCCAGTACCTCGACAAGGCCGAGGCCGGGCAGAAGCTGGTGGAGTTCGCCAACACGATGCGCGGGAAGTTCCCCGAGTCCTTCGCGGGCGCGTGGCTCGACCCGGCCGGCTCGCCGCTGATCGGTCTGGCGGACGGCCCGGACAAGGCAGCCGCCCGCGCGGCCGTCGAGGCAGCCGGTTACAAGGTGAAGGACCTGCCGCGCAGCGAGCGCGCCCTGCGCGACCAGCTCGGCCACATGAACAGCTGGATCGAGAAGCTCCCCGCACCGCTGTCCGGTCTCATCAGCGGCGCCGCGATCGACACGGTCAACAACGACGTCGTGTTGCGCGTCCAGAACACCGCCGAGGGCCAGGGTCTGCAGCTGCCCGACTTCCTGGAGTCCGCTCGCGTCGTGCTGGCCCCGGCGCTCGGCTCGTCCGCGCCGCCGGTCGCCGAGAGCCCCGTTGCCGCCGATGCCCGCCTCGGTGGTGACGCCTACGCCGCCGAGAACGCGGACGGTGCGTTCCGCTGCTCACTCGGCTTCAACGGCACGGACGGTTCCGGCCGCGCGGTGAACATCTCCGCCGGACACTGCGACCCGAACCGCGATGCCGCGGGCACCGGCGCCGCCTCGATCGCCTTCGAGACGCACGGCGCCGCGTTCGGCGATCGCTTCGGTACCTTCGCCAAGTCGACCGTCGAGGGCCTCGACTACTCGGTGATCAAGATCGACGACGCCGCCACCAAGCGGTTCGAGAACAACTTCGTCCGCGCCCCCGGCGCGAACCCGGTGCCGATCACCGGCACCGCCGATCCCGTGGTCGGGGCGCCGGTGTGCAAGTCCGGCCTCACCACCGGCTTCAGCTGCGGCACCATCAACTCCGTCAACCAGATCGTGGACGTCGGAACCCGCACCCTGAAGAACGGCTTCACCGCGAACATCTGTGCGCTGCAGGGTGACAGCGGCGGCGCCATCGTGACCGGCACCAGGGCGCTTGGCATCTCGAGCGCCTCCAACGTGGGCGACATGATGTACTGCGAGCTGGCCTCCGTGGTCACCACGCTGGTCGGTGACAGCCCCCAGCTGTACGGGACGCCGATCAACGCGATCCTCGCGGCCAACCCGGGCCTGAAGGTCCGCACGGGCTAGATCGAGGATTCACGGCCTCACGAAAAGGGGCCTCGGACGCAGACTTTCGCGTTCGAGGCCCCTTTTCGCATTCCGGGGTAACGTCCCACCGAACCGCGGGTTAACGGTAGAATCCCGTTGTTCCTGGGGCGGGGAGGATTGCGCGCGCCAGCGACAACCTGACTGGGGGGCCCAGTCAGAACAATGCCGGGCATTGGCGCCGGCGGACAGAAGGAAGTTCCATGGAGACCACGACCGACGTGTTGATGTCGATGGTTGGATACGTCATCAAGATCGCCACGAACGCGGGCACCGCGTCCTGAGCGACTGAGAGGGTGCGGGCCCGCTGGTCCGCACCCTCCACGCTCGCAGGCCCTCGGCGACCCCACTCGGGCGGCGCCGTCCACGAGGCCACCACAGAGAAGCGGCCCGTCACCTCCGTGGAGGTGACGGGCCGCTTTTCGTTGCTCTGCGAGTACTACTTCTGCAGGTGCTCGGCGTACATGCTCGTGCCCGGCTCGGCGAGCAGGGTCTGACCCAGGCCGATGCCCGCCGCGATCAGGGTCGGTCCGCCGACAGCGATGGTCCCGACAATCGCGCCGATGCCGGCGCCGGGAACGCAGCCGACAACGAGGAAACTGAGAGCGCCCGCGGCACAACCGAGGATGGTGCCGATGAGGCCGCCCGAGGCGGTGGCCACCGCAAGCTGCGCACCGAAGGTCTGCTGCGCGATCAGGTTCTCGGCCGGCGAGGCGATGTCCTTGATCGCGATGTTGCCGACGGTGCGGTCGCCGCGATCGGCCGGGGTGACCGACTTGGCCTTGCCCAGGTCGAAGATCGGGGTCAGGGTGACGGTCTTGCCGTCCTCGCTGATCTTCTGCTCCATCGGGAACTTGAGCGAGTTGAGCTGGAACGCCAGCGGCAGGCTCACGACGGCCTTGCCCGCGTTGTCCTGCAGCTCGATGTTCTTGCCGTCACCGGAGACCTTGAAGCCGCCCGCGTCGATGGTGGTCACGACCGACTGTCCCTCGACCTTCGAGCTCCAGTCAATGGTCTCGGGCGCCGCCGGTGCCGCGTACGAGGTGCCCGCACCCACACCCAGCGCCGCGATCGCCATAAGCGACGTCGCCGCGAACTTCTTCAGCCTCATCTACAAATCCCCTCTGGAAACCAAAATTGACACATGGGTCACAACACAGTCTCGGTGGACACTAATCTGTGATTCTTCTGAGAACAAGGCGCAGCAATTGGCCGCCGACCCTTTCGTTCCGCTCACTTCTCCGCAGGTCATCCGGCGAAGTTAGGTTGACCTGCACTGAACCCTCCACAGGGGCACAAATTACGGTGAGCGTGAGAACTCCTGTGCCTCGCGTCGACCCCCGGGCGATGCGACCATGGACTCGACGTTGGCTCGGGATGCTACCGACGAGTAACTTAGCTGTGACAAGCCCCGAGGCTCCGCCCGAGAAGTTCGTTGGCGTTGCCGTCGTAGAAGGAAAGGCCGTGACATGAACGCCCTGACGATCACGTTGGGCACGATCGGCGCACTGCTCAGCCTTGTGTGTTGGGCCTCATTCTTGAGTGGGGCCTGGACCATGGGGAAGACGGTGCAGCTCGGTCAACCAGCCCCGGACCGCTGGCGCCCGTTCGTCCCCCGCTTCAAGCAGATGATCATCGAGTTCATCGCGCACACCCGGATGCAGAAGTTCCGCACCGTGGGCTGGGCGCACTGGCTCGTGATGATCGGCTTCCTCGGCGGCTTCCTGTTGTGGTTCGAGGCCTATGGCCAGACCTTCAACCCGGAGTTCCACTGGCCGATCTTCGGTGACACCTGGATGTGGCACCTCTGGGACGAGCTCCTCGGCATCGGCACCATCGTCGGCATCACCGTGCTGATCGTGATCCGCCAGCTCAACCACCCGCGGATCCCCGAGCGGCTCTCGCGCTTCGGCGGCTCGAAGTTCGGCCCGGCCTACTTCGTCGAGATCGTCGTGTTCGTCGAGGGCCTCGGCATGGTCATGGTGAAGGCTGGCAAGATCGCCACCTACGGCCACGCCAACCCGTGGACCGACTTCTTCACCATGAACGTCGCCAAGCTGCTGCCCGCCAGCGCGGTCATGGTCTCGATCTTCGCGTTCGTCAAGCTGATGTCCGGCATGATCTGGCTGTACGTGGTCGGCCGCAACATCACCTGGGGTGTCGCCTGGCACCGCTTCTCCGCGTTCCCGAACATCTACTTCAAGCGTGAGAACGACGGCGGCGTCGCCCTCGGTGCCGCGAAGCCGATGATGTCCAAGGGCAAG